>Ga0209236_1000127_pt1 | contig 39118 bp, 39 predicted proteins | sample GraSoi013_1_40cm_FD_185819 | JGI IMG/M metagenome (GOLD analysis project Ga0209236, IMG submission 185819) | Grasslands soil microbial communities from the Angelo Coastal Reserve, California, USA - Sample 09_27_2013_1_40cm (SPAdes) (version 2) | ecosystem: Environmental > Terrestrial > Soil >... | reverse complement strand
CCGCTTCCTGCGCGATCCGGCGCCACCGCTCCGCTCGCGCCTCGCCGCGGCCCCGCTCGAGGCGGACGATCGCGCGCTCCGACGCGAGCGGCACGACGCGCGTCGCTCCGAGCTCGGTGGCCTTCTGGACTACGAGATCCATCTTCTCGCCTTTCGCCAGCGCCTGGACGAGAACGGCATCGACGCGGCGGCGCTCGGAGGGCAGCGCCTCCCGGATCTCCAGCTCGTCCCCGGCGAGCACGGCGCGGAACCGCCCGCCGCGCCCGTCGAACACCTCGAGCTCCGCTCCGCTCTGCAAGCGAAGGACGGCGACGAGATGGCGCGACTGCTCCGCAGCCAGCTTCACGCGCGCCGAAGCAGCCAGCTGGTCCGGCGGCACGAACAGGCGGTGCATCGTCACGGCCGGGAAAGCTCGACGCGCACCCAGCCTTCGCGTTCCTTGCGGGCGGAGGGGCGCAGGCCCTGCGCGACGTAAGCGCGCTCGGCCGCATCGCCCTGGGCGGCGAGGAGGCCGCAGAGGACGAGCCGCCCGCCATCGGCGACCTTGCTGGCCATCGCGGGCGCCAGGTCCTCGAGGGTATTGAGCAGGATGTTCGCGATCACGATCTCGAACCGGCCCGGCACTGCCGCTGGGTCGTCGGCGAGCATCCATTCGATGCCTTCGATCCCGTTCAGCGCAGCGCCTTGCCGGGCAGCCTCCAGCGCCACTGCATCGTTTTCCGTTCCCACCACCCGTCCGGCGCCCAGCATCTTCGCGAGCAGCGCGATGACGCCGCTGCCGGTGCCGACGTCGAGCACGTCGGCTCCGGGGAACCGGTAGAGGAGCTCGTCGCAGCGCTCGAGACAGAGAGCAGTCGTCGGATGGCTTCCGGTGCCGAATGCCATCCCGGGATCGATGGCCACGGCCACGCCCGAGAGCGGCGGTTTCTCCCATGGGGGACGGACCCAGGAGCGGGGGCCGACTTGCATCGATCGGTGGTGCGTGCGCCAGGCGACGCTCCAGTCCTGCTCGGGAACCTCGACGGGGGGCTCCGCGCCGAAGAACAGCGCCGATTCCGAGGCTGCCTCCGCGTCGGCGAAGTGGGCGATGGCGCGCCCGCAGCCGTCCGGCAAGGGCGGCGTCCCAGGCATCAGCGGCATCCCCGGCTCCTGCAACTCGACTCCCAATGCGCCGTGGTCGAACAGCTGGACGGCACGGATCTCGAGGTCCTCGGGGGGCGCGAGCAGGACCAGCGCCCAGCTCACCGGCGAAGCTCCGCGGGAACCGCTCCCTCCGGGGCGACCAGCGCGATCACCTCGCGCGATGGCATGAGCACCCGCTGCGCCGTGGCCAGGACGTCCGCCGTGCTCACCGCGGATACGTTCGCCGCATATCTCGTGGAGGCCTCCGCCCCGAGCCCGTAGCACTCGTCGAACCCGTAGACAGCCGCGCGCGCCGAATTGCGCTGCAGCGAGATGGCGTGGGTGCCGATCAGGTGCGTGCGCGCCCGCTCCAGCTCCGCGGCCGCAATCGGTTCCTCGCGCAGTCGGCGCAGCTCGTTTCGGATCCCCTCCAGGGCCTCGGCCACCTTGCCGGGTCCGCAGCCGATGTAGACGGCGAAATACCCGGGATCGAGACCTTCCATGGAGAAGCTGGTCACGCTGTAGGCGAGGCTCCGCTTGTCGCGAAGCTCGACGAAGAGCCGCCCGCCCTGGCCGGAGAGGACTGCCGAAAGCACTTCCAGCGGCCAGCGAGATTCGTCCGAAAGGCGCGCGCCGGGGAACCCGACGACGAGATGCGCCTGCGCCTTGTCCAGCGTCTTCACGGCGAAGCGCGGAGCCTGCGGCGGCTCTTCCCCGGCCGGCGCGATCGCGCCGCGCGCCGCTGGCGCCGCGGTCAGCGTTCGCCGGACCCGCTCGCGCACTTCCTCCGGATCCACATCGCCGACGATCGAGAGCGTGACCGCTGCCGCGGGGTACTGCCTTGCGCGGTATTGCGCGAGCAGTCCCGGCTCGAGGCGGGCCACGCTGCTCTCGGTGCCGAGCGTGTCGAAGCGGTACGGATGGCTGCGGTAGAGCGTTTCACCGAAGAGCAGGAAGGCGACTCCGGCCGGATTGTCCTCGCGCGATCGGAGCTCGTCGATCTGCAGCATGCGCTCGCGTTGGACCTCCTCGGGATGGAAGGCAGGGGCAGAGATGGCGTCGGCGAAGACGTCGAATCCCTCTGCCAGATGCCGCGAGAGGAACTCTGCGCGCAGCCCGAAGCTGTTGCGGCCGGCATTCCCGCCGATGGAGCCGCCCATGGCCTCCATCTCCCGCACCAGGCGCTCCGGTCCCCGTGTCTGCGTTCCTTTGGAGACGAGGCGCGCGAGCAGCATGTTGATGCCCGCATTCGAAGCATCCTCGGCGCGCAGCCCGCCCCGCCACGCGGCGCGCAGCGCGACCAGCGGGACGGCACGCTCCTCCTTGATCAAGAGCACGCCGCCTCCGGGCAGCTCCTCGCGCAGCAGGGGTCCGGTCTTCGGGTGCTCCGCAAACCTCACCGGCGCGCGCTTTTCCGGCGCGGCCGACGACGAGGGCGCTCGCGGCCGGCGCTGTCGCGCCGCTTCCTCCAGCAGCTCGAGCAGCTCGCCTTCAGAAGGCGCGTTCAGCTCGGGAAGGAGGGCCGCGAGCACCGCGGCCGACGGATCGATCCAACGTTCCGCCGCGTCGCGCAGCCGCACCGGCGTGAGCCGTGAGACCTGCTCCAGGTAGCGCTGCTCGAACTCCACGCCGGAAGCGCTCGACTGGTAGAAGCCGAGTTTGCGCGCTTGGCCCTGCACCGTTTCGCGCTGGTACACCGCGTCGCCTTCCAGCAGACGGCAGGCGATGGAGAGCTCCTCGGCCGTCACCTCCTCGCTGCGGAGGCGGTAGGTCTGGGTCAGCGCCTCGCGCACCGCCTCGCGGGCGTTCGCGGGCTGCAGGGTCAGCCCGACGATGGTGAGGCCGGGATCGACCGGGGTGTAGCAGCTCGCCTGGACCTCGGTGCAGAGGAGCCGATCGCGCTTCATCGCCCGATGCAACCGCGAAGCCTCGCCGTGGCCGAGCACGATGGCGAGCGCGTCCAGGGCAGCCACGTCCTCGTGCACCAGCGGCGGCGAAGGCCAGGCGATGGAAAGGTATCCTTCCTTGAGCGGCTCCTTCCGCAGCCGAGCCAGCGGCACTTCCCGGTGCGGCTCCGCAGGGCGCGCCGGCGCGGCCTCGAACGGCCCGGGCGGCCAGGCGAAGAGCTTCTGCGCCAGCCGGACCGCCTCCGCTTCGCGCACGTCGCCGACGACGATCACGACGATGTTCTCCGGCTTGTACCACCGCCGGTAGAACCGGAGGATGCCCTCGCGCCTGAAGCTGCGCACGCTCTCTTCCGTCCCGATCACCGGCTTGCCATAGGGATGGCGGGAAAACGCCGAGGCGAACAGCTCGCGCGAGAGCTTTCGCGTCGGGGAGTCCATGCTGCGCTTGATCTCCTCGCACACGACCTCGATCTCGCGCTGCAGCTCGCCCGGATCGAAGGCGGCGCTCGTCACCGCGTCGGCGAGCACGTCCATGCCTTCGGCGAAGAACTGCGACGCCAGCACGAGGTGGTAGACGGTCTGGTCGAAGCTCGTCCACGCGTTGATCTCGCCGCCGCACGCCTCGATGGTGCGGGCGATCTCCCCAGGCCCGCGTCGCGCAGTGCCCTTGAAGAGCATGTGCTCGTGCAGATGCGCCAGGCCCGCCTCGTCGGCGCGCTCGTCCGCGCTTCCGACGCGCACCCAGACCTGGATGGCGACCACCGGCGCCGCGTGGGTCTCCTCGACCAGCAGCGTCAGCCCATTGGGCAGCATGTGTCTCACGCAACAGAGGGTAGCAGCGGCGTGGCCGCCGCGCCGCGACTTTCGCCTGGAGGTCGCCTACAGATCGGCGGGGCGCAGCGTGCTGCGCCCGTTCTCCTTGGCCCGCGACACGGCCTTCTCCACCGCGGCCCGGACGTGTTCCGACAGTGCCGAGATGAACTCGTCCGAGGTGCGCATCTCCTTCTCCCGGATCAGATCGCGAACCTTGCTCTGCACGATCAGAAGGCCAACGTCCTTTTTCGCCTCGATGTTCTCGCCCATGGCGCGCTGCTCTAACAGACGCCCCGCCCGCTTTCAACGCGCAGCGCCGAGGAACGCGCGCGCCGCCTCGAAGTCCGGGGGCAGGGGCGCCTCGACGTTCATCTCGAAGCCCGCGGGATGACGCAGCCCTATCGAGAGCGCGTGGAGCATCGGACGGCTGACGTCGTGCCGCGCGCCAGAGGGGCGTGTGAGAATGACCTCGCCGCCGTTCGCTTTGTCGCCGAGCAGCGGACATCCCAGATCGCGCAGGTGCAGGCGGATCTGGTGCGTCCGCCCGGTCTCCGGGAGCGCCGCGATCATGGCGGCGCTGACGTAGCGCTCGACCACGCGCCATTTCGTCAGCGCCGGCCGCGACCCGACGGAACTGTCGTTGACGCCTTCATCGCCGGAGGGCGGAGGCGAGACCAGCGCGCGATACTCCTTGCGCACCCGGTGGGCGCGGAATTCCAGCAGGAGCGCCGCCTGCGCGCGCCGGGTACGCGCGAGGACGGTGACTCCGGTCGTGCCGCGGTCGAGGCGGTGAACGAGCAGCGCCTGCGACTGCCCTTCGCCGAGCTCCCGCAAGAGCGCGCTGCAGAGTTCGGGCAGCGCGGGACCGCCGGCGAGATCCTGTTGCGCCGCCACTCCCGCGGGCTTGTCGACGGCGAGCACCTGCTCGTCCAGATGGAGGACGCGGTCACGACCCAGCGGGGAGACATCCGGCGCCTGCAGCGCCAGCTCGACCCGATCTCCGACGTGGAGCGCGATCGTCGGGTCCGGTACGCGTTTGCCGCGGACGAACGCGCCGCCTCTCGCGATCGCCGCACGCGCCAGCTCCTCGCCGACTCCGCCGCGGCGAACCAGGAAGCCGAGAAGCGGTTCGTCGCGATCGGCGACCAGCCGCAGGCGGGCCGGGAGCCGCTTCAGGTCTCGGCCTTTCGGCACAACTCATCTCTTCGGACCAACCGCCAAGCACGCCAAGTTTGAGTCTAGCCTTTCTCGACGACCCGGACGGGAAACTTGCTGAGCGCCGAGCAGACCATGCCGCCGGGGCCGGCGATCAGATCGAAGAATACCCCTCGCGGGGCGAGGGCGACGGCGCCGGGCCCGAGCGGAATGCGCAATTCGTTGCCGGCGGCGATGGTCTCCAGGATCAGCTCACCGGCGCCCTGCACGCAGACGAATGCGCGGTCCGCGTCCGGATGCTTCTTCCAGCCCAGCGTCTGGCCGCCCTTGAGATAGACGCCGTCCACCAGGAGCTGGTCCGTCTTCACGGCGTGCAGGACGTTGGGCTTGTCCTCCGAGTACCGCGCATCGGTGATCAGGTTCACGCTCTGCACGTTTCTCTCCCGAGAACGTCGTCGGGCCTAGAACTTCGCCGGGGCGGGCGTGGCCGACTTGTTGAACAGGAACTTGGTGATTCCCCAGCCGACGATCACGAAGACGATGGCCACCACCCACGCCGCATCGGCGCCGTACACGGTCGGGAAATGGTTCGACACCATGAAGAAGATCAGGGGGAAGGACATGTACGTGTTGTGCTTGCTGCGCAGGGAAGCGATCGCCGGGATCGAGGGATCAGCCGCTGGCCCGGTCCCTTTCACGCCCGCGATGATCTTCCGCTGGTTCGGCCAGATCCGCATCCAGACGTTGGCCGCCATGATGGTGCCGAACAGGCTTCCGGCATAGATGAAGACTGCGCGGCCGCCCATGAACAGGTGGAAGATGAAGACCACCAGCGCGAAGAGGACCAGCGAAACGATCATGCCGGTGGTCTCGTTCTTCATGTTCTTCCAGAGGAGGTCGTAGACGACGAACCCGATGAGCACGATCAAGAGGCCGATCCCTCCGGACCCGTAGCTGGACATGCGGTCGTTGCCCATCGCGTTCCCCGCCCAGTAGACCACCCAGAGCAAGAGGATGCCGCTCACCCAGGTGTACGCGGCGCCCCAGCGGAACCAGTAGAGGGCGCGCGGCATGAGCTCGGGCACCACTTTCTTGCGCGAGTCCGCGTCGTAGGTCTTCGCGAGCTGGGCATTGACGAAGTTGAAGAACCAGAGATGGCCAATCCACATCACGCCCGCGAGGACGTGGATCCAGCGGAAGACGAGGTTCAGCCACTCGTTCAGATTGGAGTCCATCGACCCTCCCCCGGGAGAACGCCGGTTTCGGCGCGCACACTACCGTCCCGGGATCGCTCCGTCGAGAGAGATCCGACGAAGAGAGCGAGCGCCCGCCGCACGCGCGCCGCGCCGTGCGCATCTTCCGGCGCATGAAACGGTACGAACCGAAGCGCTTTCCGAGGCTGAAGGGACTGTCTGGAATCTCCGACGGACTGCTGCAGGACCACTTCAAGCTGTACGAGGGCTACGTCAAGAACGTGAACGAGCTCACCGTCCATCTCGAGGCCCTGGCGAAGGAAGGCAAGGCCAAAGGCACGAATCCGGCCTTCGCGGGAATCACCCGGCAGCTCGGATTCGAATACGGCGGCATGGTGCTGCACGAGCTGTACTTCGGGAACCTGGCGCCGGAGCCGGACCCGCTGAGCAAGGCGGGCCCCCTGGCGCAGGCGCTTGCCCAAGGCTTTGGCAGCGTGGAGGCCTGGCTCGACGACTTCAAGGCGATCGCAGCGATGCGCGGGGTGGGTTGGGCGGGCTTGCGAGGCGCGGCTGATCAAGTAAACAGCAGCTCGTGCTGCGCGAGCTGCCCGACCTGCGAGAAGACGTGGCCGGGCTCGCCTCGGCGTTGGCCCGTGAGCGATATCGTCGCGCCGCGGGCCTGCCGGCGCAGGAGACGCTGCGGGACATCCTGCGCGCCCACAAGCTGGCGGTGAGCGCGGAAGGCCTTGCGCAAGCCCGCGAAGCGCTGGGCAATGCGGAAGGGGAGGACCCGCGCCGCCCCGGGCGGATCGCGCGCCTCGCTTCGCTGCGCGATTTTCTCGCTCGAGCCCGGGCGCTCGAGCTCGAGCCCGGAGCGGCGCAGGAGCTGTTCGAATTCGACAGGCGCCCGCTCGTGAAGCCACCGGGCGATGCGGGGCTTCACGGCGCGATTCCCGCCGTCACCGTGGAGCGCGAGTTGCCCATCGTGCGCTCGCGCGAAAAGCGCGGCGAAATGGAAGAGGCGCTCGCCACCGCGGTCCGCGCCGTGGACGGGTTGCGCAGCGCGACGTGGGACGCTGCTCGAGCGGCGCAATCCGAGGCTGGCCTGCGTGCTCCGGAAGGCATCGCGCAATGGCCGGAAGAGATCCTGGATGGCACGGAGGAAATTTTCGACGATCTCGGGGCCTGGCTCCTGGAACGGCACACCGGCGTGAAGGCCGGCGCCGCCGCGCGCCACGACGTCCTCCACCTGCTGCACGCGCCGAGATCTGCCAGCGCATTTCCCGCCGGCGAGATGCAGCGCACCGTGCGCCGCTGGGCGGAGATGCTTCGGCTGGTTCTGTCCGAAATGAAGATCGACGATGAGGATCGGCCTCTGAAACGGCCAGGCGCTCGAGCGGAACCGGTCGATCCGCCTTGGGAGGTGGCGCTCACGTTCCTTCCCGCCGAGGGTCCGCGCGCGCTCGGCGCGCTGCTCGGCGCGATCGGGACGGCGCTCCTTCGTCTCGGGCCGCCCCCGGACGCGCCGCCCGAGGACCTCTGGCTCGGCGATCCGGCCGTGCTGCACGCGTGCTGGGAGGTCCTCGAGGGCCTCGTTCGCGACCGCGAATGGCTTCGCCGCTGCGCGAAGACGGAGCTCTCGCGCGATGACGAGCGGGCGATCGCGATCGCAGCGGTGATCGATTGCCGGGTCGCGGCCGCCCGCACGCTCGCGTCGTTGCAGGCGCGCGAGTCGGGCCTCGGCTCGCGCGCTGCCGCCGCTCACCGCGATCTCTACGCGCGCGCCACGGGAGCCGAGCTTCCCGCGGGTCTGGCGCTGCGCGATCTCGATCCCTGGTTCGGGCCGCTGGCCCATCTGCAAGGGCGCGCGCTGGCCGCACGCATCCGCGAGTTCCTCCGCGATCGGCATGACGAGGACTGGTGGCGCAATCCCCGCAGCACGACCACGCTGCAAGCCCTCTGGGGACGCGGAGGCCGCCCTACCTGTGCGGAATTGTGGACGGAGCTCGGCGGGGAACCCGCTGTAAATCCGTTGCTCTTTGAACTCTCCCAGGCGTGCGGGTGACGCCTCTCGCCCTTACCCTTTGAAGTAGGCGAGAATCGCCGTGCAATGTTGCAGGCGCGCCGGATCCGGCCTCGGCTGACCGGCGGGCGTCCTGTAGCGTTGGGAGGATCGTTGATCCGCTGGCAGCCCATCTTCCCGGTGCTCGACGAGAGCTGGCCGGTGCGCTACCGGTTCGAGTCGCTCGGCGCTCTGCAACGCCACCTGCGGCTCGGGGCAGGTTTCTTCCTGCCCGACGAGGCGTTGCCGGGCGGACCTGGAGCGCGCGTGATCGTCGAGGTCGCGGTGCCGGAGACTTCCGACCGGCCTCTTCTGCACGGCCGGGTGCGCGAGCGCGTGCAGGGCGGCATCTGGCTGGATCTGCCCTCGGCCCGCCCCGCGGCGCGCTGGGAGCCCGACCCGAACGGACCACGGCGCCAGCACCGGCGCCTCGCCTGCGAGCTGTTCGTCGAAGTGCATCCGCGCGGCGGAGAGCCCTGGCTCTGCCGCGCCCTGGATCTGAGCGACCGCGGCCTGCGAATCGCCACCGGATTGGAGACCGGCATCCGCGGCGACGAGGTGGCGGCCACGCTAATCTCCTCCAACGACCACCTGGCACCGGCTGGCGTTCGCGGCCGCGTGGTCTGGTCGGCCTCGCACGAGACTGGCATCGAGGTTCTGAACCCGTCACCGCAGTTCCAGGAGATGCTGGGGGCGGCTGCCGGGCGGTGGGCGCTCGTCGAGGAGATCGAGCACTCCCGGGATTGCACGTGCCTTCAGGGCGATTCCGCCACCGGCCAGCGCCATCCATAGAGCCGGCTGTAGTGCCACCACTCGCTCGGGTTCACGCGGAACCCCGCCGCATTCATAGCGGTCTTCAGCGCCTCGCGATGTTCCTTCGCGGGTCCATCCGGCAGCGGCGCATCGGCCGCTGCATCCGGACCGAACGCGTCGAACTTCGTCGGCAACTCGACCGGGGCACCGGCCAGATCGGCGAGTTCGAGATCGACTGCGACGCCGCGTGCGTGCAGGCTACCGCGCGATGGATCGGCCACTGCGCCCGCATGAGGATGCGCTTTCCACAAGACTCGCTGGGAGTCGGCCGGGCGCGTGCAGTCGCGCGCTACCAGGCGGAGCCCGCGCTTGCGTAGGGCGTCGGCGGCGATGGCGAGCCGCTGCGCGACGCTGCGCCGCAGGAGGCATTTCGCATCCGGCGGATATAGCGCGCGGCCGGCGATGTTGTCCGCCGTCGCGTATGCGAGATCGACGATCAATCCCGGCACCAGGCTGGTTGCGTCGACCAGCGGATCCTCGGCATCGATGACTGGTGGGAGGTGCTGCGGCCCGTACGTCTGCGCCGCGATCAGCAGCGCCAAGAACATGCGCTATTTCAGCCGGCGCAAGGCGCGGATGATCTTGTCCTTTTCCTTCGTGCGCACGGCCGCCGGGCCTTTTCCCGAGCGCGCCGCGAGCTTCTGCTTGAGCTCGAGTTCGATCGCCAGGAGCTCTGCCTTCGCCTCCGGGTGATTCTGGCCGCGGCGCGGCAAAAGCTCGCCCCGCTCGAGCGAAACGCCCGACCGCATCCGCACCGTCTTCTCCTCGCGCGCGCTGAGCCGGCGAGCGGCGATGCGCAGCAGCTCGCGGACTTCAGCGCTGGTAATCGTGTTCGAGGAGGCCTTGTCGGTCATTTCGCGGTTACCTCTCCGGGTCGTCGTCGCGGCGTCCATTTGCACCCTACCCCCCCATCTTGGGAGATCAATTTTTCTCCGGAATCACGCCTCTAGGCGCGCAGAGGAACACGGGATTCGCGACAGATCAACCTTTTGGCGCAAATGTGCGCACCTATAGTGAAAGATCGTGCTTTCACACAGCATTCGCGAGGCTCGCCGATGCGTCTTTTTTCCAATGCCGGCCGATCCGGATCGCGCCCCAAATAAGCCGGTGTGGAAACGTGGGCGCCCGTTCACGTCCGCATGAATGCGGTGGGGACCTCGGTCCGCGCAACCCGATTGGAGCGCAGGCCACTCTCTAGCGCGGAGCGGGTTCCTCTTCCTCGCTCTCCTCCGGCTCCTCGCCCGCGGGGACTTGCGGACCGGCGCCCGGACCCTTGCCGAGGAAGCGCAGCGGGTCCTTCACGGCATGCGGCACGCTCGTCTCCGGCTCGAACTGCGGAGCCTTCAGGCCCGGGTCCTTGCCGACGTTCGTGGTGACGAGCACGGAATGCAGATGCAGCTCGGCCGCCGGTCCTTGGGCATTCCCGGGAACCTTGAAGTGACCCTGCAGGTCACAAGCGAGCGGCGCGCCGGTTTCCGCATCGACGACCAGCGTCCCGCGCACCGAGACCGGCTCTTCCTTTTCCCACACCTCGAGCCGGCGCGCGGTATCCGGATCGGTCCGGTTCTCCGGATACTGCACCGCCGGCAGATCGCTCGTCTCCTTCTCCCCGGCGCGCGCGCCGAAGCCGGTGACGGCGTAGCGCACGACGCGGCGGCCTTCGGACTTCGTCTCGCCGGCGTTCCGGAGCTTGAGACCTCGCGCCAGGCGATCGAAGGTCGCGAGCCCCGACATGGCCTGCTCGCGGATGCGCAGCGGATCGGTGCGGTCGGTGCGGCGCTTGTGGAACGCGCCGTACAGGCTCTTCACGAACGCCTCGCCCTTCACCCAGACCAGCTCGAATCCCTGGTTGTGATCGTTCACCAGGCGAACCGAGAAGTCATCGCCGGGCGCCTCCAGCAGCGTCGTCTCCTCGGCCAACGAGACCTCGGAGCCGCCGTCCGGCAGCCCGGGTCCGCGGAACCAGGCGAACTGCACCCGCTGCTGTGCCCGGTGCGGTCCGATGCGCTGGTCGATCTCGCGCCGCGGCATGTGCAGGACGCGCCGCGCCAGCGCGGGATCGTCGGCGAGTTGACCCGCCTGCAGCGTCTCCTTCGCCTCCGGCAGCTCGCCGACGGGCTGCTCCGGGGAGAAGATGCGCGCGCGCGCGGCCTCGTCCTCGGTGCGTTTGCAGGAGGCGACGCAGAGCAGGGCGGCGACGAGCACGAGGCGGTACATGGGTCGCGGAACCTTAACGGAACACCCTCCGGGCGTCGAAGAACAAAACGGGCTCATGCCCAGAGCATCCTGGCGATGGTCACGGATGCCGTGAGCCCCGTGAAATCCGCGAGCAGTCCGGCGGCGAGGGCGTGCCGGTAGCGGACGATGCCCACGGATCCGCAGTAGACCGAGAGGACGTAGAAGGTCGTCTCCGTAGAGCCCTGCAGCACCGAGCCGAGTCGTCCGGCGTACGAGTCAGGCCCGAGGCCCGGAGTCGCGAAGATGTTGCCCAGGAGCCCCAAGGCGCCGGAGCCCGACAGGGGCCGTACGAGCGCCATGGGAAGGACTTCCGCCGGCAGCCCGAGCGGACCGGTGATCGGCGCGAGCACCTTCGCCAGGGCGTCCATCGCGCCGGCGCCGCGGAAGGCGCCCACGGACGCGAGGATCGCCACCAGGAAAGGGATGATGCGAACGGCCACGTTGAAGCCTTCCTTCGCGCCCTCTACGAACGCCTCGTAGACCTTGACGCCCTTCACCCAGCCGTAGAGTGGGATGCCGACCAGCAAGACGATCAGGATCCAGCTCGAGGCGATCTCGAACGCGTGCCTCACTTCCACACCCGCTCGAGCAGCTTGGCGGCGAGGATCGCCACCGTCAACGCGCACACGGTGGCGATCAGCGTGGGCAGCAGGATCCCGGCTGGGTCGCTCGATTGCGCGGAGGCGCGCAGCGCGATCACGGTGGTCGGGACGAGCTGCAGCGAAGCGGTGTTGATGGCGAGGAACAATACCTGCGCGTTGGTGGCGGTGCCCGGCGTCGGATTGAGCTTCTCCAGCTCTTCCATCGCCTTGATCCCGAACGGAGTGGCCGCATTTCCCAGCCCCATCATGTTTGCCGCGATGTTCAGCAGCATCGCCGAGATCGCCGGATGTCCGTCGGGGATCGCGGGAAAGAGCGGCCGGAACACGGGGCGGGCGGCGCGCGCGAGCTTCTCCACCAGGCCGGCCTTCTCCGCGATGCGCATCAGGCCCAGCCACAGCGCCATCACGCCGATCAGGCCGATCGCCAGCGTCACGCCTTGCGATGCGCCTTCGAACGCGCCCTGGCCGACGGCCTTCACGTCGCCGCGGACCGCGCCCACGATTGCGGCGCCGACCAGCAGCAGCACGAAGACGAGGTTCATGCCCCGCATTCAACGCGCGCAGGCGCCGTTTGCAAGGTTTCCTCTCCTTGACCCCACTGCGCAGCGCGTGCTACTCGCGCGCGTCGCTTTGCGCTTTCCGGGAGTGGATCGGATGCTTCGCTCGCTCTGTCTCGCCGCCGCTCTCAGCCTCTCCGCGACCGACGCTCTCGCCCAGACTGCCCCCGCCCGCAAGACTCCGGCGAAACCGAAGCGCCCGCCGCAGGCTCCGTCCGGACAGGCACAGGAGCCGTCCACCTCCACGAAGACCGGCGAGCAGGGCACCACGGCGGCTCCCGCGCAATCCGATTCCGCGGCCGCCGGCGCGGGCACGACCTCCGCTCCGGCGCCGGCCGCCGCGGGAGCGAGCACCGGGCAGGCTCCGCGCGCATTCGATCAAGAGGAGTTCCGCCGCCAGGTGATGGAGGAAGTCCGCCGCGAGCTGCAGAAGACGAAGGACGAGGTGAAGCAGGAGACCGCCTGGGTCGAGCAGGACTCACAGGCGCGGGTGCAGGACAGCGAGGCGGTTGAATCGCTCAAGCAGCGCGTCAACTTGTTCCAGCCGCACGGGTACCTGCGCATGCGCGGTGAGTTCTTCAACAACATGCGGCTGGGGCGCGGCGCCGATCCCGCGGGCAACTTTCTCTTTCCGGGTCCGTTCATCGGCACCGGCGGCAACAACAGCCAGTCGGACGCGAACTTCCGGTTTCGCTTCGAGCCCACTCTGGCGGTGAGCGAGGACCTCTCGATCTACTTCCAGGCGGACATCCTCGACAACGTCCTGCTCGGCAGCAGTCCGGCGACGGATGCCTATCTCGACCCGTTCACGCCGCTCTCCGTGCTGGCGGCGCGGCGCGGCTCCGGCACCGTCAACGTGAAGCGCGTCTGGGGCCGGGTGAACACCCAGCTCGGCGAGCTGGTCTTCGGGCGCATGGGCTACCACTGGGGCCTGGGCATCCTGCACAACGACGGCAACTGCCTCGATTGCGACTATGGCGACACGTACGATCGGATCGCCTTTGCGCCGCGTGAGTTCAAGGGGCACCACCTCTCGGTGATGTTCGACATCCTGGACAAAGGCGCCAGCACCACCGGAGAGAAAGGGGAGCTCGGGCGCAGCGTAGACCTCGACACCCTGGACGACGGCTACCGGCTGGCGTTGGAGGTCACCCGCGTCGACACGGCCGAGGAGATCAAGCGCAAGCTGGAAGCGAACCAGTGGGTGTTCAACTACGGCGTCGTGGTCGACTACCGCACGCAGCCCTGGGACACGCCGGTGAGCGCCACCGACTCGACCGGGACGTTGCGATCGCACGTCGTCCGGCGGGGCGCCAAGATCTACCAGCCGGACGCGTTCCTCTCGCTCAAGCGCAGCAAGTGGCGGCTCGACACGGAGATCGCCTTCAACCTCGGCAGCGTCGGTACGCACCAGCAGACCGACTTCGACATCGCCAGCGTCACGCCGGACGTCGCTGCGGAGCTGACGCGCGGGGTCACCTTCTTCCAGGTGGGCGGCGCCCTGCAGACGGACATCGCGCTGCTCTCCGCCGACGCGCTGCTCTTCGGCCTCGAGTTCGGGGCCGCGTCCGGCGACAAGGGCGCGTACGGGTTTGGCGCCCGGCCTTGGCGCAACGGGTCTGGCGCTGCCCAGCCGGCGGCCTCCGGGAAGCCGACGCAGGCGGCCGGCATCGGCGACATCGACGGCAGCCATCTCGACTTCTCCACGGCGACCGGCGGCCATGCGCGCATCAACAACTTCATCTTCAACCGGGCGTTCAACGTCGACATGATCCTGTTCCGGAACCTGGTCACGTCGGTGACCAGCGCCTGGTACCTGAAGCCGTCGATGCGCTACCGCCCGACCGGCCGCAAGACGGGCGGCGGGGACGACACGGGCTTCGAGCTGATCCTCTCGGGGATGTATTCGCAGGCCTGGTATCCGGAGAACACGCCCGGGCTGGCGCGGCCGCTCGGGCTCGAGTTCAACGTCGGCATCACGTACGACACCTCCGACAAGTTCCACGCCGGACTGGCCTACGGCCTGCTCGTGCCCTTCGACGGCCTCCGGAACGTAGCCACGGGCCAGGGCACATCCATCGCGCACGCGGTGCGCTTGCTCCTGGCGATCCCGTTCTAGCCGCTCCCGCGCCGAAGGCCGGTCAGCGGCTACTCTTGAGCGCAAACACTCGCAGGCAGGTCATGAAAATGTGTTCTAGTCCGATGAGGCGCCTGGTTCGCGCGCTCATCGTCCTCGCCACTTCCACGCTGGTCGTCTGCGGGGTCAGAGGACCGCCCCGACCACCCACGCCCGAAATCGCGCCGGACGCTGGAACGGAGGATGGGGGCGCCCGGTGAACCACTTCCAGCGCCGCAAGGGCGAGCTGTGCTGCGAGGACGTGCCGCTGTCCCGGCTGGCGGAAGAAGTGGGAACGCCGGCGTACGTCTACTCGAAAGCGACCCTGCTCCGGCACGCGCGGGTCTTCCGCTCCGCGCTGCGAGGACTCGACGTCCTCGCCTGCTTTGCGGTGAAGTCCGCGCCGAATCTCGCTTTGCTTGCGCTGCTCGCGCGCGAGGGTCTCGGCTTCGACATCGTCTCCGGCGGAGAGCTCTTCCGCGTGCTGCAGGCAGGTGGGGACGCACGCAAGGTCGTCTTCTCCGGCGTCGGCAAGCGGCAGGAAGAGCTCGCGGCGGCGCTGGACGCGGGCATCTTCCAGTTCAACTGCGAGAGCGAGGAAGAGCTGCAGCAGCTCTCTCGCATCGCGGCACGCAAGAAGAGGGTGGCGCCGGTCGCGCTGCGCGTGAATCCCGAGGTGGACGCGCGCACGCACCCGCACATCGCCACTGCCCTCTCCACGAGCAAGTTCGGCATCCCCGCCGAACGGGTGCTCGCGACGTACCGGCTCGCGGCTTCGCTCCCCGGCATCCGGGCGGTGGGCGTCGCCTGCCACATCGGCTCCCAGATCGCCTCGGTGAAGCCCTTCGCGGAGGCCGCGGAGAAGATGCGGGCCCTGGTATTGCGGTTGCGCGAGGATGGCCACGACATCCGCCGCCTGGACATGGGCGGCGGCCTCGGCGTGCCCTACGGCGACGGGCCGGAGCCTCCCTCGCCGCGGCAGTATGGCGAAGCGCTGGTGCGCGTACTCGAGGGGTTGGACGTGAAGGTGCTGGTCGAACCCGGGCGGCTCCTGGTGGCGAACGCGGGCGTGCTCCTCACGCGGGTCTTGCTGCGCAAGCAGGGGCGCGGATCGCGCAGGTTCGTGGTGGTCGACGCCGGCATGAACGACCTGTTGCGACCAGCGCTGTACCAGGCGCACCATGAGCTTGAGCCGGTCGCCCGGCCCCGCCGGGGCGCGGAGGTGGTCGACGTGGTCGGCCCGGTCTGCGAGAGCGCCGACGTGCTGGCGAAACGGCGCCGGGTCCATCCATTGGCAACCGGCGACCTCATCGTCATGCGCACCGCGGGCGCCTACGGGATGGCGATGGCCTCACAGTACAATGCCCGCCCCAGGCCGGTGGAAGTGCTGGTGGACGGGCGCTCGTGGCGCGTGATTCGCGCGCGTGAGAGTTATAAAGACCTGATCCGCGGCGAGTCGCCGTAGGGAGCGAGCGATGAGCAGGCTGCGCGGTTCCATGGTCGCACTGGTCACCCCCTTCCGGGACGGTGCCCTCGACGAGGCTGCGTTGCGCGCCCTCGCGCGGTGGCAGATCGAAAAGGGCACTTCCGGACTGGTTCCCTGCGGCACCACCGGGGAGGGCGCGACGGTCACCGCCGACGAGCACTTCCGGATCGTGCGGGCCTGTGCAGAGGAGGCCCGCGGGCGGGTGCCGGTGATCGCCGGCTGCGGCAGCAACGATACGCGCAAGACGATCGAGAACGTCCAGCGGGCAAAGGAAGCCGGCGCCGATGCGGCGCTGGTGGTGACGCCCTACTACAACAAGCCCACTCCGGAAGGGCTCTTCCGCCACTTCGAGGCGGTTGCGAAGCAGGGCGGGCTGCCGGTGGTGCTCTACAACGTCCCCTCGCGAACGGCCGTCGACATGCTCGCGGACACGGTCGCCCGCTGCGCGAAGCTTCCCGGGATCATCGGCGTGAAAGAGGCGAGCGGCAACGTCGTGCGGATCGCGGAGATCCAGGCGGCGGGCGTACCGCCGGACTTCGCGCTCCTCGCCGGCGACGACATGTTCACGCTCCCGACGCTGGCTTCCGGCGGCCACGGCGTGATCAGCGTGGTGGCGAACATCGCTCCGGCGGACCTGGCGGGGCTCTGCGACGCGTACTTCGCCGGCGATCTGGCGAAGGCCCAGCGCGCGCAGACGAGGTTCGCCAGCCTGGTCAAGGCGATGTTCTGCGAAACCAACCCGATGCCGGTGAAGCACGCGCTGTACCGGATGGGAAGGATCTCTCCCGAGCTGCGCCTGCCGCTGGTTCCGATCTCGCAGTCGGGCGCAATCCGCGTCGAGGCGGCGATGCGCGAGTACGGCGGCCTGCTGTGATCCGGGCCGTGGTGGCCGGCGCGGGCGGCAGGATGGGCTCTCGCGTACTCGCCGCGCTGCGCGAGGAGAAGGACTTCGCGGTGACCGGCGCGTTCGAGCGCGCCGGCAGCGAGCACGTGGGCCGCGATGCGGACGGCATCGCAATCGTGGCGGGGATCGACGATGCCCTGGGCAAAGGCGCGGACGTGGTGATCGACTTCACCGCCCCTTCCGCGTCGCTGCAGCACGCGTCCGTCTGCGCCGCGCGAGGCGTGGCGCTGGTGATCGGCACCACCGGTTTCGCCGCCGAGCAGAAGAACGACCTGCGCACCGCGGCGCGTCGCATCCCCCTGGTCCTCGCCCCCAACATGAGCGTCGGCGTGAACGTGCTGTTCCGGCTGGTGGCGGAGGCGGCGCGCGCGCTGGGATCGGCGTACGAGGTGGAGATCGTCGAGATGCACCACCGCATGAAGCGCGACGCGCCGAGCGGAACCGCATTGCGACTCGCCGAGATCGCTGCGGAGGCGCTCGGTCCCGGTCCCGAGCAGTCCTTCGTGTACGCCCGCCATGGCGATACCGGTCCCCGGAAGAAGGGCAGCATCGGCCTGCAGTCGCTGCGCGGCGGCGACGTCGTCGGTGAGCACACGGTCCATTTCCTCGCGGACGGGGAGCGCCTGGAGTTGACGCACGAGGCGACGAGCCGCGACAACTTCGCCCGCGGCGCGGTCCGGGCTGCGCGCTGGCTTGCGGGCAGAAAGCCCGGCTTCTACGACATGCAGGACGTTCTCGGGCTGCGGACATGATTCAGATCGCGCGTTATCTGGGAAGCGACGGCGAAATCCTCGAAGGCGTCGTCGTGGGCGACGAGATCGAGGAGATCTCGGGACTGGACCCCATGCTGCGCGGCGGACGCCGCGTCGGAGGGAAGCGCAAGCTCGCCGGCGTCCAGCTCCTTCCCTGGGGCCTCGGCCGCAAGATCGTCGGGATCGGGAAGAACTACGTCGATCACGCGAAGGAGTTCGCCAGCGAGGTGCCGAAGGAGCCGCTGCTCTTGATGAAGCCGACCAGCGCGCTGATCGGCCACGGGCAGGCGATCGTCCTGCCGCCGCAGTCCATCTCGAAGGAAGTCCATCACGAGTCGGAGCTTGCCGTGATCGTGGGCAAGCGCCTGAGGCGCGCATCCGAGTCCGAATGCGCGAAGGCAATCGCGGGCCTCACCTGCCTCAACGACGTGACCGCCCGCGACATCCAGCGCGCGGAAGGGCAGTGGACCCGGGCCAAGGGGTTCGACACGTTCTGTCCGGTGGGGCCCTGGGTGACGGTCGGGATCGACTGGTCGAACCTGCGCGTGCAGTGCCGCGTCAACGGCGTGGTGAAGCAGGACGGACGCACGAAGGACCAGGTGTTTCCCGTCCCGCGGCTGCTCGCGTTCATCTCCGCGGGGATGACCCTGGAGCCCGGCGACGTGGTCACGACGGGGACCCCGGCCGGCGTCGGTCCCATCCGGGGCGGCGATGTGGTCGAGGTCGAAGTCGAAGGCGTCGGGGTGCTCCGCAACGAGGTGCGGGCCGAGTGAACCCTCTGCTCTCCAGGCTAGCCGGGTACATGCAGGAGACCGCGAATGCGCAGCGCGAGGCGGCCTTGCGGTCGGGCAGGCCCGTGTACGATTTCGGGATCGGGGATCCGCGCGAGCCGACTCCCGGATTCATCCGCAAGGCGCTGCGGGACGGCGTTCCCGAGGTTTCGCAGTATCCCTCGATCGCGGGGGCGCCCGCGCTGCGCACGGCGATCGCGGGCTACCTGCAGCGCCGCTTCGCGCTCTCGCTCGATCCGGACACGGAGATCCTGCCCTGCGCGGGAGCGAAAGAGGCGTTGTTCCATCTTCCGCTCTGCGCGGTCAGCCCCGATCGGCCGCTCTGCTGGTACCCCGACCCGGCATACCCGGTCTACGAGCGCGCGATCCTCTTCGCGGGCGCGACCCCGCGCACCTATCCCCTGCGCGCCGCGCGGCAGTTCCTGCCGGATCTCGACGCGATCCCGGCCGCGGATCTTCGCCGGACCAGCCTCTGGTTCGACTGCTATCCGCACAATCCGACCGGAGCGGGGGCGCCGCGGGCGCACCACGAGAAGCTCGCGAGGCTGGCGAAGGAGCACGGCTTTCTCGTGGCCTGCGACGAGCCTTACGTCGATCTCTACGTGCACGAGCCGCCCCACTCGGCCCTGCAGATCTCGCGCCGGCGCTTGATCGCCATCCACAGCTTGTCGAAGCGCAGCGGCATGACCGGCTACCGGAGCGGGTTCATCGCCGGCGATCCCGAGGTGATGCGCTGGCTGCGGGAGGCGCGCGCGAACTTCGGAGTCGCCTCCCAGGCGTTCGTCCAGCAGGCAGCGATCGCGGCTTGGAGCGACGACACGCACGTCGAGCAGCGCCGCAGGGTCTTCGCGGAGAAGCGGGAGGTGCTGCTCGCGCACCTGCGCAAGCTCGGGCTGGAGGTGGGCGGGGAAGGCGCGTTCTATCTCTGGGTGCGCGTCCCGCGCGGGGAGACCAGCGAGGGATACGCGGCCCGGCTCGCGGCCCGGAACATCCTGGTGGTGCCCGGAACGCAGTTCGGCGCCGAGGGCGAGGGGTTCATCCGGCTGGCGATGGTTCCCACCGTCGCCGACTGCCGGGCCGCCGTGGAGGCCTGGCCGGCCTGATGCACGGAAGCAGTCGGCGCTTCGCCGAGCCGCTTGCGGCGAGAACGGGAGGCTGCGCACGATCTCATCGTGCGCATCGCCGCCGCATTCGCAGCCGCCCTGCTGGCCATCGGGGCCGTCACCGCCGCGTCGCTCCGTTCGCTTTCCGCGCGGCGCGACTGGTCGCGCTGGATCGTGCACACGCAGGACGTGCGGCTCTCCATCGCGCGCGTCTTGACGCTCGCGACGGAGGCCGAGTCGGCACGACGCAGCTACCTGCTCGAGGGACGCGAGGAGTCCGTCCAGTCGTTCCGCAAGGCTGAAGAGGACCTCGCGAGGGAGGTCGACAAGCTGGCCTCGCTCAACAGCGACAATTCCCGGCAACAAGAGGGCAGATGCTGCAGAGGAGGGAAGAGCTGACGCCGGCGCAGGCGAACGCGGTCAACCGCATCCTGCGCAGTGCCGCCCGCATCGATGCGCTCGCCGGCCTGTTGATCGACTTCACCTACGCGCGCCTGGGCAAGGGCATTCCGGCGCGCGCGAGCGCCATGGATGCCCGCGCGATCGTCGAGCGCGCGATCGACGAGCTGCGCGAGACGAATCCAGGGCGTGAGATTCGCCTCGAGAGCAACGCGGCCGCGCTGTCCGGCTCCTGGGACCCGGGTCGCGTCTCGCAGCTCCTGTCGAACCTCGTGTCCAATGCGCTCCAGTATGGCGCGCGCGATGCGCCGGTCACCGTATCCTTGTCTCGTGATGCGGCAGGCGCGCTGGAGGTCCGGGTCCACAACCAGGGGCCGGCCATCGCGGCCGGGTTGCGGCAGCACCTGTTCGAGCCACACCGGCGGGGCGAAGGCGCGGAGAGCGCGCACCCGCGCGGCCTCGGGCTGGGGCTATTCATCGTCCGCGAGATCGCTCGCGCGCATGGCGGCTCGGTCGAGGTGCGCTCCGATGCTCAGGGCACCACGTTTGCCGTCAACCTTCCGGACGCACGGCCGCCGCCGGTGTCCGGCGATGTCGACCGGCAACGGGAGACGGTGGCGACCGGCCTTCCTGCCGTATAGAGCTGTGTTAGCGTTCACCGCCCATGCAGGACCCCGCTGCGACAGAGCTGAGGCTCCCCCAGGCGTCCGCAGACGCCTTGCGCGCGGCCGTGGAGGAGGCGCAGCGGGACCGCGCCTCCCTCGATCGCCACGCCAACGCCGTGCGCGAGGTGGTCTACCGCCTCGACCAAGGCACGCTGCGCGTCGCGGAGAAGGGGGCGACGGGCTGGGCGATCCACGGCTGGATCCAGCAAGCGATCAACCTGTTCTTCGGCCTGGCGCAGGGCCAGGTCTACGCGGCAGGCGATCTGCGGTTCTTCGACAAGATCCCGCCCAAGCGGCCGGGAGGTGACTTCCGCGTGGTCCCGCCGGGAGTCGTGCGCTACGGGGCGCACGTCGAGAAGGGCGCCATCGTGATGCCGGGCTACGTGAACATCGGGGCGCGCGTCGGCGCGGGCAGCATGGTCGACACCTGGGCGACGGTCGGCTCCTGCGCCCAGGTCGGGCGCGGCGTGCACCTCTCCGGCGGGGTGGGGCTCGGAGGTGTCCTCGAGCCGCCCGGGGCGCGACCGGTGATCATCGAGGACGGCGCGTTCATCGGCAGCCGGTGCATCGTGGTCGAAGGCGTCCTGGTGGAGGAGGAGGCGGTGCTCGGCGCGGGAGTAGTGCTCACCTCCAGCACGCCGATCCATGACGTGACGGGCGCGAAGGAAAAGGTGATCAAGGGAATGATCCCGGCGCGCAGCGTGGTGATCCCCGGCATGCGCCCGCGGAGCTTTCCGGCCGGCGAGTACCTGACGCCGTGCGCGCTGATCATCGGCACCCGCACGCAGAGCACCGACCGCAAGACTTCGCTCAACTCGGCGCTCCGGGACTTCGGGGTTCCGGTCTGATGGACCTCGCGGCGCGCACCCTCCAGCTCTGCGAGATCCGCAGTCCCGTCGGGGAAGAAGCGGAGATCGCCGCTTACGTCGCGCGTGAGACCGGTGGCGAGCGCATCGGCAACGCGGTCGTCTGCGGCGCGGTTTCCGGCCGGTGTCCCGCCGTCCTCCTCGCCGGGCACCTGGACACGGTCCCGCTCCAGGATGGCGACCTACCCGCCCGCCGCGAGAACGGGCGCGTGTACGGGCGGGGAGCGAGCGACATGAAGGGCGCCCTGGCGGTGATGATCGAGCTCTGGAAGCGTCTCGATCGCGACGCGCTCGCGCTCGAGCTCGTGCTGCTGTTCTATGACCGCGAAGAGGGACCGATCGCGCAGAACGGCCTTCGCGCGGCGCTCGAGAAGCGCCCCGACCTGCGCCGCGCATCGTTCGCGCTCTGCCTGGAGCCCACGGACCTGTCGCTCCAGGTCGGCTGCTGCGGTTCCATGCACGCGACGGTGACGTTTCACGGCCGCAGCGCGCATTCGGCCAGACCCTGGCAGGGCGAGAACGCGATCCACAAGGCGGGGGCGCTGCTCTCGCACCTGGCGGCGCAGCCGCCGCGGGATGTGCGGATCGGCGAGCTGCTCTACCGCGAGGTGATGACCGTGACCCGCATCGAGGGTTTCACCGGCCGCAACGTGGTGCCCGCGCGGTGCGATCTCAATCTGAACTTCCGCTTCGCTCCCGGCCGGAGCGTCGAAGAGGCGGAGGCCGAGGTGCAGGCGCTGGCGCGGCGATTCGGCGCCACTGCGACGGTGACCGACCGCGCCCCGAGCGGACCCGTGGTCCTCGACAACGCGCTGCTCCAGGAATTGCGCGCGCTGACGGCGGCCCCCTTGGAAGCCAAGCAGGCCTGGACCGACGTCGCGCAGCTGGCGCAGGCGGGCATCCCAGCCGCGAACTTCGGCCCCGGCGAGCAGGCGCAGGCGCACCAGCGCGGGGAGAGCTGCCCGGAGGAAGCGCTGCACCGCGCGTACACGATGCTCGAGCGGTTCCTGCGAGAGGCGGTGCCATGATCGAGGCATTCGTGGGCCTCGGATCGAATCTGGGCGATCGCCTCGCGAACCTGGCGACCGCGGTGGCCCTGCTCTCCCGCGAACCGGGGTTCTCGCTCCGGCGCGTCTCCCTCGCGTACGAGAGCGAGCCCGTCGGCCCGCCGCAGCCGCGCTATCTCAACGCGGTCGCGCAGATCGGGACGCTGCTTTCACCGCGCGCCACCTTGCAGCGTCTGCAGGCGATGGAAGAGCGGATGGGCCGCGTCCGCCGCGAGAGGTGGGGATCGAGGGAGATCGACCTCGATCTGCTCCTCTACGGCGAGCGGCTGGTGGAAGAGACCGGTCTGCGCATTCCGCACCCGCTTCTCCAGGATCGGGCATTCGCGCTGGTGCCGCTGGCGGAGATCGCTCCGGCCGCCGTGCATCCCGTCTCCGGGCTGACCATGCGCGACCTGCGGGATCGGCTGCAGGCGGAGCAGCGCGGAAGCGTGCTGCCCTACCGTCCCATCCGTAGCCCGCTCCCGGAACCGGAGGACAACGGAGAGACGCCGCCGGCTCGGTGAGCGGTCCGCGCTCCGGGCGATGCGTTCCAGCCGGGCGGGCGAGCGCGTCGGACTCCTGATGCACAGTCTGCAACCAGGAGGTTCCCCCCCCAATGGACGCCATAGCCCTGTTGCTGCACGACCATCGCGAAGTCGAGCAGCTGTTCCGCCAGTTCGAAAAGCTCACGGAGCGCGCGCACAAATCGAAGCAGAAGATCGTGATGAAGGTGATCCGCGAGCTCGCGATCCACTCCGCGATCGAGGAGATGCCTCGGCGAAGACATGCTCGAGGAGCTGGGGGAGCGGATGGAGAAGGCGAAGAAGCTCGCCCCGACCCGCCCGCATCCGCGTGCACCCGATCAGCCGCCCGGCAACCTCGTGGCCGGCACGGTGGCCGCGGTGATGGATCGAGCGAAGGACATGGTTCGAGACAGCGTCGATCGTCTCTCGCGCCGCGGCGGGCAAGACCGCGACGCCGGCGCTTAGTCGCCGCGTTTCCTGAAGCTCCACTCGACGGCGAACTCTGCCACCTGCGCGCCGTCCTTCTGGGTCCCGATCGATCTGGCCGTGAAGACGACTGCCTCCCCGGTCTTCACCGCCTCGTCGATGGCGGCGCGCATCGCCGCGCCGTCGGAGAACACGAACCTCGCCTGCGAGGTGGCCTTTTTCGTGAACCTTGCCGAGATGGCGGTCACGAGCGACGAGACCGGCGCGCCGCTCTGCTCGATGAACCAGAGCGCGGGCGCGCCAGTGGACAGCTCGGCGGCCATCGCCTGCGCCGCGAAGTAGGTCGATCCGAACGGGTTCTGCGTCTTCCAGCCCGCCGGAAGGGTCACCTCGGCGCCGCTCTCGTCGAGACGTGCCACCCGCAGTCCCGCGAATGCCGCCAGCGGGAGCTTGCTCCAGAGAAGCGCGCGGATCCCGAAGGGATTGGTGAAGACGGCCTTGTAGAACCCGCCGCGGTTCACTGGAGGGCCTCGTCGAGCGCTGCATTGAAGGCCGGCGGATCGTCCAGCATCAACCAGTGGGACACGCCGGAGATCTTGCGCTGCCTCACGCCGGGCAGGAGCGAAGCCATCCGGAGGTTGTCGTCGTTCCCTTCGGCGTCGATGGCGAACTTCGGGCCGGCGAAGGGGCGCGCGGGCGCCACCTCCAGCATCGACGCCCGCAAGCTGGCGAAGGCGGGCAGATCCATCCGCGCCACGGACTGCAGCACTAGCCGCCGCGTCTGCGGCCGCGCCAACGGCCCGAGCATCTCGCGATATGCCTCCTGCAATCGCTCCGGCGTCATCCCGGCATCGTGCGCACGGAAATACTCGCGGATCTCCGGCGCCGGGTTGCTCGAATCGCCCAGCGCGTCGACGTAGACGAGCCCGTGCAGGCTCTCCTGGCGCCGTCCGGCGAACTCTGTCAGGACCACGCCGGCGAGGCTGTGCCCGACGAGCCAGAACCTGGGCAGGCCGGCGATCACCTCCTCGAGATCGGTGACTAGCGCCGCCACGCTGTACTCGGAAGCGCGCGGCGACCGGCCATGGCCGCGCATGTCGAACGCCAGCACGCGCCGCGAACGCCTCAGATGCCCGATCTGCTCCCGCCAGACCTCCAGATCAGCGCCAAGCCCATGGTGCAACACGACGGGCACTCCCCCCTCGCCGCCATCGTCGACATGCAGCCCCTTCATGGAGGGTCAGTACACCAATGTCGAGAGGCGTCAAGGCGAAGAGTCACCCGAGCAGGCGGGCGGCGAGCAGATCCTGGATGTCGAGCAGCCCGACGGGGCGGCCGTCGGCGTCGACCACCGGAAGCTGGTCCACCTGGATGTCCCGCAGCATCGCCGCCGCCGCGATCGCCAGATCGTCGGGACCCACGACCCGCGGGCTCTTGCCCATCACCGCGGAGACCGGCCGCGTGAAGTCGACCTCGCCGCTCTGGACGAGGCGGCGGAGATCGCCGTCCGTGAAGATCCCGATCAGCTTTCCCTGCCCGTCGACCACGCTCGCCGCCCCCGGCCGGCCCTCGGTTCGCGTCATCACCGCCGCCGTCTCTCGCAGCGACGCGTCCGAACGCACCGTCGGATTGCGCGGTCCGGTGCGCATCACGTCGCGCACGCGGAGCAGCTGGCGCCCGAGCGCGCCGCCCGGGTGCAGGGAGGCGAACTGCTCGGGCGAAAATCCGCGGCGGTGCTGGACGGCCATTGCCAGGGCGTCGCCCATCGCCAGCAGGGCCACCGTCGACGCCGTGGGCGCGAGCCCGAGCGGGCACGCCTCCGGAACCGGTCCGATCTCGAGGACGACGTCGGCGCGATCGGCGAGCGAATTGCGCGCCCCGGACGTCAGCGCCACGATCGGCGCCCCGAGCCGGCGGACGGCCGGGAGCAGGCGGAGCAGCTCGTCCGTTTCGCCGCTGTTCGAGAGCGCCAGCACGAGGTCGCCGGGGACCAGGCGGCCGAGGTCGCCGTGCAGCGCCTCGGCGGGATGCAAATAGAGCGAGGGCGTGCCCGTCGATGCGAAGGTCGCCGAGATCTTCTGTGCGATGAAGCCGGGCTTCCCCATGCCGGTGACCACCACGCGTCCGGGACAGGCGAGCACCATCTCCACGGCGCGTGCGAACCCGCCATTGAGGCGTGCCGGGAGCTGCGCGACCGCCTCGGCTTCCGCGCGGATCACCTCGCGCGCATAGTCCACGATGTCCTGCTTCGGTGCCGCTTTGGGCACGCTGCTCAGTCGTCTGCGGGTCGCCATTCTCGTTCGGGCGCTGCTCAGTACCACGTCTGCTGCCGCCCCGTCACCCCGCCGCGTCGGAGACGAAAGAGGCCTTGACGCGGCGCAGCCGAGGCCCTATCTGAATGAGCCCTCATTCAGCCGGGCTCGCTGGATGGCAGACCTTTTCGACGCGGAGATCGGCCACGTGCAGGCGCGCGAAAGCAGATCGAACGACAAGCGCTCGCGCATCCTCGACGCGGCGATCAGGGTGTTCGCCGAGCGGGGCTTCCACAGCGCCACGGTGGCGGAGATCGCCCGCGCGGCCGGCGTGGCGGACGGCACGATCTATCTGTATTTCAAAGGGAAAGACGATCTATTGCTGAGGCTCTTCGACGAGAAGATGACCGGGCTCGTCGCCGAAATGAAGGCGGCCGTCGCCCAGGAACGCAGCGCGGCGGAGAAGCTGAAGCGCTTCATCCAGCTCCACCTCGCGCTCGTCGAGCGCAATCCCGAGCTGGCCTCGGTGCTGATCGTGGAGCTGCGACAAAGCGCGCAATTCCTCAAAGCGGCCGATCGGCAGAAGCTCGCGGCGTACGTCGATGTGATCGCGGAGGTGGTCAGGGCGGGGCAGGAGAGCGGCGAGTTGGACCGCAACATCTCGCCCGCCACGGTCAAGCGCGCGATGTTCGGCGCGCTGGACGAGCTGGCGCTGGGGTGGCTCCTGGGCGGCCGCCGCGCGGCGCTGAAGAAGACCGCGGCCGAGGTCGCGGAATGGCTGGTGCGCGGGCTTCTGCCCGCAGATGGAGGAACGTCTTGAAGATTCTCGTCACGGTCAAACGAGTCGAGGACTACGAGTCCAAGATCAAGGTGAAGCCCGACAACTCCTGGATCGTCACCGAGGGCGTCAACTATCGCGCGAACCCGTTCGACGAGATCGCCGTCGAGGAAGCGCTGCGGGTGCGGGACGCGAATGCTCCTTCCGAAGTGGTGGCGGTGAGCATCGGGAGCGGCGCCGCCCAGGCCGAGATCCGGTCGGCGCTGGCGATGGGCGCCGACCGCGGCATCCTCGTGAAGCATGACGGTTTCCTCGACAGCGACGCGGTGGCGCGCCTGCTCCAGAAGGTGGTCGCGAAAGAGGCGCCCGACCTCGTGCTCATGGGCAAGCAAGCGGTGGACGTCGACGACAACGTGACCGGGCAGCTGCTCGCCGAGTATCTCGGCTGGGGGCAGGCGACGTTCGCTTCCAAGAAGGAGTCGCTCGAGTCGCCGGAGGAGAAAGCGAAGAAGCCGGGCCTGCGCTTCGGGGCGGACAAGAAGACCGTCCAGGTCGCCCGCGAGGTCGACGGCGGCCTCGAAGTGCTGGAGGTCCAGCTTCCCGCCCTGATCACCGTCGACCTGCGCTTGAACGTGCCGCGCTACGCCAGCCTGCCGAACATCATGAAGGCGAAGAAAAAGCCCATCGAAGAGCTCGCGCCCGCCGCGCTCGGCGTCGATGTCTCGCCGAAGGTCAAAGTGGTGCGGGTAGAGGCGCCGCCCGCGCGGACGGCCGGTATCAAGGTCCCGGACGTGGCGACGCTGGTGAAGAAGCTCCACGAAGACGCGAAGGTGGTCTGAACATGGCGACGATTCTCCTCATCGCGGAGCAGGCCCACGGGCACCTCAAGAAGGCGACGCTCTCGGCGCTGACGGCTGCGCAGCAGCTGGCGCAAAAGGGCGGCGGCCAGATCCAGGCGGTGGTCATCGGCGCCGGTGCCGCGCAGTCGGCGCAGGAACTCGCCGCCTACCTTCCCACCGTGCATGCCGTGGAGGGAGGTGGCTTCGAGCACGCGCTCGCGGAGACGCACGCCGCCGCCGCCGTGGAAGCGGCGAAGAAGGTCGGCGCCACCGACGTGGTGCTCGCCGCGACCGCGTATGGCAAGGACATCGCGCCGCGCATCGCGGCAAAGCTCGCCGCGGGAGTGGCATCGGACATCCTCGCCGTGGTGAGCGCGAATCAGTTCAAGCGCGCGATGTGGGCGGGCAACGCCATCGCGACCGTCGAGGTGACCACGCCGGTGAAGGTGGTGAGCGTCCGCGCCACCGAGTTCCCTGCTGCGCAGAAGAGCGGTTCGCCCGGCGCCGTGCAGCAGCTCGGCGTCACGGCCCCCGCGCCGAAGACGAAATTCATCGAATTCAACGAGGTGAAGAGCGCGCGCCCCGAGCTGACCGAGGCGTCGGTCGTCGTCTCCGGCGGCCGCGGGACGAAGGGCGACTTCAAGCCCATCGAGGCGCTCGCCGACGTCCTGAACGCCGCGGTGGGCGCTTCCCGGGCGGTGGTCGACGCCGGCTGGCAGCCCAACGACCTGCAAGTCGGACAGACCGGCAAGGTCGTCGCTCCCAAGCTGTACATCGCCGCCGGCATCTCGGGCGCGATCCAGCACCTCGCGGGCATGAAGGGGAGCAAGACCATCGTCGCCATCAACAAGGATGCCGAGGCGCCGATCTTCCAGGTCGCCGACTACGGCCTGGTCGCCGATCTCTTCAAGGCGCTGCCCGAGCTCACCGAAGAGGTGAAGAAGCTGAAGTGACGGGCGCCCTCACCCGCCTCGGGGTTCACCGGATCCCGGTGCCCGTCCCGTTCCCCGAAGCTGGCGGTCCGGCGAACGTGTACGTGATCGAGGAGAAGGACGGCGGCGTGGCGCTGTTCGACGCCGGCATCGGCACGAAGGAAGGCCGCGACGCCCTCCACGCCGGACTCGACGAGCTGGGTATCTTCGTCAGCCACGGGCACATCGACCACTACGGCTGCGCCCGCGCCGCGCAGGAAGCGTCGGGGGCTCCGGTCTACGCGCACCTGCGCGATCACGACAAGCTCACCGGGCGGGACCGCACGGCGCGCCGGCTGGAGCTCTACGCCGCGTACCTCTCGCGGCTCGGCGCCCCGCCGCGCCTGCTCGAGCACGTGAGGATCCATTGGCAGGACGCGCTGCGGATGGCGCGGCCCCTCGAGCACGTCGAGCCCCTGCCGGCCGGGACCATCCTCCGCTTCAAGCGGTTCTCGGCGGAGGTCCTGCACCTGCCCGGGCACACTCCGGGCCTGATCTGCCTGTGGGCTCCGGAGGCGCGCGTCCTCTTCTCCGATGACCACCTGCTCGAGCGCGTTTCGCCGAATCCGCTGCTCGATCTCGAGGGACAGGCCGAGCCGACGCACAAGGCGCTGGTCGCGTATGTCGAGTCGGCGCGGCGGGCGCTTCCCGCCGCACTGGTCGCGCCTGGCCACGGAGAGCCCTTCTCGGGGCACCAGATGGTCATCGATCGCCTGCTCGCTTTCTACGAAAAGCGGCAGCAACGCATCCTCGAGCTGCTCCTCGCCGGTCCGCTCACTCCCGCCGAGCTGGCGCCCAAGGTCTTTCCGCAGGCGAGGGAGCACCAACTCTACCTCACGCTCTCGGAGGTGCTGGGCAACCTGGAAGTGCTGGAGGCGCAGCGGCGGGTTGCGCGCAGCGAACGCCAAGGCCGCATCTACTTCGAAGCCGTGTAATGTGCCGGGGTGATCTCGCGATGGCTCTGGCGCGCTGGCTGGTTGCTCCTGCCCGCCGCGTGGCTGCTGCACAGGTTCGTCCACAACGAAGCCCTGGTCTTCTTCGTCGCTTGCGCCTCCTTGGTTCCACTGGCGAAAACGATGGGCGACGCGACCGAAGAGCTCGCCGAGCGCATGGGACCCGCGGCGGGCAGCCTCCTCAACGCGACCTTCGGCAACGCGGCCGAGCTGATCCTCGGCATCGCGGCGTTGCGGCACGGCCACGTGGAGCTGGTGAAAGGCAGCGTCACCGGATCGATTCTCGCCAACCTGCTCCTCGTCGGAGGCGGCAGCATCGTGACCGGCGGGATCCGCTTCAGCCGGCTGCGCTTCAACCGCCTGGCGGCATCGTCCAACGTCGCTACGCTCTTCCTCGCGGTCGTCGCCATGGTCGTCCCTACCCTGCTCTCCCTCGGACCCAATCCGCGCTTCGACCCGGCGTTGCTCTCCGAGGAGATCTGCGCGGTCCTGATCGTGATGTACGCGCTCTCGCTCTGGTTCTCGCTGCGCACGCACCGCGAGCATGTATCGTCGACGCGGGAGGACCTGGCGGCGACGCCCGCGGAGAAGGCAGCGGCTCGCCCGCGCGCGGCCGCGCATCGACGGTCCGTGGCGGTCGACCTCGGCCGGCTCCTGGTGGCGGCGGCGGCGACCGCCATCGCCAGCGAGGTCCTGGTCGGCGCGCTCGGGGGCACGGTCACGGCGCTCGGGCTTCCGGAGACGTTCGTCGGCGTGGTGATCGTCGCCATCGTGGGAAACGCGGCCGAGCACTCGACCGCGCTGCTCTTCGCCAATCGGGGGGACATGGACGTTGCGCTGGGGATCGCCTGGGAGTCGTCGAAGCAGATCGCGCTGCTGGTGGCTCCGCTGCTGGTGATCGCAGGGGCGATGCTGGGAGCGCCCATGGACCTCGCGTTCACCCGATTCGAGGTGGTGTCGTTGGGAATCTCGGTGATCGCCCTCGCCCTGATCGCGCTCGATGGCGAGACGCACTGGCTGGAAGGAGCCTTCCTGCTCGCGGTCTACGCCGTTCTCGGCCTGGGGTTCTTCTTCGTTGGCTGACCTCGCGCTCACGCTGATCATGGCGGTATGGGGGAGCAGCTTCGCCATCGTCCGGTCGCTGCTTGGAGCCGCGGAGGCCTCTGCTCTCCTGCTGGTCGCCGTCCGCATGATGGCAGCCTCCGCGCTGCTCGCCGGATTCATGGCGGTGGGTCCGGGCCGCCGTGCACAGCTGCGCGCCGTCCGCGGCGAGCTGCTTCGCGACGGCATGTTCGCGGGCGGTCTGCTCGGCATCGGCTTTCTGCTGCAGACGGAAGGGCTGCAGCGGACCACGGCGTCCCGGAGCGGCTTTCTCACCGGCACCCTCGTGGTCATGGTGCCGCTGATCGAGTTCGGCCTGTTCCGGAAGCGCCCGACGTTGCCGGCGCTGCTCGGGGTGCTTCTTGCCTTCACCGGGATGACCGCTCTTTCCGCCCCCTGGTCCGACGCCTCGCAGGCGACCGCGTTGGGCGATGGGCTCACGCTCGCCTGCGCGGTGGTCTTCGCCGGCCAGATCGTGGCGCTCGGCCGGGTCGCGCCCAAGCACCCGGTCCTGCCGCTGGTGCTCGTGCAGCTCGCCACCACGGGCGCTCTCGCGGCGCTCGTCGGCCCCTTCGTCGAGGTGCAGCACTTCTCGGCGGCGCCGCGGCTCTGGGCGGCCGTGCTCTATCTGGCGGTGTTCGCGACGCTCCTGGCGTTCGGGATCCAGACCTGGGCGCAAAAGATCCTCCCCCCGGTCCGCGTCGCGCTGATCTCAGCACTGGAGCCGGTGTTCGCCGCGCTCTGGGCGGCCCTGCTCATCGGCGAGCGTCTCACGCTCCACGAGATGGCGGGCGGGGCCTTGATCGTGGTGGGCGTCGCGGTGGGCGAGGCCGGAGCGATGCTGCGGGCCCGGGCGCGTGCGCCGGGCTAGAACACATTTCATGAGCCGTGCTGGCAGGGGCGCGTGAGGCACAGGGTCGACCCACCCGAAGTGGAGCGCGCCGCCAACGGGCTCCGCGTTCGGGGGCACGGCCTGTACCTCGAGCCGAGAGGACGGCCGCCGCTCGGGTTTCTCGCCCACGCGCGGGGCGCGCCTCCGGTCCTGCCGGAACGGATGGTGGTCACCGGTCCAACCAGCAAGCTGCTCGAGGCAGCTTTGCCGCGTGCGCTTCGCAGGACGGCCACGCTTCCGGCAGTGTACGGCCAGACGTTCGCGCTCGGCTCGCTGCGCCTCACCCTCCATCCCGCCGGGCACGTGCTCGGCAGCGCGCAGGTCCGTTGCGAGGCCCAAGGCCTCGACCTGGTGTACGCCGGAGACATCGGCGGCGCGGGAGCGCGCGCCTCGCTCACGGCGGAAACGCTGGAGCAGCTCACCTGCACGACGCTGGCCATCCGCGCCGTGTACGGGCACCCTCGTTACGTCTTTCCACCCAGGGCGCTGCTGCTCGAGCGCCTGCAGGACTTCGTCGAGCGCGCGCTGCGCGACGGGAAGACGCCGGTGATCGTCGGAGCCGCGCTCGGGGAGGCGCAGGAGGTCGTGCGGCACCTCGGAGGCCGCCGGACGCTGCGGCTGCACCCTACCGCCTTTCGCGCCTGCGAGGTCTACACCGCGCAGGGGTGTGAGCTGAAGGGATTCGTGCGCCTCGATGACGAGGGAGACGTGGTGGTCGTTCCGCCCACCGTCCGCCTGGCGCGGTTGAAGCTGCGCGCCTACCGGATCTGCGTGCTCTCCGGCCGGGCCGTCGACGGAATCGCCGGGGCGGACGAGGCGCTGCCGCTCGCCGATCACGCCGGATACGACGAGCTCCTCGGCTACATCAGGGCGACAGGAGCAAGGCGTGTGCTCACCATCGGCGGGCACGCGGAGGATCTGGCGCAAGCGGTTCGAGCGCCCGGGATCGAGGCGTTGGCGATCCGCGAGCAGCACCAGCTTGCCCTGCCGGGCCTGTGACTCCGTTCTAACGGATGCTGTAGCGTCCCCCGTTCTCGGACGCGCGCTTTTCGCGCACCAGCTTTTCCAGATGAGCGAGCAGACTTCGTTCCGCGAGCGGATACAGGTCCGGCTTCACGTCGGGGTATGCCGCGGGAACCAGCTCGGCGGGCGTCGCCGGAGCTGCGGCCTTCTTCAACGAACCGACCACCAGCTCTTCGCGCTTCAGCCGGTGCTCGCGATACTCCTCGAGCTTCGCGACGCCGCCGGGCACGACCGGGCCGTGGGCCGGATAGATGCAGCCCGGCTTCGTCTCCAGCAGGCGATCGAGGGAGGCGAGATAGTCCTTCATGTCCCCTTCGGGCGGGTCGATGACGACCGTCCCCACTCCCGCGACCAGGTCGCCGGCCACGATCGCGCCGCTGCCCTCCTCGCGCAGGCAGAGATGGCCGCGGGTGTGCCCGGGCAGGTGCAGCGCGCGCCATCCGCGCGGCCCGACGTCGAACCGCGCGCCGTCCTCCGCGATGCGATCGACGCCGAAGTCGAGCATCGCGGCCGTCTCGCGGGTGGCCGCGATCGGCAGCCCGAGAACGCGGGCGCCGCCGGTATGGTCGTGGTGGTGGTGCGTGAGCAGCACGCCGACTGCCCTGCGCCCTTCTTCCGCGAGCTTGTCGAGCGTCTGGCGCAGGATCGCCTGCTCCTCCGGCCAGGGCGATCCAGGGTCCACCACCCACAGCTCGTCGTCGCCGAGGAGCAGGCAATTGGTGTGCGTCGCCGGCGGCAGCGTGGGCGTCCGGAGCGGCACCATGATCAGCCCGCGCTGGAACTCGATCCGCTCCACGACGTGCTCGCGGATCGGCAGCTTCCAGGGCGCCTTCTCGGGAGCGGTCAAGAGGGGGAGCGCGTCGCGCGGATGCCCCGTTGCCCACGCGAGCGCCTTGAGCGTGTGCCACGCCGGCGGATGCAGGAGCGCGGAGCCCGCCTCCCAGCGGCGCAGCGCCGCGGCGGGATCGATCCACTCGCCGTCGGCAAGCTCGCCCGGCCAGATCTCGGCCACTTCGCCCGGTGGCAAGTCGACCATGTAGAACCGCGCGTCGAAGCGGATCGGCATCGCCGGCGGCGTCACCCAGCGGCCGGCGGGCGCGTACCAGCGCGCATCGACGCGCAGGCGATGGCCGGCCAGGAAGTCGCCGAACGAGGCTGCCTTCTCGCCCGGCTCGGGCCGACGCAGCAGCGCCGTGCGCATCCGCTTGCGCTCCGCGGCGGGAACGGCGGCGGCGCCCGGCACCGCGAGCACCCCGGTCTCCTCGAACAGCTCGCGGGCCGCGGCGACGACGCACGGCGCTTCCGCGGCGCCGAGCGCCTCGCCGCCGTCCAGCGGCACCCCGGAGTCTTGCACGTCTACGCGGCCGCCCGGAAACGCGTAGAAACCCCCCGCGAACCTGAGCTCGTCGCCGCGACGCACCCAGAGCACGCGGCCGTCTTCGCGGACCAGGATCACGGAGGCGGCGGGCTTGACGATGACGGCTCGGTTCACTCGCAGCTCTCCCTTGCGCGAATCGGGATGATCCCTTAGACCGGGGACCGATGTTCTATCTCGCGCCGCACCCGAAGCTCGACCGGCCCCGCCGCGGCAGTCCGCTGATGTTCACCGTCCCCTGGGTGGAGAAGTATCTCTCTCGCGTGCGTCCCTGGCACGTGATTGCGATCTGGGTGCCGATCTCGCTGTACATGCTCTACCGAGGTTCGTCCCAGATGGGCCCCCTGGCAGTCGCCGGCCTGGCGGCCGCGGGCGTGTTCTCCTGGACGTTGCTCGAATATCTGCTGCACCGCTGGGTCTTCCACTTCCAGCCGGACGCGCGCTCCGAGCTGCAGCGGGACGCATCCTTCCTGATCCACGGCATCCACCACGACTATCCCTGGGATCGCGATCGGTTGGTGATGCCTCCCACGGTCACCGCGGTGCTCGCCATCGCCGTCTGGGTGGCGTTCCGCTGGATGGACGGGCTCGAGTACGCCTGGTTCGCCGGGATGGTCGCCGGATACGTCTGGTACGATCTCACGCACTACTATCTGCACCACGCCGCACCGACGACGGCCGCGGGGAAATGGCTCCGCAGGTACCATCTGGTCCACCACTTCCAGACTCCCGACCGCCGCTACGGGATCACCACCCCGCTCTGGGACCTGGTGTTCGGAACGTATCCGCGCGACCGCTACCAGGGTCTGCCGGACGACGAGGCCCGCCTCGAGGCGGGTGCGTAGGCGCTCCCAGCCACAGGAAAGGGTTTGCACCTCTGGTTTTGGCTGTACAGTCTCGCCTGCGCACCGGTCATGCAAGAGGCGCGTCTGGAGCGCGATTCGCGGCCGACGGAGCGCGAGCTGGAGTCGAGCGAGCGCGCGGCATCGTGCCCGGCCCGCGCCGGGCTCCTGCTGCTGCCCGGCCTCATGCAGATGTGCCGCGGGCGTACGTCCGAGGGAGTGGCCCTCGCATCGCTCGCGGTTGCGGAGCTCGGCGCCGCGGTGACCGGAGGAGTGACGAACGGTCTCGAGACGTCTGCTGCCGGCGTGCCGTTGATCGCGCTCGGCGACCTCCTCACGCTGTCGGTGATGGACGTCGCCCTGGAAAACCAGCGCTCCTCACGCCTGCGGTACGTTCCGCAGGAATCGCTCGGCGAGCTCGCGCTGGCGCCCTTCTCCGGCCAGGTGCTGTCCCGGCCGACCGTCTGGGCGGGAGTCTCCGCCTCGCTCGCCGCCGGCATCCTGGTGTCCGCCGTGGTCGATCGCGGCATCGACACGCACAACGCAGGCAAGCGGCCGGTCATCTTCGGTCGGGAGATGAACACGGCGCCGGGGTATCTGCTGGCCGGCGCCATCGGAGCGGGCTTGTTCGAGCACGTGGCCCTCGCCGAGGAGATGGCATTCCGGGGCGTGCTGCAGTCGAGCTGGGCGCGCTCGCTGGACGAGACCCGCGGCTGGGCGTACGCCTCGCTGCTCTTCGGTGCGGTCCACGGTTCGAACATCCTCTTCATCGACCGCAGCCAGCGCCTCGCCTATCTCGCAGCCGGCGTTCCCTTCATCACGCTGCTCGGCGCCTACCTGGGGCTCGCCTACCGCTGGAACCGGTATAGCCTCGCGCCTTCCGTCGCGATCCACTTCTGGTACGATCTCCTCATCGAGGCGGCCGGGTTCGTGGCCGACCCGAAGAACTCGCCGCTCGCAGTCTCCTGGGGAATGCCCTTCTGAATGCACATCCGCGATCCCATCCACGGCGCCATCGAGCTCACCGCTGACGAGCGCGCGCTGGTCGACAGCCCCCAGTACCAGCGGCTGCGCAACGTGAAGCAGCTCGGCTTCGCGGACCTCGCGTTCCCGGGAGCGACGCACACCCGCTATGCGCACGGGCTCGGAGCGATGGCGATGGCCACCAAGGTCTTCGACGCATTCGCGCCGCAGCTCGAGCTGGAGCTGGACGATCGCGCGCGCCTGCGCCAGACCCTGCGCCTGGCGGTGCTGTTCCACGATCTCGGCCACGCGCCGCTCTCGCACGCCACGGAGGCGATCATGCCGCACATCGCCGAGCTGCGGGTGCCGGACTGGGCGCGGGAGCCCGGCGAACGCCGGGCCGGGCACGAGGACTACACGTTGAAGCTCCTGCTCGACTCGGCCCTCTCCGCCGAGATCCGCCGCCGCTTCTCCTCTCGCGGGATCGAGCCCGAGCACATCGCCGGGCTGATCTGCGGCCGGCCCTCTCCCGGCCCCTACCCGTATCGCAGCCGCGGGCGCGATCTGCTGCCCATCCTGCGCCAGGTGGTGTCCGGCGAGCTCGACGCGGACCGGATGGATTACTTGCAGCGCGATTCCTTCTTCACTGGCGTGAACTACGGGAAGTTCGACGCCGACTGGATCGTGCAGAACCTCGCGGCCGTCGAGCGCGACGGGCGGGTCTACCTCGCGCTCCTGCACCGCGCCGTGTTCGCGTTCGAGGATTTCCTGCTCTCCCGCTATCACATGTTCCTCTCCGTCTACTTCCACTCCACCTCCGTCGGCTACGAAGTGCTCCTGCAGCGCTGGTGCGAGAGCGGTGAGTACTCGCTGCCGGCGGATCCGGACGAGTACCTGCTCCACGACGACATCGCGCTCCTCTCGGCCCTGCGCGCATCGCAGAACCCCTGGGCGAGACGGATCGTGCGCCGCCAGGGATACCGGGTGCTGATGGAAAACGCGCCAGGCGAGGACGCGCGAGCGCTGAGGCGCATGGAGGACGAGCTGGAGGCGGCGGGAGTCGACGGCTTCGTCACCGTCAGCCGCGGCGTGCTCTCGCACTACGGGAAGGAAGCGACGCTCTGGGTGAAGTCGCCGCGCGGCGAGCTGCCCATCGGCGAGTACACGCCGCTCTACGAGAGGTACGCGGAAGCGGCGACCCTGGCGCGGCTCTACGTGGAACCGGAGAGGTGGGACGAGGCCCGCCGGCTCCTCACCATCGACTGATCGAAGCATTCCCCCGCCAGGCGAGCGGATGCTATGCTCGCACGGTGAACCGGCTTCAGCAGCGCGTCGAGAAGCTCGGAGGCATCCTCGACGTCGCGAAAGCGCTCGTCGCCGAGCGCGATCTCGATCGGCTGCTGACGCTGATCGTCCACGCCGCGGCGCGGGTGGTCGAAGCCGACCGCTGCTCGCTGTTCCTGGTCGATCGCGACCGCGGCGAGCTGTGGACCAAGGTGGCGCAGGGCATCGGTACGAAGGAGATCCGCATCCCGATGAATCGCGGGATCGCGGGCGCGGTGGCGACCACCAATGCGGCGATCAACATTCCCGACGCGTACAAGGACCCCCGCTTCAACCAGAACGTCGACAAGCAGACGGGATACAAGACGCGGACCATCCTCTGCGTGCCGATGCGCTCGGTGGAGGGCGAGGTCGTCGGCGTCCTGCAGGCGCTGAACAAGCTCGACGGCAGGGCCTTCACCGACGAGGACGAGGAGCTGCTCTCCGCGCTCGGCGGGCAGGCGGCGGCGGCGGTCAACAACGCGCTGCTGCACCACGAGATCGAGCAGCTGTTCGAAGGGTTCGTGCGCGCCAGCGTGGTGGCGATCGAGGCGCGGGATCCGACCACCGCGGGTCACTCGGGTCGAGTGGCGCGGCTCTCGGTCGGTCTCGGCGACATGCTGCCGCGCGCCGGAAAGACCGCGGGTCGCTGGAAAGGCTCGTCGCTCACCTCGCAGGAGCGTCAGGAGCTGCGCTATGCGGCGATGCTGCACGATTTCGGCAAGGTCGGTGTCCGCGAAAACGTCCTGGTGAAGGCGAACAAGCTCGAGCCGCTCGAGCTCGAGAACCTGCGGGGCCGGTTCGAGACCATCTACGTGCAGGAGGAGCTGCAGGCGGAGCGCGAGAAGGTCCAGATCCTCCTCCGGACGCCCGCCGACGAGGCGCGCCATCGGTTGGCGCAGGTCGACGCCCGGCTGGCGGAGCGGAGGCGGGAGCTGTCCGGGATGTTCGAGTTCGTCGTCTCCTGCAACCGGCCCACCGTGCTGCCCGAGGGCACCTTCGATCGGCTGCACGACATCGCCCGCGCTACCTTCCTCGGGCCGTTCTCCGGGGAGAAGCGCCCGTTCCTCTCGGAGAACGAGGTGGTCAAACTGTCGATCCGCAAGGGCTCGCTCACCGAGGGCGAGCGCCGCGAGATCGAATCGCACGTCACGCACACCTACCGCTTCCTCACGCAGATCCCCTGGACGCGCACGCTGAAGCGGGTGCCGGACATCGCCTACGGCCATCACGAGAAGCTCACGGGCAAGGGCTACCCGCGCTCGCTGAAGGAATCGGAGATCGCGCTGCCCACGCGCATGATGACCATCAGCGACATCTACGACGCGCTGACCGCGAGCGACCGCCCCTACAAGCGCGCGGTGCCGAAGGAGAAGGCGTACGACATCCTCCTCGACGAAGCGAAGCGAGGAGAGCTCGATCAGGACCTGCTGCGCGTCTTCATCGAAGCCGACGTACCGGGGAACGCGCCTCAAGAGCCTTGAAGCAGCTCGGTCAACGGCGCGACGCAGACTTGCGCGCCGCCTCGAACTCGTCGCCGGGCGTCCAGGTGGGCAGGGCAGGCGCGTTGGCGAGGCGCAAACCCACCAGCAGCTGCAGCTGCGCGTCCTGCACGGCGCCCGAGAAGTCCCAATCCCCGTGGTACTCGTCGGAGGGCTGGTGATAATGGTGCTGCTCGTAATCGAGCCCCTGCTCCTCGCCCCAACCTTTCGGCCGGCCGACGTAGTCCGGGCCACCCTTGACGGCCACCGGAGGGACACCGACGTGGGCCATGGAGAACATGTCCGATCTGTAGAACGACCCGCGGTCGGGTTGCGGATCGCCATGCACCGTCCGTCCTTGCTCCGCGGCCACTTTGCGGACGACGTCGTCGGCGGTCGATTTGCCCAGCCCCATCACGCCGAGGTCCGTGGTGCGGCCCCAGCGGTTGACGGTGTCGAGGTTGATGTCAGCGGCGATCCGGTTGGCGGGAATGGGAGGGTGCTGCGCGAGCCATTTCGACCCGAGAAGGCCCTGCTCCTCCGCGGTGACGAACGCGACGATGATCGATCGTTTCGGCGGCGCGAACGTCGCCGCCTGCGCGATGGCGAGCACGGTGGCGCAGCCCGACGCGTTGTCGAGCGCGCCGTTGTAGATGCCGTCAGTGGCGGGCGGGATCGGCTGCACGCGACCGAGGTGATCGTGGTGGGCGGTGTAGAGCACCGCCTCCCGGCGCAGTGCCGGGTCGGTCCCGGGCAGCATCCCGATCACGTTGGCGCTGCGGATG
>Ga0209236_1000125_pt1 | contig 39207 bp, 41 predicted proteins | sample GraSoi013_1_40cm_FD_185819 | JGI IMG/M metagenome (GOLD analysis project Ga0209236, IMG submission 185819) | Grasslands soil microbial communities from the Angelo Coastal Reserve, California, USA - Sample 09_27_2013_1_40cm (SPAdes) (version 2) | ecosystem: Environmental > Terrestrial > Soil >... | reverse complement strand
CGCGTTGTGCAAATGAGCCGTGCGGACCCTCGACTAGTCGCTGGCGCACTGATAGGGTCTACGGCAGGAGGCGGTGGCGACAAATGGTCCGACCTTGACCTCACCTTTGGGTTGGCTGACGGCGCGGCAATAAATGATGTTCTTGCCGATTGGACAACTCGTCTTGTGAACGAGTTCAACGCCGTCCACATATTTGACCTCCCGCATCTGTCAACGATCTACAGAGTCTTCCTCTTGCCCAGCAACCTTCAGGTGGACTTGTCGTTCACCCCCGGAAGCAGGTTTCTCGGCAAGGGTCTCAAATTCGACCTGCTCTTCGGGAAGGCCCTCGAAAAAGACCCGGCCAAGCCAGCCTCCGCTGAACAGACCTTCGGACTTGCAGTGGTCTATTTGCTTCACGCCCACGCCTGCATTGCTCGGGAGAGGATGTGGGAGGCTGAGTATTGTCTTAGTGCGGCCCGAGACCAGTCTCTCTCGCTCGCGTGTCTGCACCAGGGTCTAAAGACAAGTTACGGTAGAGGCTTCGATGATTTGCCTCCGAAGACCTTGGACTCTGTCATCGGAGCTCTCGTGGGTTCACTTGAAAAAACTCAGCTGATGGAGGCACTCGGGAAATGCGTCGATGTGCTCCTGCAAAATTCCCAGGATGTTTCCGAGCTTGGACAGAGACTTGGACCGCAACTTCGTGAGCTCAAGTTCGTTCAATAAGGTTGGCTCGAAGAATGAGCCAGGGAATCGCGCGCCTCCATCGTGAAGCAGGTGTAAGAGGCTTCCGGGTTGGCCAGTCTTTCGTCAAGAGCTGACCCCGGTAGAGTCAGGGCCAAGAAAATGATTGCGACTCATCACGTCACCATGAAGTGCTAGTACAAGTTTCAGACAGCTTAGTAGCAGACGCTATTGCTCGCTCACACTGTTCTGCATGCACTTCGAAAGTCGATCGCGAGCCTCGATAAGCCTAGCCATCATAATTACAACACTAGCCGTTGTATCAATAGCATCTTCTGTACCCTCCATTCACGCGGTTCCACCAAATCCAATCACCTGGACCGAAAAGAGTCCAATTCCATACAGGACCGCCCAAGCTGGCGTAATTGGTGGATCCGATGGAAGAATCTATGTTATGGGCGGCTACTCAGGCGGACTACCGAACTCGACGGCTCGTGCCTACGATCCGAGAACGGAATCTTGGTCGACCCTTACAAGCATGGGCACACCAACGCGTGGCCCTGGAATCGCAACTGACCGGAACGGACTGATCTATGTCATCAGCGGTTTCTCCGTTTCCGGGGATATTACTACTGTTCAGGTGTACAATGTCTCCACCAACAGTTGGGCATCCGGCACGCCGATACCTACTGGTATCTGGATGCCTGGGGCTACAACTGGTACTGATGGTAGAGTCTACGTGGTTGGCGGTGAATCATAAGGAGGCACTGCATCGAACCTTCTACAGATTTACAATCCTCAGACCCAGGCTTGGTCATCAGGCCTGTCTATGTCGACTGCTCGGAAACAGTTCCAAGCTGTGGCAGCTCCCAATGGCCTGATCTATGCGCTGGGTGGAATGTCCAGTGGAAATGTGGCGCTGGCAACAGTTGAAGCATACAACATCACTAGCAATACTTGGAGCGGGGAAGCTTCTCTGCCGAGGGCGGTGTTGGTATTTGGAGCCACGTTGGGACCTGATGGCTTGATCTATGTGTTTGGTGGCTCAACCAGTTATACGAACAATAACCCCCCATACTTTGGCATAGTTTACTCTTATGATCCGGTAGCCAACCAGTGGTACAACAGCACCCAAGCCATCCCGACTCCACGCAGAGAACTATCCGCAGCCACATCTAGCTACAATGGTCGAATGTATGTTCTAGGTGGAGCAAACGGAACCTACTCGGCTGCGAATGAAGAGGCAACGGTACCAGCAAGCACCCCGCCTCCGCCGCCCCCACCTCAACACCCACCACCTAGTGCATCGATACCTCGATCTCGCCAAATCTGGCTCAGGTAGGACAGACATTTACGTTCGTTGGCTCAGGATCAGACAATGATGGCGACACCATTATTGCGTATGATTGGCGCTCCTCGATAGATGGGGCAATCGGCACCCAAGCCACTTTTACAGTGAACAGTCTCCAAGCCGGGACCCACCAGATCTATTTGCGCGTCGAAGACAGTCAGGGAACCTGGTCCCCAGAGGTCAGCACCATCCTCACAATAACAACCTCAACAGGGTCTGGTACGGGATTTCTGGGCCTGCCCACCTTTTACTGGATACTTTTAGCGCTTGCATTGGCAGGAGTTGGAGTCTTCATCGGCTATTTTGTGATTTTCAAAAAGAGGAAGAAACCCCTTACCAGCCAACCGATGGTCGCACCAGCGGCACAGGGACCCGTGGTCCGGATCTAACTCGTCAAGCTCTAATTACCAAGAGACCTTGATGCGGGATGCTGTCCAGCTATGCTGATCAGGGTCTACGTGACTCCGAACGCGAGAGAAGCCCACGTGGTCAGGGTCAGCGAAGACTATGTTGAAGTCCGGGTTGATGAGAGGGCTGTGGGCGGCCGAGCGAATAAGAGACTTTTGGAGATTCTGGCCGAACACTTCAAGGTCCAAAAATCGAGAATCTCCATTCTAAAAGGAACAAAAACAAGAAACAAGCTCGTCCAAGTGATTCTCGCATGCACTCCCTGACTCGTCCACTGCAATCCTAACAAATTTCCATCGGCGCTTGTTTATCTCTGTCATTAGGAAACGATATTCTGGAGAGCGAGTATCCTTGGCCGGCAGCGAACCCAGTGTTGATCATAGTCACCGCTTTCCAGCCGTCCCGGAGAATGGATTGGAGGGCCAAGCGCAGAAAACGACTGACAAACCGCCAGAACCAAGACTCCCAATCTTCTCAATCCTCGACTCGATAGACTTCTCGGAACACTTCATAATCATCGGTGATGTCGGAACGGGGAAGAGCACCGTAACACCGATTCACGAATACGGATTATGGAAGGGGAAGAGGCAGATTGTAATCCGCGAGCCCTCGAGGGCCGCGTGCAATGCTCTCTTCTATTCGCTCCAGGCGCTTCATCCAGAACTGGGAGATGAGCTGGCTGTCATTACGAAGGACACTCAGATCAATGTCAGCGGCAAGATCAGGATCGTCACAGACGGCGTCTTGCTGAGAATGCTGGCTGAGAACTCGATCTGTGATTCTTCAATCTACTTTGACGAAAGCCACCAGATGACCTCCCAGCTAGAACTCTGTATGTCACTCGCAAAGAAGCAGGAAGCCAGCTCAAGGAACTTGTTCCGGATCATGAGCGCCACAATCGACCCGAAGGAGTTCCTATCCTTCCTGGGCATCTCGAATCTTTACCGAATGACCGGTCGCAGATACCCCATCTCGCTCGAGGTGGAACTTGCAGTCGACCTGAATGGAATGTTCAAGACTCTAGACCGCTATCTTTACTCGCAGCCCCGCGACGAGTCTTGGCTAGTCTTTCTCCCCACGAGGAGGCTAGTCGAAAAGTATGCCAGCAACTATCGGGGCGTCTTTATTCACGGAGGCCTTGATGGCTCGGAAGTCAATAGGATCCAGCGCCGAGCCGAGCAGGACAAGAATCTGAGAATCTTCGCAACAAACGTGATCGCTTCTTCCGTGAACATCTACGTGGACAACGTGTTGATTTTTGATGACGTGATTGACAGCAAGGACAAGCTAGGTCAAAAGACGCTACACTACACGAGCATAGACAACAACTCATTATTACAGATGATAGGCAGAATCGGACGCTTCAAGCCAGGCCGAGCCGTCATCCTCAGTGATGCGCCCCTTCCGAAGAAGATCAATCCGATACCTGTACGCAAGGCTCTCGAAACCGAGACCCCATTTGACTTGGTGCTCCTCATGTCAAAGTACGGCCTCAAACTCTCCAAGCTAGAGTTCATGTCAAAGCTAGACCATCGCGAGGTCGCCTTTGCGGAGAACTGGCTCGTCGAGATCGGAGCAATCGACCGGGACCGTAAGACTACTTGGAAGGGGCTGTTGATGAGCGAAATCCCATACGAGCCTGACTTTGCACACATGATCTCCAACGCTCTAATCTCCGGAGACTATGATATGGCAAGGTGGCTCCTAGCAAGCGGCTCGTTCGGCGACTCGCTCAACCACGCTTACAAATCAGAGAGGGAACCCGAGGCTCGCCGGTTCCTGTACGAGTTCGACAGAACAAATGAGCTTAACATCAAAGCGCATCTTCTCAAAGGCTACGCGGAGGACGAGGGTGGATCGTTCGTCTCAAAGCTGGTCGCGAACGGACTCTTCCCTGCGTTCGTGGAGGAAGCGTGGAAGAACCATGAAGCAGCGAGAGAAGCATTGAATGACCTGCTCAGCGCGTCAAAGAAGAAGCTCATACCCGAGGAGGTCGTGGTAGATGCTGATGCTATCAAGCTCAAGCCATACCTTGAAAACTGCTTATCGTTCGAAAGATTCGGCCCGCGCGAAAGAAAAGGCCGCGAATTCAAGGAAATGAGCATCGAAGGATCGTTCTATGCAAGAGCCTTGACGATAAACTACAGACGCATCTTGTTCGACATAGTTGCGCTGAATCCTTCGAGTAAGCATCGTCATCGAACCAGGCGATGAGACTTGGCATCGTCTCTTCGATCCCGGGAGGCGCTGGACTGCCAATAGCTTGGATTGGGATACCAAGCAAAAAGTCGTATGTTGGACTGCGACGCCTGCTTGGAGGCTGTCCTCTCCAGAGGCGGTGGAGAGGTTGCTACCAGGGTGGCTTGCCCGTTGACGGTTGCGTCAAGGGCGGTGGGATCTCATGCTTGACAATTCTCTCTCTAGCTAGATAGAATGCCGTTCCATAAATTGCGGCTGGTATGGCGGCGAGGAAGCCAGTGAAGAGGAATACGCCTGTCCCAAAGTAGATCGTCCAGAATCCGCCGCTGCTGAACGGCAGGATGAACAGGTTAACGAGGCTAAGTGCTATCGAAATCGCGTAGGCGGTCCAGAGTAGTGTTCGACCGGGACCTTTTTGGAGGGAGTATGTCAGCAGGACTTCGGAGAGTCCGAAGATTGCTCCGCCGATGACGAAAATGATGCTGAACAGTGTGAGAATGGAGGACGAGCTTCCTCCGGTGATAGCCGAGGAGACGCCGTAGACAAGGGCGTAGAAGAATCCGAATATTGTGACGGTGATCCCGACTATGAAGAGAATCAGGGCTAGTGTTGTGTTTCGAACGTGGTCTTCCCCGAAGGGTTCGCGTCCTACGAGGACGAGTATGGCGCCGATGAAGCCTACTATTCCTCCGATGGCGCCTGCAAATGGTATCCACGAGATCAGGACGCCGATGACGAGTAGGAGCAGGCCTGTCAGGCTGTTGTTTATCTTGTTTGTTCGAGCGACCTCCCAGGCGTTTTGAGGATACTGGTATTGGTAGTATGGCTGGACGGGCTGCATCGCGTACGGATATGCTGGTTGTTGCGAAGGCTGTGGTGCTGGTGTAGCGGTTGGTACCAGGGCGGTTCCGCAGGTCATGCAGTATCGTGCTTGTGGAGCGTTGCTTGCGCCGCATCGCGGACAAATGACCGCTGACATTCAGTTGGTCACTTTGAGGATGCCTAGAGCGCTACCGTGCGAGAATTAAGCTTGAGGATTCTTTTCGACACCGCTCTTTCCTCCGTGTAAACTATGACGGGTAAGCGGTCCTGATACGGCCTCCACGGTGAGTGCGCTGCCGTGCCATTCCTCGCTGTTAGATTATGGTCCTCCCCACTTATCTCCCACTATTGGCTTCAGCAGTCGTATCCCCCACTATTGTTGCATGAGTTCGCGCACCCGTTTCAAACCTCTCATTCGAAATTCCCAGGAGTATTTTGATTTCCTCCGCTTCTCTCGGGGTTGCCGAAGGCAGGGAGTTGAAGTATTCGAGGAAACCCGTCCGAGAAAGACAGGCGGAGCAAAGGTCCCACTCGACAATTTCGACCCCGAAAACGATCTCGGCGACACGGGTTTGAGAAACGCCGCAACCCGAGGCGCAAGTCCCATCACGGGTGCGCAAAGCGTAGAAAACGCTTTGAGAGGCGACTTTGACCTCGGGCTCGAGAAGGGTCACAGCTCCCACGGTAGTTTTCCGAGCCTGCATGTATCTGGCCATTGTGTTGACCGATTCTCTTTTCCTTGAAGTGTTATTGATAAAATACGATAAGATTTCTCGATAGTCCGGATCAATGACGACTGAATTTCGTCAGGAGGATAGGCACCGGATTCGATTCCCTGCTTGGGAGCCTGAGACTGGGTGTGAACCTTCACTGAACTGACTAGTAGATTCAACTCGGGATCAGGTATGGTGTGGCCGGAGCATCGGCGGGTTAGTGTGTCGGCCATCCCTTTCTCAGGTTGACTTCGAGTAGCAAGAGCTCGGCTTCTTTCTCTGTTGTGGTCGTGACGATTCCTTGTCCTCTTGTTTCTGCCGCGTTGAATTCGGGCAAAAGCTTGTCGCCGACTCGGACGGGTCCGCCTTCGAGGACGTAAAGATACAGACCGTGACCTTCTCTCAATTCATAATCGATCTCGTATCCGGGTTGGAGGAATGAGGCGAGGACTGCACCGTCGGCTCTGAGCGGTAGAGTCTCCGGATCCTTGTAAGCCACCAACGGGAGCCACTGGTTGGTTCTCTCTGATCGATCTACCTCTCGTTGTTCGACTGACGGTGTCATGTTGAGCTGTTCGGGTATGTACCATATCTGGATGAACCGCATGGGAATATCTTTCCGGTTATTGATCTCTGAATGGTACATTCCACGGCCCACGGTAGTGTGTTGTACTCCTCCCTTGTGGAGAACGCCGCCCTTACCACGCTCATCCTCATGACGAAACTCTCCCTCGACAACATATGTGACAACCTCATTCTGAGTATGAGGATGCAAAGGCCAGATGGCTCCGGGACTCAGCGTATCGTCATTTAAGACCCGAAGATTTCCGAAACCATTGTGCAGGGGACTATTGTACGCGTCGAAGGAAAAATGCCACCGACCACGAAACGTCCCATCCTGAATCCTACCTGAAGCCGCATAGAGAGTGTTAGAGGGCCGGACCGTTATTTTGACGTCTTCTGTTTTCTGTGACGACAAGAGTGTGCGGAGGTGCAGCGGCACGGGCCGATATTTAGGATTTCAACGTCATCCGCCAATGACTTCTGAAGCTCTTCAGTTTTCTCTTCTCGAACAAATTCCATGCCAGGGCAAGAGATGCGGAAAGCGCACCTCCGGCGATGAATAGAAGATAGTTGCTGATGATGAGCTCATAGACTGCGACCACCCATATGATAAGGACCGTAAAGAGCACTGCAAGCATCATTCTCTTCCTCGGTATGCTTGCCCACCTCCAAAAATCAGGATGGACAGTCTCGCAGTGGGGACCCTGGACTTTCCCCGTCTCTAGTAGAGTGGCCTTCGGAAGCGTTTCTCCACAGATAACGCAACTAGCGGGGATCTGCCTTTCAAGACGTTGCCGTCCAGTCATCGCTGTTCGCCGGAAGATTGCGTAAGCGAATACGGGAAGAAACATGCTCATCGGAGCTATGACGATTACCAAACCGATGGGAGCTACTGGATTGGCACTTGCATGTACGGCTAGCTATATTCCTAGCCTAAGCTGCGAAAATCCGCGAAGTGTCCGGATCTAGCGGTTCTATTTTGTGGCGAAGGCGCGCAAACGATCTTCAAAGATCGTTCGTGCTGGAAAGCCCATGCTGCAGGCGTACGTGTTGAAATCAAGTAATTTTTTCCCGTTTCTTACCGCTCTATTCTGTATCTCCCTGATACTCTCGCCTACTATGGCGTATGTGGACGCGTAGCCCGGCCCGTTTCCTTGGTGTGCTGGGAAGAGCTGGTGGTAGACCATGCTCTTTGACAAGCCCGTCCTCTTACTCGCCCACTCGATAAACTCGACAAGACCCTGCTTCCCAGAGTTAATCCGGGCATCACCGATAATCCGCAAGAACCGTACAATACGCCACATCCACGTATAGAACTCGTACTCCTCCACAATATTGTCAAATCCACCATGCTTCTCATAGAACTTCACGAAGGCCTTCTCTTCCGAGCTCAAGCCCTTCCCCGTCTTCATCTTCTCCAAGACATCCTGGAACTCGATCTCCCGCTGGAACGAGATACCCTCCGTAACCGCGCCTCCAAGCGGAGACCAGAGCATATCCACCAACGTCGGCTTCGCCCCATACCCAAGCGCCGAGTTCGAAGCATGAACACAGTGCCCATACTCCTCGTGGACAAGCAGATTCAGAAGTTCTCCTGGCGCCGTGCTCGGATCACGACGTGGGTCCGTGGTACAGATGAATAACTGCTGGGGTTTGTCGGTTAGAGTATCGTAGAAGAACGCGCCACCGCTCGGAAATATTGCCGTCAGATACGGTGGTGTCTCGATCACCTTCGCAGCATATTTCGGGTTCACCTTGACGATACTCTTGTTCGCAACTTTCACAACAATCTTGCGAAGCTGTGTGAGATACGATATTACCTCGTTGACCTTGACAGCTCGTTTCGCCTTGATCGCTTGAGACAGTTTCTCCGCATTCGCGGCAACACCATATTTCTTCGCAAGCTTCGCCGTCATCCGCTGGAACTTCGGCAACTCTCGATCGAGATACTTGAGACCCTTCGCCTCCAGCTCGTCAGGCGTCTCGGAATAGTCCCAGAGACGCTGCAACGCCTGCCCGTAGATCTCTTTCCGTCCTAGATCCGCGCCTTGCTTCTTGATGATCTTGTAGACCTCGTCAAAACCCTGGTTCTTGAAACCCTTAACACGGAATATCGACGCATACTTCCTCGTAACCTGCGATAGATCATCTAGACCTTCCTTCAGCTGCTTATCCTGGGTCTCCTTCTTGACCGTCCGAAGGATCTCCTGCAGACCATCGCAACGTATCAGCGCGAGCAACCGCAGCCCTGTCGGCCAGTCTCTACCTGCCGTCTCAGCTGTAGCTGTCTCGATGGCTTTGATCCCGTTCCTGGTCAGCGACTTCATGTGGTTGTCGTTGATGCCTTCTTTGATCATGTAGCCGAAGTACGCGTTCAGAACTGTCTCGACAACCATGTGAGGCTCGCCGAGCCCGTTCCAGGCGGCGATCGAGTCCAAGACCTTCAGCTGCGACTTGTTCTCCGCCTTCAGCCTCAACTCGTCAACGCGTCGTGAAAACTTCTCGAGATTCCGTTTTGAAGGAACGAAGATCTTGCCAGCATACTCGTTGAGCCCGGATATGTAGGCTCCAGAAGGATCATACTCCTTGAACAGCTCGAAGATTTCTGATTCAACAGGTGATGCAGGTTTCGGTATAGCCAATTCTTTCCCATCAATCCCCGTGTTTGTTGATCTCCACTCGAGGCTAGACTACTTAATTTTACGCCATCTTCACGTATGCAAGCAAGACCACGCGAGAATCCACTCGAAACCCCGATCTATACCGTTTGCCGCGTCACGGCGACATGAGTGAACTGGCCTTGTACGAGCGAGAGGCGCTCGATGGGCAAAAGAATGCCACCCCCACGGGCCTTTTGAACTTGAACCTGCGGTACCGGATCGTCTTCGGCGTTTGAGGCTAAGGCTATCTGGAGCCTTTCTTTTTCTCTTTCTCTAGTATTTCGTCCAGGATATTGAAGCGATCATTCCAGCTCTTGGTCATTTTCTGGATCCATTGCTCAATTCCTGACATCGCCTCAGGATTAATCCGATAGATGTGTTGTTGGGCGCGTTTTTCTAGGCTTACAAAATTTGCTTCGCGCAATATTTTGAGATGTTGCGAGATCGCTGGTGGGCTAACTTCGAAATTGTCGGATATGTCTGTGGCGGATAACTGTCCTTTGTTGGCCAAGAGTTCTATGATGCCGCGTCTCGTGGGCTCGGCTAGCGCGTGGAATAATTGTTGTTCTGCTGCGTTTTCTCTTTGTGTTCTTGCGGTTTTATCGGGCAACGATTTCCTTTTGTCTCTTTATCTTTTCCAAGAGTTCCTCTAGACGCTCATAGGATTGAGTGAATCCTTCTTCGGCGCCGCTCTGGAACATTCCGTCTCGGTCCGTGACCGACTGGAAAACCACTTGGATCATTACTTTCGTTCTCCCGCCCGGTAGCTCCATGAATCTTGCCGTTTGCAGAGCGACATGTCCCTTCTCCGGCAGCCCTTCATATTCGAAAGTGTCGATAATTCTCTCCGGAGCCTGAACCTCATGGTTTACGCCATGAAATCCAAATTCATTGCCATCCTTGTCTTTGGAAATGTAACGCCACATGCCTCCGGTTTTCGGTTCAAACTTCACAAGAGTCATGGTAATTCCTCGTGGTCCAAGCCATTGAACGTACAGGTTTGGGTCCGTGAATGCTTTGAAAACAAGCTCTCGGGGCGCATTTAGCTCCCTTGTAATGAAAAATTCTTGTTTGCCAGGTTCCGCCGTAACTTGTATCTCATTCATACTGTTTCAGCATGCGTGTAATTAAGCCAGCACTTAATTAAGCTTTGGAAAAACGAGACGACTATCTGGCCGAAGAATAGAATTCGAGACCCCCTAGGGGTCCCGTCTGCGCTCCAAGAAACATGGTTTTACTCGTGGCTACTTTCTTGGCTTAGTTCCGGTCTGCTTCTCGATGCCGCGGAGATTGATCTCCCTGACAAAAGCTTCCGTAATGACATCGAGGGAGTCAATCTTCTCCTGCATTAGAACATCGCTGATCTTCAGCGGGTGATCAGGGAGAAGGAGATTGTCGTTCGATGCAACGAAGTGCTCCCAGTTTATTCCGACGTCCAAGGTTGAGTCCGCGAGCTCCTCATCTGTTACGCTAGCGGTTTTCGCAGTGTTGACGAAGTTCTGAAACTCTTCATCAGGAACCTGTAGATCAGTTACGGTTCGAATCGGTCTAGGAGTCGTTCCGCCAAGCTCATGTCCGAGAACATGGGCGAGAAAGGTGAAGTTCTCGATCTCCGTAAAGTGTTTCATCCGAATCTCCAGAGGAGTATCCCCTGTAGGATTAGTATCCGGGAAGTCTGAGATCTGGGGAGCGCCTGTTTGCGGATCGTTGAATCGGAAGACTCTCGATAGTTTTAGCGGGATCGACTGGCTAATGCTTCTTGCCGAAGACTCTTGTTCATCCCACGACTCTCTATTCTTAGTATCCGACGCCATGTTTCAACCCCACAAGCTGCGATTGGAGCACTAATTTCTGATCTGTTACCCACGACAAGGCTCGAATGTACTCATCCTCCTCTGCCCATCCACAGCTATCGCGCCAAACCTCCCACGTTCTCGACTACCTTCTTGACAACGTATAGAAGAGGTCATACGCCTGGCTTGCAAACGATCTTGACTCGGTATTCCGAGACACTATCGTTGAGGACTGTGAAAGGGCAGCCGTCAGCAGTGCAGCCTGTCATCGAAGGAGTGCATCTGAAGTAGTTGTAGACCGCGGTCCTGTTGTCGAAATTCAGCCAGTATACCTGTTCGGTATTCACAGCTCCATTATTGTACGATGCTTGAATCTGAGTATGGTTGCCGTTCTTGGTCAGAACGTATTCGACCGAGTATGTGGTCCAGCCATTTTGTTGCCGTGGAAGACTCTGATACCATACAACCCCAACGATAACGATTACACCAATCACAAGTATGGCTATGTGTTTCCGTCTCATTGCTTCCTTCGTCCCGCAGACCCTCGCGTGAAGCTTAGATTGTCAGATCGAGAGCACATAGCGATTGTGTTCGAGCGCAGACCAAGGCCGCGTCCTAGCCGCTCTGGCGACGCCATAGTTGGCACCCTACGCTTTCTTGCCTGTTGGCCCAGCCCGCGGTCGCGGAGGCCTTGCGCGTCTCATGAATCGTGAAATGCGTCCCGGCATCTTAAATAAGAATGAAAATCAACGAGCCTTGCGACCTTCTATTGGCCAGGAGAAAATCTCGCAAGGTCGCGCCAAGAATGCGCAATAGATCAAGTAACAATTCTCAGGGCAACCGCGAGATCTCCCCATCCAAGGAGTCTATCAAGGCAGCAGAGGAACTCGCTCTCGCGGCTTTTGCTTCGGGGCTAAAATTGGCGGCTGCCTTCGGAACCGTCGCGGCCAAAACCACGAGTCTGGCGCTCGCATCGATCGCAACCGGCGCAGACAAATTCTCCGAGCTTGTCAAGCAGGAAGCAATAAAGTCACAGAAGGCGATCGATCACAAAACCTCTCTAGTAACTTTTGCGAGAGGCAGAAAAAGAGCTAAGCGACAGCCGAAGCTGAAATCCTAGCGTCCTGATAGCTTGCCTGTGCTAGTCTCTATGTTTCCTGCAAACGATATCTCGCGATGAGATCTCGACTCGCGAGTAACAGCGGCGAGCAAAGTAGCACTGCTCCGAATACGATGATCGTTCTTTCGAATGGGTAAACTAGGAATATAGCAGGCCAAAAACTACGCGCGCCTGCTCCGACAACGCTCGCAAAGAGAATGCCTCCAGTGACATGTTCGATCATTGTTCCAATGAATGCAACCACAAGCACGGCCTTGGCCAAGTCTCTACGTGCTCCAAAGACGAAACTATCTCGCAGGTTTCGGGTCAGCGGAGATACTAGAACCGCGAGCGCTACCAGGTGAAGCCAGAGATATGGTACAGGCGGACTGGGAAGACGAAGCCACTGGAACGGCGGAGACAAGTTTGGAAGATTCGACCCGACAAAGATCTCGGTGTTGGGATTGATGACGAAGAGCCCCAACGTAGCCACGTACATGAGGGTCGCCTCTGTCCTTCGACCGCGGATGAGAAGACTGATCAGTGCCACGTTCAATGCTCCACCGAGAAAATCGAGCCCGCCGAATTTCAGGGTCCCAGCCGATCCGGGAATGAAGGCAGCAATCATCGTTCCCAAGAAAACCGCAAGTATTCCGTAAGATGGGGCAAGGAAGACACCCAAGACGGGTGTTATGATCCCGCTGAATGTGATGGCGCCAGATATCCCTATGAGCCTATCAAGCGGAATGGTCCGCGGAATAATGTATAGCGCGGCTAATGATGCCGTCAGAGTTATCCGTTTAGTATCGAATCTGGTCTTGCGAATTTGCAATCTTCCAATCACATATTTTCAGGTGTCGCGCCTATGAGCACGGTTCTTAGCGATTTGTTGAAGCTCTCTTATGCTCAGTCCAGTTTCGTTCGATATTCTTCGTAGGTCTTCGTACTCCACCTTGCCGCTCTGGGAATGACTGGTCGCCGTAAGTGCCCTCTTTACTCTGACCTGAAACCTCTTGCCTTTCACCTCAAGCGCCATAGTGTCACTGGCCCTCCTGCTGATATGTCTCGAAACTGGGATCTCTCGTACCCCGAGTGTCCCGGTTTCTTCCATTAGCAATTCAGCCAAATGCTCGCTCTTTGCCTTGTCAGCAATGATCGAGATTAACTGTCCCGGCCTGTTTTTCTTCATGAAAACCGGAGTAATTGACACGTCTCTCGCTCCTGCTTCCATCAGCCTCTCAACCGCCCGCCCAATCACTTCGCCTGAAACATCGTCCAAGTTGGTCTCCAAGACAACGACTTCATCGTGAGCATGACCATTCCCCGGAATTTCTCCGACCGTCAGACGGAGAAGATTGGCCACTTGGTCGAGATCCTTCGCTCCCGCGCCATACCCGATCTTGTGAGGCTTGACAACCGGAATTTCCCCTGAACTATCCGTTGCTAGACTTACCGCTACTGCAGCTCCTGTAGGAGTTGTCAGTTCGAACTGGATATTGCTGGTTTTCATGGGAAACTTTTGTGATCGCAGGATTTCGGCAACGGCTGGTGCAGGGTTGGGATATTTTCGCCCGGAGAATTCCGTTACCCCCATTCCGACCCCGATTGGACCGCACCACCATCTCACTCCGGATAGTTCAAGTTCATCCGCGAGGTATGCCACGCCGAGTATGTCCACGAGGGTATCTGCTGACCCGAGCTCACGGAGTTCAACTTCCTTCGTGGAGTGGCCATGAACCCGCGATTCCGCCGAAGATAGCGTGTCCAAGACAGATTTGACAAAGGCAGTCCCCCACTCGGAGAGACCCAACTCTTTCGCGCACTTCTCAGCAGATGACTGAAGATCAGTGGCCTTTCTCTTCGAAACTTTTTCTTCAGACCTCACTTCGACCAGCTGTGCGCCTATCTCGCCCCTCTCTACTTTGGTCGTCTTGACCTGGACGTGGCTTGCACCAGAAAGATTGGCTTCCACAACCCGGGCAACTCTTTCCAGACTCTTCGGATTACCGCCTAGATCGATTAGCGCGCCTAGGAATTTATCGCCAGAAGCTCCTGAAGAACTGGCGTCAATTATCACAGCTCTTCCAGAAGCTCTCAAATTGATCTCTCCAACAGCTCACGTAGGGACAAGTATTAATCAAGCTATTTCGATATTATCATGATCAGTTTTGGAGCCCAAGCCTGACAATTCATGCGTCTACGGCCTCGGCGAATGCCCAGTCCTCACAGTTGTAGGGGAGAAGATGAGAGACATGGAACAACGATCAAAAGTCTTCCCAACTGACCCGGGAGCCGCAGCTATGAGCCAGATGATACAACCACTTCTGCAAATGAACGCCAACATCTACGCGATGCTACCCTCGTTCTGTCCTAACTGTCCGAAGAGAATCGTCGCGGTCGAAAAAGAGCTAGCGCTGATAAGGCATCAAACGAGTAAGTAAGAGTATACTGTCCGCCCGGACACGGGCTACTGATCAGCCTGATACCCGGATAGACGATGTTGTCCATTCTCAGCTCCAGGCGGCTACAAACACCGAGAAGCCTTAATTCGACCACACCATAGCAGGTGTCCGGTTGTCTTCTCTTGCAGGAAGCACTTGTCAAAGCGCGAGACCAGATCATCCTTGACCCTGATGACCTTCCCGGTTCATGGTACAATGTCATCGCTGATCTCCCCGGCGAATTTCCCAAACCAATAGACCCGGAAGATGGTCCGTCGAGGCTCGAGTATCTCTCGAAAGTTCTTTTGAAGCACTGCCTCCAGCAAGAAATCTCAACTGAGAGATGGATATCCATCCCGGGTCCCGTTCAAGATCTCTATCGTCAAGCAGGCAGGCCACGCCCTCTATACCGTGCGCGACGCCTCGAACGTTTCCTCGGGACCCCCGCAAGGATCTATTACAAACGAGAGGATCTTTCGCCTACAGGATCTCACAAGGTCAACACGGCTCTCGCGCAAGCATACTATGCGGCGGAGGAAGGATGTGCCGGGGTCTCGACAGAGACAGGAGCCGGCCAATGGGGGACCGCGCTCGCCTATGCCGCAAGCCTCCAAGGATTGAAGAGTGTCATATTCTGGGTACGATCGGTTTACGACTGGAAGCCGGATCGCAGGGCGCTGATGCAAATGTACGGCGGAAAGATCTTCGCGTCTCCGAGCAACGAAACATCCGTTGGGCGAGACTTACTAGCAAAGAATCCTAATCACGTTGGCAGCTTGGGAATCGCAGTTTCCGAGGGACTGGAATACGCGGAGAAGAACCCGGGCTACGCCTACTGTCTCGGCAGCGTCCTAAACCACGTTCTGATCCATCAGTCCATCATAGGATTGGAGACTATGAAACAGTTCGACCAGATCGACGAGAAGCCTGATGTGATGATCGGCTGCTTAGGAGGAGGAAGCAACTTCGGAGGATTCATACTTCCCTTCGCGGGGGAAGTCGTGCGGGGAAAGAGAGAGTGCAGATTTCTCGCAGCGCAATCAGAGTCGGCCCCCAACCTATCCAGAGGAGAATACAGGTATGATTACGGCGATCACGCAGAGAAGACTCCTCTGTTAAAGATGTATACTCTTGGTCATCAGTCCGACATGGTTCCCATCAAAGCAGATGGACTAAGATACCATGCTGCTGCACCATTCATCAGCTACCTCAAGCATCTCGGACATATAGAGTCAACGGCTTATCCTCAGGACGAGCAAGGAGTCTTCGAAGCAGCCAAGACCTTCGTCCAAGTCGAGGGATTCCTCCCTGCACCAGAATCCGCTTACGCGATCCGAGCTGCAATAGACGAAGCAATCGAATGCAAACGCAAGAATCGGACCGAAGTGATAGCCTTCAACATATCTGGACACGGATTCCTGGATCTCGCGGCCTACCAGGAAAAACTAAAATTCTGATGCTTCCCGACCGTGATCAACAGAGAGAGGGTTCTTGGAAAGAATCTAGACCGCTCCGCAACCATCTCTTCCTGTCCATTCATAATCGAGTCGAAAAAAAAAGCCCATTATAAGCCCTGATCTTGAAAAGGGAGGGGCTCTCTAGATTTCCTTCTAATCGTTCGGGGATGACCCCGCCAAAACCCTAGATTCGCCTCCCCATCCAAACCTGGATTGTGCCCTGATGAGCCTGTCTCGCCCATTATTATTGCCAGACACTGGATAATTCCGTGAGGGGAGGGGGGTCTTGCACAAAGCACCTCACGACGCGAGAGTGCTCAAGTGCGTCCAGATGTTTGAGGAGGTGGTGAATTTCCGCGCATTCCACCCTTCGTGGAATCCCATGAGACGCTCAAAAGCTGTGAGGATCGAGAGGTGATCTCAGCAAGAGCAATGCCTAAATTGTTAGGGGTCATCCCATAATCAATCAGGGGGTCTTGATGTCAGCTCTCAAAGGAATACTAGTAGCCATCTTCCTTGCGACTCTCATGACCATCGTGTGGGCGTTTGCGATTCCTACGTTGGGGGATAACGCACTCGGTTTCGTGCGCAGCGGAACACTTTCTGATAGATCATCTGAGCCCCAATGGGTCCCAAACACGGGCATCGTTGGAAACGTCAGCATCGGCCCCATCAGACCAGTCTGCTTCGTCCCACAAAACAGTACTAACACTGTTCCTTCTACGGGCACATCGACTACGGTGGTGGTTACATCTCAAGCCGGCGAACAAACATCCATCCCGGTCAACTGGTCGATCTGGGCCGGATGCGAGCTGTCCGGGTTATTCAAAGCGGAACTATCACCAGGGATCTACTCCCTTACCCTGTCCAATTGTTTGCAGGACACAAGCTTCCCAGGATGCTCCCAGTCACCTCCCTTCGGAGCCTCCGCGCTACCAATAACCGTTCAGGTAGATCGTGGAAGATTGACACCCGTCAACGTGGAAATTGACACCGGAATTCGCTGAAAGCAACAAGAAGCACTGGAAACTGCTTGGTTTGCACAGGTTCCGGGCAGAACCACATTTTTTTCCGAATCTTCGGACCTATGAAGCGGACTTTGTACTCTTCACTGCTTTCTTGAACAGTTCTATGAAACGGAGAGCCGCCTCCGCATCTGGAGGAGGAACGGTCTTACTGGGGACCTTTGGACTGGTTTTCGAATCTTTTGACAAGGCCGAACATTCCAAGGAAGAGAGCGACTCCGGCTGCTATGTTGACGGCTGAGCTCAGAATCAACGTGACCTCTCCCACCGAATTTATCAATGCAGTTAGTTGATCAGCTGGAAGAGATAAGGAGAGGACGAGAGAGACAACATTTCTGATGGTCAATAGGGTGAAAGCAGCAATAATGAGTGTCCATGCGCGAAACGACCCGGTCAGCTTTGTTACTCGATATGCGTAGAATACCACGCCTGCTTGCAGAATCAACTGGAAAACGGAGATGAAATAGAGCGTCGAGATTACGACAACGTCGACCATTTCGGTCTTCGCCCTACTTTCGCTTCTCCGACGCGCCCCGGAACAGGTCCATGAACTTCTCTGACGCTATCTTTCTTGGCGACCCGCTGATGATCCCCTCGTAGTTTGTGAACGCTGACTCTATCTTGACACCTGTCGGGGTTATCTCGAATTCTCTAAGCCGTTTGTCATGGTCACTGCCACGCATCTTCAATATGACTAGCGCTTTACGCATCGCAGACTCGATCTCTACCGGTTTGAGCGCGACGATGCAATCGACCAGGAAGCTTAGCCCCACATCGGTTACGCTGTAGGATCCTCCGCTTATCTGGGGCGACTCCCAGAGCAGGATTGAGCTGATTCCCCGGGTCTTCAGATAGCTCACGATCCGGTAGGCTTCCATTCTCATGTCATCCTTCTTCACGAACATTTCTAGATGGCTGAGTGAGTCGATAACAAGCCGTCGTGGCTGAACCTCCTTGAGGACGTCGTCCAGCAGGCTACCGTCACCCGACTCTAACATGAGGCTTGGAGAGGTGCATATTACACGGAAATTCCCCTCCTCCTCCATTTTTCGAAGGTCCCAACCAAAGTTCTTCGCATCTCTGTAAATCTGGTCCGGAAGCTCTTCGAAGGTCACGTAGATCCCGGGTTCGCCCTGCTTGACTCCGTTGACAAGATATTGAAGACCGAGGGTTGTTTTTCCTGAGCCGGCGCTTCCGGCGAGCATTACGGCGTCACCTGGCATGAACCCTCCCCGGAGCATCTCGTCAAGCTCGACAATTCCTGTCTTGACCCGTAGACCCTCAGGCGCCCTGCTGGAGAAGAATTGGTCGAAACCTGAGGCTCCGGCCTTCGGACGCGCTGCGGTCATCGCTCTTCACCTATCCTAATGGTTTTCAAGTGATTTGCAACTGACTCCAGAAGTTCCCGGTCTTTTGCACGGTCTAGAAATACAACCTCGGAGGCTCCAATTCTCTTCTGCCTTAGAACCCCCAATACCAAAAGTTCTCTAACTTCGGAGATGATTGCGACGGTTGTTCTGCCAATCCTACGTGCCACTCCATCGACGGTGTCGATGAGTCCAGGGTTCCTGTGAAACAGGACTAGAAGGTCTCCTCTGACTTCTGATCCGAGCAGTGTTGACAAGATCTCGGATCCGCTCATTTTAGCCTGCTCTCCATGAAACAGGTTTCCCTTGCGGTCTCTAGGGATTTCTCATAGTCAAAGCTCGCTTCCGAGTCGTATCGTATGCCCAGTTTCCGGTTGAGATCCTTGACTACGATCCTTTCAAGAACCGCCGCTCCGTTACCGAACAATAATTCCAATTTCCTGTCAAATTCTTTTGAGTTGCTCGCGTCGTCAAGCAAGCCTTTCGACGTGAGAATTTCGAGCACGTTCCGACCCAATGCGTTTCCAACTGCCTCGCGGACCGTGCTTACGAGCACAACGGAGAACTCTTTCTCGGCAGCGAACCTTTGGTCTGGACTCAAAGATTTGGAGACTGATTCGAAATTGTCAAGTGAATTGTTCCAGCCGGACTCACGTACTCGCGATGCCATGGCAGTCATGTCCTTACTTGTTGGCGTATTTGCGTAGAGATGAACTGGTTGTAACCTAGCTTTCGACTTTCGTGTACAGGTGTTTTCCAATCTTGCACTAAAGCGCCAGAAATCAGAAGGGAACAATCAGCGGACGCGTTCGCGGCTAACGATTTGAGAAGGCCGGTGTCGTAAACGCATGCTATTCGATGCTCTCATCCTCTCGCAATGTTGAGTTACAATCGCGGTAATAATTTCCCCGAGACTAAAGTCGTGGGATAAGGAGGATGTTTTGCGGTCCTCGCTAGTCGACATTTTCTATGAGAGTCTCGGTTACTGTTTTGGAAGGGTCCTGGTAGAAACGCTCGGGCCAACAGTACAGGCATCTGTCTACGACCTGCTCGGCCGCAGCGGGATCAAGAGGGAAGAGATTTCCAACAGATTCGATGACGTAGTCCAAGCGTTAACGAAGACTCTGGGAGCCAGCTCCCGTGTGATCGTGCATAGGACAGTGGTCGAGATGTTCAAAGAATATTCCCAGAGACTCGACTTCTCATACACCGACTCCCTACGAGATCGGCTTGCATTGCTGAAGGAGACCGTAGTTGCAAACCATGTCCTACCTCACAGGCTCCGCGACGAGACCACGTTCGACACCGTGGAAAAACCCAGCTGGATCGACGCCCCGAAGGGCCAAGCCTACGGCAGCCTCTATCCTATGAAAAAGGGCGTCAAGACATAGGAATCAGGTTTCTTGATAAGAGAAATCGCTCATTATCAGCCCTAATCCCAAATCCAAGCATGCAAATTCTAGAACAAGATCTTCCACATTTATCCCCCTGGGCATTAAACCGGCATCAGAGTAAGGGCAGAGAAGCCGAATGCCAGCCCGTCCTCAACAAACAGGCCCAAAAATCGCGCCCATACAGAAACATTACTCACAAGAAATTCGGATCCCTTTGGGTTTGGCTCGCGTCGCACGACTGGTTCCTCCGGACCTTTGTGAAAAATAACTTTCAGTAGCTAGACTTTCGCAGGGTCAAGGAGACTTCGTCGTATCTCTTCCGGACAAAGGGCATCACCGATCTCACATCTCTCGGTCCCTTCAACGGTGTCACCCATAGCCTACCCGTCTGCCCGGCCATCTCAAACGGTTTTCCTCCAAACCTCTCCTTCAGATCCATTTGGTCTTTTTCCGAGAGCTTCATCAGCACGACACCGTTTGTCACGAGGAAGCCGATGAACTTTCTATTGTAGAAATAGCAGAGGCAGCCCATCAGAGGTCTCGAACTCACGCCTTTCCAGGTTAGAACCTCCGCATCGAACGCCTTACGAGTCTCGCTCATCTTCTCCTCGTCATAATACTTCAAACAATCACCATGTTACGGATCAAGTATAGTCCCACCGCTCCTCGGTTCTAGTTCTCTGATAACCATTTTCACCCGCGCTGCGCTCCATGAGAGACAAACGTCCCCTTGAAATATGCTAAAATGCAGGATTCCTCAGAGACTTGCCAGTGACTTAGGTGGTAATCGTGGAGCTCCGGATGCTGCCTGGAGAAGTAGGAGCTGCGACCAAGTTTCTACAATCGAAACTTCAAAGGCCAGTTCAAAATCGCGGGAAACCGTATTGAGATCGAGGATCAAGTAGGCCAAGATGTCAAGGTTGCTCCTTCACAAGTTTCTTCATCGCGAAAGACTGACCGGTCATAGACTTCTCAGCCAGTCCGGAACACCCTCAAAATCGTTCCTGACGACGTCTCGGCTCGAGAAGAATGGCCAGAGAATGACAAGATCAAGGGAATCCCCCCCTTTCCTCCGCTATCAGCAGAGAGACTTCCCATGATGGACGTCATATATCCCAACTATACTTCCGACCATCCCACTCTTCCCGGCGAATTCAAGAAAGGAAAAAAGTAAAGCAAAATTGCTACAGCGGAACTGGGCGCTAGATTGCAAGCATCCCCCCAAATTCCCAAGCCGTAGGATTCCAGCGCCGGCGAGTTGTGTGGTGCAAGGGAACCGTTATAACCCCTCATGGGCGAAAACAGATTGGAACGATGGTTTCGGCGAGTATAATCGAATCCACATGTCACCGAGACCCCTCTCCCGGCGAGGAAGGCGTTTTTTTCCTGATGCTCCTCCTCAGCGCCGAGAGAGAATCAGCCTCGTTGGCTAGAGTGGGCGACCATGAAACACACCCGTTATTAGAAGAGACCAGGTTTGACTCTGAACAATCGCTCTTCCAATTCCCTGCCATAGACTCCGACCAATAGTCTCGTCGCCTGCCCAACGTGGCCGGGTTGACTAATCAGAAGAATCAGCAGAGCAAAAGCTCTGTTGACTTCCACGAAGACGAGATTGTCCGAGCGGAGCCCTCGCAGTCCACACCAGAGTCAAGTGGGATCTGGGTACCAGAACGGCCCTGGACAGCGCAAAGTATGGCGCAGCCTATAGCAACCTTGACCCGTAATCATAGGTTGCCGAGGAACTCGCTCACACAACAGAGTCTGGTTCTTCCCGGCTGTGAGATTTCCGTAGTCGCAGTTTCCGAAAGCATCTCGGCACGAGAGACAGGTTCAAGAGGGAAAATGGAATCATCAAGCAAGATCGCAGCATCCTGCACCAGACCCCAGTCCTACAGCCCTAGGCCAACTCGCGGAGTTGACCAGTTATGAGCGGAAAATCCAAGCTCTCCAGTTTCCGCTGGGCCGCCGCTCTCGTTGCGACCATTGTTGGAGCCTGGTTGGTTCTAAGCCCGTCCTCCGTATTTCGTCTTCACCTTGTCGGAAATAGCATTCTCAAAGACGGATCGACTCTAGCTCTACCATGGGCGTGGCTTGGATCACTCTCTACAATTCCTCTCTTCTACCTACTTCTCCTCGGATGGGTCCTAGGACTCTTCGTCGCGATCGGCGTATTCTCGAAAAGGCGACCCAAAAGACAAAATGAACCAGACGATGAGCTTCGCCTGACCGGCAATGGTCCAGGTAGACGCCATAAATCCCACCTACGCACTCTTACCGCGCTCCTAGCAGTAGCCATGATAGTTCTGGCCGTAAGCGGAATGACAATATTCCTCGTCCCTCCAACAACATCCAACCCTGGCCAAGGACACGGACCTGGAGGCCAAGGAAACGGTGGCAGCGGAGGACAAAGTGGGGCAACCAGCTACAGCCTCGCCGGTTTATCTAGCAGCCAGAGCCCAGTCGATCAGATTTCAGATTCGAAAGGTCTAGGGTACAGCGGACAGAGAAAGATGGCCGTAGACAGCACGGGCAACATCTACCTTGCATACAGAAAAGCGCCTCCTGGCTTGAGCCAGGACGAGATCTACGTCGCAGTGTCGAAGGACAACGGCAAGACCTGGACCGACTTCGGAGGAGGACCTGTTGCCATCGTCAACGTGCTCCCAGTAGTCTCTGGCGTTACACAGGATGGAGGAACAGGAACAGACCAGAGAGTACCGTCAATCGCAATCGACTCGAAAAATCAGATTCACGTCGTGTGGTACGGACGCGACGAAGTCTACACGGGCGCGAACGAGAGACAGATCAAATACGCCAAGTGGAACGGAGCCGCGTGGTCTCCCTGGATCAACATATCACCTGTGCTAGGATATTCCAGCAGCACATACTGGCAAGAGCACCCCATTATCGTAATCGCCAAGAACGATGTACTACACGTTCTCTGGGAAGGCTCCGACTCTGGAAGTGCCGGCGTACAACAGATAAAACACTCAATGTCAACAGACGCCGGGACAACCTGGACAAGCTGGGAGAACATCTCCCCCATCGACTCACAAGGACAAAGCCGACCTGACGCCGTTAGTGATCAGAACGGAAACCTCTACGCGGCATGGTACGGAGGAGTATCAGGCCAAACTGGAACACGCATCAAATACGCCCGATGGGACGCAGGCTCGACGACTTGGGGTCAAACGCAGATTGTTGCAGGCATCGGAGGCTTCAACCAAAAGCACGTAAGCCTAGCTATTGACAAGTCAAATACGCTAAGGCTGGTCTGGGACGGTCCCGACAACAACAACTCAAACTCGCTCGTGAAATATTCCAGCCTAAACTTGAGCCTCTCCACGCCCGCATGGTCCACGTGGACCAACGTCAACACCGGAACACAACTCAACCAGTCCGACCCAACGCTCTCAATCGGACCCGCCGGAATAGTTCTCGTCGCCTGGCAAGAATGGACAGGCAGCGACTCACTTACCGCGATCAACGTATCAGCCTTCATAATGATGATCGGAGCTGCCCCATCCAAGACACAGCTCAGCAGCAGCTTCTCGTCTAACAACAAGTGGCCCGTGATGGCGGAAGATTCATCTGGCGGAATTGTCCGTATAGGCTGGCTGAGTGGACAAGGGGCACCATACACGATTTGCTACGGCCAGACTTCTCTGAAAGTGTCTTAGACCACCTAATGGGCTGGAGGCCAATTTGACCTCCGAACTCCCGAAACGAAGCTGGCGTAATTGGAAAGATATCACACTAGCAACGACCACAGTCGTTGTCGTCCTCCTTGTCATCATCGTTGTTCAAGTAGCAACCCAAACCCCCCCAGCGCCTGCCGCTCAAGGTCCGGATATCGGAAACAAGATCGCAACCACAACTGACTGGCAAGGCCTCGCTTGGGGTGAGACCCAGAAACTCGCCGAAACCAACAACGGAACACTCTACGTCGCTTACAGATCCCAAGACAAAGGCGGACAAGGATACAAGGCCTACGTGGATTTCTCGAAAGACCATGGTGTCACGTGGTCCCACATGGGAGGCAGGCCCATCTCTCCCGGCACTGAGATACAACGGGTTCCGGCACTCGCTCTCGGTACCAATGACGTCCTGCAAGTCGTCTGGTACGGCGAACCAGGACCCTCAGCAAAAGGGGTGGACCGTCAGATATGGTATTCGCGGTGGGTCGCAAACGCATGGTCGACCCCCAAGATAATTCCCCTTCACATAGACGGATACCAACAGGCAGCAGACCCCACCCACTGGCAAGAACACCCTGACATCCTAGTCGACCGAGCGGACCCGACCCGAGTCTATGTAGTCTGGGAGGGAACAGACCAAGCTGACCTTGCAGTCGGGAACTGCGGATCAACAAATTGTGATACTCCGATGTTCACAGTATCCACTGATGCGGGAAATACTTGGTCCTCTGTCCCGGGAGGTCTCAACGGCACCTATTACAAACTGGCTCAGCCCAATGCGGAATCGCACTCCCGACCCTGCATCGTCCAGGATTCAAACGGAATTCTCCACGTCGCATGGTATGGCAATGATCCCGGGCAGGGTGGCCAAAGTCGCATAAGATACGTAACATCTGCTGACCATGGTGTAACCTGGTCCTCGGAGATCGCACCATTCCCGTTAAGCTACGGGCGAGACCAGCGGTTCCCCAGTATGGCTGCTGATTCTCGTGGAAGAGTGTACCTTGTGTGGAAGGAGCTGAACGTAGTGTTCTCGCTAAACCAGACGCTCTTCTCGTTTCTGTATGGTGGAGCGTGGTCACAGCCAACTGTGGTTCACTCTGATCAGGAGAATCAGTTGAACCCGACTGTTCAGGTCGGTGATCAAGGAAACGTCTACGTTGGTTGGAATACTGGTGGACCATTTGATTGGCAGGGAGATCCTCCCAGCCTGTTTGACGGATCGCAGATCTGGCTCGCGAAACTCACCGGGACCACATGGATTGCTCGGCAGGTGACGAATTTCGCGACGAACCGTTTCGTCAGCTTTCCGGTGGGTTCGATGAAGTCTTCAATCGTCCAGATGGTTTGGGTGGAAGGAAATTCGCCTAAGCCGTATACGATCAAGTACACTTCTTTCAGCTTCTGAGGCACCATCTTGGGGATGAGGCCTGGGAGCGTTTCTAGTTCCTACCCAGCCTTGCCTGTTCATTGTTGCCAGGGAGAAGATCTTCACCGGCACCATTACAAACAGCATTAGAAACGTCATGATTATTGCGAGAGATACGTCTCTGGGGACTCGTCTTAGATGGCTGAGACCCTTGAACGAGCGGCCCCCGATGGAGACGACAAGCCAGAGTAGGGGAAGGTTGAACGCGATCCCGAATATGGTCGTTTCTGCTCCGGGGCGCGTTAGTGCAAAATACACGGTGGCCAGGGCGCCGATGGCTAGGGTGTAAGGTGTTATGGTGGCGTGAAACATGCTGACAGGAAGTATCCAGCCTCTTCGCCACGCCCAGCCCTGCCAGAACGCTCGTAGGTTGCCCCTGTAGCTGTTCCTACTCCAACGAACTTTCCTTCGGACGAAGTTGCTTAGTCTTCCTGAGTAGACGGTTCGAGCCTGGGCGGTGCTCTGATAGACCGTTTTGTAACCTCTCGAGAGCAAGAGGTGCGTGAGACGTAGATCGTCTCCGCCTACGCATACTTTGCCTAGAAAGGTCTCGCCAGTAAGTTCCGGAAGTAGAGGAAGCAGCAGTGATCGTCGGTATGCTGCGGTTCTGCCGGAGAGGCAGTTGACGACTCCATCGACGGACATTCCGGGGACGAAGTCTATGTATCTTAGATCGAGGAGCCAGTTCTCGATCCGCCAGATTATCGATCTCTGAAAGTCCTGAACGTTCTGTTTCGCCCCGACGCCACCGACCTCGGGATCGTCGAACGGTTTCAGGATCTCCTCAAGCAAGTTCTTGTCCCAGGTGGTGTCGCTATCTGAGAGAACAACGATCTCTCCAGTAGCCTCTCGTATCCCCCAGGCCAGTGCAGGTCGTTTCCCTGGCTCGTCTGTAATTATCAGCTTGACCTTCGGATATTTTGCGAAGGGAAAATTTTTCTGAATGTTTTCGATGTTCACGGTATCCGCGCTGTCAACGACTAACACGACTTCGCCAGCATTGTTTGCGAGGTAGGATCTAATGGCTCCAAGCAAAACCTCAGGATCTTCCATGTACACTGGCACAACTACCGACGTTGTTGCGGTGTAGTTTCCCTGAAACGGCCTGTAGTTTGCACCGTATAGTCTCCGGACGCCCCAGAGGCTCCATGTGATTATTCCGATGATGCCGAGCGGTATGAACGGGATGATGTCAGGCATTGACGAGGACCATTGGAGCCTTCTTTTCATTCCCCACCCTGTCGTTGACCTGCTTGACTGCGGAGAGTAGCGGGAGATCGGTTCCCTTGGTCTTCATGAACGAGATGAACGCTTCTAGATCCTTCGGAAGGCACATCCCAGCGAATGGGCGACCACCGTATATTCCCCATTCTTTCAGGTCGTCGCGGAGGCCGAGTGCGAGTTGCGGCATGAGTTTGCTTACCTCTTCCGAGTTGACTCCGACCGCTCTGCACGCTTGATCTATTTCGTTGAAGAAGCTGATCTTTGCAGCGTTGAACAGGTTCGACGTGTACTTGATCATCTCTGCCGTCTCGAGGCTGCAGCGAGCGATAGGGGAGCCAAAAGAGGAGTAGAGGGACTCCAGCTTGTCTCCTGCAGTCTCGTCCCCTTCGCCGATCACAACTGCTCCGGGATGGAGGAAGTCGTGGAGGGCGAACTTTTCCCGCAGAAACTCTGGGTTGTGGCATACTCCAATGTTCGGGCCTATCTTTGATTGAGATGACAGTTCGATCTGGGGGATCACTTGGCCCCTTGTCACACCCGGCGGTATTGTGCTTCTCACGACCACAAGATGGTATCGGGGTTTTTCGCGTAGTGCGTTTCCCACTTCGGCGCTAATGGAGAGGAGGGCTTTCGTATCTACTGAGCCGTTGACAGTAGGGGTGGGTGCACAGATCATCGTTATGCTACTCAGGTCTACTGCCTCGCGAATGGACGAGGCTGTTCCGTATCCTTCGAGGCCGAGCTGGGCCATTTTTGCAAGGTCGAGGTCGTAGAAGACTATGTTATGGCCTTTGGCGGCGAGGCCAGTGCCTGTGGCTTTTCCTACTACCCCCGCTGCGATGACGGCTACGCGCAGCCTAGTGCACTCCTCGAACTTGCAAGTCCCTTTCTGCGGCAATAAAAAGATATTTTTCTACGATAACGCGAGCTTGAACTATCGTTCTATTATTATCTGGGGATAGCTTTCTCGATCCATTATTTCCGGCCTGGCCGTCCGCGGCCGGTGACCGTGCTGATTAGGAAGGTGGTGAACATGAAGAGGAGCAGCAGAACTAGAATCGTGCTTACAAGCGATAGTAGTGTGAGGGTGAGGAATCGGAGCGGCAACACGAGGAAGTTCATCGACCGACCGAATATGGAGAATTGTTGAGCGATCGAATCCAGGTGTGCGCGGTGTGCCAGCTGGTCAACTGCCTGGCGAGCAGTTATGCTCGTGTTGTACATTGCAAAGAGCCATCCTGACATGAATATGATCGCGACTAGCTCCATGGCGATCAGCGCGGTCTTGAAAGATGGTTTCACGCCTGACAAGGCTGTTCGATCAATGCCTGTCTAGATTTCTCTGTGAAACCTCTATTTCAGTATAGTTAACGCAAGAAACTGATTCTTCGCCATTTCTTGCTGATCAAATTTAGCATGCTTTGCTCGACCCTCGGGGGCGGTCAGTTTTCGCGTGCCCCGCCCTTCGTGAAACGCTGAGAATCTCACCTTCACCAGCTCAGTGGCGCGACAATCGTTCCTCAACGCCCGGCGCAAGGAGCCAAGGGAGGAAGCCTCCGGAACCTATGACCGGTCAGCGAACAGGTCCATTCTGCCCTGAACACCCAAGAAGTTGCCGAGACACGAAATCGCCCATTATCAGCCCTGATTCCGGAAATGGGTGGAGCTTTCTAGATTTCCCTCTAATCGTTCGGTGATGACCCGTTAAAACCCCTGGATTCACCTCCCCATCCAAGCATGGATTGTGCCCTGATCAACCTGTCTCGCCCAAAATCCCCTCCAGACACGGAATCACTCCTCCAGGGGAGGGGGGTCTTGCATAGCGTATCTCGCGACACAAGAGTCGTCCCGTGGTCCTTTCAGAAGGACAAAATGGAATTTGAAAACAGGTTTTCGAAAAAGGCGTTTGAAAACGCTTTGTTGAGATCCGGTTTTGAAACAGGTCTCGAGATCGCTATCTGAAACCAGTTCCTGAAAAGGGTTCTGAAAAAGGGTCTTGAAACAGCTGTGGAAAACAGGTACTGAAAACGGGATCCTAAAAATCGAATCCTGAAACCGGTACTTGAAACAGGTACGGAAAACTGGATTCTGAAAATGGTACTAAAAATTGGACTATTGAATTTTCTAGCCCCCCGGGGCCTACTTGAGTCTCGCGACCGCGAGAGAACTATGCTTTTTCCCAGGCGCAGAACGCGCTCGGTGCCTCAAGATGTCTGTTGATCGCGACCTCGGCGATCGCCTCCGAATACTTCGCCATCTGCCCCACATCCCAGACGATAGATCGAAGGCCAACAGCAAGATTCACGGCCTTCACGCTACGCATAATATCAGTCGTCAACGACCTCTCGAGTGCCTCGCAGCTCGCAACCCGCTCAATACAATCATTCGACTTTTTCAGATCACCTTTCATCAAAGCGTTGAACGAGTCCTCGATCAACAACCGCACCTTATCGCTATAGTCGAGAATACCCTGCGCAAGCTTCGGATCCACAGCCTTCACATCCCCCTTCAACCGCAACGCCTCCTGCGCAATGTGCGAAGCCAGATCACCCATCTGCTCCAGACTCTTCGCGATGACCCTGTTACCGACAACGTGCATGGGTCCATCAATACCAACTTCCTTCGCCACCCGCCGATCCAACACCGCCAGCAACAATTGTCGTATGATCATCCAGTAGATACGATCAGCCTCCTCCTCCATATGCAAAACCTCATCCGCAAGATTCGGCCGACCCTCAACCACCGACTTCACAGCCGTCTCCAACATCGAACTCAGAATAATCTGCAAACGGCGCATCAACCCATAGATCGGGAACTTTGTCGGATCCACAAAACTCTGTAACGTAACCGATTTCAGACTCTGCTCGACTATCCCGAGCCCCGTCAATCGCCTGCTAACCGCCCTGACCTCTTCCAGGTGGCGTTGCGAGAGCTCTTTCTTCGCAACTATCTGGATCGTATCATGACCAGTCAAATAGTTCGCGGTAATGATTCTAGTGAGGAGGTTCGGAGCATCACAAATATCCGCATCAATAACATAACGGAAGTTCTCCCGCTCACGGGTAAGACCCGGATAAACGGTTATTCCGCCGTCAGGTTCTCGTCTGAAAGTAACAATATCCCCTTGTTTGAGACTAACCTGTTCAACCCAGTCTTTCGGCAGCGATACGATGAGGGTTGAGTAGCCGACTTTCTGGACCTTACGAGCTTCCATCATCTGAGACAAGCCTAGGTTCCTCTATACAACATAGAATTGTAGGGTAGAATATAGAGTTGAGCTTGGAAGTAAGGTCCGTCTATACTGGTCCAGCCAGCTCGAGAAGACGACCGGAAGAACCGGATGTTACATGTATTTTTTCAGGACAGCTTCTATCTTCGCCTTCGGAACAGCACCCACAATCTGGTCGACAAGCTTTCCTTGCTTGACAACAAGCATCGTCGGAATCGCCATTATCCCGAAGCGACCGGAAACAGCAGGATTCTCGTCGGTGTTCAATTTCCCAAAAACAACCTTTCCCGAATACTCTTTCGCCAGCGCATCAACGATCGGACCGACAATCCGACATGGACCACACCAAGGCGCCCAACAATCAATTACAGTCAGAGAATACTTTTGGACAAACTGGTCGAAACTTGAATCCTCGACTTTAACTGGTTCAGCTGGAAAATCCGCCATTTCTGTCAACTACAACCTTATCGGACTCACGCTGGATATATAGTTCTCACTAGAATTTTCCAGCAAGCTCCACCTGACGCTTACCCTTCATCAACCTCGACACCCTCAACACACCGCCAAGCTCTAGCTTCATCAGGTTCTTGTTCAGCTCTCGGAAGCTAACCTCCCCAAAACTAGCTTTCAATTCCTTGTGCAATTCAAGATCCGTCAACGGCCCCTTCTTCTCGACCAGTTCCACTATAGCGAGCGACATCGGTCTAGGACTCCAAATATTGTTCAACTATACATTTCGCCAGGCCGCCCCGGTTCTCTAAATCGACCTACGTAATCGGAACCGGAGCTCTTTCCTTCTTGAACCGCTTGCCGAAACCCTGATACCAATTCTCCATGTCCGGAGTAACCGACGGCTTGATCCGTTCCAACGCATCCCTAAAATCCTCAATCGTAACATTCTTCGTCTCAATATCACGACGCAGAGACACCAAGCCCGCTTCACGAACAACCGCCTCTAGATCAGCACCAGAATAACCCCCAGTCTGCGAACCAACATGTTCAAGATCAACATCCGGAGCCAAAGGCATGTTTGTACAGTGAATCTTGAGAATCTGCAACCTTGTCGCGTAATCGGGAGCAGGGACGAAAATCATCCGGTCGAACCTTCCAGGGCGCAGAATCGCTGGGTCGATGATATCCGGCCTGTTAGTCGCACCGATCACAACCACGTTCTCCAACGATTCGATCCCATCTAGCTCAGTGAGCAATTGGCTTATGACTCGCTCTGAGACTCCGCTATCGCCAAAGCCGGTTCCTCGTCTCGGAACAACCGAGTCGAGTTCGTCGAAGAATATGATGCTCGGCGCGGCGGTTCTTCCCTTCCGAAAGACTTCCCGTATTGCCTTTTCAGATTCCCCAACCCATTTGCTGAAGAGCTCAGGACCTTTGATAGAGATGAAGTTCGCCTCGCTCTCAGTAGCCACCGACCGCGCCAGCATGGTCTTTCCACAACCAGGAGGCCCGAATAGTAGGATTCCCTTGGGAGCGCGGATTCCGAGCCTCTTGAATACCTCAGGCTTCTTCAACGGCCATTCAACAGCTTCTTGCAACTGCTGCTTCACCTCCGTCAATCCACCAACATCGCTCCAGTGGACTGTCGGGACCTCGATGTAGACCTCCCGCATGGCAGTTGGGGTGATCTCTCGGTAAGCGTTCATGAAATCCTCCAGGTTGACCTCCATCTTCTCCAAGATGCCGCTTGGCACTCTCTCCTCTTCGAGATTCATCTCCGGAAGGTAGCGTCGAAGCGCCTTCATCGCCGCCTCGCGGCAGAGGGCCGAGATGTCGGCCCCAGTGTAGCCATGACAAATGTCCGACAAACGTGGAAGACCCACATCCGATGCGAGAGGCATTGTTCGAGTATGGATCTGGAGAACCTCGTAGCGTCCCATCTTGTCCGGTACTCCGATCTCGATCTCCCGGTCAAATCTTCCGGGACGCCGCAGAGCGGGATCGATCGCGTTGGGTCTGTTAGTCGCTCCGATCACGATGATGTTTCCTCGCGCACCCATTCCGTCCATCAACGATAGGAGTTGGGCTACGACCCGTCGTTCCACTTCCCCCGTTACTTCCTCCCGTTTTGGCGCAATAGCGTCCATCTCATCGATAAATATTATACTCGGAGCCGTCTCCTGAGCCTTCTGGAATATTTCCCGCAGCCGGGCTTCGGACTCACCGTAGAACTTGGACATGATCTCCGGGCCGGATATCACATAGAAGTTCGCGTCCGATTCATTCGCCACCGCCTTCGCAAGCAAGGTCTTGCCGCAGCCCGGAGGCCCGTACAGAAAGACACCCTTCGGGGGTTCGATTCCGAGTCGCTGGAAGAGTTCTGGATGCCGGAGTGGAAGCTCGACCATTTCCCGGATTCTCTGGATCTCGCTGTGGAGTCCACCGATATCCTCGTAGGTGACAATCGGTATGCCCTTCTTCTCCGGTGTGGGCTCGCTCATCACCTGAACGACAGTGGACTCGGTGATCTTTACGGGACCATGAGGCCGCGTCCTCGTAGCGATCAGCGGAACAGCGCTGCCGAAGATGCTGAGGAGAGTCATGTCACCTTCAACGAAGGGCATGTCCATGAACCGTCTCTTCACAAAGCCAACAAACTCCTCATCAACACTCAATCGAACATCAGTAGGCGCGAAGACGATAGTTTGGGAGTCTTTTACCTCAGCCTTCTTGATCGTCACATACTCGTTCAGTGCGACTCCAGCGTTTCTCCGGAGCAGTCCGTCCATTCGGACTATCTCTTGGCCCTGGTCTTCTGCATACGCGGGCCATGCGATCGCGACGGTCGTTCGTTTACCGTGAACGTCGATAAAGTCGCCCGCAGTTATTGCGAGCTTCTGCATCGTCTCATTATCAATTCTAACCTTCCCATGGCCGACGTCTCTCTGCTTAGCGTCAGCTACCCGTAGCTGTGCTTCCTTCGGTACCATTGTCATTTGGACTCGTTAACCTCGATTGGGGTGGGTTGAGGAGAAGACGAGCGTTCAGTAGCGCGCTGGCCGCTCCTAACCTTAGGCTTCAAAATCCTACTCCTCCTCAAAAGACTTATCATCACTGTTAATGGAATCCCCATTCCTCAGCAATTTCCTGATTGCGATCGATAGCAGAAGGAAGCTGCCAACGCCTATCGGTGAGACGCTGTAGCCGTTCTTGTCCTTGACAACAAGCTCTCGTTTTGGGGACCTGTTTACGAGGTCGGACACGTACTTCGGGTTCACTGCCACCTTTAGGAGGTCTGTGAAGCTTGCCGAGTTCTCGCAGTCCCGGATCATATGATTGACCATCTGGAGTCGTTTCTTGTTGGAGAAAAAGTCGCAGATCTCGCTTAGAGAGTCTAGGTCGGCCTCGGAGTCTTTGAGTTCCTTCAAGACTATCTCGCGGACCTCCGGCTGCCATTCCTCTCCTGAGAGGGGCAGGTCCAGCAGGATCTTGCTTCCCTCGTGGAGCGTGAATCTGATGCTCATTGCAGAAGGAAAAGTTGACCCATTGCTATTTAAAATTAATGTTACTTAATTACCACTTGTTAAGTTCAAGCAATTCTGCGAGAGACGAGAACCTCAACCTCGCTTACACCACTAATCGATTTCAGGCGTCTCTCCACCTCGTCCATTACCCCTGAGGTCTCTTCCGGCATCAGGATGTGAGCGACGAGAGCGACAAGTCCGAAGGCGACAGGCTCCTCATCGAACTTGTAGATGGTCGCTGTCCCTTCGAGTGACTTCTTGATCGTGTCTTTAAGCCCGTTCATGTCTGCCACTATGTCTGAGGGAAATATCTTGAGAGAGACCATGACCTTCGCCAATTCCGGTTACCTTCTAGGGTCCTGAGAAGCCGCATTTCTGGCACTTGTATGGACGGCCGAATCCGCGGCATTTCTCGCAGCGCCAGATGGTTGTCTCGCCGCACTGTGGACAGGGGAACTTTACCGCGCCTTCGCGGGGCAGTATCATGCGTCCGCACCAGTTGCAGGAGGGCATTCGGACAGTGCGAACTTCTGTCAACATCGACGACGATAGCCCGTGGCCCCGGGCGGATTATATGCCTTCGCGCAGGTCTAAGGTCTCGCCGGACCAACAGGTTTCTTATTTGCGATCTTATTGATGAGATAATCCATAGAGCTATCTATTCGTCACTGGATAAGGGGAGCGGCTGGGCCTGGATGCAGTCTTCGCGCGTTTACGTGTCGATCTCTGGGCTGGTTTGGATCGTGTCCGGGTTGATCTTGTTGGCTGCGAAGGTTGGTTTCTTCCCAAGTTCTGCTTCGATCTACTGGGGGTACCTTGGTGGTTTCATGATCCTGTTCGGTATTATCCGCCTTCTCTGGGGCGTTATCCGCGGCCCCAGAAATCCTAAGCGGCGGTTCTGGTCTGGATTCGTCTAGGTCAAAGGGGAAGCCTGCAGTCCGATGGATCTTTGTCAGTTCTAACCTGTTTGAATCTTGGAAATCTGAGCCTTCCATCGTTGGTAACGGACATGTAGGCAACTTCGACGACAAGCTTAGGCTTGACCCATGTTACTGGGGTTGGCGAGTCCACTGGTCCTTGAATCGTGGGTCCTTCTGTCCGCAGCTTGTCGAGTTTTCTCTTGACATGTTCAAGATTGTCGTTGGAGAATCCTCCGCCCACGTTTCCTACATGCTGTAGATTTCCATCGTCGTCATATGCGGCAAGAATCAGTGAGCCAAAGGTTGGAACGCGTGCACCCTCGCCTTCGCTGAAGCCCACGACAATGCACTCCGTCGTGTTGACCTGTTTGATCTTGATCCAGTAGTCTGTTCGTAGGCCGGGGACGTACTGCGACTGGCTTTCCTTGGCGATCGCTCCTTCGAAACCACGGCTTGTCGCTTCCTTGAAGAAACGGGTTCCTTCCGCTTCAACGTGATCTCCGTAGAGGAGGTACGGGCCCTCCTTGAGGATTGATTTGAGCCGCTTCTTTCTCTCTACGAGCGGCTTGATGATTACGTCTTTGCCATCAACGTGTAGGAGATCAAAGGCGACATATGTTACAGGTGTCGTCTTGGCGAGCATGTTCACTCGTTTCGAATCGTCAACTCCAAAGCGAGCTTGGAGACTCCCAAAGTTAGGCGTGCCATTTTCTCCAAGGACGACGACCTCACCATCTATGATCGCTGTCTTCGCTCTAATGCTGCCCTTGAGCTTCTGGATTTCCGGATAAGAACCGGTCGCGTCTCTCAGATTTCTGTTCTGGAGCTCTATCGTTCTCTCGCGGAGGAACAGGAGGGCTCTGAGCCCATCCCATTTCGGCTCGAAAAAATAGTTCGCACCATCAAACGGTTTACCGGATTTGGCGAGCATGGGACGTATAGGACGTTCGTCAAAGAGCGTCAACGCCTCTCGTGAGTCTTGATGCTCGCCCGGAGAGCCTCCATGAGGTTCTTCGTAGGCTTGATCTCAGGAACCCGCAACTCGACAACCTCTTCCTGCCCCTTCATCTTCGCCTCAACCAGCTTCATCAGCGACTCCTGGTACGTGTCCCGGTATTCTTTGAAGGCGAAGGGCTTCTTCATGATCTTGATCAATTGACCAGCAAGCTCCAGCTCGTCCTTCTCCACCGCCGGTGCCTTCTTCAGGTCCGGAAGATCCTTCGGACTGCGGATCTCGTCCGCATAATGGAGAGTCTCCATCAGGATAGCGCCCTCGTAAGGCCTCAACGCCACCAAATGCTCCTTCTCATGCATGACGACCCGTCCAACGGCGACCTTCCCCTCTTGTTGCAAGGCCTCTAGCATGAGAAAATACGGTTTCTCGCCGTTCTCATCCGGGACGAGATAGTAACTGGAATCAAAATAGATAGGATCTAGTTTGTCTGCGTCCACGAACTGGAAGATCTCGACGAGTCGTCCTGATCGAATCTCTAGTTTCTCGAGGTCCTTTTGAGTAACGGTAACATATTTTCCCTTTTGGATCTCAAATCCGCGGACGACATCTTGCCAGGGAACCTCCTTGCCGTCCTTCGGACATATGCGCTTGAATGTAAGAGGACTCTTGTCTCGAGGACACATTAAACGCAGCCCTGTCTTGTGCTCGGATATCGCCCCGTACGTCTTGACCGGTATGCTTACCAGCCCGAAACTGATGGCGCCTTTCCATATTGCTCTAGGTGGCAAAGTCTCCCTCTCAGTTTTTTAGAACAAACCTATTGCTTGTCTCGTCGGATAATAGGGTTACCAGGCGACAGTTAATGGTATCGCAGTAATCTTATCAGCGTAGGGGAAGGTCGTTGAAGAAGATCGAGGAGATAGTTGAGATCGATGGGCGGAAGCTCACGCTCTCCAACCTCGACAAGCCGATGTGGAAGAAAGAGGGAATCACCAAGTCAGATATCATCCAATATTATCTCTCCGTCGCGTCCAAGATGATCCCACTAATCCGCAACCGGCCGTTAATGCTGAACAGATATCCGCACGGCGTCCCGGGAAAATCGTTCGTCCAGAAAGACTGGCCACACCATCCTGACTGGGTTAGAACTACGCCCGTAAGATCTGAGAGCCTGAACAAGACTGCTAGACACGTTGTCTGTGACGACAAGGCAACATTGGTCTGGTTAGCGAACATGGCTTGTATCGAAATCAACCAGTTTCTAGCTTCCACGCTGCATGTCGAATCTCACGACATGGTATTGGTAGATCTCGACCCGCATGCGCCGGCAGGATTCGAGGACTCGCTAGAGATCGCAGAAGCCGTTCACGCTGCGCTGGATCAGATGAAGCTGCGGCATATGATCAAGACCTCGGGCGCTGACGGAATCCATTTTCTAATCCCGATAGTTCCCCGATACTCGATCGAGATCATACGCCGGTTCGTACTACTTCTGGGTGTTTTGCTGGAGCAGCTGGCTCCGAAAATTGTTTCAACCTCGCGCAACAAGGCTCAGCGGGCTGGGAAGGTCTACGTGGACTATTTCCAGAATGGCCAGCAGAAGACAATTGCGGCTCCATTTTCTCTCCGACCCGAGCCCGGTGCTCCAGTCTCGTTTCCGCTAGCGTCTAGAGATTTGAAGCGGAGCATTCACGCGGAGGACTTCAACCTGAGAACGGTGCCAGGGTTGTTGAAGAGAGTCCCGGACTTTGATACTAGCCCTGATCAGGAATTGGAGCACGCGTTCGCAGAACTGGGCGCCGAGTCGTAGTTTACCTGGTCTTTGGTGGGCCGGGAGAGATTCGGACCGCCAGCGGTGAAAGACGCAGGCCCCGCAAACACTGAGATTGCCTACCCTTTTTTCTGAAACAGTTGGTGGACGGGTCTAGCTATCTCTCGAACCAAGCATTCTATCCTTATTCATGGGAAAACTCCGGAGGGAAAACCCACCGTACCACTGGTGGGCCCACCCGAGTTCACAAAGATTACCCTTGAATCGGAAAGAGACCCACGTGAGACTGCGGCTGCTACTCTCTTTTTCTGGCAGAGCGGTGCGAAACCTGCGGGATTTGGGTCCCGCAGGCGAACCTCTATGCTGGTCCCCTCTTTTTCCTTTCCTAGTCAATCTATTGTGCCGGTCATTCTCTCTGTAAGACTCGGTCATAGCCGAGAATAACACTCCGTGTCCATCTCTCAAACGGCTGGAAAGCTATCTCTCGCCATCTCTTGTCCTTTCGGTCTCAACAATGAGCTTGTTTCTTCAAAAACACTTCATTATAGGCGATTCAGGAGCGAGAGCTGTCGGAGTACAATTGGACCCTGAGAGCATGAATAGGCAAACACATTAGGATCCATTGAAATTCCCTCTCTGAAGGATTCGGGATCTGTCCGTGCGAAACAGGTGGTTCTTGTTGCTGATCCTAATGCTAATCATTGTGCCTCACGTCAACGCGTATCCGACAACCCCCGCAGCTCCCAATTCCCCGTTCTTTGCAAAGGTATGGTCCCTGTCCGGTTGTGACCTTAACAGCGGTCTTGATACCGCCATCGACTCACAAGGCAACGCGTATGTTGTAGGCAACTCATATTGTTCAAATGGAAGCCAGACCTTCCTGCTCAAGTACAATTCATCTGGGACTCTGGAGTGGCAGAGGACATGGGGGCCGTATTTTGGTGGAGGCACAACGGTGAAGATAGATTCTATGGATCATGTTCATGTCTTTTCTAGGATAAGGGCTGTTGACAATTATGATAAAACTCTCCTATTGACTCTTGACGGTTCTGGAGCCCTCCTAACGGCCTTCCAGATCGAGGACTATTACTTCGGAGTCCAGATGGTCCTCGACAACTCAGGGAATGAGTATGTTTTGGAACAGGCGGCTTGGGATGGGACTCCAGTTCATTACGCAAATGGAAGCTTGGCGCCTTTCTTCCGTGTTCTGAAAATAGACTTGACAGGAGGCCTTGTTTGGCAGAAGAGTTTTCGCGGAAGCGACACGTCGAATCTAGCAAAAGGAATCGCGGTCGATTCTTCAGGAGACGCCTATGTGACGGGCTGCTTAGATTGCAGTCACGATTCTCGCCTCAATTTAGAAGGCGGCAAATTGTTGATCCTGAAGCTGAACTCCACAGGCAGCGTGGTCTATCAGAGAGCATACGGCAACGATCTTGACATAGGGTACGGAGTATTCATCGATCCTTCCGACAACCCTATCATAACAGGCACCTACCACGTAGGTGAAGCCCTTGTGATGAAATTGAGCGCCGCAGGAAGCCTAACTTGGGCAAGAACGTGGAGCGGTATAGGCCCTGACGCTGCAATGTCTGCGCGAGCTGATAGTCTTGGAGATATCTATGTCGGAGGCTGGGCGGGAAATTCGTCATACAGCAAAGGGAATTTGTATTATGGCACTAGGGCGCTCTTGCTGAAGCTTAGTCCCAGTGGAGGTCTACTGGGACAACTTATCTGGGGTGGCATGTATACCAGCAAGGGCTATGGCGTTGCTATCGACTCGTCATACGTTCTCTTGACCGGATATGTGAATGCTCCTCCATATCATCCTGGCTTTTGCTGTAATGTTACTCTGGGGATTCCCCCGGATTCTTTGGCAAGCGGAACTCTCTCTGCGGCCGGTGATACGAATCCTTCCGTATTGGGGCTGGCAGACGTGAGTGTGACCGACCTGGGTGGGGTGGAAACAGACAATACTGCCGCTTGTTATAGCCACGATTTCTGCGGAGCAGTATTCCTTCTAAAATACGGCGCATCTTCACTGATCTTGCCTTCACTTTTGTCCTCTCCTAGTTTTGTTCAGTCCCTATTATCTAGAGCAAATTTAGTCTTTCTGGCTCTTGGAGGCCTAGCCATCTTTACAGTGCTGACTGGAATATGGTGGTTTCAAAGGAAAGGCAGAATCCAAAAACGCATCCTTAGAATTTCGACGAGGATGGGCTAAGCCAAGGCTCACTGGGGATCACAACCCTCCTCATTTCTTCCGATCGCATCCGACTTTCATATTACAACTTGGGCCTCCGAGTTCTCAAAGACTGGGCGGCTCATTTCACCGACCTCTGCAATAAGAGCTGAGAAGTCCCACTAATAGCCTAGAAGTAGAGTGCCGAACCCCGGCGATGTTAGAATGTGTAAACGGTTGGGCCTGAACGTTCACCTAAAGGAGTGATGATGCTCTCTGTAAGACTCGGTCATAGCCGAGAATAACACTCCAAGGGCGATTGTGCCCCCTCTCACAGCGAAGGTTTCAAGACCAGTGGGAT
>Ga0209236_1000124_pt1 | contig 39223 bp, 36 predicted proteins | sample GraSoi013_1_40cm_FD_185819 | JGI IMG/M metagenome (GOLD analysis project Ga0209236, IMG submission 185819) | Grasslands soil microbial communities from the Angelo Coastal Reserve, California, USA - Sample 09_27_2013_1_40cm (SPAdes) (version 2) | ecosystem: Environmental > Terrestrial > Soil >... | reverse complement strand
CGAGCACGTGAGGGAGCGCATCGCGTAGATGCGTGACCGAACGCGCGTAGGAGGCGACGCCGGCATCAGCGCAGCCCGGCCGACTAGGCCGATGCATTGGCGAGCGCTTCCCCGGGACGAGCACTAAGTGACGGAAGGCGATGTCGCTGCTCATGCACCGAGGATGCTGGGGGCGCTCCGTCACCGCAACTACCGGCTCTTTCTGACCGGCCAGATCATCTCGACGATCGGCACCTGGATGCAGAGCGTCGCGCTGCCATGGCTGGCGCTCGAGCTCACCCACAGCGGGCTGCTGGTTGGCCTCGTCCTGGCGGCGCAGTTCACGCCGGTGCTGCTGGGCAGCCAGTTCGGAGGCGTGATCGCGGACCGCTACCGGAAACGCACAGTTCTGCTGTGCACACAGGGCCTGTTCACGCTGCCGTCGTTTGTTCTGTTCGCGCTCTCCGCAACCGGCAATGCGCGCTACTGGATGGTCCTGGTGGCCGCCCTGGCGATAGGCACCGTCAACCTTTTCGATGTCCCCGCTCGCCAGTCCTTCGTCATTGAGATGGTCGGGCGGCAGGACCTGATGAACGCCATCGCGCTCAACTCATCGGTCTTCAACGCGGCGGCTGTAGTCGGTCCCGCGATCGCGGGCGTCCTCATCGGAACGGTCGGCGTGCCGCTCTGCTTCCTCGCCAACTCCCTGAGCTACTTGGCTGCGGTCGGAGCGCTGCTGCTGATGCGAGACCTGCCGGCGGTCGTGCCGGAGCGCCAAGGGCAGCCATGGCGCGAACGCATCGCCCAGGGGGCGGCCTACGCACGGAAGGAACCGGTGGTCGGAATGCTCTTGATCGCCGTGGCAGTCTTCTCGCTCTTCGCGATGACTCGGCTGACCCTGATCCCGCTGTTCGCCGACCAGGTGCTGGACGTTGGAGCCCAGGGCTTCGGCTTCCTGCTGGGTTCGATGGGCCTGGGCGCCCTCGTGGGTGCTCTGACACTGGCGTTCTCCGCAGACCTCGGCGCGGATCCCAGGCGCCAGCTCTGGATGGGCCTCATGTGGGTCGCGGCGCTGCTGGTGTTCTCGGTGTCGCGGGTCTATGCCCTGTCGCTGATCGCGCTGTTCGTGGCGGGCTACTGCCAGATCTCGTTCGTGGCCGCCGCCAACTCCCGTATCCAGACCTTGACGCCGGATCACCTCCGCGGCCGGGTGATGGCGCTCTACGCGCAGGCGCTGATCGGGGTGGGGCCGATCGGAAACCTGCAGGCGGGGGCGCTGGCGACTCTCCTTGGTCCCCCGAGGGCGATGGCGATCGGGGCCATAATCGCCGGGGCGGTCATCGTGGTGATCCGGCTCGTGAGGCCGGAGGTCTTCAGTCCGGCGAGCCACAGGGCCGGTTCAGATCGGGGATGGAGGGAGACCATTGATTCGCGATCCCTATGACAACTTCAAGTTCCGGGTGAAGTGGGACGGCAGGTACGTCGCCGGTGTCAACCGGGTGAGTCCCGTGCGACGAACGACCGAGGTCATCGAGCACCGGGCGGGCGGCGAACCGAGCATCGAGCGGAAGTTGCCCGGCCGGACGAAGTACGACCCGATCACGCTCGAGCGCGGCATCACCAGCGACACCGCGTTCGAGGATTGGGCCAACAGCGTGTGGAAGCTCGGATCGTCGCCGGAGGGTCTTCACGACTTCAGGAAGGACATCGTCATCGATGTGTTCGACGAGACCGGCGCGAAGGTGCTCTCTTACTTCGTCTTTCGCTGCTGGGTGTCGGAATACCAGGCTTTGCCACAGCTCGATTCAGGTGCCAACTGGGTGGCGATCGAACACATCAAGCTGGAGAACGAAGGCTGGGAAAGAGACGTGAGCGTCGTGCCGCCCGCTAGCGATTGATCAGCCGAACCTGACCTCGATCACTGCCGCCAGCGCAAGGGCGGGCACGAGCCAGCGAAGCGACCGCACGTAGTCGGCGACGGCGGACAAGATGCGAGCGGTCCATCCCCCGTTTGACTCCATGTGGATCGCGGTCGCGCCGATGTGGATCGCCAGGCCGCCGGCCACGATCGCGGCAGGGACCTCGACCAGACCATTCGGGATGACTCCGGCGAACGCCGTGCTCCACGATGAGACCCCCGCCGCGTAGCCCAGCAAGAAGCCCGGCAGAAATGTCAGTGCGAATCCGCTCAGGCCCGCGGTGAAGACCGCCAGCGCAGGTGCCAGCACGAAGGCCCCGAGGTTGTGGCCGAAGATGCCGAATATCTCCTGGCCCTGTGTTGCGCCGCCCGACGCATTCAGCAGGCTCGAAAGCACCGGCTTGACGACTGAGCCCGGGACTGCGCCTGTCTTGCCGGCCAGATAACCGACGCCGATGCCGGCAGCGAAACCGAAAGCCGCGACCGCGATCGGCAGTCGCCGGAGCCAGATGAGCCGCACGAAACCGGGACGCCCGTTGAAGCTCCATCGGAACGCCCCGATCGCGCGACGCAGGGGCTTGCGCAGCCCCACCTCGCGAGCCAGCAGTGCCTCGCGTGAAAAGCCAGCGAGTCCCATGCGCAGGAGCACGACCGCCAGCGCGATCATCAGCGCCGCGAATCCCCACAGAAACTCGGGGCGGCCAAGCAGGATGAGGGCGGCCTCCGCCTGGAGAACAACCGACATCGGCAGGATGATGAACGAGGCCATCACGTTGGCTGCTCGCATGGTCTGGGCGTTGAGGCTGATGATCACCGCGCCAGCGACCATCGCCGCGACCTGGCAGATGGTGGAGAGCGCTAGCGCCACCAGCACGCCCAATGGGAAATATCCGAGGCCTGGAAAGAGCCCGATGCAGTACACGAGCAGGCCGCCATAACAGAGTCCGAGCGAAACGGCGAGCACTGCCGAGACCTTGCCCACGTAGATCTCGGTTTCTTTCAGCGGTGTCGAAAGCAACACCTCCAGCGTCGTTCGCTCTCGCTCGCCTACAAATGCCTCCAGCGCGAGCACGAGCGAGAAGCTCGCCGGGATGAAGACGACGAAGAAAGCGCCGACGACCGCCAGGCGGTCGACGACCGCTGTTCCGCCGCCGAAGTATGCGAGCGCCCTGATGCCAATCGCGCTCCCGAGCGGTATCGCCAGGGTGAGCGCAACCATCGCGAGGATCAGCCGCAGCTCGCTGGTGGCGTCGCGCAGGTCGCGGCGCGCCACCAGGTCCGCTCTACGCAGATCTAGGTTCAGCCAGCTCATGGTGGTTCCCCACGATTGCGAGGTAGATGTCCTGCAAGGTTGGCAGCTCGCGAAGCTCCCGCCGCGATTTGAGGCCCGACCTCCTGCGGAGCTCGGACATGTCGCCGACCGCCAGGGCGCGCCCGGCGGACATGATGCCGATCCGTCCGGCAAGCTGTTCAGCCTCTTCCATGTTGTGCGTGCAGATGACAAGCGCGCAGCCGTCCTTCTGCAGGTCCTTCAGGTAGTCCCACGCGCGTCGCGCGCTGTCGGCGTCGAGCGCCGACGTCGGCTCGTCAGCCAGCACGATGCGCGGTCGGTGCAGCGTGGCGCGGATCAGCGCGACCTTCTGCCGCATGCCTTTCGAATACGTGCCCAGCCATCGATCAGCAGCATCGACGAGATCGAAAGTCGCCAGCAGCTCCTCGATGCGGCGCAGTCGAAGATCGGGCTCGAGGTCGTAGATCGCCCCGAAGTAGTCGAGGTAAGTGCGAGCCGACATCCGCTCGTACAGGCCCGGCACCTCGGGCATCAGTCCGACCTTCGCGCGCACGGCGGCGGGATCGGCGGCGGCATTGATGCCGTCGACCGTGACGGTGCCTGAAGTCGGCACCAGCACGCCCGCCATGCAGCGCAACGCGGTGGTCTTCCCGGCGCCGTTGCGCCCGAGCAGGACCAGGCACTGGCCCTCGTCGACGCTCACCGACAGGTCGCGGAGCGCAAGCACCTCGCCGTATCGCTTGGCGAGTCCGTCAACCTCGAGCATCGGTACCGATTCTGAAGCGCCGAGCAGCCGGTGGTTACTTCTTAGGCGAGGGGAAATGCGGCTCGACCATCGGGCCGAAACGCCTGACGGATCGGCGCCCCCAATTACCCAGCAACACGAGTGCGACCGCGAACGCGACGGCCCCAGCGGCGAGCACCCCGGCGGTGGGGGCTCCAAACCCAAGGGCAGCCAGTCCCCCGATGGCGCCGGCATCCGCGGCGACGATCACCGTCAGCATCCCTGGCAGGCTGATGAACCCGTGGAACACCGAGCCCAGCCTTTGCTGGCCCGATGTGTCGATGCCTAGTGTCTGCATCGCCCCGGGCAGGTCGTCGTATGGGCTCGTGATGAAATGCGGTTCGAGCTCCGGGTGCATCTCGAGGTACGCATTCCGCAACCGGTTCATTCCGATGACCCACTTGTAGTCGTCGCGGTTGAGCATCATAAGCCGGCCCACCGTTGCGATACCTGTGAAGAGGACCACGGTCAGCATGAAGATGGCGATCGCTATGAAAGTCGGTCCGAAGCGATCGGCTTGGGCGACGAGCGCCAGCGCGATCACCGCGCCGGACAGCACCGCGAGGAACATGTTCACCCGCCCTAGGGATTCCGTGTAGGTCAGCGAGCGGGTCGCCAGCAGGCTCCAGTGCTCGGTGGCGAGGATCTGCAGTTTGGTCGCGGCACCTGGGTCTCGTCCAGGCGGCGGAATTTCGTTCGACATCCTTCTCCTAGTCGCGAGGTAGGTATCGATGCAGGTCCGACAGAGACGGTAGCCCCTTTGAGGCGAGGAAGGCGGCGATGCCGTCGTTCACCTCGGCGATGGCGCGGGGGTTGGCGAACGTGGCGGTCCCGACCTGAACCGCGGCGCAGCCGGCGATCAGGAACTCGAGCGCGTCGTCGGCGCGAAAGATCCCGCCGATCCCGACCACCGGGATGTTGACTGCTCGCGCGGCCTGGTGCGCGAGGTGCACAGCCAGGGGGCGGATGGCCGGCCCGGAGAGACCACCGGTGCGAAAGCTGAGCCGAGGCTGCTGCGTGTTGAGGTCGATGGACATGCCGACGAAGGTGTTGATCGCGCACAGAGCGTCAGCGCCGGCCGCCTCGCATGCGCGCGCGATCACTCCAATATCCGTGACCATGGGTGTGAGCTTCACCCACACCGGCAGGTCCGTCCGTTTTCTCACATCCTCGGTGACGGCGGCCGCCGCGCGCGGGTCGTTGCCGAAATAGAGGCCGCCTTGCTCCACGTTCGGGCACGAGATGTTGATCTCCAGGCCGGCGATTCCCGGCACACCGTCAAGCCTCGCCGCGAGCTCGCCGTATTCGGCCGCGGTTTCGCCGTTGATGTTGACGAGCACCGGGAAGTCCCACCCCGCCCACTGCGGCGCGTAGTCGCGAATGAGTGCCTCCACGCCGGGCCCCTGAAGGCCGATCGCGTTGAGCATCCCCGAAGGCGTCTCGACGATGCGGGGCGGCGGCGTGCCTTCCCGGGGCCGCAGGAAGATGCCCTTCGAGACCATCGCACCGAGGGCGCGCCGCTCGAGCAGCGGCACCTCGGTGCCATAGCCGAACGTCCCGGATGCCGCGACCACCGGCCCGCGCAGCCTCAGCCCGCCGACCTCGACGGACATCTCCACCGTCATGCGCTTATCGCGTACGGCAGATGTGCCGGCAGCATTGACCAGTCGATGTCAGCGGCGCGATAGACGGGCCCCTCCTTGCATGCGCGGTCGTACCCGCCGCGCTCCAGGGGGACCGCGCACCCAAGACAGACGCCGGTGCCGCAGCCCATATAGGTCTCGACCGCGACCTGGGCGTCAGGCCAGTGCGACGCCACCGACGCGAGCATGCGGTTTGGCCCGCACGCGAGCACCAAATCGGCATCCGGCACGGCCGCCACGGCGGTGCCGGCGAAGCCTTGCGACCCGTCATCGGTGGCCCAGATCACCTCGTCGCCGTCGGCTTCGGTGCAGAGCTCATCAGCGGTACGTGCGCCGTGCACCCAGGTCACGTGCATGCCCGCGGCGCGCGCTTCCCGGGCGGCCAGCGGCATCGGCGCCACGCCCAGGCCGCCACTGACCAGAACCACCGAGGTCGGTCCAGGCGAGAGGTCGAAGCCATGTCCGAGAGGGCCGAGACAGCTGATGGTCTCGCCCGGCATCATCGCCAGCAGCTGGGCTGTGCCCACGCCGACCGCTTTCAGGATCACCTCTATGCGGTCGCCGTCAACCCGGTACACCGAGAACGGGCGCCGCAGAAGCGGACCGGGCGACCAGCCGAGGTTGACGAACTGTCCGGCGCGAACAGAGTCCGCGATCTGCGGCGCGTCGACCGAAAGCACGAACATCCCGCGGGCTACCTCGCGGCGAGCCACCATGTTGCCGTCAAGCAGGAACACCGGTTCTCCATTCGTCGATGGTCCGCACGTCGATCTCGGCCGGCCCGGTCGAGGCTGATTCGACGAGCGCCGACGCGGTATCCAGCGAGGTGAGGCACGGAATTCGGCGCTCGACTGCGGCCCGCCGGATCTCGAACCCGTCTTTGAACACCGGCCCGCCGGCTTCGCTCGAGTCCGCGTAGATGTTCGACATGGTGTTGATGACCAGGTCGACCTCACCCGCGGTGATGGCGTCGAGAACCGTCGGGCCCTCCTCGCCGATCTTGGCAACGACCCGCGGCGAGAAGCCTGCCGCCCGCAACGCTTTCGCGGTGCCCTCAGTGGCGACGAGCCGGCAGCCCATCTGCACGAGGCGGGAGACGATGGGGAAAATCTCCGGCTTGTCGGCATCGGCGATGGTGAGCAGCACGGCTCCGCCCGGACGCACCTGCACGCCGGATGCGGCGAAGGCTTTGCGCATCGCGGCGGCGAGCGTGCGGTCGATCCCGATCGCTTCGCCCGTCGACTTCATCTCCGGTCCGAGGTACGAGTCGACGGCGGGCAGCTTGTTCATGGAGAAGACCGGTGCTTTGACCGCGACCAGGTCGCGAGGCGGCACGAGGCCTGTGCTCCACCCGAGCTCGGCCAGCTTTTCGCCCAGCATGACGCGCGTGGCCATGTCCACCATAGGCACGCCGGTGACTTTGGACAGGAACGGCACGGTTCGGGACGCCCGCGGGTTCACCTCGAGGACGTGGACCTTGCCTCGGTGGACGACGTACTGGACGTTGACCAGTCCGCGCAGGCGCAGGTGGCGGGCGATGCGGACGGTGTAATCGACCACGTCATCCAGCTCTGATCGTTCCAGGCCAGGCGCCGGATAGACGGCGTACGAGTCACCCGAGTGCACTCCCGCCCGCTCGACGTGCTTCATGACGCCGGGTATCACCACGGTCTCGCCATCGGTGACGGCGTCGACCTCGACCTCGTCGCCTTGCAGATATTTATCGACGAGAACCGTGCCGCGCGGCATCGCGCCTATGGCCCAAACCATGTACCGCTGCAGCTCTCGACGATCGTGCACGATCTCCATCGCGCGACCGCCGAGGACATACGACGGGCGCACCAGCACCGGGTAGCCCGCGCGCTCGGCGATGACGAGCGCCTCCTCGACGCTCGTGGTCGTCCCGCCCACCGGCTGCGGGATGCCGATCGCATCCAGCGCGGCGGCGAATGCGCGCCGGTCTTCCGCCAGGTCGATGGCTTCGACGGTGGACCCGAGGATCGACACGCCGCGCCTTTCCAGCTGGTCCGCGAGGTTGATGGCCGTCTGGCCGCCGAACTGGACCAGGGCGCCCGCAGCCCGCTCGACCTCGGCCACCTGCGCCGTCGCGTCGACGTCGAGCGGATCGAAGTACAGCCGGTCCGACGTGTCGAAATCCGTGGACACGGTCTCAGGGTTGGAATTCACCAGCACCGCGCGCACGCCGGCCTCGCGCAGCGACCAGGCGGCGTGGACCGAGCAGTAATCGAACTCGATGCCCTGGCCGATGCGGATGGGCCCTGACCCGATGACGATCGCCGTGCGGGCGGTCGCGGGATCGCTTTCGCTTTCCTCCTCCCAGCATGAGTAGTAGTAGGGCGTCGCGGCCTCGAACTCGGCCGCACAGGTGTCGACGAGCTTGTAAGTCGGCGCCGACCTCTCCACCGATTCGCCTCGGAGCGCGGCGATCATCGCGTCGGAGAAGCCCGCGCGGCGGAGCTCGCGCACATCGCCCTTCATCTCCAGGCGCGTGATGGTTGCCATGCGGTCGATGAACCAGCGGTCGATGTGGCTGCGGGCCGCGAGGTCGCCGGGCTCGGCGCCATTTCGAAGCGCATGGAGCAGCGCGAACAGCCGCCTGTCGTTGGGCTGGTCGATGAGCTCCGACCGTTCCAGCTCCGCGGCCGCGGGCGCCTTCTGCTCGAGAGATCGCATCGCCTTGATGAGCGCCGCCTCGAAAGTCCGCTCGATCGCCATCACCTCGCCGGTCGAAGCCATCTGCGTGCCGAGCCTCCGGTCGCCGGCCGGGAACTTGTCGAACGGCCAGCGCGGAATCTTGACGACGCAGTAGTCGAGCGCCGGCTCGAATGCTGCGAAGGTGCGGCCTGTGATCTCGTTGCGGATCTCCTCGAGGCGCCTCCCTACGGCAACTTTCGCCGCCACTCGCGCGATTGGATATCCGGTGGCCTTGGACGCGAGGGCGGACGACCGACTCACGCGCGGGTTGACCTCGATGACGTAGTAGGCCGAGCTGGCGGGATCCAGTGCGAACTGGACATTGCAACCGCCTTCGATGCCAAGGGCCCGGATGATGCGAATCGCCGACGAGCGCAGCATCTGGTGGTCGCGATCCGAGAGGGTCTGCGCGGGCGCGACGACGATCGAGTCGCCCGTGTGGACCCCCATCGGGTCGAGGTTCTCCATGTTGCAAACGGTGATGCACGTGTCGGCCGCGTCGCGCATCACCTCGTACTCGATCTCCTTCCATCCCCACAGCGACCGCTCGACGAGGACCTGGTGGATGGGCGACGCGTCGAGGCCGCGCTGCGCGATGGTCCTCAGCTCGGCGTCGTTGGTGACGAAACCGCCACCCGTACCCCCCAGGGTGTAGGCCGGCCGGATGACCACCGGCAGGCCGATCTCGTCGCCGAACGCCATCACCTGTTCGATCGATTCGCAAACCCGCGACAGCGGAACCGGTTCGCCGATCTGCCCGAGCATCTCCTTGAAGGCCTGGCGGTCCTCCGCCTTCCGGATGGTCTCGATGCCGGCACCGAGCAGGCGAACGCCGTAGCGGTCGAGCACGCCGGCGGCGGCCAGCTCGGTCGCGAGATTGAGGCCGGTCTGGCCGCCCAGCGTCGGCAGCAGCGCATCAGGCGACTCGCGAGCGAGGATGCGCTCCACGGCATCGACGGTCAGCGGTTCGAGGTAGACGCGGTCGGCCACCTCCTCGTCCGTCATGATCGTTGCGGGGTTGGAGTTCACGAGCACGGTCGTGATGCCTTCCTCGCGCAGCGCCTTGCACGCCTGCGTGCCGGCGTAGTCGAACTCCGCCGCCTGGCCTATCACGATCGGCCCCGAACCGAGGATGAGCACCTTCTTGGGTTTCCGCGTTTCTGACGCGCCACCCACGGCTTTGAGGAGCGGCTTGCGGTTGCGGACCATCTCCACGAAGCGGTCGTAGAGGTGCTGGTTGTCCTGCGGTCCGGGACAGCCCTCCGGGTGGTACTGGACGCTGAAGGCAGGCATCGTGCGATGGCCGAGGCCCTCGACCGAGCCGTCGTTGAGATTGCGCTGCGAGACGAAGAAATCGCCCGCCGGCAGCGAGGCCGCGTCGACCTGGAACTCGTGGTTCTGGCTCGTGATGTGCACCCTGCCGGTTTCGAGGTCTTTGACCGGGTGATTGGCGCCGTGGTGGCCGTACGGCAGCCGCGAGGTGGTGGCGCCGGCCGACCGACCCAGGATCTGGTGCCCGAGGCAGATCCCGAACAGCGGCACACGGCCCAGCGCTTCCTTTGCCAGCTCCACAGGTCGATCGAGGACCGCCGGGTCACCTGGGCCGTTGGACAGCACCAGCCCGTCCACACCGGCCGCGGCCACGTCCGACCACGTCGCGGTATGCGGCAGAACGATCACCCGACATCCGCGCTCTCGAAGCGAGCGGAGGATGTTCAACTTCACTCCATAGTCCACGACCGCGATCGCAAGCCCGTTTCCGTCCGCAGCGTGGGCAGGCCTCAGCTCGGGCGGAAGGGGATCGAGCCATTCTTCGCGAGCCGTGCGCGACGTCTCGGCCACGAGGTCCTGTTCTGAGAGCGGGGTCACCCGACGCGCGGCCGCCCCCAGCTCGTCGAGTCGCTTCTGATCGGGTGCCGTCAATTCGTGCGTCAGCACCGCGCGCAGTGCGCCGTGTTTGCGGATGTGCCGCGTGAGGGCGCGCGTGTCGATGTCGGCGATGGCCGGCACTCGCCATCGCCGCAGGTATTCGTCGAGCGAACCCTCGCTCGAGTGGTGGCTCGGCACCGGGCAGGCCCAGCGAACGACCAGGGCGCGAGCCCACGGGCGCGCGGATTCGGAGTCGGCATCGCGCACGCCGTAGTTGCCCTGCAGCGGGTAGGTCATGCAGACCATCTGCCCGGCATAAGAGGGATCGGTCAGGACCTCCTGGTAGCCCGTCATAGCGGTGTTGAAGACGACCTCGCCTTCACCGACGACGTCCGCGCCAAGGGCCGCGCCGACGAAAGCCCGCCCGTCCTCGAGGACCAGGGCCGCGTGGAGATTTCTAGACCGCAACGATCACCGCCTGGTCGACGCCATCCTCCTCGGCGACGAGGACCTCGATCCGCTCAGAGTCCGACGTGGGGACGTTCTTGCCGATGTAGTCGGGGCGAATGGGCAGCTCGCGGTGGCCGCGGTCGACCAGCACCGCCAGCTGGATCGCGCGTGGGCGGCCGAAGTCCATTAGCGCGTCCATCGCGGCGCGCGCCGTGCGTCCGTGGTGGATGACGTCGTCAACCAGCACCACGACCTTGCCGTCGATGTCCGGGACGTCCGACTGGCCGCGATGAGCGGGTACGCGGAGGTGGCGGTCGTCGCGATGCTGGCTGATGTCGAGCGCGCCCACCGCGACCGGCGCTTGCTCGAGCTCCATGAGGCTGTCCGCCAGGCGGCGGGCGAGGTGATCACCCTTCGCCATGACACCGACCATCACCAGGTCGCCCGCGCCGCGGTTGCGCTCCAGGATCTCGTGCGCGATCCTCGACAGCGATCGGCGGATCTGGTCCGCGTCCATCACGGTTGCTTTGAGCCTTCCTTGCTGTATGGCACTCATGCGAGCAGCTTGTCGAGGAGCGCCATGCGGATGTACAGGCCGTTGCGCGCCTGGCGGAAGTACGCCGCGCGAGGGTCGGCGTCGACCTCGGGCGCGATCTCATCGACTCGGGGCAGTGGGTGCATGACGATCGCCTCCTTCCTCATGCGGTCGAGAGTCGAGGCGTCGATGCGATAAACGCCCTTCAGCGCGAGGTAGGCGCCCTCATCGGCGAACCGCTCCTTCTGAATGCGCGTCTGGTAGATGACGTCGACCTGCGGCAGCACCGCCTCGAGGTCCTGCGTCTCCACCCAGGGCACGTGGTGCTCGTCGAGGTGGTCCTTGATGTCGTCTTTCATGGCCACCTGCGGCGGCGCGACGAAGCAGATGCGAATGTCGCGGAACTTGCTAAGAAGGTAGGTGAGCGAGCGGACGGTGCGGCCGTTGGCGAGGTCGCCGACCATCGCGATGCGGATGCCGTCGATATGGCCGAGCTCGTCGCGGATGGTGTAGAGGTCGAGCAAGGCCTGCGTCGGGTGCTGGCCGGGCCCATCGCCGGCGTTGATGACCGGAACCGAGCTCACGGCCGCCGCGCGCTTGGCGGCGCCCTGTTCGTTGTGGCGCAGGACGATGACGTCGGCATACCCGCTGACGATCCTGATCGTGTCTTCGAGCGTCTCACCCTTGGCAGCGGACGAGAACTCGCGAGCGTTGTCGGTCCCCATCGTGCGACCGCCCAGCCGGAGCATCGCGGCTTCGAATGACAGCCGTGTTCGTGTCGAAGGCTCGTAGAACAGCGCAGCCATCACCTGGCCGGCAAGGCGGCCTGAGAAGTGGTGCGGCTGGCGCTTCATCTCGTCGGCGCGGTGCAGCAGCTCCTCGAGGAGAGGCCTCGAGAATTGCTGGCTCTCGACCACGTGCCGCAGGCGACTACCGATCGCCATGAAAAATCCTCCTTCCCGACCTCTCATGGATCGGACTTAAAGGAACTCCGGCGCGTCGCGCCGTCGTGCGAAGTTTATCAGCTACCGTTTGTGAAGTGAACAAACGCCCGGGGCACGTGCTGGTCACGACCGAGGTCGGCTTCTGCTCGTTCTGCGGCCGCCCACGCAACCTGCGTCACGAGGCGCATCAGCTCGGCACGCTCGTGCGCACGATCGTCACCTGCGAGACATGTCACCGCACACTGTCCAGCACGATCGGCGTCGCGAGCGCCGAGCCTGCCGCGCCTGAACCGGTCGCACAACAGGCGGAGCCCACCCCAGAGGTCGTGGCCAAGCCCGCGAAGCCCGCGAAGCCCACGACTCAGCGCAAGGCACGAGCCACAGCGAAGTCAGCCCCCGCCGCCAAGAGCACAGCCAAAAAGAAACGCTAGTGGTCAGGTGACCGAGGCTGCGGTATCGGTCGAGCGCCTCGAGAAGACGCTCGGCAAGAACATGGTGCTGCGCGGTATCTCGTTTCAGGCGCAGCCTGGTGAGATCTTCGGGCTGTTGGGGCCGAATGGAGCGGGCAAGACGACGACGCTCCGAATCATCAGCACCCTGCTGACGCCGGATGCCGGCACCGTCGAGCTCCTCGGGTACGACACTCTGAGGGCGCCGGAACAGGTGCGCCGCCGGATCGGTGTGGTCACGGCCGACATCGGGGTGTACCCGCGCCTATCGGCTCGCGAGAACATCTCCTACTTCGCGCAGCTCAGTGAAGTGCCCGACCTCGAGCTCGAGCGCCGCGTCGATGCTGTCGTCGAGCGGCTCGACATCGGTTCGTTTGCGGACCAGCGAGCCGAGAGCCTCTCCTCGGGCCAGAAGCAGAAGGTGGCCATCGCGCGCGCCATCGTCCACGACCCCGAGGTGCTCATGTTCGACGAACCCACCTCCAACCTCGACGTGCTCGCGTCGAGAGAGGTCAGGGAGTTCATGGTCGAGTCAAAAGGCCGCGGCAAGTGCGTGATCTTCTCGACGCACGTGATGCACGACGCCGAGCGCCTGTGTGACCGCATCACGATCCTCCACCAGGGCCATGTCGTGGCGAGCGGACCGACGGCCGAGGTGCGTGGTAATCGAGAGGAGCTGGAGGATGCTTTCCTCGAGCTGGTGGGCGTCAGCTGATGCACGCCACGTGGATCGTCTACCGGAAGGAGATGACCGAGATCATCCGCGACCGTCGCACGCTGATCGCGATCGGGCTCGCGGCCCTCGCGACGCCGATCATCCTGAGCGTCATCTCGCAGGTGTCCACCAGGACGGCGACCCAGGCCTATACGATCGGATACACCGGCGACGTCCCGGCGGGTCTCGACATCTTGCTGCAGGCGACGAACCTGAAGCTGGTGCCCGTCGCGGACCTGGCGACGGCCGCCAAACAACAGGTGGACGTGGCGGTGGAGTTCAAACCCGGCGAGATCGATGAGTATTACGACCCGAGCCGGCAGAGCGCGCAGATCGCCGATGTGCGCTTGCAAACGGTGTTGGGCCAGTACGACGCGGCTCAGGCAGCCGCCGCGTTGAAGAGCAAGGGCATCGATCCCGGAATCCTCACCCCGCTACGCCTCGTGAGCCATCCTCTGAGCTCTCCGGTCAAGGCCGCGTCCAACGCCTTTCTCAGCTTCTTCCTGCCCTACATCCTGATCACGATGATCATCACGGGAGGTTTCTCGGCCGGGCTCGACAGCACCGCCGGCGAGCGGGAGCGCAAGACTCTCGAGAGCCTGCTGCTGACCCCGGCTCCAAGGAGCCGCCTGCTGATCGGCAAGATCGCGGCGGTGACGACCATCAGCCTGGTGGCGGCTGTGGCCGCCATCGGGTCGATGTTCGTGGCCCTGAGCCAGATCGCGCTGCCCGGACCTTCTGAGTCCAACCACATCAGCCTCAACCCGGTGGCCGTCCCGGTCATGATCTGGGTCGCGCTCCTGATCGCCATCAGCTTCAGCTCCGTCACCCTGGCGCTGGGGACGCTTGCCAAGTCGTTCCGTCAGGGCCAGGCCTACGTCACACCCCTGTACTTCGTCACGATCTTCCCCGCCTCGATCATCCTGTTCATCCCCGATTTCAACCCCGGCCTCGCCTACTACCTGATCCCGATCCTGAACGCGGTGCTCGTGCTGCGGGACGCCATCGTCCACGACGCGGTGGAGTGGGCGAACCTGGCGGTGACGACGATCAGCCTGGTCGGGACCGGTGCTCTGTCCTGGTACGCGGCGCTGCGGCTTTTCACCCGTGAGGGATTGCTTACTCGGTCTTGATGTCGTCGTGGCAAACTGTGTTCGAGGCCCTGATGACGGACAAGAGCGACATCCGACTCCGCAGCCTGGAGCGGGAGAGCATGTACTCGATCTTCGCTCCCCTCGACGCCAACGAGCCGCTGCCTCGTGAGCTCGTGAAAGAGGGCCGCCGGTACAAGACGCTCGGCCGGCGCGAGCTCGCCGGGGCGTTGTGGTTGCCCGCCATGGCCACCGTGCTGGTGCTCGCGTCGTGGGGCGGGATCCACGGGGTCGTCGTGCTCGGCATCATCCTGTTCATGCTGCTGGTCTTCGTCGTCTTCGTCGTCTCGGGCGAGCGCAAGGCTCGGCTGAAATAGCGATCTGCGGCCAGGCGTAATAATTCGAACCATGAATGGAGCTGTGATCGCTGCTTTGGGCCGCTCTCCAATCGGGAGGGCTCGCAAGGGATCGCTGGTCGACGTCCGGCCGGACGACCTCGCGTCTTACGTCGTCACCAAGGTGCTCGAACAGGTCCCGCAGCTCGAGCGCTCCGAGATCGAAGACCTGATTTGCGGATGCGGGCTCCCTGGCGGCGAGCAGGGACACAACATCGGCCGCGTGGTGTCGGTCCTGAGCCGGCTCGACGTGCCCGGGGTGACCGTCAACCGCTACTGCTCATCGTCGCTCATGACTACAAGGATCGCGGCGCACGCGATCGAGGCCGGCGAAGGTGACGTGTTTTTGTCCGTCGGGGTCGAGTGCGTCTCCCGATTCGGCAGCGGCTATCCAGACGCGCCGGACACGTACAACCTGAGGCTGGTCCCCGGGAATGCCGAGGAGTACCCCGACATCTACATCGCGATGGGCCAGACCGCCGAGAACGTCGCGCGGCGTGAAAAGATCAGCCGCGAGGAGCAGGACCGCTACGCGGTCAAGAGCCAGAACGCGGCTGTGAAGGCCCGTGACGATGGCTTCTTCGACCGCGAGATCATCCCCGTTCCGCTGCCGAACGGCGAAATGTTCACCAAGGACGACGGCCCGCGGCCGGGGACGACCATGGAGGTGCTGGCGACCCTCAAGCCGGCTTTCCGCGAAGACGGCACGGTGACGGCCGGCAACTCATGCCCGCTCAACGATGGCGCCGCGGCGGTGGTGGTGATGTCGGAACGCAAAGCCAAGGAGCTCGGCATCAAGCCCGTGGCGCGGGTGGTCTCGACAGGCTTGACCGCGCTCGAGCCGGAGATCATGGGCCTCGGGCCGATCGAGGCCTCGAAGCAGGCGCTGAAGCGGGCGAAGATGACCATCGACGACATCGACATCGTCGAGATCAACGAGGCGTTCGCGGCGCAGGTCATACCTTCAGCGCGTGGAATTGGCATCGACCCGTTCAGCGACAAGCTCAACCCGCACGGAGGCGCGATCGCGCTGGGCCACCCGTTCGGCATGACCGGCGCCCGCATCTTGTGCACGCTGCTGAATGGGCTGCGCGAGAAGGACAAGACCTATGGGCTGGAGACGATGTGCGTCGGCGGTGGCCAAGGCATGGCCATGATCGTCGAGAGGCTGAACTAGCGCTTAGACCTTGATGGCGTCCGGGGAGACCCGGAGCAGGCTGTCGAGGACGCGGCGAAGGAGCTTTCTTAGCGACGCCCGTTCCTCGGGGCTGAAATCCGCCAGGACCTCGTCCTCGAGGCTCTCGCGCGCCTTTTCCGCGCGTTCGACCGCCACGCGGCCTGACGCGGTCAACTCCACCAGGTGACGCCGGCGATCATGCGGGTCGCGGCGCCTGACTGAGAGGCCGGCCGCCTCCAGCTCGTTGAGCAGCAGGACCACCCCGTTCGCGTCGATCAGAAGGGCGGTCTCCAGCTCCTGCTGTGAGACAGCGGGATGGTCGCGCACGTAGCCAAGGAGCATGAACTGCTTGAGGCGCATGCCCAGCAGCTCCTCTGAGGTGCGCCGGTGCAGCGCTTTGGAAATCTGGGTGATCAGCGCGATCAGCCCCGTATCCGAACCGCTCTCCATCTTGACCACTTCTGATCCTACCACCAGATGAGAATCATTCCCACTATTCAGATAATCCATGCAATAAGTAGCATAATGATCCTGTTATAGTGATCGTCACGTAAGTTGGTTCGTCTGTGGAGGCGTTATGAAAATTCATTCTTCGGCAATACGACCCGGTAGGCGGCGCTGGATCGCCCTGATCGTCATCTGCCTCGGCCAGCTGATGATCGTCCTCGACTCGACGATCGTGAACGTCGCACTGCCCTCGATTCAGCACGACCTGCACTTCAGCCAGGCCAACCTGACCTGGGTCGTCAACGGGTACCTGATCGCCTATGGCAGCTTCCTTCTCATAGGCGGCCGGGCAGGTGACCTGATCGGCCGCCGGAAGGTGTTTCTTGCCGGTGTGCTGGTGTTCACCATGGCTTCGGTTTTGAGCGGACTGGCGCAGGACTCCGCGACGCTCATCGGCGCTCGCTTCCTGCAGGGACTGGGAGGCGCCCTCTCCGCCGGCGTCATCCTCGCCCTGATCGTGACGGGCTTTCCCCAGCCTAGTGAACGCGCCCAGGCGATGAGCGTCTTCACGTTCGTGCTCGCCGGCGGCGGCTCGCTGGGGCTGCTGGCCGGAGGGATGCTCACGCAGATGATCAGCTGGCACTGGATCTTTTTCATCAACGTGCCGATCGGCGTCGGGACCCTGCTGCTGGGCTGGAGGCTGATCGAGGAGAACGAGGGCATCGGCCTGAGCCACGGCGTCGACGTCGCCGGCTCGATCCTGGTCAGTGCCGCGGTGATGCTCGGCGTTTACGCAATCGTGACCGCCGCTGACCAGGGTTGGGGATCTGACCACACGATCGGGTTCGGCGCGGCAGCGATCTTGCTGCTGATTGCATTCTTCTGGCTCGAGGCACGCCTCGAGAACCCGATCCTGCCGCCGCGAATCCTCCGCCTGCGAAGCCTGACCGGCGCCAGCGCAGCACGGGCAATGCTCGCCACCGGCATGTTCACGACCTTCTTCCTGGGCGCGCTCTACCTACAGAACGTCAAGGGCTACGGCGCGGTCGGAACCGGCCTGGCGTTCTTGCCTACGACCCTCGCGCTGGCGGTGCTGTCGCTCGGCATCACAGCGAGGTTGATGCGCACCTTCGGTCCGCGGGCTCTGCTCATCCCAGGCCTGGTGTTGATCACCAGCGCATTGGTTCTACTGTCGACGGCCGACCAGCATGCGGCTTACTTCCCGGGCATCTTCGGGGCGTATCTACTGTTCGGCATCGGCGCGGGCATGTCGTTCATGCCCCTGATGACGATCATGATGGCCGACGTTCCCGCCGCCGACGCCGGCGTTGCTTCCGGGGTGGCCAACGTGACGATGCAGGTCGGTGCCGCGTTCGGCCTGGCCGCGCTGGGCACGATCGCGACCGACCATTCCCGCACGCTGATCGCGCAAGGGAATTCGATCGTCAGCGCGCTGACCGGTGGTTACCAACTTGGATTCGCCATCGCGGCAGCTTGTGTGGCGACGGGATTGCTGATCGTGGTGGTAGTGCTGCGGTCAGCCGGCGGAATGCGCTCGCAGCGACCGATCGCACGTCCCGAGCCGGAATCCGAAGAGGCTTCCGAGGCCGCATGAAAGGTCAAGGGCAAAAACCGTTCGAAATAACTCCTTCCTTGTGGCCGGTTACTAAGGTGAGATGCGCGCCTTTGCCCTTGATGCCTTCGGGCAACCCGGTTCTGTTCACGACCTGCCTGAACCGGAGCCGGCCGAAGGACAGGTGCGTGTACGGGTTGCCGCCGCTTCGATAAATCCCTTCGACAACGCCGTGCTCCAGGGCTTTCTGAAGGATCGGATGGAACACCGATTTCCACTGATCCCTGCCGGCGACCTGGCGGGCACGGTCGATGCGCTCGGGCCCAAAGCGAGTGGGTTCTCGGTCGGAGATAGAGTGTTCGGGGTCACGAGCAAGATGGTCTTAGGCGAAGGCACGTTGGCGGAGCTGACGACGGCCTCCACCGGCAGCATCGCCAAATATCCGGGGTCGGTCAGCGACGTCGAAGCGGCTGCCCTGCCCCTCGCAGGCGTGTCGGCGCTGATGTCCGTGGAAGCTGCTGCCCTCAACCCGAATGACGTTGTCGTGGTCGTGGGTGCTTCTGGGGGAATCGGCGGCTACGCGGTCCAGCTGGCCTCCGCGCGTGGCGCACATGTGATCGGCGTGACCAGCAACGGAAATACGGAATATGTGAAGAGCCTGGGCGCCGACGAGGTGATCAATCGAATGTCAGGCGAGGTTCTGGAAGCGCTCAAGTCAAAGCACTCCGATGGTGTTGCATCGATCATTGACACGGGTAGCGATGCTCCGGCACTGGCACTATTGAGCGAGGCGGTACGTAAGGGTGGGACGGTCACCTCGATGAAGGGTGCGGCCGCGATCGAGGAGCTCGCGATACGCGGCATCAAAGGCGTCAACCTGCGCACCCAGGTGACGACGGAGCGCCTTGAGCATCTTGTCGGGCTCATGGCTGATGGGAAGTTGAAGGCCCCTCGCATCAGGACGTTCTCTCTCGAGCAAGCCGGAGAGGCCTTCAAGATCATCGGCGAGGGCGGGGCACACGGCAAGCTGGTGGTGAAAATCTGACCGAGTCGCCGCTCAGGTGACGCCGGTTTTCGGTTTGTAGAACCTGCACGGCGGCGACTCGGCCGTGGTGTGGAAGTTCCAGTGGCGGCACCAGGCGAGGCCGTCGAACATGCGACATGTGCCGCAGGTCACGCGAGGGTGCTCTACGTGCGTCTTCTTCATGTGGTGCTCCGGGCGCTCGCCTTCGAACCCTGCCTTCAAAGCAGCGATCGCACCTCCCACAGCTCGGGATAGAAACGCTTGCCCAAGGTGGACCGGAGATAGCTGGCGCCGGTGCTCCCTCCTGTACCGGGCTTGGAACCGATCTGGCGCTCGACCATCAGGACGTGTCGAGCGCGCCAGTGCGCGAATGTCTCGTCGTGATCTAGCAGCTCCTCGCACAGGTCGAACAGGTCGCCGTAGCGCTCGCGATCGCGAAAGATGTCTACCAGCGAGGGTGACCCGCGACGGGCGACCAGCGCATCGAATGCATCGGCCAGCGACGGTTCGTCGAGCCGTCGTTGCAGCCTCGCTTTCTCCTCCGGGGTCGCCTCGATTCGCGTCAGGTATTTCGGGTCCTTCAATCCCGATAGGAATTCGATCTCGCGAAACTGCACCGATTGGAAACCGCTGGCAGGGGCCAGCTGGGAGCGGAATGCAAGGAAATCCTGGGGGGACATCGTCTCCAGGACCTCGATCTGCTCGACCAGCAGTCTCTCGATGACGTACACCCGGCGGAGATGGTGGCGGGCGAAGAAGATGTCGTCTCGGTCGATCGTCGCGCGGGCCGCCTCGAGTTCGTGCAGGACCACCTTGAACCACAGCTCGTAGACCTGGTGGGCGACGATGAACAGCAGCTCGTCATGCTCGTGGCTCAGTCCATGCTGGAGCGCGAGCAGCTCGGGGATCTTGAGATACGAGCCGTAGGAAAGCTTCCGGCCCTCTTCGCCAAACCGTGTCCCCATCAGTGCTTGAAATGCCGCCGGCCGGTCGCCACCATCGCGATCCCTGCGGCATCGGCGGCCGCGATGACATCGGCGTCCTTCATCGAACCACCCGGCTGGATCGCCGCGGTGATGCCGGCGCGAATCCCCACCTCCAGCCCGTCCGGAAACGGAAAGAAGGCATCGGACGCCATCACCGAGCCACTGGCTCGTTCACCTGCCCTATTCACCGCGAGCTGCACGGCCTCCACGCGAGACATCTGCCCCGCTCCCACGCCGACCGCGGCGCCATGCTGGAACAGGACGATCGCATTGGACTTCACGTGCTTCACAGCCGTCCACGCAAGCCCGAGCTGCTCCCATTCCTCCTCCGTTGGCTGCCGCCTGGTCATGACCACGCATGACGCGCGGTCGAATCCGATCCGATCCCAGGCCTGCACCAGGAAGCCTCCCGCGACGGTACGAACGTCGTAATCGAACAAGCCGGGCCGGCCTTCGTGCGCGGCCAGCACAACCATCGCCTTGCGCCGCGCCAGCACCTCGTTGGCCTCGTCCAGAATGGCAGGCGCGATCACCACGTGGGTGGCGATCTGGACGATCAGCTCGGCGGTGGAACGGTCGAGCGGCCTGTTCACAGCGACTACCCCGCCAAATGCTGAGACCCTGTCGCATTCGTACGCCATCCGGTACGCCGCAGCGATGTCGTCAGCCACAGCCAGGCCGCATGGGTTCATGTGCTTGATGATGGCCGCCGCCGGCCGCGGGAAGTCGGTCACCAGCGCGAACGCCGCGGCCGCGTCCTGGATGTTGTTGAAGCCGAGCTCCTTGCCCTGGAGCTGCTTGGCGCCTCCGATCCCACCTGGATCGGGACCGAATCGGTAAAAGGCAGCCTGCTGATGCTCGTTCTCGCCGTACTTCAGCGCCTGCGCGAGCTGACCGGTGATCGAGAGCTCCGCCGGGAAGCCGGTGTCGCTGTTGGCGAGCATGTATGCGGCGATCCATGAGTCGTAGGCGGCCGTGTGCGCGAAAGCCTCCGCCGCGAGCCGGCGCCGCATCGCGAGGTCCGCGCTGCCGGCCTGCAGGGCCGCCAGCACCTCCGTGTATCGCTCTGGCCGCACCACGGTTATGACCGCTTCATGGTTTTTCGCCGCTGCGCGGATCATCGTCGGACCGCCGATGTCTATCTGCTCGACCGCCTCATCGAACGCGACGGACGGGCGGGTCACGGCTTCGACGAACGGGTAGAGGTTGCAGCACACGAGATCGATGGTCTTCAGGCCGTGTCGCTCCAACGCCTCCATGTGGTCTGGCTGATCACGCCGCGCAAGCAGACCCGCATGCACGCCTGGGTGCAAGGTTTTGATCCGGCCGTCCATCATCTCGGGAAAGCCGGTCAGGTCGCTGACCGGATGGGCGTCGATCGCCGCGTCCGCGATCGCCTTGAGGGTGTTGCCGGTTGCGTAGAGCTCGAAGCCCAGGCGCTGCAGGCCGCGAGCGAACCCGGTCAGCCCGCTCTTGTCACTGACCGACAGCAGGGCTCTCGGCAAGTCTCGCCTCCAGCGTCCGGATTGCCCGGGGAAGAATCCTGTGCTCCGCTTCGCGGATGCGGCGGCGAAGACTCTCCACCGTGTCGTTGTCCCTGACCTCCACCGCCTCTTGCGCAAGGATCGGCCCCGCATCCAGGTCCTCCGTGACCAGGTGCACAGTCGCGCCCGTCACCGGGACTCCGCTGCGCAGGGCTTGCTCCACGGCATCCATGCTGCCACCGAACTCGGGCAGCAGGGACGGATGGACGTTGATGATCCGGCCTCGATAGCCCTCCAGGAACGGTCTGGTATGGATGCGGTCGTAGCCGGCGTCGACCACGAGCTCAACGTCGTGCGACCTGAAGAAGTCGCGCATGGCCGCATCGCGTGCCTCCTCACTTGCAAACCGTTTGAGTGAGAGCTCACCCACCGGGATGCGACGTTGGCGCGCAAACGCGGCTCCGCCACAAGACGGCCGGTTGGTGGCCACGGCCACGACGTCGAAACCAAGATCGACGAGGTTGCGAAGATTCGAGCCTTTCCCCGAGACGGCTACCCCTAATTTCATCGGGGTCCCCGCAAAATCGGAGATTTTGTGCGGTGAATTTTCAGCTGATCACCACGCGTTCGCCGCCGGACTGCTCCACGACCTCGCCGACGACGCAAGCGCTGCGCGGCACCTCGTCTCGATCCACGACCAGGATCATGCCCAGACCCATGTTGAACGTGCCGAACATCTCGATGTCGGCGATCCGGCCCCGCTTCGACAGCAGGCCGAAGATCGGCGGCTCATCCCACGAGCGGCGACCGAGGCGCGCGCCCAGCCCCTCCGGAAGGCAACGCGGTAGGTTGCCGAGCACCCCGCCGCCCGTGATGTGCGCGGCGCCCTTCCAGTTGATCGAGCCGAGCTCCTGAAGGTAGGATCGATGGGGCTCGAGCAGCTCCTCGCCGAGGGGCCGGCCGAGCTCGGGGAACACGCGATCCAGTGGCACGTCCTCGAACACCTTGCGGACGAGCGAGAACCCATTGGTGTGGAGGCCGCTGGACGGCAGCCCGATCAGGACGTCCCCGGCGCGAATGTTCTTCGGGTCTCGCGTGAGCCCCGGCTCGACCATGCCGACGATGAACCCGGCCAGGTCGTAATCACCGAGCGCGTACACGCCAGGCATCTCGGCGGTCTCGCCCCCGAGCAGCGCGCAGCCGGCCTCGCGGCAGGCCGAGGTGACGCCTTCGATCACCTGGATGAAGACCTCTGGATCGAGCTTGCCGGTCGCGAAGTAGTCGAGGAAGAACAGCGGCCGCGCGGCGGCGGTCGCGATGTCGTTCACGCAGTGATTGACGAGGTCGATGCCGATGCCTCGATGAGAGGACGCCGCGATCGCGACCTTGATCTTCGTGCCCACGCCGTCGGCGCTGGCCGCCAGTTGCCCGCCGCCAGGCAGCGCGAAGAGCCCCGCAAACGGACCGACCCCGAGGGCCACATCCTCGCCGTGGGTGGCGGCGATCAGCGGTTTCACCCGCGCCAGCACCCGCTCATACGCCTCTATGTCCACGCCGGCCGCGGCGTAGGAAAGCCCTTCGCCGGCCATCAGCCCTTCGTGTCGAGAAGGATGGGATCCGGAATCAATTGCGGCTCGAACTGCATTTTGTCCATCTCGAGTTGCTGAGGCACGGGCACCGGATACGAGCCGTCGAAGCATGCTCGGCAGAACTGCTCGGCGGTGCCGCGGCCGATGGCTCGCATCAATCCCGGGATCGACAGATACGCGAGGCTGTCGGCGCCGATGTGCTTGCGCACCTCTTCGACCGTGCGGCCGGCCGCGATCAGCTCCTTGGTCGAGCCGATGTCCACGCCCATGAAGCACGGGAACCTCATGGGCGGGCTCGAGATTCGCATGTGGATCTCGCTCGCCCCCGCCGCACGCAGGCGTTCGATGATCCGGCGCGACGTCGTCCCGCGAACGATGGAATCGTCGACGGCGATCACGCGCTTGCCCTTGATCGATCGCGGCAGCGCGTTGAGCTTGAGCATCACTCCCGCCTCGCGAAGCGACTGGTCCGGCTGGATGAAAGTGCGGTTGATGTAGCGGCTCTTCATCAGCGCCTCGCGAAAAGGAATGCCTGACGCCTCCGCGTAGCCGATGGCCGCCGGCGTGCCCGAGTCCGGAAACGCGATCACCATGTCCGCGTCGACCGGCGCTTCCCCGGCGAGCTCGTGACCCATGCGTATCCGTGCCTCCTCCAGCTCGCAGTTCTTGAGGATGGAGTCGGGGCGCGCAAAGTAGATGAACTCGAACACGCACATCGCGTGCTTGCTCGAGGTCTGGAAGGTGAGGTTGTGGACGCCGTGCTCGTCCATCACCACCATCTCGCCTGGCTGCACCTCGCGCACGAAGGTGGCATTGACCGTGTCGAGCGCGCAGGTTTCCGAAGCCACGATGTGCGCGGGCTGGCCGGGGAGCGGGATGTAGCCGATGCACAGCGGCCGGAAGCCGTATGGGTCCCGCAGCGCGATGAGCTGCGTGGGCGTGATGATGCCGCACGAGTAGGCGCCGACGACTCGAGCGAACGTCTTGCGGATGACCTCCTCCCACGAGCGGCCGTGGGTGTGCTCTATGAGCCGGGCCATCACCTCGGTGTCGAGCGCCGTACCGAATGTCGCGCCCTCTTCCTCGAGCTGGCGGCGCAGCGCATCAGCGTTGAGCAGGTTTCCGTTGTGCGCGATGGCGCCCGGCCCGAGCTGCGGGTGGTGAAAAGGCAGCGGGTGGGCATTCTCGGGACGGCTCGAACCAGTGGTCGAGTACCGGGTGTGGCCGAGCGCGAGGATCGAGCCTTCGCCCATCTCCTTGACGGTGGCGGGCGAGAACACCTGGGCCACGAGGCCCATGCCGCGATGCACGCGCACGTTCGTGCCGTCCGAGACGGCAATACCCGCGGACTCCTGGCCGCGGTGCTGGAGCGCGAACATCCCGAAGTAGGTGATGTTCGCGACGTCGACACCCCGCGCCGCGCAGATGCCGAAGACCCCACACATGGGTTAGGTCAACAACCCCGCTTCCCAGGCCTGCCGCAGGTCGGCGAGCGGCAGCCGGAACTGGCCCTCGAACTCCACCGTCTGGCCGCCCGCCATCCCGAGCAGCGAGATCTCGACGTGGTGGCGCCGGGAGAGCGTCTGGAGCTCGGGCATCGCGCGCGACCCCGCGCTCACGACGAAGCGCCCTGGGGTCTCGCCGAAGAAGGCGGCGTCGAGGCGAAGCGGAGTCTCAGGCCGAAGCGCCGGGCATCGCACGCCCATGCCGCCCAGCAGGCAGCATTCGGCGAGGGCGACCAGCATGCCGCCCTCCGCACAGTCGTGCGCGGACCGGAGCAGCCCGGCCTTGGCCGCGGCCAGGATCAACCTGTTGACGGTCGCTTCCCGAGCGAGGTCGAGCGCCGGCGGGCGGCCGGCCACCGTTCCATGCTCGACCTTCAGGTACTCGCTACCCCCGAGGTCGTTGTGGCTCGACCCCACCAGGAGCACGAAGTCGCCTTCGTTCTTCAGCCCCGCCGATAGCCGCCGCCCGTAATCGTCGATGAGGCCGACCATGCCCACCACCGGCGTGGGATGGATCGGCGAGGCGCCGCCCGAGTCGTTGTAGAGGCTCACGTTCCCGCTCACGATCGGAACCTCCAGCGCGCGGCATGCCTGCGCGAGGCCGGCGATCGTCTCTTCGAGCTCCCAGTAGACCTCTGGCCGCTCAGGGTTGGCGAGGTTCAGACAATCGGTGACGGCCAGGGGCCGCGCGCCGGTTGCGATGATGTTGCGGGCAGCTTCCGCAACCGCGTGCTGGGCGCCAAGGTTGGGATCGAGGTGGCAGTAGCGAGCATTGCAGTCGGTTGTCATCGCCAGCCCGAGCCGCGTGCCCTTGATGCGCAGCAGCGCCGCGTCCCCGCCCGGGGCGACGACAGTCGAGTCGCCGACCATGTGGTCGTAGCGCCGGAAAATCGGACGCCTGCTGGAGAGGTTCGGGCTCGCCAGCATACGGAGGAGAGACTCGCCCGCGTCGACCAGCGGGGGAAGAGAGTCGAGATGCAGTGCAGGCGGGGGCTCCGGCGCCCTGCCGGACAGCCGGCGCGGCGGCGCGCCGTCAGTGAGCAGCTGGACCGGGAGCCGCGCCACGACCTCGGTTCGGTCGAAGACCGTCAGCTGTCCGTCGTCGGTCACGTCGCCGATGACGGCCGAGGTGAGGTCCCACGTCTGGAAGATGCGCTCGACCTCCGACTCACGCCCGCGCTGGACGACGACGAGCATCCGCTCCTGCGATTCCGACAGCATCACCTCGTAGGGAGTCATCCCACGCTCCCGCCTTGGCACGAGCGCGACGTCGATGCGCGCGCCGGCGCCCGGGACGCGTCCCGCGCACTCCGCCACCGACGAGGTGAGTCCCGCCGCCCCGAGATCCTGCACCGCGACCACCGCATCCGTGTGGGCGAGATCCATGCACGCCTCGAGCAGGCATTTCTCGAGGAACGGGTTGCCCACCTGGACCGCGGGCCTGCGCTCGGAGCTCGATTCGTCGAGCTCGATCGAGGCGAACGATGCGCCGTGGATGCCGTCGCGGCCGGTGTCCGCGCCGACCAGCATGAGGCTGTTTCCGGTTCCCTCCGCGCGGGCGCGCATCAGGCGATCGATGCGGACGAGCCCGATACACATCGCGTTGACCAACGGGTTCTGCGCGTAACACTCGTCGAAGTAGACCTCGCCGCCCACAGTCGGTATGCCGATGCAGTTCCCGTAGCCTGCGATGCCGGCCACGACGCCGTCGAAGTGATGGCGTGACCCGGGCAGCGGGCCAAACCGCAGCGAGTCGAGCAGGGCGATCGGCCGGGCGCCCATCGCGATGACGTCGCGGATGATTCCGCCGACTCCGGTCGCAGCCCCCTGGTAAGGCTCGATCGCCGAAGGGTGATTGTGAGATTCGATCTTGAACACGGCAGCCCAGCCCTGGCCGATCTCGACAGCGCCGGCATTCTCGCCGGGACCCTGCAGGACGGCCGGGCCTGTGGACGGAAGGCGGCGCAGGAGCGTCTTCGACGTTTTGTACGAGCAGTGTTCCGACCAGAGCACGCCGAGCATCCCGAGCTCCACCGCATTCGGCGGGCGCCTGAGCCGCTCGACGATGACGCGATACTCCTCCGGCGTGAGGGCCACCTCTCTCAGCCGCGCCTGATCGACGGTGTCGAGGCTCATGAGACCAGCACCCTCAGCGCGCTGCCGGCGACCGAGCGGAACAGCTTCAGGCCGTCGGCGCTGCCCAGCTCGGCTTCGGCGCAGCGCTCAGGATGCGGCATCATCCCGAGAACGTTCCCGCGCTTGTTGATGATGCCGGCGATGTTGTGCAGCGAGCCGTTCGGGTTGGCGCTTGGGACGACGCGGCCGTCCGGATCGCAGTAGCGGAACACGACCTGCCCGTTCTGCTCCAGGCGCGAGAGCACCGCGGGTTCCGCGAAGTAGCTGCCTTCGCCGTGCGATATGGGAACGCGAATCACCTCCCGTTCGGCGCACTGGGACGTGAAGGCGAGGTCAGTTCGCTCGATCACCAGGTTGCTCCATTCGCATCGAAACTCGAGCGATGCATTGCGGATCAGCGCACCGGGCAGCAGGCCCGCTTCACACAGGATCTGGAAGCCGTTGCAGATGCCCCAGACGAGGCCGCCGCGATCCGCGTACTCTCCGATCTCCTCCATCACCGGCGCGAATCGCGCGATCGCCCCAGTGCGGAGATAGTCGCCGTACGCGAAGCCGCCCGGCAGGATGACACAGTCGCATCCCTTGAGGTCGGCGTCCTTGTGCCACAGGTACTGCAGCTGCGCGCCGACGACCTGGTCGATCACCCAGCCGCAGTCGCGGTCCGACCATGTTCCAGGAAACACGACCACACCAAACTTCACCGGCGCTGTCGATCCTCGTGGTCGATTTCGAACTGAAAGTCTTCGATGACGTGATTGGCCAGCAGCTGCCGGCACATCGCCTCGACCCGCTCACGCGCCTCAGGCACGTTTTCGGCCTCCAGGCTGACCTCTATGTACTTGCCGACCCGCACGTCTTCCACCTCGCGAAACCCGAGGGTGATCAATCCCTGTTTGACCGTGAGGCCCTGGGGATCGTTGACTACCGGCTTCGGCGTCACGATGACCTTGGCCAGGACCTTCTTCACTCGTTGCGCGCCTTGGGTGGGAAGAGCGGCTTGCCAACGAGTCGATGGTATGCCGTGAGGTATCTCTCACGCGTCTGAGCGACGATATCGTCGGGTAATCGCGGAGGCTCGGACTCCTTGTCCCATCCGGACCGCGTGAGCCAGTCGCGGACGAACTGCTTGTCGTACGAGTCGGGCGACGTTCCGACCTGGTACGTGGCAGACTCCCAGTAGCGCGAGCTGTCCGGAGTGAGGGCCTCGTCGATGAGGACCAGGTCATCGCCGATGAGGCCGAACTCGAACTTCGTGTCAGCGAGAATGAGGGCGCGGCGCTCCGCGAGGTTGGAGGCGAACTTGTACAGCTCCAGGCTTGCATCGCGAAGCTTGGTGGCGAGCTCGTCGCCCAGCTCTTTCTTCAGTTGCGTGAAGGTGATGTTCTCGTCATGACCGGTCTCTGCCTTGGTCGCAGGCGAGAAGATCGGATAGGCGAGCCGCTCGCTCTCGCGAAGACCCGGTGGCATCTCCTCGCCGGCGAGCGTGTGCGAATCCTGGTACTCCTTCCACGCACTGCCGGCGAGGTACCCCCGAACAACGCATTCGAAGTCGATGCGCTTCGCTTTGCGCACGATAATGAAGCGGCCGGCAAGGTCGTTGCGGCGGTCGCGCAGCGCCGCCGGGAGGTCCGGCACCATGCCCGAGACCAGGTGGTTCTCCTGGAAGGAATGGGTCTGCGAGAACCAGTAGATGGAGAGCTGAGTCAGCACCTTGCCGCGATCCGGGATGCCGTTGGGCAGAACGTGGTCAAAGGCAGAGATGCGGTCGGTCGCGACCATCAGCAGCTGGTCGGCGCCGAGCTCGTAGGTGTCGCGGACCTTGCCGCGGGCAAAGAGCTTGAGCGGTAGGTCGGTCTGCATGACCGGCGGACCCGCGATCACCGGGCCTTGACCCCCAGACCGATTCGTTCATACGCGAGTTCGGTGTGCTCCAGGCCTGCCCACGGATCGAATATTTCGTCGAGGCGGCCGCCGATCCGCTTCATGACATCGGCGTCCTTCTCGAGCAACGCGCGGAATCCCTGGCCATCTTCCTCGAGTGCCTGCATGGCAGCCTTCTGGACGACGAGATATGCGTCCTCCCGGGACATGCCGCTTTCGACCAGTGCGAGCAGGACACGTTGCGAAAAGACAACGCCTCCACCGAACTGAAGGTTGCGCAGCATGCGCACGGGCCGCACTTCCAGCCCCGTCAGCACCTTCGTCATCTCCAGCGCCATATAGTCGACGGCCGCGCAGGCGTCGGGAAAGATGATCCGCTCGGCGGACGAGTGGCTGATGTCTCGTTCGTGCCACAGCGCCGTGTTCTCGAGCGCGGTGACGAGATGCCCGCGCACCACTCGCGCGAGCCCGCACACGCGCTCGGTCATGACCGGATTGCGCTTGTGCGGCATCGCCGAGCTTCCCTTCTGCTCCTTGCCGAAGGGCTCGAATGCCTCCCCAACCTCGCTGCGCTGCAGATGTCGTATCTCTGTCGCGATCCTCTCCAGCGCTCCAGCCGCAAGCGCGAGAGCCGACATAAAGTTCGCATGGCGGTCCCGAGCGATCACCTGAGTGGAGATCGGATCCGGTTTCAGCCCAAGCTCGGCGCACACATAGTCCTCGACTCGCGGGTCGACCGTCGCATGCGTGCCGACGGCGCCACTGACGCGGCCTACCGCAACCTCGTCGCTGGACTTGTTGAGCCGCGCCAGCGCTCGATCGAGCTCCGCGACCCACCCGGCCACCTTGAAGCCGAAGGTGATGGGCTCCGCGACCATGCCGTGAGTGCGCCCGGCCATGAGGGTCCTGCGATGTCGGATGGCGAGCTCGACCGCCGCCTCGCGGACCCGCCCGAGGTCGGCGGAGATGATCCGCGAAGACTCCAGCAACTGGACCGCCATGGCGGTGTCGTTGAGGTCCTGGCTGGTCATTCCGAGGTGCACGTATCGCGCCTCGGGCTGACCTATCGACTCGTTGACCACCATAAGGAAGGCGATCACGTCGTGACCGACCCGAGCTTCGACCTCGGCGATCTGGCCTGCGTCGAAGCTCGCCTTGCGAATCTTCGACAGCGCGGCTTCAGGGATGCGGCCGATGCCCGCCCATGCCTCGCAGGCCAGGATCTCGATACGCAGAAACAGCTCGAACCGGTGCTGGTCGGCCCAGACCGCCCGAATCGCAGGCGGAGAGTATCGCTCGATCAATAAAGGCGCCGGCTCCCAATGGACACTGGGGACACGGCGATTATACCGGCGGCACGCTCAGAGCAGATCTTGTGGATGGCTTGCAAATGCCCACAAGATGCGGTAGGAGTGCCACGCGCCCGGAGACCACGCCACACCTACACCGATAATCGACAGCTAAATGCCCTCAGCAGGTCTTCCAAGGCCCTGTAACCAGTTCGAGCGACCTCCCGTTTGAACCGGCACAGGCTGGACGGCCCGTGAGCGACCTGCTGCGCGACGACGAGCGCGACCTCGTTGAGCGCGCCAAGCGGGACCCCCGACAGTTCGGGGCGCTCTACGACCGCCACTTTCAGCAGATTTACAGGTTCGTGTATTCAAGAGTGAGGGAGCAAACCGCGGCAGAGGACGTCACTTCGGAGATCTTCATGAAGGCTCTGAAGGCAATGCCCCGATACCAGGACACGGGGCGACCGTTTGCTGCCTGGCTGTACCAGATCTCGGTCAACGCCATCGCCGACCGGTACCGAACGCTGCGACCGTCATCGCCGCTGGAAGACTTTCACGACCTGTCGATTGCCGGCCCGCCGCTGGAAGAGCAGGCGGCGCATCGCGACGAGATCCGCCGGATCTGGGCGCTGGTGGAGGCGCTCCCCGTGCAGCAGAAGACCGCGCTCGTCCTCAAGTTCCAGGAGGACATGAAAATCGAGGACATAGCGGTCGCCATGGGCAAGACACCAGGCGCGGTCAAGCTGCTGATCCACCGCGGCGTCAGCCGCCTTCGCGACGAGGCCGACAGCTTGAGGCCGGCCGAATGAGCATGAAGCACGACCCCGAGCTCGACGACATCCTGCAGGACGACGAGCTCTTGCGCGTGGCAAACCTCCTGCGGGCCGGCCGCATGACCGACCCACCGCTGGATGACGCCTTCCGCTCGGCGCTGCGCCGGCAGCTCATGAACCGCGCCTCGGGCATGGGCGACAGCCGGGTGCCTTGGTGGAGCAAATTGTTCGGTCCGTCCAGCCTGGCCTGGGCTGGCGCGGCCGTGGGCGTGGTCCTGATCGCCGCCGTCGTCGTGTTCACGGCCATCAACAACCCCGGTCCGGACACCCATCAGATCTTCGTCACGAGCCCGCTGTCGAGTCAGGCCGCCGTCAACCTCGAACAGCCGATCCTGGTTCGGTTCAACCAGGCGATGGACCACCCTTCCACCGAGGCCGCTGTCCAGATCACGCCCGCCACAACGGTGGCTTATTCGTGGAACGCGAACACCCTGGAAGTGCTGCCCACCAGCGGAAACCTGGCGCCCAACACGCAGTACCAGGTGACGATCGGGCCCGGAGCCAAGACCGCCGGGGGCCAGCTGCTGTCCGCCCCCCAGACCATCACGTTCGTGACGCAGCCGCCGGCTGCGCCCTCGCCGTCGCCGACTCCAGCCGTGACGCCGACGCCTCGTGGGGTGCTGACCGGCCAGCACCAGCTCGCCAGCGTCCCGGGCATCTCGAACGTTCAGTGGTCCCCAGATTCTTCGACCGTCTATTTCGTCAGCGGCAAGGGCGCCCTGGAGTCGGTGCCGGCGGCCGGCGGAAACATCTCGGTCCTCGTCCCGGATGGTGTGACGTCGGCGTCCATCTCACCGGCGGGTAACCGCGAGGCCTTCATCAGCGGCGGGAAGATCTATGTCCTGGACCTCAAAGCCCTCGTCATCACGTCAGAGCTCAGTTCAAGACCTGCGCCACTGGTCGTGGGCTGGAACAACGACGGGGTGGTGTGGATGGCCGCTGACGGCGTGTATGTGCCGAGCGCCGACGGCACGATCAGGGTTGCCACGTTCGCAACCGGCGGCACCGTGAATGCGCTCTCGTTCTCGCCGGACGGGACGCACCTGGCTTACACGCAAGACCAGACGCTGCACGTGCTCGATATCGCGACGGGCAAGAGCAGCACGCTCGGCCTGGCCGGCGCCCAGTTCCTTGGCTGGTCGCCGGACGGCACCGGCGTCCTCTACTCGGGCGCGCAGGCGATCGTCTCGTCCGACGTCGGGGGCAAAGCGATCTCAACGACGCTGCCCGCGGGCGACCCGAGCTGGTCGAGCCAAGACGTGATCCTCCTCGGCAGCGACACCGACCTCTTCGAGATCCGGCCGGATGGGACGGGCCTGAACAGGCTGGCGGATGGCACGTACCACTTGCCTGTCTGGGCCCCCAATGGAACCGCTTTCACCTACTTCCGGGGCGGAACGCTGTTCACGGCGACAGCTCCTCTGCCCGCGCCGAGACCCTCTGGGCTGGACGCGGCTACATCGGTGGTGAACGCATTCATGCAAGCGCGCAAGAGCGGGCAGGTAGACAAGGCCACCGCGTTTCTAACCGACAACGGCAAGAAGGCCTACTCAGGCTCGGGTGGCAACCTGAACCTCCTGGTCACCGGCGAAAACGCGACCTTCTCGCGCTATTACGTTCTGGCCCAGGAGCTGACGGGGATCCAGCCCGACTCGGCCCAGTTCGTGGTCCGGATAGTGCTGGCCCACCAGAAGATCGACGTGAGCGCATATGAGGAGTCGATCACCCTCGTTAGAACCCAGGGAAGCGATGTGTTCATGGTCGACAAGGCATCAGCCGGAACCCTTCTCGCCCTTGGCAAGGGCCCGCAGGTTGTCAGCGTCGACGTCTCCAACGGCACGGTGAAGGTCACGTTCGACAGCGACCTTATTCCGGCCTCCGTTCCGACCGGAGTGATCATCCTGGACGGCAAAGGGAAGCAGATCGGCGACGCTCCGCTGTACGCAGGCCGCACAGTCATCATCCGCGGGCTCGACCTCAAAGCGGGCAAGAGCTACAAGCTGGTGGTGCTGCCGACGGTCCAGGACGTGGGCGGAATCAACCTTGCCGCCGAGTACGACCTTCCGGTGTTTGGTCCGACGGAATCGCACGGCGCCGACAAAGGCAACGACCACACGCCATCGCCGAGCCCGCAGGCTTCGCCGAGCTCTGTGCCGACGGCCGCTTCGAGCTAGAGCCTCTTGAGCGCGCGTGCCGCGCGCGCCAGGGCCGTGACCGAACCCGAATGGACGATGGAGCCGTCGAGTGCGGCCTGCAGAGCCTCCTGGAAAGGCAGCCGCAACACCTCCATGTCTTGCTCGTACGTCTCGGGATTGCGGTCCGACGCGGTGATGCCTTCGGCCAGGAACAGCTGCCCGCGGCCCGTCAGGAACGCAGCGCCATGCACGACTCCGAGCGACGTGTACCGCGTGGCGATGAGCCCCGTTTCCTCCGCCAGCTCGCGTCTCGCGCATGTCAGCGCGTCCTCACCGAGATTCACCGTCCCGGCAGGCACCTCCCACGACGACTCGTCCCACGCATGGCGCCACTGGCGCACCAGCACCGTGTCGCCGTTGTCGAAGTAGGGGACGACGAAGGCCGCGTCGGGGTTGGTCACCACGGTATACGTGGCCTCGGCTCCGTCGGGAAACCTGATCACGTCTTCTCTGGTGACGTATTGCCCTGAGACACCCGCGGTCGCGGTGCTCACCACCTCGAAGGGCCGGCCGCGGGCGGGATGCCAGAGCTTGCTCAGTTGTTTCTGTGAGTGACGGCGGCCACCGCCGCGGCGGCGGCCGCGACGTGACGAGGGTCGGGGCCGTAGTCGAACGGCGACTGGTCGCCGGCGAACTGCTTCGCCTTCTCGACCAGCTCGGGGTGATCTTCGATGAAGCGTGTGCTCAGGTTGCCGGCGCGAAAATCCGCGCTGTCGAGGATGGCGCGGTGATAGCTGATCGTCGTCGCAGGCCCGACGACCAGGAACTCGCGAAGGGCACGAGACGCGCGCGCGATCGCCTCCGCCCGATCAGCGCCATGAACGATCAGCTTCGCCACCAGCGAGTCGTAGTTGGGCGGGACCTCCGAGCCGGGGCCGAACCCAGAGTCGACCCGCACGCCTGGCCCGGCGGGCGCCACCCAGCGTGCAATGCGTTTCGGGTTGGGCATGAACTTGCGCAGGGGATCCTCGGCGTTGATTCGCATCTCGATCGAGTGCCCGGTCCATGACACGTCCGGCTGCGCGAAAGAGAGAGGCAGCCCCGCCGCGACGCGAATCTGCTCTTTGACCAGGTCGATGCCAGTCACCGCCTCGGTGATGGGATGCTCAACCTGGAGCCGTGCATTGACCTCGAGGAAGTAGAACTCGCCGTCGCTGAAGATGAACTCCACAGTTCCCGCGTTGACGTAACCGGCAGCTCGCGCGGCCCGCACGGCCGCCTCACCCATCGCTGAGCGAATTTCGGGAGTGACGGCGGGGGATGGGGTCTCTTCCATGATCTTCTGGTGGCGGCGCTGGATGGAGCACTCGCGCTCGCCAAGGTGCACCGCGTTGCCTTCGCTGTCGCATATGACCTGGATCTCGATGTGGCGCGGCTTGCGCACGTAACGCTCGATGTAGATCGTCGGATCGCCGAACGCCGAGCGCGCCGCCTGCGCGCTGGTCTCGATGGCCGCGGCCAGCTGGTCCTCCGTCTCGACCACCTTCATGCCGATGCCACCACCGCCGCCCGAAGGTTTCACCATCACCGGCAGGCCGATCTGTTTCGCCGCCGCCACGGCCGTTGCGGGATCGGAGATCGCCCCGCTTCCTGGCGTGATGGGGACGCCGTTTTCGGCGGCCAGCTTGCGCGCAGCTAGCTTCGAGCCAAGCGCACGCATCGCGGAGGCGGGTGGACCGATGAACTTGATGCCGGCAGCTTCACACGCGTCCGGAAACGCCGCCTTCTCGGACAGGAACCCGTAGCCCGGATGGATGGCTTCGGCGCCGCAATCGTGAGCGACCTTGACGATGCGGTCGAGCTGCAGGTATGACTCGGATGGGGCCGCGCCGCCGATGTGATGCGCCTCGTCGGCATAGCGAACGTGGATGGCGTTTCGGTCGGCGTCCGAGTACACCGCCGCGGTCGCGATGCCGAGCTCGCGGCAAGCGCGCATGACGCGGATGGCAATTTCGCCCCGGTTGGCGATGAGGATCTTCGTAAATAGTTTCCGTTTCATCCGACCGCGAGCAAAGGCTGGCTGGGGCTGACCACCTCGCCTTCCTTCACGTAGACCTCGCGCACGGTGCCGGCCACGGTGGTGACGATGTCGTTCTGCATCTTCATCGCCTCGAGCACCGCTACGACGTCACCGAGCTTGACCGGGTCACCCGGCCCGACCGGGATCTTGACGATGAGGCCTTGCATCGGCGCGATGACGGTTCCCTCGCCAGTCCTGGGAGGCGGGGCGACGGCGGGCGCCGCGGATCCAGCTGCAGGCATGACTGTCATCCCGGCGCCGCTGACACGCACCTTGAAGACTTCCCCCTCGACCTCGACCTCGAATTCGGCCGTGTGCGGCGCTGCTGGGGCGGCCGGGTTGGTCGCGGCAGCGGGAGCAGGAGCAGGCGGCGGATCCGCCGCCGGCGTGCTCACGATGGCCGGCCGCTTGTTTCCGGCCGCGGCGGGCGCAGGCTCGCGCAGGTAGTCGATCGCGAGGTTGGGAAACAGGAGCTGGATGAGCACGGAATCGTCGCTCGTATCCAGGTTCATCTTCCTGAGCTGCTGTCGTGCCGCGTCGACCTGTGGCTCGAGGAGATCGGCGGGACGGATCGTGATCGGTTCCTCGCGTCCCAGGACCAGGCGGCGCAGCTCGGGATCGGCCGGCACCGGGGGGCGTCCGTAGAGACCCTGCAGATAGTCCTTGAGCTCTTGCGTCACGGTCGCGTACCGCGAACCGCCGATGACGTTGTAGACGGCCTGCGTCGCGATCATCTGCCGGATCGGCGCCACCAGCGGCGGGTAACCCAGCTCGAGCCGGACCCGGCTGACCTCCTCAAGGACCTCGCCCAGGCGGTCGCCCGCGGCGTGTGCGTCAAGCTGGCGGTGGATGTCTTCCAGCGTCGCGCCGGGCATCTGGTAACGCAGGATGCTGGCGTCGACGCGGTCCGCGACCGGGCTCAGATGCTGGATGTGCTGCCGCTTCAGCGATTCGATGTCGCCCTGGACGTCCCACATCCGATCGAGGTCCAGGCCGGTGTCGTATTCGCCGCCGTGTAGTGCAGCGACCACGCTCTCGGCCGCTGGCTGCGACGCCCCCCAAGCCAGCGGCGACATGGCGACGTCGAGGACCTCGGCGCCCGCTTCGACCGCTGCCATGTAGGCCATCGGCGCCATCCCGCTCGAGCAGTGCGAGTGCACGTCGATGGGCGCCTTGGCCACCTGCTTGAGCGCACTGACGAGCTCCCAAGTCGCCTGTGGGCTCAGCAAGCCCGACGTGTCCTTGATGACCACGTCGTGGCAGCCCATGTCGACCAGTCCTTTGGCGAGCGAGCACCAGAGCTCGAGGCTGTGTGCCGGAGAGATCGCATAGCTCAGCGCGCCCTGCACCCTCTTCTTGGCTTTCAGCGCCGCGCCGATCGCCGCCTCCATGTTGCGCAGATCGTTCAGCGGGTCGAAGAAGCGGAACACGTCCACGCCGTTCTTGGCGAGGTGCTTGATGAAGAGCTCGACGACGTCATCAGCGAAATTGCGATTGCCGACCAGGTTCTGACCACGGATCAAGGCCTGGATCGGGGTGTTGGGGGTCGCCTTGTTCAGCTTGCGAAGGTATGCCCACGGATCCTCGCGCCGGCGCACCTGTATCTCGAACGTGGCGCCGCCGAGCGCCTCCATGGCGGCGAAGCCGATCTCATCCATCTTCGCCGCGATGGGAACTATCTCGTCGCCGCGCAGCGCGCCTCCGAGCAGCGTTTGCTGGGCGTCGCGAAACGTCGTGTCGATGAGGCGTACACGGGACGCCTTCCTGGCCACTAGGCCGGTCCTGCGAGGGCGGCTCGCTTCTCGTGATGACGCAGCGCGACCGCATCGTCTGTGATGCCGATGATGCGCGCGGCCAGCCAGGCCGCATTCTTGGCACCGGCCTCGCCGATGGCGACTGTGGCCACCGGTATGCCGGCCGGCATCTGAACGATCGAGTAGAGGGAGTCGACACCGCCGAGGTGCTGGGTCGGCACCGGAACGCCGATCACCGGAAGATCTGTCCACGCGGCGACGACGCCCGGAAGATGGGCCGCACCCCCGGCCGCCGCGATGACGACCTTGAGCCCACGTTCTCGCGCCGACGATGCCCATTCCATGACGCCCCGCGGGTTGCGATGCGCCGAGCAGACCTTCAGCTCGTGCGTCAATTCGAGCTCGTCGAGCACCTTGACGCACGACTCCATGAGCGTCAGGTCTGACCTGGAGCCGAGGATGATGCCGACGACAGGCTGCACTAAATAGCCTCCAGGGCGATATCGGAGCGATAGAAAGCCCCTTGGAATCGTACCTGCCGCGCCCCGGCGAGCGCCTTTTCGCGTGCTTCGGCCACCGTGTCGCCAAGCGCCACCGAGGTCACCACTCGGCCTCCGTCGGTGACCAGCCCGCGGCCCGGTTCGAAACGCGTTCCGCCGTGGAAGACCTGGACCCCGCGGGGCATCTCCGCCAGGCCGCGGATCGGAAAGCCGGTCTTCACGAGCGCGTCATCCGGATAGTTCGCGGAGGCCACCACGACCCCCACCGCCGCGCGTGGGTTCCAGGTCGGCTCGGGGATGCTCGCCAGCGTCCCTTTCGCGGCGGCCAGCGCGAGCGCGACGAAGTCCGATTCCAGGCGCGGCAGGACGACCTGAGCTTCTGGGTCGCCGAAGCGGGCGTTGAATTCGAGAGTGCGAATTCCCTTCGGCGTGAGCATCAGCCCGGCATAGAGGACGCCGCGAAACTCGTCTCCGGACGCCGCGAGCTCGCGCACCGCTGGCTTGAGAACCGTGTTGAGGACCTCGTCCAGCACCGCCCCGTCCACGCCCAGCGGCGGCGAGTAAGCGCCCATGCCCCCGGTGTTGGGTCCGCGGTCGCCGTCGTGCACGCGCTTGAAGTCACGCGCCGGAGCCAGCGCGACTACATCGGTGCCGTCGGTGATGCCGAGCACCGACAGCTCCGGCCCAGCGAGCTTTTCCTCGAGCACGATCGTCGCGCCGCTGCGCCCGAAGCGACTGTGCACGAGCATCGCATCGACTGCGGCGTTCGCCTCCTCGACCGTGGAGCAGACGACGACGCCCTTGCCCCGCGCGAGCCCGTCTGCCTTGACCGCGACGAGTCCATTTCTCTCGCGTGCCCAGGCGCGTGCGGGCGCGGGATCGCTGAAGACCTCGAAGTCGGCTGTGGGTATTCCGGCGGTGACCATGAGGCGCTTCGCGAACGATTTGCTCGACTCGATCCTGCCGGCGCGCCGGTTGGGACCGAACACGTTGAATCCGGCGCTGCGCAGCGCGTCACCCACGCCGGCATCCACCGCCGCCTCGGGCCCCAGGACGACCAGTCCGAGACGCTCACGCTTGGCGAATTCGACGATACGGACGACGTCTGCCACGCTTATGGCAACGTTGCGCGCCATGCCGCCTGTTCCGCCGTTTCCAGGCGCGCAGTAGACGCGCTCTACCAGCTCCGACTGGACGCACTTCCACACCAGCGCGTGCTCGCGCGCCCCCGACCCCACGACCAGAACCTTCATTGGTGCTGGAGCATGGCGAGCGCGGCCGGGGTCACGATCTCATGCGCGTCACCCCAGTCCACCACTTCTGCCTGTTGCGACGCGCCTGGCTTGCGCCAGTAGCGATGACCGCCGGCACGCCAGGTTGCATCGGCGCGGCGTCGTGCGCGCAGTAGGCCCAGCGCATCAGCAGCCCGAGGGTCGTCCAGTCGCTTCAGCAGTGCCAGCGCCCGAAGTCCATGGAAGAAGTCGTAGTGCCAGTAGTGCGGCCAGTGGATGCGCTCCCACTCCGGGTGGATCGTCTCGCCTGTGGTCGTCGATCGGTAGAGCCTGTGATTGAGCAGGAGCTCGCCCGCTCGATGCGCGGCCTCGAGTGTGTCGCGGTCGCCCGTGGCGCGGTGATACTCGACCAGGCCCCAAATCGAGGCAAGGCTCTCGTGAAACGAAGACCGCCGTGCGCTCGGGTCGATGTCGCAGTTCCAGCCGCCGTCGGGCCATTGCGATCGAAGAAGAATGTCGACGAGGTCGCGGACCTGTTTATTGCGTGCCATACCCAGCCGGCAGGAAACTGCCAAGGCGTTTCCTTCCATCGAGGCGTGGCGCCGCTCCTTCCCGGCGACCACGTGCGGCAATGACGGCGCGGTTATCCAGTCGAGCACGGTTTTCGCTGCCGCACGTGCTCTGGTGTCGGTTGGCGGGATTCCGAGCTCGACAAGCGAGACGAGCCTCCAGTGGGCGCCTGTCCATTTGCCGTAGGGGTGGACACCAAACCCGCCATCTTGCCGCTGCCCACGAAGAAGACCCGCGATCATCCTCT
>Ga0209236_1000123_pt1 | contig 39268 bp, 35 predicted proteins | sample GraSoi013_1_40cm_FD_185819 | JGI IMG/M metagenome (GOLD analysis project Ga0209236, IMG submission 185819) | Grasslands soil microbial communities from the Angelo Coastal Reserve, California, USA - Sample 09_27_2013_1_40cm (SPAdes) (version 2) | ecosystem: Environmental > Terrestrial > Soil >... | reverse complement strand
TCTAGCAGCACCCGGTGTTCGTTCACCCGGCGATCAGGGCGAGATCGTCCGATACAGATACCTGAGCCGCAGCCGACCCTCTTTCGCTTCCGCCAGGGCTTCGGGCCCGACGCGGATCATCTTCGCGGACGTGGCCGGGAGCCGTGCGGCGATCCACTTGAGCGTCTGGCTCGCCCAGATGGAGAACATGGGCCGTTTGCGCGCCTTCTCCGCGGCCCGCCACCAGGTGACATGGGCATAGATCCGCGCCGGCTCCAGCTCGCCAGCAGGCGAATCTTTAAGGCGGACGACGACGCAGTCCGTCTTCTCTTCGTCGATCTGCGACCACCCCGCGAACGGCCCTGCCGGTTGCAGATGAGTGATGATGTCGGCGCTGTACTTGCGGTGGAGCAAGTAGATGCGCCGTTCGCCCGGCAGGGATTCGCGCCGCTCGAGCGACGCCGGATCCCCGAGGAGCGCCCGCGGGTCGCCCCGCATGTACCGGCCCTGCGATACGGTGAGGCCGGGCTCCCGGGCCGCGATCTGGCCGATCAGCTCCCGCAGATCATTCTCGGTGAGGAAGGCCCAAAGCTGTCGCGCCGGCATCGCGCGCACGATCGCACAGAACGGTTCATTCGATGACCACGGGAAGGGCGTCCGTCACGCCGTCGTCGGAGCTGAGCATGACCTGGAACTCGCCTCGGCGAACGAACTGGCCATACATGCGTCCGCCGGCCACCTGCGCGCCGTCAGGCAGCATCCATCGCACTGCGGCCGTGTCACCGTCCACGGATGCCAGCGCGCACCCTGCTCCCGCGCGCGCGTGCACGGCACCGTCGCGAAGCTCGCAGCCGTCTCCCTGGACCGATACGAGCGGGACACTGCCGACCTGCGCGGCGACGGTCAACTTCGCGGCCGCCTTTCCGTCCACCGCGAAGGTCACATGCGCCTCGTTCCTCCCGGGCGCCAACGCTACCGGATCGATCCGAACCGAGAGTCGCGCCGGCGTCTCCGCCTCCGTCTTGCTGAGGAGGATCCACTTCGCGTCGGCCGCGGTGGTGAACGGGATCGAGCCGCCTCCTTCGGTATGGACCGTGATGGTCTGCGCCCGGGGCAGCCTGCCGTATCGGACCGCGAACGCCAGCTCGTCGCGCGACAGTCTCAGGGCGGCCGTATCCGGCGCCGTCTCCTGGTCGAGCGCAGCCAATGCCCGCGCCGCGTCGACCCGGCCGTGTTGCACGCCGCGGACCGGGACGGTCGAGGCGAAGATGGCTTTTCGGACCTGCGCCACGGTCGCTTTCGGATGTGCCGCCCACAGCAGGGCGGCGATCCCGGCGACGTGCGGTGCCGCCATGCTCGTCCCGTCGTAGCTCGCGTATCGTCCGGGAGCGGTCGTGGAGAGGATCCCCACCCCGGGAGCCGCGACCATTGCGCCGCGATCCGAGAATGCCGCGAGCCGATCGTCGGGTCCGGTCGCTCCCACCGAGATGATGTTGTCCAGGGCGAGGTTCGCGGGGAACGACGGCGAGGCCGCGGAGTCGTTTCCCGCAGCGGCGACGAACAGCACTCCCTTGCGGTTCGCGCGCGCGATCGCGTTCGCGATCACCTGGCTGGTTCCGTTCCCTCCCCACGACGCGTTGATCACGCGCGCCCCGTGTTCGGCGGCGAAGTCGATCGCCTTTGCCAGATGATCGGACCGGCCTCCCCGCTGTCCGATGGCACGCAGCGCCATCAACGAGACTTTCCAGCTCACGCCGGCGACGCCGATGCGATTGTCCCCGGCCGCGCCGATGGTCCCCGCCACGTGCGTCCCGTGCCAGCGCTCCTCGCCCGAAGCAGCCGGAGCCGGGTCGTTGTCGTCGTCGACGAAGTCCCAACCGTTCACGTCGTTCACGTACCCGTCGAGGTCGTCGTCCTGGCGATTGCCCTCCAGCTCCGACGGATTGCGCCAGAGGTTCGGCGCCAGGTCCGGATGGTCGAGCGCAACCCCGTCGTCGACGACAGCGACGACGACGCCACGCTCGCCGGTCGTTTTCGTCCACGCGGCCGGGGCGCCGATCCTCTCCAGGCCCCAGAGGTCGCCATAGTGCGGATCGTTCGGAACGCGTCTCGGCGGGTAGACATAGATCGGTTCGGCGAAGGCAACTCCGGCGGATCCCGCAGCCTGCGCCGCCGCGGCCGCCGGATCCGCTCCGGGGTCGATCGGAACGCGAAGCAGCGGCGCCTCTTCGTCGGAGGAAACCGACGGCAGCGGTACGATCGGTGGGCCGACGTCCTTCCGCGCCGTTCCGGCAGGAGGTGCCGCGCCGCGCTCGAGCTGGACGAGGATGGCGTCCGGGGCAGGAAGTGCGGGCTGGCTTCCGCCGCCACAGGCGAGCGACGCCGCGAGCGCCACTGCCGCAGCTGCGCTCGAACGAGGTTTTCTCCGCCGGAAGAAAGGAAGCGCCGGTTCGTCGGCGTCGAAGATGGGGTCCACCGGCTCGAACCGCGCGTCGATGTAGCGCAGCGGGTCGCGACCTGCGGAAAAGAGCTTCTCGTCGTGCATGGCGTCTCCCGAGGAATGAGCCGCAGACGCGGCGAAACCATGGGTTGCAGCTGCCATGCCGGCGCGATTCCGAGGGACTGGTCCGGAATCGGGAGTCCCAGAACGCGATCGCAGTGCCAGAATCGGACCGGGGCGGCGGCCCCGGAACGAAGGAGCGCGCGTGTCCGTCTATCGGTGGATCGGTCCCGATCTGGAGATCACCTTGCGGGCGCAGCCGGGCGCGCGCAGCACGGAAGTACGAGGGATCCACGGGGAAGCGATCAAGATCCGGATCGCCGCGCGGCCGATCGAAGGCGCCGCGAACGAGGCCTTGTTGCGGTTCCTGGCAGAGGCCTTGCGAGTGCCGCGTCGCCGATGCGTCCTTGTCAGCGGCGAAACCGGCCGGCAGAAGCGCGTGCGGATCGAGGCGCCGGAGCGCGCGCACGCCGAGCGGGTCCTGGCGGACTGGCTTCAGACCAGCTCGTAAGCCCGCGCCAGCGCAGCATCGAGCCTCGCGGGATCGCCGCCGCCCGCCTGCGCCAGCTCGGGCTTTCCACCCCCGCGGCCGCCGAGCGTCTTCGACAGCTCCTTCACCAGATTTCCCGCGGGATACTTCTTGGAAAGATCGGGCGTCACGGCGACGAGCAGCGTGGCCTTCCCATCCTTCTCGCCCCCGAGCACCACGATCCCGCTCTTCAGCTGGTCCCGCACCTTGTCGGCCAGCTCGCGCATGGCTTCCGGCTCGCCGTTGTCAAGTCGCGCGGCAAGCACCTTCACGCCATGAACCTCGCGCGCGCCCTGCGCCAGCTCGCTCGATCTTGCCGCAGCCTGCTTCCGCTGCAGCGCCTCCAGCTCGCGCTCCAGATCGCGGATCCGGCTGGCCGCCTGCTCCGCCCGCAGCGCCAGGTCCTTGGGCGACGCCCGCAGCGCTGCCGCGGCGCGCGAGAGTTGCTGCTCCTCCTCGTGGACCAGGTTCAGCGCTTCCGGTCCGGTCAGGGCGACGATGCGACGAACGCCGGCGGCGATCGCCCCTTCGCTGACGATCTTGAACAAACCGATATCGCCGGAGCGAGAAACGTGCGTCCCGCCGCAGAGCTCGACGGACGGGCCGATCTGCAGCACGCGGACCTTGGCGAGCTGCGTGTACTTGTCTCCGAAGAAGGCGAGGGCCCCCGACTTCACCGCCGATTCGGGATCCATCACCTTCGTCCGGGCCTCGTGGTTCTCGTAGATCAGCTGGTTCACGCGCCGCTCGATCTGCAGGCGCTGCTCGTCGGTGAGCGGCTGATACGCGGTGTAATCGAAGCGCAGGTAGTCGGGGGCCACCACCGACCCGGCTTGCTTCACGCCCTCGCCGAGGATCTCGCGCAGCGCCCGGTGCAGCAGGTGCGTCGCGCTGTGGTTGCGGCGCAGACCCGCGCGGCGCTCGGCGTCGACGATCAGCTCCACCTTCTCGCCGACGGCGAATGCTCCTTCGAGGACCTTGGCCTTGTGAACGATCAGGCCCTGGACCGGCCTCTGCGTATCGAGGATCCGGGCCCGGGACGAGCTGCTGGTGACGAACCCGGTATCGCCGACCTGTCCGCCGGATTCGCCGTAGAACGGCGTCCGATCGAACGTCAGCTCGCCTTCCTCTCCGGTGGAGATCCTCGAGACCCGCGTTCCGCCCGCCACGATGGCCTTGAGCGTCGCCTCGGCCGCGACCTGCTGGTACCCGAGGAACTCGCTCTCCCCGACCTCGGTGGCGAGCGATTTGTGCACGTCGGCGATGGCCGCTTCGCCGGACCCGGCAAAAGCGCCGCGAGCGCGCTGCTCCTCCATCAGCTTCTCGAACGCGTCGACGTCGACGCTGGCCCCGCTCTCTGCGGCGATCACCTGCGTCAGATCGAGCGGGAACCCGTAGGTGTCGTGCAGCTTGAACGCCAGCTCCCCGGAGACCCGCTTGCTGCGCGCCAGCTCCTCGCCGAGGATGGCGCTGCCGCGATCGAGCGTGCGCAGGAACAGATCGGTCTCGTGCTGGACGGTATCCAGGATGCGGACGCGGGAATCCACCAGCTCGGGATACGCGCTTCCCATGATCTCGATCACCTTTGCGCAGACCCTGGCGTAGAGGGCCGGTTCGGGCGAGAGCCGCTGGGCATGCCGGATCGCGCGGCGCAGGATTCGCCGCAGCACGTAGCCGCGCCCTTCGTTCGACGGCAAGACCCCGTCCGCCAGCAGGAACGCGGCCGCGCGCGAGTGATCGGCGACCACGCGCATCGAGGCCGAGGGGCCGCGCGCGTCGACGGCCTCCGTCGGCGAATAGGTCTTGCCCGAGATGCGCGCCGCCTCGTCGATCAGCGGCCGCAGCAGATCGGTATCGTAGTTGGAGGGGACGTTTTGCACCGCGGCCGCCACGCGCTCGAGGCCGGCGCCGGTGTCGATCGACGGTCTGGGCAGCGGGTCGAGCGGGCCGTCCGGCTCTTTGCGCTCGAACTGCATGAAGACGAGGTTCCACAGCTCCATCCACGAGTCGCTCCCCAGCTCCTCGGCTTGATCGAGCCCGAAGAAACGATGCGCGTGCTCGTCGATCTGGGCCTGGGTGCCTCCCGGAAGACGGTAGAGGTGGATCTCGCTGCAGGGCCCGCAAGGCCCTGTAGGGCCCATGGCCCAGAAGTTGTCCTTCTCGCCCAGCCGGAAGATGCGCTCCTTGCGGACGCCGATCGATCTCCAGAGGCCCTCCGCCTCATCGTCGTCGCGGAATACCGTGACCACGAGCCGATCGGCGGTCAGCGCCAGCGTCCGCGTGATGAACTCCCACGCCCAGGAGATCGCCTCTTTCTTGAAGTAATCGCCGAAGGAGAAGTTCCCCAGCATCTCGAAGAAGGTGTGATGGCGGGCCGTGAAGCCGACATTCTCCAGATCGTTGTGCTTTCCTCCCGCGCGGACGCACTTCTGCGAGGAGACGGCACGCTTGTAGTCGCGCGTCTCCCGCCCGGTGAAGACGTCCTTGAACTGGTTCATGCCGGCGTTCGTGAACAGCAGGGTCGGATCGTTCTGTGGAACGAGCGAGGAGCTCTTCACTCGCCTGTGTCCCCGCTCCTCGAAGAAGCGGAGGAAGGCCTCGCGGATTTCGGCCGCTTTCCTGGGCGTCGACATGGGGGCGGGAAGATAAGGAAAGACGCCCAGAATGTCACTCGTAGTACAGCCTGAAGCGTAGCCGCAAAGCCTGTCTTGTGTCCGGCAGCGGCTAGAACGCGATGAACGTAGCCATCCCCGCCGTGAAGCTGTCGACGGCGGTGATCTGCGACTGCCCCGGCAAGAGCACCCACTGCCGCCGGAAGTCCGCCCGGAAGTACAGCGGCCCAATCACCTTGTAGGCCAGCGATGCCGCGAGCAGGGAGCGCTCGTCGAGGCGGAACGCGTCGTCGAATCCACTCTTCATGTTCTTGCGCAGGTAGTACGCGGAGGCCTTGATGGTGTCGAACGCCGGGATCGAGGCGAAGACGCCCAGCGAGGCGCCGTTGGAGGCGCCATCGCGATCCTCGTACAGGCCGCCGATCTGCAGCAGCCCGGCGAAGGCGAATGCCAGCTCGCCGTAGTAGCCGCCCTGACTGAACGAAGTGCCCGCGCTCGCCGCCGCCTGCGCCGCATCGTACTTCGACACGTAGTTGACCGAGCTCCCTTGCTGGACGGCGTACTGGACACGGCCGATGTCGTAGGTCTGGTCGAAATACTCGGGGATGTATCCGGCCTGCATCCTCCGGTATTCGAGCTTCGTCGACACGTTTAGCTGAAGGAACGGGACGGGCAGGCGGACGTCAGTGAGGACGCCGAAGTGGAGGCCGTTGCCGGCGCCCGCGATGCGGTTGAAATCGATGTACGGGATCAGGCTGATCAGCGAGTTGTGCAGCACCTCGAACTCGGTATCGATTCCGGCGGCGTAGATCGCCCGCTGATTGGGCACGATCGGATTTCCCGTGGAATCCGACTGCAGTGGGCCGGCCACCCCCACCGGCGCCGTCCGGTCGGTCGCGCCGCTCAGGCCGATGGCCCAGCCGCGGAGAATGGGCATGTCTCCGAAGGGACGGAAGTAGGCCCGGCCCGCCATCAGGCTGGGGTTTCCCACCCAGTCCGTCAGCGTCTCCACGCCGGCGAAGTCCGTGTTCACGTCGAGGGCGAGCCCGGCCTTCGGATGATCGAGGCTCAGCGAGTTCGAATACCGGCTGACCAGCGTGCCGTGCCCGATGGACGCCGACCAGAGCTGACCCGCGAGCACGTAGAGCGGGTCGCGCTTGTTGCCGTAGCGGATGTAGCGGATGAACCGCGTGTAGTCCTGCGGCTCGTCCCAGTCCCTGCGGCGGAGGAGGCCGAAGTACGTCTTCGAGTCGCGAGTGGTGGCGCCGAGGCAGCACTGGTCGTTGTTCCAGACCAGGAGGTTCAGCGGCACCGAGAGGCCGAGTCCCACCGGCCCGAGATTGAACTCGGTGTTGATCACCGTCGAGGCGTAGGAGCCCTCGCCCTGGATGTTGTTCACCGCCAGGCCGACGTACGCGCCCGGAGTGCCGCCGAAGAGCAGGGAAGGATCCGCGAACGCCTGTCCGTTCGCGGCGGACGCATTCGGCTGGCTCTGGCCGGTGCTGGCCTGGTCCTGGGCCGCCGCCGCGGCGGCGAAGAGCAAGGTCGTCCCGAGAATGCGCAGTCTCATTTCCCCCTCCGGTCTGTCGAATGACGGTACCGAACGTCTCTAGAGGGAGCGAGAAAAGCGACGCGCCGGCCACGCGCAGATCGTGAGGGACGGTGGGGAAGGAAGCGTCGTTGTCAGCCGCGGCGCAGGATCAGCGCGCGGAAGAGCTGCGCGAATCCGCCCCGCGCCTGCGCGTCGGGCCAACGAGGCGAGCCGAGTGGCGGCAGCTCCAGGGCGAGGACGCGCGAGAGCAGCGGAAACCTCCGCCGCACTTCGGCCTCGGGCGCGGCAAAGACCTCGCACGAAGCCACCCGGCGCAGGCGCCACAAGTCGGTATAGCTCGCACAGCGAACGGAGAGGTCGGCGCCGAGGAGCGCGTGCAGGGGAAGCTCCTCCACGGCGAGCCCGGCCTGCGCGCTTGCGGCGCGGAGCTGGCGGAAGTCGATCGACCACTCGACGTGCTCGCCTTGCGCCATCGGGCCGAGCAGCCGCACTGGAGCGGGCTCGAAGTCGCCGCCGAATTCCGTCAGCAACGCGGCGCCACCAGGATGAAGAACGCGGGCCAGCTCGCCGATCAGGCGGATGGCGCCGGTGTTGCGGCCATTCTCCGCGGGGAGATCGGCGATGACCTCGTTCGCCAGCACCAGCCCGTCGCACGAGCGCGAGGCCAGCGGGAGCTCGAGCGCATCCGCGCGAAGCCCGGCCCAATGCAGATGCGCACCGCCCGATTGCGACGGCTCCAGCGCGCGCCGCTTCTGCGCCGCGATCAACGACGGGGATAGATCGATCGCGGTCCACTGGGCGCGCGTGAACGGTCCGGCATCGCCGCGCCAGGCCGCCTCGGCGACATGGCCCGAGCCGCCACCGATCTCGACGACGCCGTTCCGTCCCGGGCCGATGCCCCGCGCGCCGAGACCCTGCAGCAAGGCCTCGCCGTAGCGGCGACCGCGCAGCCCGGGGTGGGGGAAACGGAGCAGGTGGGAGATGGTGCACTCGACTTCGTCGAAGCGCCGGCGCGCAGCGAGGCGGTCCCGGCGGTGGTGCGCCCGGTTCGGATCCTCCACCGCGATCAGCCCTTGGGACCGCTCATGCCGCATTTGTCGCACCAGGGCACAAGGATACGGCGGCCGTGGCTAGAACAGCAGTACCCCGAACCCGACGGCCGTAGCTCCGAACGTGGAGTACCCGACGATCTGGTGCGCCAGCGCGAAGTCCCGCTGGGACAGCGACCCCCCTTTGCCCGCGGTGACGAAGCCGAGCACGATCTGCGTCGCCAGCCCCGCGGTGGCGACGCCCATCGCGATCCGGTGCAGCATCGCCGTATCCAGGCGCAAGCGCTTCTCCAGCGGGCTCGGTGCGAACAGCGCCAGGGCGCCGGTCCCGGCGAAGAGCGCCGCGGAGGTGAAGGCGCTATAGCGGTGCCAGTCATACCAGCGTCGCGTATAGCCGCCGCCGCCGTAGAGGTCGTTGTAGTTGAGCTGGCCGAAGATGACCGTGGCGCCCAGGCTGGCGAGGGTCAGCAGCCCTCCCACCTGGTGGAGCTGGAGCATGCTCCGGCGCGTCCGCAATTCCCGGTCGAGCTGCTCCTGCCGCGCCACCGCGGCCGGATCCGGGGCAGCCGGAGGAGGAAGTAGATCGATGTCGGGCGGAGGCGAGCCTCCGGGGGCGGCCTGCATCGAGAGCGCCAGCGCCGCCGCCAGGGCGATCATCTCGCAGTCTCGAATCGGAGGTCGCCCGAGATGACCGCGCGGTCGTCGATCTTGATGAACAGCAGCTGCGGGCGTTCCACCTTGAAAGCCTCCAGGCTGAGCGGAAATGCGAAGGTGGCGCGCACTCCGCCTCCGGCGGGTTGGAGCTTCACCGCAACGTCCTGGGCCTGCTTCTCACCGTTCAGCTCGACGGTGCCGTGCAGCGTCGTCTCCAGCGGTTGCTGGAGCGGAACGGTCACGCCGGACATCGTTCCCTTCACTTCCGCGTACGGATGCGATTGCTCGTGCGTCGCCTCGCGCATGTGCTCGTCGCGGTTCGAGTTTCCGCTGTCGAAGGTGGCGACCCGGACGCGCACCTGGACCTTGACGGTGCCGTCGGGTTGGGCCAGCGCGCGGCCCTCCACCTGCTGGCTCGTGGCGCGGACCTCATGGAGTCTGTGTACGACGGTGTAGGTCAGGGTCCCTTTGCGCAGGTCGAGAAGCTGCCCCGCCGGCGGCGCACAGAGGAGGAGGGCGACCAACGCGAGCATGGCGCGAGCCTTTCAGAGTCTTCCGACGTCGCCGGGTTCCCGGGATTCACCGCGGCCGGTGGCCCAGCGCACTGCCGGCAGGACTCCCCCACCGCCTTCAGAATTCCCTAGAGCGCGGTGGCTTCTCCCCTTCGCTCCGCCTCGCGCTGCGACTTCAGTTTCTTCATGCGCCGCCGGATCAACTCGCGCTTGAGCGCGCTCAGGTGGTCGACGAAGAGCTTGCCCTGCAGATGGTCCATCTCGTGCTGCACGCAGACCGAGAGGAGCGTATTGGTCGCTTCCTTCTGCTTCCGGCGGCCGTCGCGGTCCGTGTACTCGACGACGATGTGGCCGAAACGCGTGACCTCCTCGTACTCGTCGGGGATGGACAGGCAGCCTTCGGTGTACGTGAACTCGCCGTCGGCGACCTTGAGCACGGGATCGATCAACCAGAACAGGCCTTCGCCCTTCTTCTTCGGCTCCTCGCCTTCGGCCGCGGGACGCTGGTCCACGTCCATCGCGATCACGTTGAGGTGCACCCCAACCTGGGGGGCGGCGAGCCCGACGCCGTTGGCGTCGTACATCGTCTCGGCCATGTCGTCGCACAGCTTGCGGATCTTCGCATCGACCTCGCCTACGGGCTTGGCCTTCTGCTTCAGGCGGGGGTCGGGCCAGATCAGGATCTCTCGCAATGCCATGCCTTCTCGCTCCTCGGGGGTGCAGCCAGACAGCAATACGCCAGTATATTCACAGCGTATCCCTGTCGCCAGAATGGGATTCCGCAGCGGGTCGCCGGATTCAGAGCAGGGCGACCGGGTCGATGTCGATCGCCATCTGCACTCCCGCGATCTGCTGGGATGCCAGTAATGCCCTGCCGGCGCGGTGCAAGGGCGCGTGATCCCCGGCGCGAAGGAGCAGCTGCCACCGGTGCTTTCCGCGGACCCTGGCGAGGGGGGCCGGGGCGGGACCGAGCACGTCGAGGACCTCGCCGGCCGCTGCCAGGCGCCGGGCTACCGACGCCGCCCGCTCGGCAGCGCCGCGGACCCGCGGCTCGGAATTGCCGGCGAGCCGGACCGCGGCGAGCCGGACGAACGGAGGGAAGCGCAGCGCCTCGCGGCGACGCAGCTCCGCTGCGGCGAAGGCTTCGTAATCGAGGGAGACCGCGTCGGGCTTGAAGGCTTGCACCAGCACGCGTCCCGGCGACCTCCCGCGCCCGGCCCGCCCGGCCACCTGGATGAGGAGCTGGACGCATCTCTCCGCGGCGCGGAAATCGGGGAGGTGGAGGGGCCCGTCCGCATCCAGCACGCCGACCAGGGTGACGCCCGGAAAGTCGTGCCCTTTCGCGACCATCTGCGTGCCGACCAGGACGTCGAGCTCGCGCCGGGCGAAGCGCGCCAGCACGGCCGCGGCCTGACCAGGCCCGCCGGCGGCGTCCCGGTCGAGCCGCGCCACCCGCGCGTCGGGGACCACCGCCTCGAGCTGCTCTTCCACTTTCTCGGTTCCGCCACCCAGGGCGGCGAGCTTCGTGCCTCCGCAAGCGGCGCAAGCAGGACGAGGACCCTCTTCGTGGCCGCAGAGATGGCAGCGGAGGCGCTCGCTCCCCGCGCGATGGAGGACCAGCGCCACGGAACAATTCGGGCAACCGACCGCGGCGCCGCAAGCGGCGCAGAGCAGGGTGCGCGTGTGGCCACGCCGGTTCAGGAACAGGATCGCCTGCTCGCCGCGCGCGAGCGTGTCGCGCAGCGCCTCGGACAGCTCGGCGGTGAGGAGCTCGTCGGAAACCCGCCGCTTGACCATGGCGATGGGCGGTTGCGGCCGCGCTTCGACGCGCTCCGGAAGACGGAGCGTGCGAAGCTTTCCTTCCTGCGCGCGGCGCAGCGTCTCCAGCGACGGGGTCGCGCTGCCCAGGACTGCGACCGCTCGGGCCCGCTGCGCGCGCACCAGCGCGAGATCGCGGGCGTGATAGCGCAGCCGTTCCTCCTGCTTGTAGGAGGGCTCGTGCTCCTCGTCGACGACCACGATCCCCAGCCGCTCGATCGGAGCCCACACCGCGCTGCGCGCGCCGACGACGATCCCGGCACGCCCGTCGCGTACGCGGTGCCATTCGGCAACACGCTCGGCGTCGGAGAGGCCCGAATGGAGCACGGCCACGTCCTCGCCGAACCGGGCCCGGAACCGTCCCGCGAGCTGCGGGGTGAGCGCGATCTCCGGAACCAAGGCGAGCGCGCCCAGTCCGCGGGCGCGCGCATGCGCGATCGCCTCCAGGTACACCCAGGTCTTTCCGCTTCCGGTCACTCCGTGCAGCAGGAACGGCGCGAAAGCGCGGGCGTCGACCGCAGCCGCGATCTCCTGGAGCGCCCCGGCCTGGGCGGGCGTCGGGTCGTGACGCTGTCCGCCCCAAGGAGCCTCGATCACCGGCGCCGGACCCGCCGGCATCCGGCCGAGCTTCGCGAGCTTGCGCTGCACCAGCGCGCGCAGCTGCGGCCTCGCTCGGGGAAAGGCGGCCACCACCTCTTCGACCGGAACCGGCGCCGCGCGGGCGAGCAGCCACGCCAGCACCTCCGCCTGGCGCGGCGCCCGGGACACCGCCTCCGGCGACGCTCCCGGCAGCGCCTGCGCGGTCGCCACCAGCTGCGGCGCGACGCGCGGCCGCACCTCCTCGCGCGCCAGCGTCACCAGCCCGCGCCGGGAGAGATCGGCGAGCCTCGCGCGCGACAATTTCGCCCCCGATGCCGCCTTGCGCACGAGTTGCCGCAGCGCCTTCTCCTGGCCCGGAAGATCGAGCTGTCCGCCCTCGAGCACTTGCCGCCCCGCCTCGGTCAGCCGCGGCACCAGCGCGTCGCGCACGTCCATGCCGGGCGGGAGCGTCGCCTTGAGGGCCGGACCGAGCGGGGCGAGGTAATGCGCGGCCGCCCAGCGCGCCAGCGCTACGATCTCCCCCGTCAGCAGCGGCGCATCGTCGAGGAGCCGGATCGCGTCGCGCACCTCGGACTGCGGCTCGCCGGGGCCGACGACGATCCCGGTCTCCGACCGGCGCCCCAGCGGCACCAGCACGCGCCGGCCGGGCTCGGGCTCCCCCAGGCCGGGAGCGATGCGGTAGGTGAACACTCCCTCCGCGGCGGGGACGTTCAGCGCAACGGCGTACAGCTCATTCGTGGGAATCGTCTTCCTCTTCCTGCGTCGCGGCGCGAACGCCCTTGGCCTCCAGCACTTCGAAGCGCGCGGCGAGCTGGCCCGACGCCCACAGCTCGATGACGCGCGGGAACCATTCCGCGGCGGCGGGGCTGCCGTATTGCAGCAGGCGCAGGTCAGCGCCCCCTTGTGCGATCAGGCGGGCCGGAGCGGCGTTGTCCTTGTACAGCCAGAGCTGCGGGGTGGAGAGATCGCGGCCGGCGGCGCCGAGCACGTAGGTGACGCGGTCGCCAAACCGCGACAGGCCCGCCGCTGCGTCCACCTCCGCTCCGGCGGCCAGCGCAGCCGTGCGCAGCGCCTGCGGGGCTTCTGCGGCAGGAATGCCGCGATGGGCGAGGAAGGGACAGGAGAGCTGCAGCAGGCGCAGCGCCGGTCCGGCGGTGCCTTCGCCGACCGCGCCCGGGTTCTCCACCGTCCCCTTCACCGACAGCGACAGACCGCCTTCGCCGTCGAGCCGGCACTGCAGCGGAAAGCGGAGGACCAGCTGCGCATTGCGCTGCGGCTCGCCGCTGACGAAGAGGACGCCCGAGAGCGTCACTTCCCGGGCGCGCCCCAGCGCCTGTGCGCGCCCGGCGGTGTGCTTGAGCAGCGAAGTCGCCGACGGAACATAGGCGAGGACCAGCGCGAGCAGCAGCCTCATCGCTGCACCGCCGTACGCAGATATGCGAGCAGGCCGTCGCGCAGCTCCGGGCGCTTGAGCGCGTAGGCGACGTTCGCCTGCAGATAGCCGAGCCGATCGCCCGCATCGTGCCGCTCGCCCTCGAACCGCACGCCGACCAGCCGCCCCTGCTGCGCGAGCACCGCCAGCGCATCGGTGAGCTGGATCTCGCCTCCGGCTCCGGGTTTCATCTTCTCGAGCATGGGGAAGATGTCCGGCGGCAGGACGTACCGGCCGATCACCGCCAGATTGGATGGCGCCGTTCCGCGCGAGGGCTTCTCCACGATACGATCGACGAGCAGGTTTCCGTCCGCCTGCGGCTTTCCCGCGGCCACGCCGTACAGGTGCGTCTGGTCGTCCGCGACCGGCATCAGCGCCACGGCGGCCTTCCCGGTCTGCATCGATACGCGCGCGATCTGGCCGATGGCCGGCTCCTCCGAGTCGATCAGGTCATCGCCCAGCATCACGCCGAACCAGTCGTCGCCCACGGCCCGCTTCGCCGCCAGCACCGCATGGCCGAGCCCGAGGGGCTCCTTCTGCCGGACGCTGACCAGCCCCACCATCTCGCCGATCCGCCGCGTCTGCTCCAGCAGCTCCATCTTGTTCTTGCGCGAGAGCGCCTCCTCCAGCTCGAAGTTGCGGTCGAAATGATCCTCGATCGAGGACTTGCCGCGGCCGGTGACCAGGACCACCTGGGCGGCGCCCGCTTTCACCGCCTCTTCCACGATCAGCTGGATGGTGGGCGTGTCGACGATGGGGAGCATTTCCTTCGGGACGGCCTTGGTGACGGGAAGGAAGCGCGTCCCCAGCCCGGCGGCGGGGATGACGACCTTGCGCAAGGGCTGCTTCATGGCGGCGCGCAAGGTAGCAAACGGGTCTGACACAGGCCAACGCTATATTGTTGCGCGCATGCGCCGCACACTCCTCCTGCTGCTGCTCACCGGGACCGCGATGGCGGACAACCGCGTCCAGGATCCCGGATCGCCCTGGCCCACGACCGTCGACACGCCGCGGGCCACGGCGATGGGCGGCGCGCACGCCGCGATCGCCACCGGAAACGACGCTCTCGTCGTGAATCCGGCGGGACTGGCGCAGGTGCGCCGGTACCACTTCGAGCTCGACGGTATGTACGACTCCCGTTTCCCGGCCCAGGCCGTGCTCGCCAGCCTGGTCGATTCGGCGTCCGCGCCCATCGCGAGCGGGCTGCTCTGGTCGCGCTGGGCCAGCGGCCAGCCGTCGGGGCGCGGCGAAGGATGGAGCCTCGGCCTCGGCTATTCGGGGCCCATCGGGCAAGGGCTGTATCTCGGCGGGGAGACGAAATACCTCCGCTACCACACTCCCGACGGGCTGGTGAAGAAGTGGGCGCAGGACGCGGGCGTACTCGGGCGAAGGGGAAACTTCTCCTGGGCGGCCGTGGTGCAGAACATCTCCACCGACAAGATCGCCACCTTCCCGCTCACCGCCGTCGGCGCCCTCGCCTGGGGAACGGATACCGACTGGCACCTCGCTTTCGACTACCGCGCCGACCTGTCGGACTCGAACAACGTGAAGAGCAAGGCGGCGCTGGGCGGCGAACTCCTGGTCAGCGAAGCGCTGGCGCTGCGCGGCGGAGCGACCTGGGATGCCACGGCACGCCATTGGTGGCTCTCTGCGGGCATCGGAATCGTCAGCGAGAAGGGCGGCCTCCAGGTCGTCTGGCGGAGGCGGATAGAAGGGCCCTACGACCAGTTCTTCGAAGGCGGGCTGACGATCTATCTGGAGTGAGCTGCCTGCCGTCTTCCTCACCGCGGGATCCGCGGCGCGACCAGCGGCTGGCCCGTCGCCGGGTTCGCCACCACCTCCACTTCCGTCCCATAGACGGGCGAGAGGACTGCGGGGCGCAGGACCACTGCGGGCGGGCCCTCCGCCACCACTCGCCCTCGGTCGAGCAGGACGAGGCGGTCGCAGGCCGCTCCCGCGAGGGCGAGATCGTGCAGGACGAGCAGGGCTCCGCCGCCCTCGCGCGCCCTGCGCCGCAGCGCGCTGACGAGCAGGACCTGGTGGGCGAGGTCGAGCGCCGCAGTCGGCTCGTCGAGGACGAGCAGCGACGCCTCCTGCGCGAAGGCGCGGGCGAGGAATACGCGCTGCCGCTCTCCGCCCGACAGCTGCGAAACGGGGCGGTCCGCCAGATCCAGCGCGTCGACCTCCGCCAGCGCCGCGGTCGCCCGCGCCAGGTCGTCGGGGCCCTCGAGCGACCAGAGCCCGAGGTGCGGCGCCCGGCCCATGAGCGCCACTTCCCGCGCCGTGAAGGACAGATCGTGGGGCGGATGCTGCGGGAGGAAGGCGACGCGGCGGGCGCGCTCGCGTCGCGAGAGGCCGTCGAGGGGGGTGCCACGCAGCGAGACGGAGCCTCGTCGGGCGGTGAGAAGGCCACAGCAGAGGCGGGCCAGCGTGCTCTTTCCGGCTGCGTTCGGACCGATCAAGCCGACCACTTCGCCCCCGGCCACAGCGAGCGAGGCGCCAGCGACCGCTTCCGGCGCGTCCGCCGCGTGCCGATATCGCAGCCCCTCTGCTTCCAGCAGCCTCATCGCCGGCTCCGCATCAGCAGGACGAACAGAGGCGCGCCGACGATCGCCGTGACGGCGCCGACTGGAGGCTCGGCGCCCAGGCCGCGGAAGAGCACGCGGGCGAGGGCGTCGGCGAGGACCAGGAAGGCCGCGCCGCCCAGCGCGGAGGCGGGAAGCACGACGCGGTGATCGGGGCCGGCGACGAGGCGCACGGCGTGGGGAACGATCAGGCCCACGAACCCGACCAGCCCGGTGAAGGCGACCGCGATCCCGACCGCCGCGCTGGCGGCGAAGAACGCCAGCAGCCGGGTGCGTCCGACGTCGACGCCGAGCGCCGCGGCGCCTTCGTCGCCGAGCGCGAGCAGGTTCAGCCGGCCGGCGAGCGCGATGAGCACCAACGCCGGAACGAGCAGCGCGACACCGGCGCCGGCGAGCAGCGGGAGCGCCTCGTAACCGAGTGTTCCAGCGAGCCAGAGCGAGACCGCCTGCATCTGGTCGGGCCGCAGGACCGCTTCGACCGACAGCACCAGCGCGGAAGCAAAGGAATTGAAGACCACTCCGACCAGCAGCGCGCGCGAGGGCTCGAGCTGCCCGCGCGCACGGCCCAGGGTAAATACGAGCAGCGCCGCCGCCATTGCGCCGGCCATCGCGGCGAGCTGCGCCGGAAGCAGCCCGAAGAAGGCGGCGCCGTACGTCGCGGCCACACCGACCGCCGAGCCGGAAGCCACCGTGACGATGGCGGTGCCGATTGCGGCGCCGCCGGAGAGCCCGAACACGAACGGATCGGCGAGCGGGTTCCGCAGCAGCGCCTGCAGCGCGACGCCGGCCACGGACAGGGCGGCGCCGACCTCGGCCGCGAGCAGGACGCGCGGCATGCGCAGCCGGAACAGCACCGTCGCGTCGGGCTCGTGGCCGCGCAGCGCGTCGCGCAGCGACAGGGCCCCGGCGCCGGTCGACAAGCCGACCGCCGCCGCCAGCACGACCAGGGGAAGGAGAACGGCGACCGCGAGCGCCGCGCGCGCGGCCGCGGACCGCTTCATCGGGCGAGGGCCGCGCGCAGGTCGGCGAGCGCTTCCGGCAGACGCGGTCCCGGGTGCAGCAGGGCAGTGGAGCGGAGCGAGGCCACCCGCGCGTCCAGCCCCGGGATCGGACGCCGGCCCGCCGGCGCTTCGACTCCGCAGAGCACGATCACTTGCGGAGCGGAGCGCACGGCCGCCTCCGTGCTGAGCCGGAAGAAGGGCAGAGCACTGTCGCCGGCCGCATTCTCACCCCCCGCGTCCTCGAGGAGCTCGCCGGCGAATCCGCGCGGTCCGGCCACGACGAGTGGATCGAGCCCGAACACGAGCAGCGCGCGGGTCGGCGATCTGCCCTTCGCGCTCGCGCGCGCCTGCTCTCGCGCCCGCTCCAGCGACTCGCGCAGCGCGCGGCCGCGCTCGGGAAGACCGAGCAAGCCAGCGATGGCGGAGACCGCATCCTCGATGTTCGCCACCGTCGCCAGAGGAAACGCCTCCACTGGAATGCCGAGGCGGGCCAGCGTCTCCACCGGTCCCCGGTTTTCCGGCGAAGGCTCCGCGAGCACCAGATCCGGCTTGACGGCGAGCACGGCCTCGGGCTGCGGATCGTTGTATCCGCCGATGCGCGGCAGCTTCTCCGTGCGCGCGTCGTCGTCGAACCGGGTCACGCCTGCCAACCGGTCCTGCGCCCCCAGCGCCAGCACGATCTCGGAAAGCGATGGAGCGAGCGTCACCAGCCGGCGCACCTCGGCGGGCGCGGGCGGCCCCAGATGCTGCCTCGGGCCGGCCGCAAGGAGGAGCGCGAGGCCGATGATCATTTCACGGTGACCCAGTTCGCTGCGGCGATGGTGTTCGTGCCGCGATTCGACACGATCGCCTGCGTGTCGTCCAGGGGGAGGATGTTGTAGGGACCGGAGTTGAGGCCGAAGTTTGCCTCGGCGACGACCTTGGGTCCACCCTGCGCGTCCAGATCGATCCGCTGTGCCGTATTGGTGGAGGAGGCGACGGTGAAGAGGATGTGGCCGAACGCCCGCACGTCCTGGAGCGCATCGGCGTGGGACAAGGTGATGACCTTCTGGGCGGTGAGGGTCCCGCCGCTGGGCGTGACCAGCGAGATCGTGCTGTCGCCGGCGTTCACCACCGCGATCCGTCCGTCGTCGAGGCCGGCGAGCTCTGTCGGATTCGGTCCCACCGTCACGTGCGCCTTCACCGCGCCGGTGTCCGGGTCCAGCCGGTAGAGCTCGCCGCTGTTGTTGGAGCCACAGAGCGCGTAGACGTCGCCGCCGATGGTCATCACGTCCGCCACGTAGTTGAAGACGGTCTTCGCGCAATCCACCGGGACGGGCGGGGTGGGGTCCGCGGCGAGGGTGGTGCGATCGATGCTGAACACGGTGGTCGTGAAGGCGTCTCCAGTCCAGATCCGGGTCCGCGTGACCGCGACTCCGTTCGGCACACGGCCGTTGGGAATCGCGGCGCGGCGGGTGACGACGTTCGCGAGCGGGTCCACTTCGACGATCGCGCGTGCCCGGTCCGTGCCGCTGAAGTTTCCCGAGCAAGGCGAGTAGAGGTAGCCGTCGGCGGAGGCGCGGACGAACCCCGGGTTCTGGCACTGCAGGCCATCGCCGCCGCCCAGGTCGATGAGCGTGACGTTGCCGTCGCTGGGGGTGAACGCGGCGAGGAACCCTGGGCCAGCGTTTACGGGCCCCGTATCGGTGTCGCGCTGGTTCGAGAGCGTCACATAGACGCGCCCGGCGGCCTCGGCCATCCCCTGCGGGCGCGCCTTGCCGGGCTTGGTGAGGTCATACGGCTTGAGCTGGCTGCCGTCGGGCAGGGCGATGCTGGCGACCGGGGGCGGAGCCTGGTACGTGCCGCCGCAAGCGGCGACGAGGAGCAGCAGGACGATTCTCTTCACGGCGCTCTCCTTCTGGACGGTGTCAGAGCCGGGCGCGCGCGATCAGCGCGATCGAGAGGCCCGGAAGGGGGTATTGGAAGAGGTCTTCGTACGTGCGCTTGTCGAGCAGGTTCTTCGCCTCGACGTCGACCCAGAGCGGGCCGGCTGCGCGCACGCCGATGCCGGCATTGAGCAGCAGCTGGCTGTCGACGAAAGCGGTGTCGAAGGCGTTGCGCGGGATCGCGGATGTGAAGCTCGCTTCGCCGTACCCTTCGAGGCGGTCGCCGCGCCTCGCGAGCCGCGCGAAGAGCCGGTGCGGGGGGCGATAGGCGAGCTTGTGGCCATCGGCCCGGTTCACGGCGTCGAGGAAGCTGTAGGAAACGGTTGCGAGCAGGTGCGCAGGCAGCGGGACGACCGCCTGCAGCTCGACGCCCGCGATGCGCGCTTTGCCGACGTTGAACGGTTTCACCCGCGCCGGGGGAAACAGCTGGTACAGGATCAGCTCGCGGTAGCTCGACCAGAACGCGGTGGCCGAGAGCGTCAGCAGCGCCAGGCGCCACTCGGCGCCCGCATCCACCGACCAGGCGCGCTCGGGCCGGAGATCCGGATTGGCGGCGATGCCGCCGCGCTCGAGGTACAGCTCGGTGAACGTCGGCGCGCGGTACGAGAGACCCCATCCCGCGCGCAGCGACAGCGGATGCTCGGGCGCGGGTTTCCACTGCGCGGTGATTCCCGGACTGAGCCCGTTCTGCGTCCCGACCTTGTCCAGGCGAACCGCAGGATGCAGCGAGAAGCCCCCCGCGAGTGTCACATCGTCGCGAACGGCGGCGGAGAGCAGGCCACGCCGGTGCGCGCCGGTGGTCCCATGGACCCATTCGCCGCCGCCGGAGAGGAGGAAGCGGAGCGAATTCGCCTCGCCCGCGGGCAATGCCAACTCGCCTTCCGCGCGGGCGCTCGAGGAGCGCTGGTCCTGGCGCGGACAGTCCGGTGTCCCGTCCTCGCAGTCGCCGAACGCAAGCACTCCCCGCAGCTCGGAGCGATCGAGCCGGCCCGAGGCCCGCACTGACCACGTGGCATCGCCGCTCGAGCCGCGCAGGCGGACGCCGGCGACGCCGTCCGCATCGAATTCGCGCGAGCGCGGAGTCGGCGCGCTCGAAGCACCCGGCAGCCCTCGCACACCCGCGGATCCCTGCAGGAGCAGATCGAGGCCGAGCTCGCCGCTGAGCTCCTGCGAGATCCGCAGCAGACCGGAACCGCGCGTCGCGTCCCCGTTCTCGCGCGTGAACCCGTAATACGGAGATCCGGCGATTTCCGGCGTGAGCTGGCGCGCGTACTCGAAATTGCCCGACGTCCGGTCGCCCTGCAGTGCGATGAGGGCGCTGCCGTTCCCCGCGGGCATCGCCGCGTCGAGCGCGAGGCGCTCGGTGCCGAACGACCCGACGGATGCCTCCGCTCCGCCCGTCCAGCTGCCCCGCGCCGACCGGGGCAACAGCTCGAGCACTCCGCCGAGCGCCCCCGCGCCGAATTGCGCGCCGAGGACGCCGCGGCTGACGACCATCCGATCGAGGATCGTGGCGGGAAGCCTAGACAGATCCAGGGCGCCGCCGCCGGGTCCCTGCAGCGGGATGCCGTCGAGCAGCACCAGGGACTGATCGGCGGTCGCGCCGCGCAGCGAGAGCGTGGCGGTCTGCCCAGGCCCGCCGAGCGCGTGGATGGAGACGCCCGGGGCCGTCGACAACATCTCGGCGACCGACCGCACTTCTCCGCCGAACTGCGCCATGTCCACGACGGTGGCGGCGGCCGCGGGCGCGCGGGGCGATCCCTGGCGCCGCTCGCCTTGCACCTCGATGGTCTCGCCGGGCTCCTGCGCTCGCGCTGCCGCCGCGGCGACCATCGCAAGCAGCAGGAGGTAGCGCGGGAAGACGCGGGACGGCGGCACGAGCTCTCCTCTTTCTCTCGAAGAGGTGGAAGCGCTTTGCGCCGCCAGGCAGGTTTCCTGGCTCCCGGGTCTGCAGCGCACTCGCGCTGCGCGCCGTCCCGCCTTCCCCGCATGCTCGCGAGTGGCTACGTGGGACTGGCTGCCCGGCTACAGTGGCGGGACCGCGCCGGCTTTCGACCGGCTTCCCTCTAGGCCCCCGGACCGGGGGCACCACGGCGGCGGACTTCGTTTGTCGGGCGTCCGGTTACTCCCTCCATTTCCCGCGGTCAAGGGCGAAGCGGCCGCAAGGTCGTGTCCCCCTGGACCGTGAGTCGCGACCGCAGCCGCTGCACCAACGTCCGCATGCCCTTGATGCGACCGACCTCGTCCACCGTCGCGAACGGCTTTTTTCCCCGCCGCTCGACGATGAGCTGCGCCCGGCGTTTGCCGATCCCAGGAAGCAGTCGCAGCTCGGCTTCCGTCGCGCGGTTCACGTTGAGCACGCCCGTCATCGCCGGCTTGCCCGGTCTCTTTCGCGGTTTGGCCGCCCGCTCGACCGTCTGTGCCGGCGGGGGAAGCGCGAGCGGTTCCGTCGCGGCGCAGAGAAGCGCCGCCAGCAGGACCAAGGGCATGGGCCGCTACGCCTCGACCGCTTCCTCGGCGAGCGCTCCGCGCTCCTTCCTCGGCTCCCGCTCGCGATCGTCCTCGCGGATCTGGATCTTCCCGTCGCGCGGGAGGGCATCGAGGTAGATGTTCATCGAGCCGTCCTGGTTCTGGAACGCGCTCCCCACCCGGTTCCAGAAGTGCCTTCCGCTCCTCTCCACGATGTTGTACGCCGCCCAGGGCCTGCGCCCGCTCCCGCCCTTTCCCGACTGCTGCTGGTTCTCCATCTGCCCTCCCTCCGCGCCTCCACCGGCACGCGCCCCTTGCTGGAGCAGGACCCGTGCCAGCCCGACGCTCTCGGCGGAGGCACGCTGCCGTCGCGGAATGGGCGTCCGGAAATGGCAACCCCGTCGCGTTCCGGTCGCTGCGAGAAGCCTGCTTTGTCAGTGCGGCATCCCCAGCGTTGGGGGAAGCGCGCCGGAGACGTCGATCTTCCCGAACTGCGCCTCGTACTTCGCCACGTTGTCCTGCAGCGCGTGCAAGAGGCGCTTCATGTGCTTGGGGCTGTTGATCACCCGCGCCCGCACGACCGCCTTCGGCGCCTGTGGCTGCACGTAGATGAAGTCGATCACGAACTCCGTCTCGTTGTGGTTCAGCATCGCCATGTTGACGTACATGCCCTGCGCCGTCTGCTCGTCGATCTGGAGCTGGATCTGCATCTGCGGCGGTGTGGCGGGATTGTCGGCGGCCATGCGCGCCTTCTTCGCACTTGGGTTGATGAGGCGCAAGCGATTGCGGCCGTGCGGCGAAGCTGCTACTGCCGCGCGGTGCATGGCCGGACCCGCGGACCCGTTCGCGCTGGGCGATGGACCCGACGCGTGCCTCCTCCTGCACGGCCTGACCGGGTCGCCGGCTGAGATGCGCCCCGTAGGCGACGCCCTGGCGGCGGCGGGATTTCGCGCCGTGGCGCCTCTCCTTCCTGGACACGGCACCACTCCCGAGGATCTGTACAAGACCACCCGCGCGGACCTGGCGGTCGCGGCGCAGACCGCGCTGCTCTCGCTCGCGGGCGCGCGCCGCATCTTCCTCTGCGGCCTCTCGGTCGGCGGCCTGCTCTCCATCGGCCTCGCCGCGCGATCCTGGGTCCGCGAGGGCCTTCCCGACTTCTCGGCCATCGCCCTGCTCGCTCCGGCCATCGACTTCGCCGGAACGACCTGGCTGTTCGCGCACGTCATCGGGCGGCTGCCCGCGCTGCCGCTGATCCTCGGCAAGGGCGCGCGCGACGTCAGCGGTGGACCCGACGAGCGCGAAAAGGTGGACCCTTCCTACACGGCGATCCCCATGCGCTGGGGCGCCGAGCTGCGGCTGCTCTCGGAAGAGACGCAGAAGCTCGCGCCCCGCGTCCACGCGCCCGCCCTGCTGCTGCATGGCGCGCTCGATCGGACCATCGCAGCCTCGGGATCGCGGCGGCTGGCCCGCATGCTCGGGTCTTCGCAGGTGGAAGTGCGCGTGCTTCCTCGCAGCGGCCATGTCCTGCCGCTCGACGTCGAGTCGGCGGAAGTCTGTCGGGATATCGTGTCGTTCTTCCAGGGAGTGGGCTGATGGCCAAGTACGTCCTCGCGATCGATCAGGGCACCACCGGCAGCACCGCGCTGGTCCTCGACCAGCGCCTGACGGTGAAGGCGAAAGCGAACGTGGAGTTCCGCCAGATCTTCCCCAAGCCCGGGTGGGTCGAGCACGACCTCGACGACATCTGGACCGCGACCTTGAAAGCCGTCGGGACGGCCATGCGCCAGGCATCGATCAAGCCCGCCGAGCTGCAGGCCATCGGCATCACCAACCAGCGGGAGACCACGCTGCTCTGGGACCGGCATTCCGGGCGGCCGATCCACAACGCGATCGTCTGGCAAGACCGCCGCACGGCCGACCTGTGCAACGAGCTGAAGGCGAAGGGAAAGGAGCCCTGGATCCGCGAGAAGACCGGCCTCGTCCTCGACGCCTACTTCAGCGGGACCAAGGTGCGCTGGCTGCTCGACCACGTGCACGGCGCGCAGAAGCGGGCGGAGAACGGCGACGTCTGCTTCGGGACCATCGATTCCGCATTGCTCTGGAAGCTGACCGGAGGCGCGGTGCACGCCACGGACGTGACCAACGCCTCGCGCACGCTCTTCATGGACCTGGAGAAGCGCGCCTGGGACGACGAGCTGCTCGCGCTCTTCGACGTCCCCCGCGCCGTCTTGCCTGCGATCCGGCCTTCCGCGGGCGTCTTCGGCGCCACCAAGGGAGTGCGCGGGCTGCCCGACGGAATTCCCATCGCCGGGATCGCCGGGGATCAGCAGAGCGCGCTGGTGGGGCAGGCGTGCTTCGAGGAGGGCGAAGCGAAGTGCACCTATGGAACGGGGGCTTTCCTGTTGATGAACGCCGGACCGAAGAAGGTCACCTCCCGGCACGGCCTGCTCGGCACCGTCGCCTGGCAGGTCGGCGACGAGGTCGCGTACGCCCTGGAGGGGAGCGCCTTCGTCGCCGGCGCGGTGGTGCAGTGGCTGCGCGACGGGCTCGGCCTCTTCGAAAAATCGGCGGACGTCGAGAAGCTCGCCTCGTCGGTCCCCGATTCCGCCGGCGTCGTGTTCGTTCCCGCCCTGGCCGGCCTCGGCGCGCCGCACTGGCGTCAGGAAGCGCGCGGGCTCATCTGCGGGCTCCACCGGGGAGTGAGCGCCGCGCACCTCGCCCGCGCGGCGCTGGAGGGCGTGGCGTTCGAGATCCACGATCTGGCGCAGGCGATGGCGCAGGACATCGGCAAACCGGTGCCGATGTTCCGGGTGGACGGCGGCGCGTCCGCCAACGACTTGCTCATGCAGTTCCAGGCGGACCTGCTGCAGACGCCCATCGAGCGGGCGCACATGATCGAGACCACCGCGCTCGGCGCCGCATTCCTCGCCGGGCTGGGCACCGGGATCTGGGCGGGCCTCAAGGAGCTGCGCAACGCCTGGCGGCCCGGCAAGCAGTTCAAGCCGAAGATGAAGGGGGACGTCCGCGCGGCGCACCTCGCGCGGTGGAAGTCCGCCGTAGATCGCGCGTGATCACCCGGCGGCGAGCTTGATGCGAACGATCATCTCCACCAGCTGCTGCGAGACGTAGTCGAGCTCGACGAACTCCACGCCGATCCCTGCCGGGTCGATGCGGACGATGCGCGCGGTCCCGTGCACGATCCGCTCCTTCCCGGCGTCGAACTGGAGCGTCACGACCTCGCCTACCCGGTGCTGGGGGTTCTCCAGGCGGATGAACATCCCGCTTTCACTCACGTCGCCTGCGTAGGCGGACAGGAACTGCTGGACCGAGGGAAACTTCAGGCTTACACGAAGGTCGACGGGTGCGCGCTGATGCCGGCGGCGCTCTTCCTGGTCGTCGGCCACGCGACCATCCTACGCGAACAAGGCGTCCATCGCTTCTCCTACATTGGAGACCCCGCAGAGCTCGAGCGCGTTGCCCGCCCGCACGCGGTTGCCCTTGGGAAGCACGCAGCGCGAAAATCCGAGTTGGGCTGCTTCCGCGAGCCGTTGGTCGATCTGGCCGACGGCCCGGACCTCGCCGGCGAGCCCCACCTCGCCGAGGACGACCGTCCCGGAGGGCAGCGCGCGATCGCGCGACGAGGAGACCAGGGCCGCCGCGACAGCCAGGTCCCCCGCGGGTTCGGGCAGATCGGCGCCGCCCGCGACGTTGACGTAGATGTCCTTGTCGGCCAGCATCATCGGCAGTTTCCGCTCCAGCACCGCGGTGAGCACGGCAACGCGCCCCGAATCCACTCCGATCGCTGTGCGCCGCGGCGACCCTCCCGACGAGGAATCGGCGACCAGCGCCTGCACTTCCACCAGGAGCGGCCGCGACCCGTTCATCACCGCCGCCACCGCGCTGCCCGAGGCGTCCGCCGACCGCTCCGCGAGAAAGAGCGCGGAGGGATTCGGGACTTCGACGAGCCCCTCCGACTGCATCTCGAAGACGCCGATCTCGTTCGTGGAGCCGAACCGGTTCTTGTGCGCCCGGAGCACCCGGTATGCGTGGCTGCGGTCGCCTTCGAAGAACAGCACCGTGTCGACCAGGTGCTCGAGCACGCGCGGCCCCGCGATGGACCCTTCCTTGGTCACATGGCCGACGAGGATCACGGGTGTACCGGTCTCTTTCGCGAAACCGGCCAGACGGTGCCCCACCTCCCGCACCTGCGTGACCGAGCCGGGCGCGCTCTCCAGTCCGCAGAGCGCGAGGGTCTGGATCGAGTCCACCGCCAGGACGCAGGGGCGCAGCTTGCGCGCATGATCGAGCGCGACGGTCGCGTCGGTTTCCGCCGCCAGGAGGAGCTCCGGCGAGAGCGTTCCCAGCCGCTCTCCGCGCAGCCGGATCTGCTGCAGGGATTCCTCTCCGCTCACGTAGAGGACCGGGCGTCCCGGCCCGGCGAGCCGATCGAGCGCCGAGAGGAGCAACGTGCTCTTCCCGATGCCGGGATCGCCCGCCAGCAGCACGACCGCGCCGGGGACGAGCCCGCCGCCGAGCGCGCGGTCCAGCTCCCCGATGCCGGTGCGCTCGCGCCGCCCCGGCGAGAGCGGCACCTGATCGATGGGCAGCACCGCCGAGAGACCGCGCCCGGCCGGCCGCTCCGACTTCTCCTCGACCGAGCCGAACGCGCCGCAGCCGCCGCATTTGCCGAACCACTTCGCGGTGCGGAATCCGCACTCCCTGCAGACATGTTGGATCGCGATCTTTGCCATGGTCGGATCCTGCCCGCAGGGTCCGACATGCCCGCTGCGTGGTCGGACGAGGGGCCCGTTGACCTTGACGTCGTCGTGAGCGTGAACGGCGACGGCGACGCGGCCGTAGGCGACGGACTGCGTTTGAGCCCCGTCATTTCCCAGTTCCGGGTTATGACGCAGTTCCGAGGTGCGCGCGTGGTGCTCCCGATCCTGTTCGTCACCGTCTTCCTCGATCTGGTCGGGTTCGGGATCATCATTCCTTTCCTCGCCTATTACGTGGAGTCCTTCGGCGCTCGGGCCGCCGTGGTGGGGCTCCTCATGTCCAGCTACTCGCTGGCGCAGTTCCTCTTCGCGCCGGTCTGGGGAAGGGTCTCGGATCGAGTCGGCCGCCGTCCCATTCTGCTCCTCGGGCTGACTGGCTCCGTCGCCGGGTTCACGCTCTTCGGCCTGGCGGGGACGCTCGGGTTGCTGTTCGTCGGGCGCGTCCTGATGGGGATCTTCGGCGCCACCATCCCCACTGCCCAGGCAGCGGTCGCCGACGTGACCGCGCCTCAAGACCGGGCGCGCGGGATGGGGCTCATCGGCGCTGCCATCGGCCTCGGGTTCATCCTCGGTCCCGCGCTCGGTGGCGTGCTCTCGAATCTGTCCTCGGTGCTCCGCCTGCCGCTGTTCGAGCACAATCCCTATGCCCTGCCCTGCCTCGCTTCCGCCGCTTTGGCGGCGTTCAACCTGATCGCGGCCGCGTTCTTCCTCCCCGAGTCGCTGCCGCACGACCGGCGCGGCTCGCACTCCGGGGAAGGGTTTTCGCGCATCGCGATTCTCTCGCGGGGACTGACCGACCGCCGCCTGCGGCTGCTGGTGCTCGTCTACTTCCTGTTCATGCTCGGCTTCACGATGATGGAGGCGACGCTGACCCTCTTCATCGAGCGCCGCATCGGCGCGGGCGATCACGCGCAGCTGGTCCGCCGCGTCGGGTACCTGTTCGGGTTCATCGGGATCATCCAGGTGGGTCTGCAGGGCGGCCTGGTGGGGCGGCTCGCGAGGCTGTTCGGGGAACGCAAGCTGCTGATCGCCGGCTGCGCGGTGACGGCGCTTGCGCTCGCCGCGCTTCCGTTCGCCGCGTCTTGGACGGGCATCTACGGGTGCGCGTTCGGACTCGCCTGCGGCCACGGACTTTCGCAGCCCTCCGTGGCGAGCCTGATCTCGCGCGCTGCGCCGCCGCAGACGCAGGGCGGGGCGCTCGGCATCTCCCAATCGGCGGCCAGTCTCGCTCGGGTGCTCGGGCCTGCCATGGGCGGCGCGCTCTTCGAGCAGATCGCTCCCGGGGCGCCTTATGTCGTGGCGGCGGGCCTTTCCATCGCCGCGGTGGTCTGCGCGGCTCCCGGCCGGCGAGACGCGTAGAGCGGCTGGCCGCGCTTGTGGCGGCCGCCTTTCCCCGGGTATGACATCGACTCCGAGTGGGGGCTGCATGCGCGCAGCGGTCATCGGCGGCGGAAGCTGGGGGACGGCGCTCGCGTCCGTCCTCGGGGGCAACGGTCACGACGTCACCATCTGGTCCTACGAGATCGACGTGGCCGAGGCGCTGGCGACGAAGCGGGAGAACCCGCGGTACATGCCGGGCTTGCAGGTTCCACCGACCGTGACCGGAACGCACGATTTCGCGCGCGCGCTCGCCGGCGCGGAGCTGGTCGTCGCGGTCAACCCGTCGCACGTCACGCGGCCGGTGATGCGGGAGGCGCTCCCGTACCTGCCGAAAGCGACCGCGATCGTCACCGCCACCAAGGGAATCGAGAACGAGACGCTCTTGACCATGCACGAGGTGCTCGAGGACGTGCTGCCGCCCGAGATGCACCCGTACCTCGTCTGTCTGTCCGGCCCGTCGTTCGCCAAGGAGACGATGCTGAAGATGCCCACTGCGGTCGTGGTCGCCTCGCCGTGGGAAAAGATGGCGCAGCGCGTGCAGCGCTGGTTCTCGAACGACTACTTCCGTGTCTACACTTCGGTTGACGTGGTCGGAGTGGAGCTGGGCGGATCGCTGAAGAACGTCTGCGCCATCGCCGCAGGGATCTCCGACGGGATGGGCTTCGGCAACAACACGCGCGCCGCCATCATGACGCGGGGGCTCGCCGAGCTCGTGCGCCTGGCGGTGAGGAAGGGCGCCAACCCCCTGACGCTCAGCGGGCTCGCCGGGATGGGCGACCTGGTGCTGACCTGCACCGGCGAGTTGTCGCGCAACCGCACCGTCGGGCTCGCTCTCGGCCGTGGCCAGAAGCTGCAGGAGATCCTCGCGGGGATGACGCAGGTCGCGGAAGGCGTCCGGACCGCGAAGAGCGTCCACGACCTGGCGCACAAGCTGGAAGTGGACATGCCCCTGCACGAAGCGGTCTATCGCATCCTGTACGAGGACCTGCCGCCGAAGGCCGCTCTGCAGTCGCTCACGTCCCGCGAGCTGAAGTCGGAGTTCCAGCTGCACTAGAGAGCCGAACCGCTTACGCACCCTGCTGCGGTCGCCGATCCCTGGCCTGCGGCGAACGGCCTCGTCACTGCGCTGCTCTGCGTAGGTCGACTACGCATCCGCTGCTCGCTCCTCGGGCGCTCGCCTCGGCATAGGGCTCAGCGCCCTCGCGACGGGTGGTAAGCGGTTCGGCTCTCTAGCCGCTGCCGCACCGGAAGTGCGGCTTTGCGGCTACGTTTCAGGCTGTACCGGCCGTGAGCGTGGACGGCGACGGCGACGTGGCCGCGCCAGCTCGTCTCAGCCGGCTGAACTGACCGTCCGCGAAGGCGGGAGCAGCCTTTCCTCCTCGTCCTTCTCGATCTGCGCCAGCAGATGCGACGACCCGGCGATGATGATCGGCCGGAAGAGCAGGTTGAGCACCGGCGTCGCGAGCAGGGCGGCCGTCGACAGCGAGAACCCGACCGAGACGGCGCGATTCGACTCCATGAGCGCGATCTCGCCGCGCGAGTCGAGCGCCAGCTTGTCGCAGAGCCGCGCGAAGAGGCGGATCGGCCCGCCGAGAATCCGGGGAAGGCGAGCCGCGCCGCGCCTCAGGAGGCGCACGAACCACGGCTCCGGAGCGTCGCGGTCGCGTTGCAGCGATTCCTTGAGCGACTCGCCGGGCAAGCGGACCTGCGCGTCGTCGAACGCGTCCGCGACCACCCAGTGCAAGCTCCAGATTCCGAGGATCGCCGTCGAGACGAAATCGCCGATCGCTGGCACGAGCCGCGCGAGCACCAGGAGCGGCCCGATGCCGATGGCGACGATCAGGGCCTGCCGGATCATGCGGCCGGCGAGCAAGCGCCACGGCATCTCACGGGGCCCGCAGGCGCCGAAGCCCAACCGCCAGCGGATCATCGCCGCGAGCCGCGCATAATGGTTGGCGAAGAAGAACGAAGGGAGCGGCGCGAGCGCCGCGAACGCCTTGTAGAAGGACTTGAACCAGGTGCCCCAGTGGCCATACGTCTCGGTGCCGAGGCTGGCATAGAGCGCGCACGCGCCAGCGAGCATGGCCGCCGGATAGAGGGCTTCCTTGAGGAGCTCCGGGTCGGCGAGCAGCACGCGCGCGCCGAGGATCGGCTGCGCCAATCCGTACAGGGCCTGTTCCGTGTTCCCGGCGGGCGGCGCTTGCACGCCGCGGGCGTATGCGCCGATGCGCTGCAGCGCCCAGCGGACGACGCCCCGTCGGGGCCGGTTCGCGAGGGGAACGGGTGGAGCGGGTGGGAGCAGACTCATCTGCATGGACCTTCGTACGGACGGCAGGGTTGGATGTTACAAGCGGCCGGCGCCTCAGATTTCCCGGGAAACCACCCGGCGCAACGTTTCCTGGTCGATGTTTCCTCCGGAAATGCAGATGCCGACCGCCTTGCCCGCGAGCGATTCCCGCAGGGCGAGCAGCCCGGCAAGCCCCGCCGCACCCGCCCCCTCGGCAAGGTTGTGTGTGGTGCGAAGGAGGAGGCGGATCGCGTCCGCGATGGCGCCCTCGCTCACCTTGACGAAGCCGGCCAACCCCTCGCGAAGCGCCGGAAAGGTGTGCTCGTACACGCAGCGCGTCGCCAGGCCGTCGGCAAACGTGTTCGCGGTGTAGCCGGTGACCGGCTTTCCCTTGTGCCAGGAGTCGTGGATCGCCGCCGCCCGCTCCGCCTGGACGCCGAACACCGCGAGCGAGGGGCGCATCGCGCGCGCGGCGGTCATCGCGCCCACCGCCTGCGAGCCGCCGCCGACCGCCAGCACCAGCGCGTCGAGCCCGGGCTCCTGCTCGAGCATCTCCAATGTGATCGTCGCGGCGCCGGCGATGACCTGCCGGTGGTTGGTGGAGTGGACGAGCGTCAGGCCGCGCTCGCGGACCAGCCTCTCGGCCACCTGGGCCGCTGCGTCGTAGTCGTCGCCCTGCTCGATCAACTCGGCGCCGAACCCCCGCATCGCTTCGTTCTTATCGGGGTTGTTCCCGCGCGGCACGCAGATGGTCACCGGGACGCCGAGGATCTCCCCGGCCCAGGCGAGTGCCTGGCCGTGATTGCCGCGCGACGCCCCGACCACACCGCGCTTCTTCTCCTCGTCGGTCAGCGCGCCGAGCGCCGCCAAGGCGTTGCGCACCTTGAAGGCCTGCGTCGGCTGGTGGTTCTCGTGCTTGACGTAGACGCGGATCCCGTACCCGACGGCCTCTTCGAGCGGGGCGTAGCGGCGCAGCGGCGTCGGCGGCAACCTCGCGCGGATCCGCTCCCTCGCCGCGAGTACGTCCTCCATGGTCACGGGCCACATGACTGGTCGCATGTATGCGACTTGGAGCCTTCCAGATCAACCCGCAACGATCGATCACTCGCCCAGGTAGGCTTTTCGGATTTCGGGGGAGCGCAAGAGCTCGGTGCCGGTTCCGGTCTGGACGACGGTCCCCGTCTCCAACACGTAGCCGTGGTTGGCGATCTGGAGCGCCAGGTGCGCGTTCTGCTCGACGAGGAGGATGGTCACGCCCTGCTTGTTGATCTCCTGCACGATGGTGAAGATGGTCTCCACCACCGTCGGCGCCAGGCCGAGCGACGGCTCGTCGAGGAGCAAGAGCCGGGGCCGCGACATCAGCGCGCGGGCGATCGACAGCATCTGTTGCTCGCCGCCGGACAGCGTTCCGGCCATCTGCGCCGCGCGCTCCTCGAGGATGGGGAACAGCTTGAAGCCCTTCTGCATGTCCCGGGCGATGCCCTGCGCGTCGCGCCGCAGGAAGGCGCCCAGGAGCAGGTTTTCCCTCACCGTCAGGTTGGGAAAGATGCCCCGCCCTTCGGGCGCGTGACAGAGCCCGCGCGCCACGAGCCGGTGCGGCTTGAGGCCGGCGATCGGCGCCCCCTCGTACCGGATCTGGCCCGCGGAAGGCCGCAGCATTCCGCTCACCGCGCGCAGGGTGGTGGTCTTGCCGGCGCCGTTCGCGCCGATGAGCGAGACGATCTCTCCCTGGCCGACAAGGATGGAGATGCCGCGAAGCGCGTGGATCGCGCCGTAATGCACGTCGAGCGCGTGTAGCTCGAGCAGCGGTTCCGCCATCAGCGCGGGCTCCCCGCCGCCGCGATCTGCGCCGCGTGCTCCTTCGCGTATTTCTCTCCGAGGTAGGCCTCGATGACCTTCGCGTTGCTCTGGATCTCGCGCGGCAGGCCCTGCGCGATGGTGACGCCGTGGTCGAGCACCAGGATCCGCTCGGAGACGCCCATCACCAGCTTCATGTCGTGTTCGATCAAGACGATGGCGACGCCGAACCGATCGCGGATCGACCGGATCAACGCCATCAGCTCGGTCTTCTCCCGCGTGTTGGTGCCGGCGGCGGGCTCGTCGAGCAGCAATGCTTGAGGTCCGGTGGCGAGCGCGCGCGCGATCTCCAGCCTGCGCTGCTCGCCGTAGGGCAGGTTCTTCGCCAGCTCGTTGCGCCGGTGCGTCAGCCCCATGATCTCGAGCATCTCCTCCGAGCGCTCCGCCACCCACTTCTCCTCCTGCTCGGAGAGCGCGCCCTGCCGCACCGCCGCCGCCATCGACTCGTGCGTCAGGTGGTGGCAGGCGATGCGCACGTTGTCGAACGCGGTGAGCTCGCGGAAGAGACGGATGTTCTGGAAGGTGCGGGCGCAGCCGAGGTGCGCGATGGCGTGCGGAGAGAGCCCGCGCGTGTCGCGGCCGAGGACCTTGATGGTGCCTTCGCTCGGCGGGTAGACCCCCGTGAGCAGGTTGAAGACGGTGGTCTTCCCCGCTCCGTTCGGACCGATCAGGGCCACGAGCTCGCGCGGCCTGACCTCGAGAGAGAAGTCGCAGACCGCCGTCAGGCCTCCGAACCGGATGGTGGCGTGGCGCACGTCGATCAGCGCCTCGCTCGCTTCGCGCCTTCCGGGCACGCGGGGAGGCCGGCGCTTGCGCCACCAGTCCCAGACCTCGCGCGTTCCCAAGAGGCCGCGCGGGCGCAGCAACATCAGCGCGATGAGCGCGATGGAATAGATCACCATTCGCAGGTTCGCCACGGCGCGCAGGTACTCGGGCAGGATGGTCAGCACCGCCGCGGCGATGGTCGCGCCGGTGATCGACCCCATGCCGCCCAGGACCACCATGGCCACCACTTCGAAGCTGCGGACGAAGGTGAAGCTCTGCGGCGCCAGGTTCCCCTCGAACGCGCCGCTGAGCGCTCCGGCGACGCCGGCGAAAAACGCGCTGATCACGAACGCGCGGACCTTGTAGCCGGTGGTGTCGATGCCCATCGCCTCGGCCGCCACCTCGTCCTCGCGCACGGAGAGGAAGGCGCGGCCATGCGTCGAGTCGCGCAGCCGCTTCGCCACCAGGATGGTCACGATCGCAACGGCCCAGATCCAGGCAAAGTCCGCGCGGTGGGGAATGGGCGAGAGCCCGATGGCGCCGCCGAAGAAGGGGGTGTTCTCGATGATGACCCGGATGATCTCGCCGAACCCCAGGGTGACGATGGCGAGGTAATCGCCGCGCAGCCGCAGCGAAGGTTTGCCGACGAGCCAGCCCGCCAGCGCGGCGGCCATCGCTCCGGTCAGCATCGCCAGGACGAAGAAGATCCGGTACGGATCGTCCTCGGGCCCGCGCATCAGCATCACTGCGCTCACGTAACCGCCCACCGCCATGAAGCCGGCGTGGCCGATGGAGAACTGGCCGGTCAGGCCGTTCACCAGGTTCAGCGACACGGCGAGGATGATCGCGATGCCGATGTGGTTGATGTTCTGGAAGGCGTACTCGAGCCGGAACGCGGGATTGAGCGCGATCCCCTGCTCGATGAGCGCGAGGAAGGGGATGGCGATGAAGAACGGCAGCCAGCTGCGCACCGCCTTTCCCGTGCGCTTCAGCGCGCTGCCGCCGAAGAACGGCATCACACCTTCTCCGCGGCGCCCCGGCCGAGCAGGCCGGAAGGCTTCACCAGCAGGATGAGGATGAGGATCCCGAACGCCACCGCGTCGCGCCAGGAGGAGCTGGTGTAACCGGAGACGAGCTGCTCGGCGAGCCCGAGAAGCAGACCTCCGAGCATTGCCCCGGGCACGTTTCCGATGCCGCCCAGCACTGCGGCGACGAAGGCCTTGAGCCCCGGCATCAGGCCCATCAGCGGGTGCACGCTCGGATACTTCGACGCGTAGAGGATCCCCGCGACCGCGGCCAGCAGGGAGCCAAGGCCAAAGGTAAAGCTGATCACGAGATCGATGTTCACGCCCATCAGCGCGGCGACCGACGGGTTCCAGGAGACCGCGCGCATGGCGGTGCCGATGCGAGTGTGGAAGACGATGCGCTGGAGCACGATCATCAGCACCACGCTGGTGAGGATGGTGACCAGATCGACGTACCCGATGGAGATGCCGGCGACGACCGAGCTCGGGCGGTGCGGAAGAACGCCGAAGGCGCGCGGGTTGGGGCCGAAGAGGAGCTGCCCGCCATACTCGAGGAAGAAGCTGACTCCGATGGCCGTGATCAGGGCGTTCAGCCGCGGCGAGCCGCGCAGCGGCCGATAGGCGAGCCGTTCGATGAGGAGCCCGACCGTCGCGCAGACCAGCATGGAGAAGAGCGTGACCGCGAGGGCCCCGGCAATGCTCGGATCGCGCGACTCGGAAGTCCACACCGAGGACGCGTACCATCCCATCATCGCGCCCAGCATGAACACGTCGCCGTGCGCGAAGTTGATCAGCTGCAGCACCCCGTACACCATCGTGTAGCCAAGCGCGATCAACGCGTAGATCGCGCCGAGCGACACTCCGTCGACGAGGCGCTGCAGGAAATCGATCACGCGTCCTTACTTCTTCGGATGCCCGCCCGCCGGCACGCCCTGCGGCTGGCCGGTGTTGGCCGCGCTCTGCGCGGCGCTGGTGGCGCCGACCGCGGGAGTCTGCGTCGGGGTCGGCACGTTGCCCGGCGCCGCATTCGGCGCCGTGTTGCCCTCGGTCTTCTTCGGCGACTCCGCCGGCGCTTCCGTACCGCTCTGCTTGAGACCCTCCGGCATGATCCGTCCGGAGAACTCGTACTTTCCGCCCTTGGCGACCTTCAGCACCACCGCGGGCTTCGTCGCGTTGCGCTTGTCATCCATGGTGATGTCGCCGGTGACTCCCTTGTAGTCCTTGGTCTGCGCGAGCGCGTCCCGGATGGAAGGACCCGAGAGATCCTTGGCGCGCTTCATCGCATCGAAGAGCATGCCTGCGGCGTCGTACGCCTGCGCTGCAAGAGAGTCGGGTACCTGGCCGCCGTACTCCTTCTTGAACTTGCCGACGAACTCCTGGATGCGCGGGCTGGGATCGTCCACGGAGTAGTGGTTGGAGAAGTAGCTGCCTTCGAGCGCCACCCCGCCGATCTCGTACAGCTTCTCGCTGTCCCAGCCGTCGCCACCCAGCAGCGGGACCGTCAGCCCTACCTCGCGCGCCTGGCGGGCGATCAGCCCGACGTCGGTGTAATAGCCGGGAACGTAGAGCGCCTGCGGCGCCGCGCCCTTGATGTTGGTGAGCTGCGCCTTGAAGTCGACGTCTCCGGACGAGTAGCTCTCGTTGTCGACGATCTGACCGCCCATCTTGGTGAAGTTGTCGTTGAACACCTTGGCCAGGCCGACGGAATAGTCGTTGCGCACGTCCCGCAGGATGGCCGCCTTCTTCAGCTTCAGCGTCTCGGTGGCGAACTTCGCCATCACGTAGCCCTGGAAGGGATCGATGAAGCAGGCGCGGAAGATGTAGTCGCCGACCGCGGTGACCTTCTCGTTGGTGGAGGAAGGAGAAACCATGGGCACTTTCGCGGCCTGCGCCTTGGGCGCCATGAACAGCGATCGCGTCGAGGCGACCTCCCCGAGCAGCGCGAGCACGTGCTCGCTGGCGATCAGCCGGGTCGCGGCCGTGGCGGCCTCCTCCGGCTTGCCCTCGTCGTCGAGAGCGATCACCTGGATCTGGCGGCCCTTGATCCCGCCCGCTCCGTTCACCTCCTTGACCGCGAGTTGGATGCCGCGATCGCTCGAGGTTCCGAACGTCGCTTCGGTGCCGGTCATCGAGCCGACTTCGCCGATCTTGATCACGCCTGTATCAGCACCACCTACGTTTCCGCCGCCCTCCGGCTCCTTCTTGCAGTCGACGGCGAGAGCGAGCATGCAGACCAGGAATTTCGCGGACATGCAGCGCATGGTCGGGCTCCAAGCAGAGGGAAAAAGCGAGCCTGCTTAACATTCCGCTCCGAGGGGATCAACCGTGGCGTGGGCCGGACTGCTTCCTTGCCGCGGCCGGGAACGCATCGTAGGCTCGGCGAGTGTCCGCTCCCCGCATCCTCGTCGTGGACGACAACCCGGAGCTGCTCACCCTTCTTTCCTCGGCTTTCGAAGAAGCCGGCTATTCCGTCCTGACGGCTCCGCGGGGGCGAACGGCGCTCGATCTCGCCCGCAAGGAGAAGCCGGTGCTGGCGGTGATCGACATCCTGCTCCCCGACCTGATGGGCTACGACGTCGCGGAGGCGCTCAAGCGCTTGCGGGTGCCGTTCATCCTCATGTCGGGCGTCCACAAGGGCGGCAAGGCGTCGACCATGGCGCTCGACAGGTACGGAGCGCTGGCGTTCTTCGAGAAACCGTTCGATCGCAGGAAGCTTCTCGACGCAGTGCGCAAGGCCGCGCCGGGGGCGGCCCGGGCCCCGGCGGAACTGGCCTTCGACGTGGAGTCGGGTCCGCAGGTCGCGGAGGCGGCCGAGGCGATGCAGCTCACGGCCCGGATCGATTTGAAGTCCGGCTCGCTGCGGGGAACCTCGCCGCTGCAGCTCAAGCCGATGAACCGCGAGCAGGTGGCGCGGATGCGGGAAAAAGGGGCCTCCCCGGCGTCGAGGCCGATCCGCGCGGACAGGGTGAACACGGGGCCGATCGCGCGCGGCTCCGAGACGGACCCGCTCCTGCAACCGATGGTGGAGAAGGAGGGCATCCGCCGCGGAGACCTGAAGGACAACCTCCCGCACCTGCTCGCCGCCTTCTACAACGCGAAGGAGACCGGTGAGCTCGGCCTGATGAAAGGGCAGGTGAAGAAGATCATCTTCTTCGAGAGCGGCTTTCCCGTGTTCGCGCTCTCCAACCTGGTCGCCGACCGCCTCGGACAGTTCCTCGTCCGCGCGGGAAAGATCGACGAGCAGACGATGCGGCAGGCCGCCGACGAGGCGTCGCGCAAGAAGCAGCGCACCGGCGACGTCCTCATCCAGATGGGAGCGCTCGACGAGGAGGAGCGCCTCTACTACATCGGACAGCAGATCAAGAGCATCCTCTATTCGGTCTTCGCCTGGGAGGAAGGCGTCTTCACCCTCTCGTTCCAGGCGATGGCGCGCAAGGAAGCGATCAAGCTGGACATCCACCCGGCGAACCTGATCATGCGCGGCGTGAAGAAGCTGTACAAGCCCGAGCGGCTCAAGCGCCTGATGCCGCAGAGCGCGCGACCGACGCCGAGCCGGGATCCATCGTTCAACCTGAGCGACGTGGAGCTGCAGGTGTGGGAGGCGCATCTCTTGCCCCGCTGCGACGGCAGCCGCAGCGTGGCAGAGCTGGTGAAGCTCGCCGGCAAACCGGAGAGCGACGTTCTCGGCACGCTGGTCGCCCTCACTTCGTTGCGCGTCCTCGATCTGAGCTAGCCGCTGCCGCGGTCCTGCCCTTGACACCCCCGCTCGCCCGCCATACACGTCCGCGCCGCAATGATCTCCCTCGGCACGCAGGCGGGCACCGTCGAGAGTCCATTCACGCCGGAGCAGCAGCAGCGGTTCGACGCCGGCCTCGACCGCGCGATCGCCGGGTACCCGTCCGAACGCCGGAAGGCGGCGCTGCTCGCGGCGCTGCATCTCGCCCAGGACGAGCTCGGCTGGCTCTCCGAACCGGCGATGGCCTACGTCGCGTTCCGCCTCGACGTCCCGCCGGTGCGCGTCCGCGAAGTGGCGACGTTCTACACGATGTACCGGCTGCGGCCGGTGGGGCGCCACCACATCGGCGTCTGCAACTCGATCTCGTGCTGGGCGATGGGCGCGGAGGACGTCCTGCGCCAGTGCTCGGAGATCCTCGGCATCCGACCTGGTGAGACCAGCGGGGATGGGCACTTCTCGCTGGAGGAGGTCGCTTGCCTCGCGGCCTGCGGCCGCGCGCCGGCGGTGCTGGTCAACAACTACGCCTTCTTCGAAAACGTCACGGCGGACTCCCTCAAGGCGCTGATTCGCGACCTGCGCGAACAGCCCGGAAAAGCGATGGCGAAGGGCCCGCTTCCGCGCCTTCCCGACCCGCACGCCCGCATCGAGAGCCAGAGCGCTCCGCAGGCGACCGGCACGCTCGGACAGCCTGCCGTCACCACGCGCGCCGAGGCCGGCAGCGCGGAGCCGAAGCGATGACGGGGCCGAAGATCCTCACCGCCGACTGGGACAAGCCGCAGAGCTGGTCGCTCGATACCTACCGCGCCGGTGGCGGCTACCAGGCGCTGGCCAAAGCGCTGAAGATGCAGCCGCAGCAGATCGTGGACGAGGTGGTGAAGTCGAACCTGCGCGGCCGCGGCGGCGCCGGCTTCCCCACGGGTATGAAGTGGAACTTCGTGCGCAAGGAGACGAGCTTTCCCAAGTATCTGGTGGTGAACGCCGACGAAGGCGAACCGGGGACGTTCAAGGACCGCGAGATCCTGCTGCGCAGCCCGCACATGTTCCTCGAAGGCCTGATCATCGGCTGCTACGCGATCGAGTGCCACCTCACCTACGTCTACTGCCGCGGCGAGTTCCGCGAGAGCGCGATGGCGCGGCTGGAGAAGGCGATCGAGGAAGCCAGGGCCGCCGGTTACATCGGGAAGAACATCCTCGGCTCAGGCCTCGATGTGGAAGTGCACGCCGTCTATGGCGCCGGCGCGTACATTTGCGGCGAGGAGACCGCGCTGCTCGAGTCTCTCGAAGGTCGCAAGGGCTATCCGCGGCTGAAGCCGCCGTTCCCGGCCAACGCGGGCGGCGGGCTCTTCAAGCAGCCCACCGCGGTGAACAACGTGGAGACGCTCGCGAACATGCCCGCCATCGTCACCATGGGCGGAGACGAGTTCAGCCGCCTGGGCCTGGTCCCGAAGAACGGGGGGACCCGCCTGTACGCGGTGAGCGGCCATGTGAAGAAGCCCGGCGTCTACGAGGCGCCGATGGGCATCAGCTTCAAGGCGCTGCTCGACGAGTACTGCGGCGGCATGCGCCAGGGCTCGACGTTGAAAGCCATCATCCCCGGCGGCGCTTCGTCGGCCGTCATGACCGCCGCGGAGGCCGACTGGGCGAGCGATTTCGACACGCTCAAGGCGAAGAAGACCATGGCGGGCTCGGGGGCGGTCGTCTACCTCGATCAGTCGGTCAACATGGCGCAGGCGCTCGCGAACTTGATGCACTTCTTCGCGCACGAGAGCTGCGGCCAGTGCACTCCCTGCCGCGAAGGGACGGCCTGGCTTTCGCGTCTCCTGGACAAGATCGTCGCCGGCAAGGGCGAGAAGCAGGACGTGGACAACGTCCACCAGATCGCGCGGCAGATGGAGATGAAGACCATCTGCGCGTTGGCGGACGGGGCGGCCATGCCGGCGAAGAGCTACATCGAGAAGTTCCGCGCCGATTTCGACGCGCTGGTGCGAGGCTGACTTGGCCGAGGCGATCCTCTTCTATCTCTTCGCCATCGGCGCGCTGGCCGCCGGCGCGCAGGTGATCTTCCGCCGCAACCCCATCTACGGCGCGCTCTCGCTGGTCGGCGCCCTCTTCTTCCTCTCCGGCATCTACGTCCTGCTGGCGGCGCACCTGATCGCGATCCTGCAGATCATCGTGTACGCGGGCGCGGTGATGGTGCTCTTCGTGTTCGTGATCATGCTCCTGAAC
>Ga0209236_1000119_pt1 | contig 39958 bp, 34 predicted proteins | sample GraSoi013_1_40cm_FD_185819 | JGI IMG/M metagenome (GOLD analysis project Ga0209236, IMG submission 185819) | Grasslands soil microbial communities from the Angelo Coastal Reserve, California, USA - Sample 09_27_2013_1_40cm (SPAdes) (version 2) | ecosystem: Environmental > Terrestrial > Soil >... | reverse complement strand
GGGCCGGCGCTTCGGCGTCGCGATCGAGCTCGTGAAGCGGATCCCCGTGCGGGCGGGGCTCGGCGGCGGCTCGAGCGACGCGGCGGCCGCGCTCCTCGCCGTGAACGCCCTGGTCGGCGATGCCGTCCCCCGCCCCGAGCTGCTGCACCTCGCCACGCGGCTGGGTGCCGACGTGGCCTTCCTCGCGAGCGGCGCGCCCGCGGCGGTCGCGTGGGGGCGCGGCGAGCGATTGTTCCGCTTCGCCCCGCCGCCCGCCGCGCCCGCGCTCGTCGCCGTGCCGCCCATGGACGTCGCGACGCCGGACGCCTACGGCTGGTGGGACGCGCTCTACCCGGAGCCCGCCGCGCGCGGTCCCGTGGTACTCGACGCCGAGGCGCTCGCCGGCTGGGGAAGCATCGGCCGCCTCGGCGGCAACGACTTCGAGATCCCGGTGTTCGGTAAGCACCCCGCACTGCGCACCCTGTACGAGCGCCTGGCCGGGACGAAGCCTCTGTGGGTGCGGCTGTGCGGCTCGGGGAGCGCGGTCGCCGCGGTGTACCGCTCGGAGCGCGACCGCGACGATGCGGCGATGATGCTGGGGGAGAAGCAGCAGCGACTGATCCGCACGATGACGCGGGCGACGCCCCCCGCGGGGCCGAAGCCGAGCGACTCCTGACCCGTCCGAGCGGGACCCCGCTACAGGGACTTCAAGAACATGATCAACGCCGCACTATCGGCCGGGGACAGTGCCTTGAACCGGTCGCGCGCGCCGGCCGCTTCGCCGCCGTGCTGCGCCAGCGCCTGATCCAGTGTCGTCGCGCGGCCGTCGTGCAGGAAATGCGTGGCGAACCGCAGCGCGATCAGCGGCTCGGTCCGGAACTCGGCCGGCGTCGCCAGGCCGAGGCAGATGTCCGCGAGGTCCGGGCCCATGTCGTGCAGCAGCAGATCGCTGTAGGCGGCGAACTGCTTGTTGCTGAGCGCCGCGATGGGGCTCGGCCCGGTGCGGAGTGTCGGCACGTGACAGGCGGCGCACCCGATCTGCGAGAACAGGTCGCTGCCGTGGCGCTCGTTGTCGCCACCTCTCAGGGGGCTGGGCGCGGCGAGGAAGCGCACGAAGGCGTCGGCCTGATCGAGCGTCGCCTGGTCGATCTCCGGGTCGGCGACGGGATCGACGCCCGCGGGAATCGGCTCCCCACCGATCGTTCCCTCGGTGGGCGCCTCGGGGTTCGTAATGCCCTGCTCCGCGAGAAACGCGCCGGAGTTGAACTCGCGCAGCGTCGCGAAGTTGGCCTTGCGGCCGAAGCGACCGACCCGTCCGTCGGCGGTCCGGTTGGGGCGCCCGGAGATGCCGTCGCCGTCGCGATCGTCGGGGTCCGCGCGGGCGAGGATCTCCGCGTCGGGCACCGCGTCGAGCAGGCCGCGGCCGAACACCGTAGGCGTCGCCCGGAAGGCGCGGGCGGCGCCCGGGGGAAACGGCTCCTGGGTGATTCCCAGCGCAGCCTGAAGCGCGGGCGTCGCCTGCTGCTGGATCACCGGCCCGCCCTGACCGGCGAGGTCGTCGCACACGTCACCCGCAGGGTCGTAAGCGGTGGCGTGAACTTCGATCTCGTCGCCGCGGCCGCCCGCCAGCGGGTCTTCGTGGCACTCGGCACATGAGGTGGAATTGAAGAGCGGGCCCAGCCCCGTCTCGGGGGTGAACTCCCGACGGAACACGAGGCGGCCGCGTCCGAACAGATTGCGCTGCGCGCCGGTGAGACCCCAGACGGGGTCGCCGGGGGCAAGCATGATCGGGGCTGCGTCGGTGCCCGCAACGTCTCCCGGCCGGCACGCCACGAGGCCCACACATAGGGCCAGGCCCAGCTGTACGGTGGTGCGCATGATCCCCTCCGCGGGTCAACAGGGCGCGAAGGGCGCTTCACGAAGTGGAATGCTAGGTGGGCCGAGCGGGCCCACCCGTGAGCCGTATCACCCGTGTCGAGGTTGGACGGGATTCGTTCGTCGGGAGATCACCCACATGCTGCGACCTTACCGCTGCTCTCCGCTCGGCCTCGCGAACAGGAAATACCCGTAGCCCAGCGCGAGCAGCAGATAGATCGCGACGGTGGACCAGCCCAGCGCGTTGGCGACGCCGGCGAGCTGACCCGACAGCGCGACGACGAATCCGACGACGAGCCCGCCGCCGTACGCGAGCTGGACGGCCCGCCGTGCGGCCGGGTCGGTCACCGTCCTCGCCACCCAGGCGAGCAGGCCGATCTGGATCAGCGCCGCCCCGAACAGCCGCGACATGAAGACGGCCCCCGCATCCATGTTCACCATGCCGTATGGAGCCAGGACAGATGCGGGCGCCAACACGAACCCGATTCCGAAAACAACCGCCACGAAGGCGTGGATCGCCATGAAAGTGCCGAGCTTCATGGAAGGGTCTCCTCTCGAGGGACGCCCTAACATGGCCGTTGCACGGGGAGTTGCGAGATGCTCCGCCGAGGCGTTGCCCGCGGAGAGTGATGTGGCGAAGTTGTAGTCCGAGCACCGCTGGCCCCTCGTCCAATGGCAGGACACCGGACTTTGGATCCGGGAATGGTGGTTCGAGTCCACCGGGGCCAATCCCCATCAAGAAAAAAAACGGGCGGGGTGGCCTGACCCCCGCCCGCGCTGCGTTCTCCCAGCCAGCACCCTACGGCTTGGGCTGGTCGGGCTTCGTCTCCTTCGCCTCCTTGACCTCGCGATCGGCCGCGCGCTCGGCCTCCTTCGCTTCAGTCGCGGACAGGCCGAGGTTCTGGAGCGTCTTACCGATGCTGTTGCCGCTGCTCAAGCCGGCCAGGATGTTCGGTACGGTGATGTTGGAGTTCTTACTGCCGAGGTTCTTGGCGAGCACGTTCGCGGCGATGAACTGGCCCCGCGTGAGCTTCGGGTTCAGCGCCTGCGCTGCCTCGAACTGCTCCTCGAGTTCCTTGGCCGGGATGCCCAGCTTGGACGAGATGCCGCCGAAGCTCTTGTCCGCCTTGGCCTCGGTCTTGGGCCCGCTCGCCGAGTGGCTCTGGGGCCCCGTGGTGGGATGCGCTGGCGGCGTGTGGGCCGCCGGAGCCTGCGCGTGAGCCGATCGCTGCGCCGCCGCGGTCGCGTAGGCCGCAACCAGCAGCAGCGAAACCAGCGTTGCACTCGTGAACGGAATCAGCTTTGTGAGCTTCATACTTCCTCCTTCGAGTTTTTTCGGTGCCTTCTGACTTAAGACCGCTCGCCGGGGCGGGAGGTAACGCACGTGAGGAGGCTCACCGAACGCGGGTATTAGTGTTGGACCGTCGACCAGCGACGATGATTCGATCTGCGACATGAAACCCACGACCGATTCTCTCATCCTGCTCTTCGCACTGGGCGCCACAGCTGCCGCAGCGCAGTCCGGGGCCAGCGCCGGCGTGACGGCGGGCGCCGCCAAGCTCAGCGACACGCGCTCCGAGCAGGCGCTCACCGGGATCGTCCAGCTGCAACCCCGGCCGTGGCTCACCCTGTCGGCGCTTCCGGCGCTGGTGCACGTCTCGGATGAGGTGAGCGGCCGTCCGGTGTCGAGCAGCGGCCCCGGGGACTTTCCGCTCGTCGTGGGGGCTGCAACGGCGTTCCGGGCGGAGTGGTCGCCGAGCGTCGGCGCGGCACTGATCGTGACTCTGCCCGTCGGAAACGCGGCGTGCGGGCTCGGCGCCGGCCAGGCGGCGGTCGGGGCGAACGTGGCCGCCGGTCTCTCGCCGAGCGACCGCCTGCACCTCTGGGCAGGCGCGAGCCGCAACGTCTCCGGCCTGGCCACCCAATCGACGCTCAGCGCGCCGCGCTCCACCGCGCTCCGCCTGGACGCGGGTTACGACCTGGCGAGACGCTTGAGGGCGAGCGCGTCGTTCGCCGCAGATGTGGGACAGGCGGATTCCACCCAGGCGCTGTCCCGAATGATCGGCGCGGGTGCGGCGTATACGATCGCGGGTCCGCTGATGCTGGTGATCGACGGCGGCCACGGCCTCACGTCCTCCTCACCGCGCTGGGTGCTCTCCCTCGGCCTCGGCACGGCGTTCGCGAGCACGTCGCTCGTGAGCCCGACGTCGCCGCTGGGCCGGCAGCAGACCAGTTTTGGAGGTGGTGTGAACCGCGGCAGTGGCTCCGGGAAGACCGGCGGCTGCCCCTGACCGAGGGTCGCGGGGCGGGCCTCGCGGGGCCAACTTAATGCGCATGGACCTTCCCGCTCTCACCACGCTGCTCGTGACCCTGCGCCTTTCGGGCGTGGCTCAGGGCACGCCCATGGAAGCGTTCCGCGGCAACATCGCGGCCATCCACGCGCGCGACCGCGCGGCCTACCTCTCTCACTACCTCCACACCCCCGAGCTCGCGCGCGTCGGGCCCGACGGCCTGCGGCTGGGTTACGACGAGTTCGCCCGCGGCGCGGGGGAGGGTTGGCCGGACACGCTGGTCGCGACGCACCTCCGCATCGTGGCGGTCTCCCCGGATGTCGCCTACGGCGTGTACCGCTACCGCGTCGTGGACACGAGCGGCAGCGCGCGCGGCGTGAGCGAGCGCGTGTTCGTGCGCACGCCGGCGGGCTGGAAGGTGGCGGTGACGACGGCCTTCCCCACGCCGGGCGCCGCGCCGCCACCGACCGCGTTCATCGGCGCCACCCTGGTGGACGGGACCGGCGCCGCTCCGGTGCGCAACGCCGTGGTGTTGATGCGGGACGGCCGGGTCGCCTGCGCGGGCCCCCGCGCCGCCTGCCCCGTCCCTCCCGACGCCGACACCGTGAGCGCGGCGGGGAAGTGGATCATCCCCGGCCTCGTCGACACGCACGTGCATTTCTCCCAGTCGGGCTGGGTGGACGGACGGCCCGACGCCCTCGACCTGCGCGAGCAGTACCCGTACGACCAGGTGGAGGCCGACCTGCACGCACGCCCCGAGCGGTTTTTCCGCTCCTACCTGTGCAGCGGCGTCACCTCGGTGTTCGACGTCGGGGGGTATCCGTGGACGCTCGACCTCCAGGCGCGTACCGCGCACAGCACTACCGCGCCCCGCGTCCTGTCCGCCGGCCCGCTCCTTTCCACGATCGACTTCTGGCTCAACCTGCCCGACCAGCGCCAGTTCATCTACATGGCGGACGACGCCACGGTGCGGCAGGCCGTGCGCGCCCACAAGGCGTGGGGCGCCGCGGCGATGAAGGTGTGGTACATCATGCCGCCCCAGCCGCCCGACACCGCGCGTGTGTCCGCGCTCGTCGCCGCCGCCGGCGACGAGGCCCGGAAGGTCGGGCTGCCGCTCATCGTGCACGCCACCGGGCTGTGGGAGGCGAAGGACGCCCTGCGCGCGGGAGCGCGGGTGCTGGTGCACTCGGTGTGGTCCGCGCCGGTGGACGACGAATTCCTCGCGCTGGCGCGGCGCGCGGGGACGATCTACGCGCCGACGCTCATGGTTCCCGACGGCTACCGCCAGGTGGCGGCGCGGCGGTTCGAGCGCGACCGGCAGCCGCTCGAGTGCGTGGATCCGGGAACCCGTGCCAAGGCCCTCGCAACTGACAGCGTCGCGCCCGCGAAGCGCCCCACCACCGCCGCCCTCGAGCAGCGAGCCGCGCGGACGGCGCAGGGACTGGCGCAGGGGCTGGCGAACCTCAAGCGGGTGCACGACGCGGGGATCCCCATCGCGCTCGGGACCGACGCCGGCAACCCGCTCACGCTGCACGGGGCGTCCGTGTTCATGGAGCTCGAGGCAATGCAGGCGGCGGGGCTCACCCCGCTCGAGGTGCTCGTGGCGGCGACGCGCACCGGGGCCCGGGCCCTGGGACTCGACAGCACGGGCACGGTGACGGCCGGCGCCACGGCGGACCTCGTCGTGCTGGACGCGGACCCGCTGGCGGACATCCGGAACGTCCGGCGCATCGCGCTCGTGGTGCGGCGGGGCGAGGCGTACACGCGGCGCGAGCTCGAGTACCGGTAGGCCTCGCTCCTTGACGCGCCCCCACCCCGCGAACGTGATTCAGGTGTGACCACCGCGAGCCTGCCCGCCGGCCTGACCATCGGCCCGCTCACGAGCGACGCGGACGCGCGGGAATGCGCGCACCTCATGGCCACGTCCGACCCGTGGATCACCCTCGGGCGGGGTTACGAGGACTCGCTGCGCATCGTGAGCGATGCCACACGTGAAGTGTACGTGGCGAAGGCCCACGGCGAGCTCGCGGGCTTCCTGATCCTCTCGATGACCGGACCCTTCGTCGGCTACGTCCAGACGCTGTGCGTCCACCCCGACCACCAGCGCCGGGGCGTCGGCACGTTGCTGTTGCGGTTCGCCGAGGAGCGCATCTTCCGCGAGTCACCCAACGTGTTCCTGTGCGTGTCGTCCTTCAACACGGACGCCAAGCGGCTGTATCATCGGCTCGGCTACGACGTGGTGGGCGAGCTGACGGACTACCTCGTACGCGGCCACTCCGAGATCCTGCTCCGCAAGACGATCGGCCCGCTCGCGGGGTTCCGCAGCGGCTGAGCGTCAGTTCACATCGTCTCCCTTTCACCGAGGTGCGTATGCGTGCCTTCGCTGTACCGATCGTGTGCTCGGTCCTCGGCGCCCTGCTGGTCGCGGCGGCGCCGCGACCGCTGGAGGAGCTACGGGGGTTCAGCGCCCGCGCGACTCGGGACGAGCGCGACTGGGAGGCGAAGCTTCAGGCGATCCCGAGCACCGACAGCATGCGCTCGTACATGCGCCGCCTCTCGGCCCGGCCGCACCACGTGGGCTCGCCCTACGACAAGGCGAACGCCGAGTGGCTGCTCGCCCAGTTCAAGGAGTGGGGCTGGCAGGCGCAGATCGAGACGTTCGACGTGCTGTTCCCCACCCCGCGCGAGCGGGCGGTCGAGCTCGTGGCGCCCACCCGCTTCGTCGCCAAGCTCCAGGAGCCGCCCGTGCCCGGCGACCCCACGTCCGGCCAGCAGAACGAGCAGCTCCCCACCTACAACGCCTATTCCGCGGACGGCGACGTCACCGGGCCGCTCGTCTACGTGAACTACGGCGTGCCCGGGGATTACGAGCAGCTCGAGCGCCTCGGGGTTTCCGTCCAGGGCGCGATCGTGATCGCGCGCTACGGCGGGTCGTGGCGCGGCATCAAGCCCAAGGTCGCGGCCGAGCACGGAGCGGTGGGATGCCTCATCTACTCCGATCCCCGGGACGACGGCTACCGGCAGGGCGATGTGTACCCGCAGGGCCCCTGGCGGCCGCGGGACGGCGTGCAGCGCGGCAGCGTGGCCGACATGCCACGCTATCCCGGCGATCCCCTGACCCCGGGCGTCGGCGCGACGCCGGGCGCCAAACGGCTGTCGCTCGCCGAGGCGCAGACGATCACCAAGATCCCGGTGCTGCCGATTTCCTACGGCGACGCGCAGCCGCTGCTCGCGGCGCTGCGCGGCCCCATGGCGCCCGACGCCTGGCGCGGCGCGCTGCCCCTCACGTATCGCATCGGCCCCGGCCCGGCGAAGGTCCACCTCCGGGTCAAGTCCGACTGGAGCACCAAGCCGCTGTACGACGTCATCGCGCGGCTGCCGGGCGCGAGCGCGGCGGACCAATGGATCATGCGGGGCAACCATCACGACGCCTGGGTGAACGGCGCCCAGGATCCCATCTCGGGGCTCGTGCCGCTGCTCGAGGAGGCGCGCGCCCTGGGACAGCTCGCCCGTCAGGGGTGGAAGCCGCGGCGCACGATCATCTACGCCGCCTGGGACGGCGAGGAGCCGGGCCTGCTCGGCTCGACCGAGTGGGTCGAGGCGCACGGGGACGAGCTGCGGCAGCACGGAGCGGTCTACATCAACTCGGACGTGAACAGCCGGGGCTATCTCCTGGCGGCAGGGTCGCACGCGCTGCAGCGCCTCGTGAACGACGTGGCGAAGGACATCGTCGACCCCGAGACCAAACTCTCGGTGTGGAAGCGCGCCCAGCTGCGGGAGATCGCCGAGACGGACTCGGCCGAGCGCCGTCGTGAGATCCGCCAGGCGGTGGATCTGCGCATCGACGCCCTCGGCTCCGGGTCGGATTACACGCCGTTCCTGCAGCATGCCGGCGTCGCCACGCTGGACCTGCGCTACGGGGGCGAAGGGGGCGGCGGCATCTACCACTCGATCTATGACGACTTCCACTGGTTCACGACGTTCGACGACAGCGCGTTCGTCTACGGCCGCGCGCTCGCCCAGACGGTCGGCACCGCTGTACTCCGCCTCGCGAACTCCGAGGTGCTGCCGTTGGAGTTCGGCGGGCTCGCGGAGACCGTGGGCCGCTACGCGGGCGAGCTGAAGCAGCTGCTCAAGAACAGGCAGGAGCAGGCGCGCGAGCGGAACCGCCAGATCGAGGAGGGCGTCTTCACGGCGACGGCGGACCCCCGCGAGCCGTTCGTCCCGCCGCAGCCGGAGGAGGTGCCGCCGCACCTCGACTTCGCGCCGCTCGACAACGCCGTGGACGCGCTCACCAAGAGCGCCCAGCGCTACGAGCAGGCGTTCGCGCGGGCGCAGGGGGACAGCGGCAAGCCGCTCGCCCGCCCCGAGGCCCAGGCGCTGAACGCGCTGCTCATGCAGAGCGAGCGCACCCTGACGAGCGCCGAAGGCCTGCCGCGGCGCCCCTGGTTCCGCCACCAGCTGTACGCGCCCGGCTTCTACACGGGCTACGGAGTGAAGACGATGCCGGGCGTGCGCGAGGCCATCGAGCAGAAGAACTGGAAGGAGGCGGACGACCAGATCGGCCGCGTCGCGCAGACGCTCACCGCCGAGGCGGCGCTGCTCGACCGGGCGACGGCAGCGGCGGAGGCGCTCGCGCGGTAGGGGTTGACTCGGAAGCGTGAGCCCGGCGACAATGCGAGCAGTCTCTGCATCGGAGGTGGCATGAAGCAGGCAGCCGTTTTCGCAATCACCGGCGTGCTCGCCGGCTCGCTCGCGGGCGTCGCTCAGCAGGCGGCCCCCCAACCGGCCGTGCCCTACACCTACCAGGGCACCGTCCACTCGGTGCAGGCGAAGACCGGTACGCTCGAGCTCATCACGGGCGTGGGGCATGCCCTGCGTCTCGTGCGGATGAGCGTCCCGACCGGAGTGCGGGTCGCCGGCACGGCCGCCGCAGGGGCCTCGGGCGGCGTGATGGGCGTGCAGCCCGGCGACGTGGTGCGCGTCGTGTGCCACCGCGCGGGCGGGAGGCTCGTCGCCGACAAGGTCGAGAAGCTGGAGCCCACGCGGTGAGCAGCCCCGGGGCCGCGGCGGCCCTCTGGCTCGCGGCCTTCGCCTTCGCCGGCTGCAGGGTCGTCAAGCCGGGAGATCCGCTGCTGGGGCTCACCCGCGAGCAGCGCGACCGCTTCGAGCGGGGACGCGCGGTGTTCGACAGCGTGTTCACGCCCGAGACCGGCCTGGGCCCGCTCTTCAACTCGACGGCCTGCGGCGAGTGTCACGAGGATCCGAAGAGCGGCGGCACCGGCGACGAGGTCGAGGTGCACGCGACGGCGTTCCGCGGCGGCGTGTGCGACCCGCTGGTGCAGGAAGGCGGGCCCGTCATTCAACAGCACACCACCCCCGCCCTCAAGCAGGCGCTCGGGATCGACGCGGAGCCGTTCCCGCCGTTGGCGACGGCGCGCGCCATGCGGACCACGCCCGTGATCTTCGGGCGCGGCCTGCTCGATCTCGTGCCCGACTCGGTCATCCTGTCCTACGCCGATCCTGACGACAAGAACCACGACGGCATCTCGGGCCGCGTCAACCGCAACGTGGACGGGCGGATCGGCCGGTTCGGCCGCAAGGCCCTCGTCCCCACGCTGCGCGAGTTCAACGACGGCGCCTTTGTCGCCGAGCAGGGCGTGACCAATCCCTCCGTCCCGACGGAAGAGACGATCGGCGGCAAGCCGATCCCCGGGGGCGTCGATCCCGTGGCGGACCCGGAGATCAACCAGGACCAGCTCGACCTCACGAACGACTTTGTCCGCTTCCTGGGCGCGCCGACACCCGAGCGGCTGGGAGGCGAGGGCCGCCGGGGCCGCGAGATCTTCTCCCGCATCGGCTGCGCCGCCTGCCACGTCCCGATGCTCCGGACGGGCGCCAGTCCGGTCGCGGCGCTGCGCTCCAAGGACGTCGCGGCCTACACGGACCTGCTGCTGCACGACATGGGCCCCGACCTGGCCGACATCTGCCTCGGCCTCGCCACGCCGGCCGAGTTCCGGACGGAGCCGCTCATCGGGCTGCGCTCCGTCAAGACGTTCCTGCACGACGGCCGCGCCGCGACCCCCGAGCAGGCGATCCAGGACCATGGGGGCGAGGCGGCGGGGGCGCGCGACCGGTTCCAGGCCCTGCCGCCCGCCGAGCGCCAGGCCTTGATCGCATTTCTCAAGTCGCTGTAAGCATTTGCAACGGGGCCTTGAACACCCCGGCGGGGGGTGATTAGCATCTCTCCGCCGATAACCCGACGCGCCCAACGCTGATGCCTCTCCTCTCCCTAAACGGGGTCTCCAAGCGGTTCGCTGGTGTGACCGCGGTCGACCAGGTGTCGTTCGCCGTCGATCGCGGTCAGGTGGTCGGTTTTCTCGGGCCCAACGGCGCGGGGAAGACGACGACGATGCGCCTGATCACGCAGTTCTACGAGCCCGACGAGGGCGCCATCACGCTGGACGGCACGCCGCTCGCCGTGGCGGCGCGCGAGGCGAAGCGCCGCATCGGCTACCTGGCCGAGAACAACCCGCTGTACGAAGAGATGCTGGTCGCCGATTACCTCGCCTTCATCGCCGACCTGCGCGAGCTCGGCGGCGCGAGTCGCGCCCGTTCGTTCGACGAGGCCGTCACCGCGACGGGGATCGACGGGGTGTTCTATCGGCCGATCGGCGAGCTGTCGAAGGGCTACCGCCAGCGCGTCGGGCTGGCGCAGGCGATCCTCCACCGGCCCGACCTGTTGGTCCTCGACGAGCCGACGGAGGGCCTCGACCCGAACCAGCGGGTGGAGATCCGCCAGCTCATCGGCACCCTGGGGCGCGACCGCACGGTGCTGCTCTCGACCCACGTGCTGTCGGAGGTGCAGCAGAGCTGCTCGCGCCTCCTGATCATCAGCCGCGGCAAGATCGTGGCCGACGGTCCCGTGGATCGCCTGATCGAGCGCGCGTCGGGTGCCGTCGAGATCGCGGTCGAGGCCGCAGGCGACGGGATCGCGCAGGCGCTGCACGGCCTTCCCGGCGCGCGCAACGTAGCGGTGTCGCGCACGGGCGGCGACGGGCGCGTCGCCCTGACCCTCACCGCCGACCGCACCGCCGACCTGCGGCCCGAGATCTTCGCCCTCGCGAAAGCACGCGGCTGGACGCTGTACGAGCTGCACCAGGAGACCGGGAGCCTCGAGGAGCTGTTCCGCCAGCTCACGGCCGGCGGGGAGGCCGAGACGTGAAGCGCGGCCTGCGGACGGCGTGGACGGTAGCGCGGCGCGAGCTGCGCGCGCTGTTCGACCAGCCCACGGGCTACATCCTGCTCGTCGTGTTCGTCGCCGTGAACGACTTCCTGTGCTTCCGCCAGATCGAGCTGTACGGCTTGGCGACGCTGCGGCCGATGCTCGACTTCCTCCCCTGGCTGCTCCTGTTCCTCGTCCCCGCCGTGACGATGCGCGCGCTCGCCGAGGACGCGCGCTCGGGCACCCTCGAGGTCGTGCTGGCGCAGCCGGTCACCGAGCTGGAGCTCGTGGTCGGCAAGTACGTCGGGGCGGTGCTCTTCCTGGTCATCGCGCTCGGGCTGACCCTCCCCATCCCGCTCGGGCTCGCCCTGGGCGCGCCGTTGCCGGCGGGGGTCGTGGTGGCGCAGTACGTGGGCTCGGCGCTGCTCACCGCGGGCAGCGCCGGGGTCGGGCTGTGGGCCTCGAGCGTGAGCAAGAATCAGGTCACGGCCTTCATCCTCGCCGTCGGCGTGACGTTCCTGCTCGTCCTGGTGGGCCTCGACCCGCTGCTCGTCGGCCTGCCGCCGCGGCTCGGCCAAATCGCGGGGTCGCTCGGCGTGCTGCCGCACTTCACGGGCATCACGCGCGGCGTGATCGACCTGCGCGACGCCACGTACTTCCTGAGCCTCGCCGCGCTGTTCCTCTTGCTCGCCTACTTCGCGCTGATGCGCCGCAAGCTCACGCGCCGGGGCGCGACACTGCAGCGGCTCCGGCTCGGCACGGCGCTGGTCGCCCTCGGCGTGGTCGTGGTCAACCTGTTGGGGCGTCACATCGGCGGCCGGCTCGATCTGACCCCCGGCCGGGCGTTCACGCTCTCGCGGGCCACCAAGCAAATGCTCGGCTCCCTCCCCGACCTCGTCACGATCAAGCTGTTCGCCTCGGCCTCGCTCCCTTCGGAGGTGGCGTTTCTGAAGCGCGACGTCGACGACCTGCTGGGCGACTACCGTGGCGCCGGCCACGGCAAGGTGCGCGTCGCGGTGCGCGACCCCTCGGCCGACACCGCGGCGCTGCGCGAGGCCCGCCAGCTCGGCATCCCGGCCGTGCAGTTCAACGTGCTGGGACGGTCGGAGCTGCAGGTGAAGGAGGGCTATCTCGGCGTCGCGGTCCAGTACGCCGAGGGCGTGAAGACGATTCCCTTCGTCCAGGAGGGAGGCGATCTGGAGTACCGGCTCACGTCCGAGATCCGCGCCCTCACCCACCGCGAGCGACCGGTGGTCGGCGTGAGCGAGACGTCGGACGCGACCTCGGTGCGGGCGCGCCGCAGCTTCGACGCGCTGCAGGAGCAGCTCGGCCGCACCTACACGGCGCGCCCGCTCACGCTGGGCGACAGCGCGATCGCGGAGGACGTGAAGGTGCTGGTGCTCATCGGGGCGCCCGACTCCCTGCGAGGGCGTCAGCAGGAGCGCCTCGAGCAGTTCCTCCGCCGCGGTGGCGGCGCGCTCGTCATGGCGAGCGGGATGGCCTTGAACCCCGGCACGCCGGTCGCGTACGCGCGCCCGGTCGCGTGGAACCGTGTCCTCAAGCCTTACGGCGTGCAGATCCACTCCGACATGGCGTTCGACCTCGCGTCCAACGAGCGCATTGCCGTGCCGGCGCAGTTCGGCCAGGTGCTCGTCTCCTACCCGCTGTGGCTGCGCGCCCTGAGCACCAAGGCCTCGCCGGTCAATGCGCAGCTCAACGCAGTGCTGCTGCCGTGGGCGAGCACCATCGACACGACGGGCGCCGCCCCCGGCAGCGTCACGACGCTCCTCGCCACGAGCCGTGCCGGGGGCCTGCAGCAGGTGACGGCGTTCCTCACGCCGGCACGCGAGTTCCCGCGGGACAGCCTGGCCCGACGCCTCATGGCAGTGCAGGTCAATCCCCTGGCCCGCGACACGGCCCCGCCGCTGCGCGGCCGGCTCGTCGTCGTGGGCAGCGCCGACTTCGCGAGCGACCGCTACGCCGGCAACTCGCCCGAGAATGTCGTGTTCGCCCTCAACGCGGTGGACTGGCTCGCCCAGGACGACGCGCTGATCGCGATCCGCTCGAAGAACCGCGCGCCGGCCCCGCTCGCGTTCACGAGCGGGACCAAGCGCGACGCGGTCAAGTACGGCAACCTGATCGGGATCCCGGTGCTGCTCGTGGCGGTGGGCGCGGCGCGGCTGTGGCGGCGGCGCCTGATCACCCGGGGTACGTATCGGCCGCTGGGCGCGGCGCAGGTCGCATGAGCCCGCGGCAGCTCCGCGCCGTCGCGATCGGGCTGGCCGCCGTGCTGCTGCTGTGGCTCGCCAGCGAGCTGCTCTCGAAGCGCAGCGACCGGATCACCGCGTCGCTCGGGCTCCCCCCCGTCTCCGACGCCGCCGCCGACCGCGTAACGATCACGCGCGGCGCGGACACCGCGGTCCTCGCGAAAGGCGCCGACACGGCCTGGACCGTCAACGGATACGCCGCGTCGCGCCAGGCCGTGACCGAGCTGTTCGCCGCGTTACGCGACTCGACCCCGGCGGAGCTCGCGGCCGAGAGCCCCGGCTCGTTCGCCCGGCTCGGCGTGGACAGCACCGGCGGCCGCTGGATCCGCGTCGCGGGCGGCGGCCGCACCCTCGTCGAGCTGATCACGGGCCAGAACGGGCCCGCCTTCGGCACGCTGTACGTCCGCAAGCCCGGCGACACCCGCGTGTTCCTGTGGCGCGGGCGACCGCTCCCCGGTCCGACCCGCGGGGTGGACGAGTGGCGCGACCGGCGGATCGCCGGCGTCGAGCCGGACAGCGTGCGCGCGCTCGAGATCGCGCGGGGCAAGGAGCGCTACGCCCTGGAGCGCCGGGACCGCCGCTGGACCAGCGCCCGTCGGGGCCCAGCGGACTCGGCCGCGGTGACGCGGCTGCTGGAGCACTATCGCAACGTGGCGGCGGCGGGCTTCGCCACGCCGCGGCAGGCGGACTCGCTCCGGGCGCGACGGCCGCCCTGGCGTCGGGCGACGCTGCGTGGCCCCGCCGGGCGCCTGCTCCTCGCCCTCGCGTTCGATTCCACGGCCGCCGGCATCTGGGTGTACCGCGCCGACGGGCCCACCGGGACCGTGTACCGCATCGAGCCCTGGAGCGCGGACCAGCTGACGCCGGCCGGGCAGACGCTCGCGCCGAAGAAGTGAATCCCTTCATTTTCTGAGACTTACCGTCTATTTTTAGCCGCCCGAAATGGCGGAGCTCTCGCTGTCGCGGAGCCAGCTGTTGCTGCTCGCCGGGACGGCCAATCGGCCGCTCGCCGAGGAGATGGCCGGGCATTTGGGGCAGCCGCTGTGCGCGCTGACGATCCGCCGCTTCGCCGACGGCGAGATCTTCGTGAAGATCGACGAGAACGTCCGCGGGCGGGACGTGTTCATCATCCAGCCGACGAATCCTCCGGCGGAGAATCTCGTCGAGCTGCTCCTGATGATCGATGCGGCGCGGCGGGCGAGCGCGGCGCGGATCACGGCGGTGCTGCCCTACTTCGGCTACGCGCGGCAGGACCGCAAGGACCAGCCGCGCGTGGCGATCAGCGCGAAGCTGATGGCGAACCTGATCACGCACGCCGGCGCCGATCGCGTGCTGGGAATGGACTTCCATTCCCACCAGGTGCAGGGGTTCTTCGACATTCCGGTGGACCACCTGTACGCGGCGCCCGTGTTCGTCGCCCACTTCCGGCAGAAGCGGCTGCACGACCCGGTGGTAGTGGCGCCGGACGTGGGGTCGGCGAAGATGGCGCGCGGGTTCGCGAAGCGGCTGAACGCGTCCCTCGCGATCATCGACAAGCGGCGCCCCTCGGCAAACGTCGCCGAAGTCGTGAACGTCGTGGGCGAGGTGGCGGACAAGGATTGCCTCGTCCCCGACGACATGATCGACACGGCGGGGACGGTCACCGAGGCGGCAGCGGCGTTGAAGCGCCTCGGGGCGCGCAAGATCTACGCGTTCGCGTCCCACGCGCTCCTGTCGGGACCCGCCGCGGAGCGGTTGCGCGCGGCGCCGGTCGACGAGGTCGCGGTGACCAACACGATCCACATCCCCGACGAGCGGCGCTTCGAGAAGCTCCAGGTGCTGTCGATCGCGGACCTGATGGCGAAGGCGATCGGGTACGAGCACTCGAACCAGTCGGTGAGCTCGCTGTTTGACTGACAGTCGTAAGCCGCAAGCCATGAGACTTAAGGCTTACGACTTATGACTTACGACTTACGCCTGAGGAACTAGTGCAATGGCCCAGATCGTCTCCCTGACAGCAACCGCCCGCCGGGGTACGGGCAAAGGCGCCGCGCGCCAGGCGCGGTTCCGCGGCGAGATCCCCGCGGTGATCTACGGTCGCGGCCGCGAGACCCAGTCGCTCGCCGTGGAGGCGAAGGCCCTCGAGAAGGCGCTCACGGGAGTGGAGCCCGCGAGCACCATCATCGAGCTCGCCGTGGACGGGAAGACGGTGCGGACCCTGATCCGCGAGATCCAGCGGCACCCCGTGCGGCCCGACATCATCCACGTGGACTTCTACGAGATCCACGCCGCCGAGAAGGTGAAGCTCAAGGTGCCCGTGCACCTCGTGGGCGCGCCGGACGGCGTCCGCAACGCCGGCGGCGTGCTCGACCAGGTGACGCGCGAGGTCGAGATCGAGGTGTTGCCCGAGCAGATCCCGGACCGTGTCGAGCTGGACGTGACCGCCCTCAAGATCGGCGATTCGCTGCACGTGCGGCACCTGCAGATCCCGAACGTCACGATCCTCACCCATAGCGACCTGACGATCGCGACGGTCGTGCCGCCGCGGGCCGAGGAGGTCGCGGCGCCCACGCCGGAGGCGGTGGCCGAGGTGGCCGAGCCGGAGCTGATCCGCAAGGTGCGCGAGGGCGAGGAGGAGGCCGAGGGCGAGGCCGCCGAGGGTGGCCCGAAGGCCGAGACGAAGGGCGCGGCCGCACCGGCCAAAGGCGCTGCTCCACCGGCGAAGGGCGAGAAGGGCGAAAAGCCCGAGAAGACCGAGAAGCCCAAGGGCGGCAAAGAGAGCTGATCCCTGCGCGCCGTCGTCGGCCTCGGGAATCCCGGTCCGGAGTACGCGGCGACGCGCCACAATGCCGGCTTCTGGCTGGCCGACGCACTGGTCGCGCGCTGGGGGTTCCCCCCGTTTCGCCGCGCCGAGCGGGCGCGCGCGACCGCGGGCGAGGTGGACGGGGTCCCCGTCCGCGTCCTCAAGCCCATCACCTACATGAACCGCAGCGGTGCGGCGCTCGCGTCGCTGCGCGCCGATCCGGGGTTCAATCCCGCCACCGACCTGCTGGTGCTCGTGGACGACTTTCAGATCCCGTGCGGCACGTTCCGGCTGCGGGGTGAGGGCTCCGCGGGCGGCCATAACGGCTTGAAGAGCATCGAGGGAGCGTTGCAGTCGCGGCAGTACGCCCGGCTGCGCATCGGCGTGGGCCCGCTGCCCGAGGGGGCGGACTGGTCCGACTACGTGCTCGCCCCCTTCACCTCGGAGCAGATCGAGCAGATCGAGGCGTTGATGCCGGAGCTCGTGGCCGCCGTGGAACGGTGGCTGCGGGAGGGCGCGCCGTGAGCACCGGGCTGCTGCGTCTCCTGCCCATCGTCGCCGGGTTCGCGGGGCTCGGCGTCGCTTGGCTCGTCGCCGCCGCCATCCGCCGATACCCCGAGGGATCGGCCGCGATGGCCGAGCTCGCCGGGCTCATCCGCACCGGGGCCCTGGCGTTCCTGCGGCGCGAGTACTCGGTGCTCGTGCCCTTCATCGTGGTGGTCGCCGGACTCCTGACCCTCGCCATCGGGTGGCGCACGGGGGCGGCCTACGTGGGCGGCGCGCTCTGCTCCATCCTCGCCGGCTTCTTCGGGATGAGCGCCGCGACCCACGCCAACGTGCGCACCGCCGAGGCGGCCCGCGCGCGCGGTCAGGCTGCGGCGCTGCGCGTCGCATTCTCGGGCGGCGCCGTGATGGGCCTCGCCGTGGCGAGCCTCGGGTTGCTCGGCATCGGGCTGGTGCTGCAAACCTGGCTCGGGCTCGCGAGGGACGACGCCGGGTGGCGCGCCTTCAGCCAGATCATCTCGGGCTTCGCGATGGGGGCGTCGTCCATCGCGCTGTTCGCCCGCGTTGGCGGCGGCATCTACACCAAGGCCGCCGACGTCGGCGCCGACCTCGTGGGCAAGCTCGAGGCCGGCATCCCCGAGGACGACCCCCGCAACCCCGCCACCATCGCCGACAACGTCGGTGACAACGTGGGCGACGTGGCGGGGATGGGCGCCGACATCTTCGAGTCCTACGTGGGCGCGGTGATCGCCACCGTAGCGATCGGCGCGACCAGCGGGCTCGTGGGCAACCGGCTGAGCGCCGTCGCGCTGCCGGTGCTGTATACCACCGCCGGGCTCGCCGCGAGCCTCGTCGGGATCGCGGCGATGCGCCTGCTCGAGCGCGCGTCGCCGCAGGGCGCGCTGCGCTGGAGCACGTTCATCGCCGCCGGCCTGTTCCTCGTCGCCGCCTACACGATCACGCAAGCCGTCGATCCGCGGATCACCGCACCGGACCACTCCGCTCTGCCCACATTGGGCCCGTTCTATGCCGTGGTGTCGGGCACCCTCGCCGGAATCGTCATCGGCCTCCTGACCGAGTATTACACGTCGGCCGCGCCCATCCGGGTCATCGCCGAGGCGTCGCGCACGGGCCCCGCGACGAACATCATCGCCGGGCTCGCGGTCGGGATGAAGAGCGCCGTGCCGTCGGTCCTGATGATCTGCGCGGCCATCTTCGTCGCCTACCGCTCCGCCGGGCTGTACGGCATCGCCGTCTCGGCGGTGGGCATGCTCGCCACCGTGGGCATCACCATGTCCGTGGACGCCTACGGCCCCATCGCCGACAACGCGGGCGGCATCAGCGAGATGAGCCGGCTGGGCCCCGCGGTGCGGCGGATCACGGACGGCCTGGACGCGCTCGGCAACACGACCGCCGCCATGGGCAAGGGCTTCGCCATCGGCTCGGCCGCCCTCACCGCGCTCGGCCTGTTCAGCGCCTACGCCACCGCCACCGCGATCCCCGCCGGCGGCCTCGACCTCGTCGACCCCATGGTCGTCATCGGCTTCTTCATCGGCGGCTGCATCCCCTTTTTCATCGCCGCCGTCACGATGACCGCAGTCGGCCGCGCGGCCGAAGGCATGGTCGCGGAGGTGCGCCGCCAGTTCCGCGAGATCCCCGGGCTCATGGAAGGGCGAGCGCAGCCCGACTCGGCGCGCTGCGTCGACATCTCGACCCGCGCCGCGCTGCGGGAGATGATCGTGCCCGGCCTCACGGCCGTGCTCGCCCCGGTCGTCGTCGGGCGGTGGCTCGGCATCTACGCGTTGGGCGGGATGCTCGCGGGGGCGACGCTCACGGGCGTGCTGCTCGCCCTCTTCATGGCGAACGCGGGCGGCGCCTGGGACAACGCGAAGAAGCACATCGAGGCAGGGGCGCACGGCGGCAAGGGATCGGACCCGCACCGGGCCGCGGTGGTCGGGGACATGGTGGGCGACCCGTTCAAGGACACGGCCGGGCCGTCGATGAATATTCTGATCAAGTTGATGTCGGTCGTGAGTCTCGTTCTCGCCCCCTGGCTGATTCGCTAAGTGCTGCGCCTCGGCATCGTCGGCCTTCCCAACGTCGGGAAGTCCACGCTCTTCAACGCGCTCACGTCCTCCAAGGCCGCGGCCGCCGAGAACTACCCCTTCTGCACCGTCGAGCCGAACGTGGGCGTGGTCGCGGTGCCCGATCCCCGGCTCGACCGGCTGTTCGAGCTCGTCCGGCCCAAGACGAAAGTGCCGGCGGTGGTCGAGTTCGTGGACATCGCCGGCCTCGTGAAGGGCGCCTCCCAGGGCGAAGGGCTCGGCAACCAGTTCCTCTCCCACATCCGCGAAGTGGACGCGGTCGTGCACGTGATTCGCTGCTTCGACGACCCGGACGTCGTGCACGTGATGGGCCCGGTGGATCCCGTGCGCGACCACGACGTCGTCACGAGCGAGCTCGCGCTCGCGGACCTCGCGGTCGTGGAGCGGCGCCTCGAGAAGGCCCGCAAGACCGCCCGCGCCGGCGACAAGGAGGCGCAGGCGGAGCTGGTCCTGCTCGAGCGGGTGGTGGAGGAGCTGAACGCGGGCCGCGGCGCGCGCGAGGCCGGCGAGGGCGAGGAGGCCGTGCGGTTCCTGCGCCGGCTGGGCCTGCTCACGGCGAAGCCGATCCTGTACGCCGCGAACGTGAACGAGGACGACCTCGCGCAGGGCGGCGGCAGGTGGCTCGACGCGCTCCGCGCGGCGGTGCAGGCGCACCACGAGGAGGCCGAGATCGTCCTCTTCTCCGCGCGGTTCGAGGCGGAGCTCGCCGAGCTCTCAGGCGAGGAGCGGCGCGAGTTCCTGGCGCAGGCGGGGGTCACCGAGCCCGGGCTCGACCGCTTGATCCACGCGGGCTATCACCTGCTCGGGCTGCAGACGTTCTTCACCGTGGGCGACAACGAAGTGCGCGCCTGGACGATGCACCGCGGCCAGACCTCCTTCGAAGCGGCGGGCGAGATCCACTCCGACTTCCAGCGCGGCTTCATCCGGGCCGAAACCGTCGCGTTCGAGGAGTTCGTGCGGGCCGGGTCCTACAAGGCGGCGCGCGAGCTGGGTCTCGTGCGCTCGGAGGGGCGGGACTACGTGGTCAAGGACGGGGACATCCTGCTGTTTCGGTTCAACGTGTAACCCGGCGTCACCACCCCACCGGCTTCCCCTGGTTCTGCCGCTCGAGCCAGGCCATTAGCGGCTGGAAGTAGTCCACCATCGCCGTCGCGTCCATCTGGCGCTCCCCCGTCGCGTCGGCGAGGATGTCCTGCCACGGCTTGCTCTGCCCCGCGGCGAGCATGCGAGCGAGCTGCCGCCCCGCCGCAGCATTGCCGTACACGGAGCACCGGTACAGCGGCCCCGTCCAGCCCGCCGCCCGACACCAGGACCGGTGGAACTGGAACTGCAGGATCCGCGCGATGAAGTAACGGATGTACGGCACGTTCGCCGCAACGTGGTATTTCGCCGCAGGGTCGAAGTCCCGCTCCGAGCGCGCCGCCGGCTCGGCGACGCCCTGGTAGCGGTGCTTCAGGTCCCACCACGAGGCGTTGTAATGATCGGGCGTGATCTCGCCCGCGAACACGCCCCAGCGCCAGCCGTCCACCGCGAGCGCGAACGGCAGAAACGCGATCTTGTCGAGCGCGATGCGCAACAGCATCGCCGTGTCGCTCGCGGCGCTCGGCAAGCTGTCCAGGAGCCCGATCCGCCGGAGGTACTCGGGCGTCACCGACAGCGCGATCGCGTCCCCGATCGCCTCGTGGAAGCCGTCGTTCGCCCCGCCTTGGAACAGGTAGGGCTGGCTCTTGTAGGCGCGCTGGTAGAAGTTGTGCCCCAGCTCGTGATGGATCGTCACGAAGTCCTCGCCCGTCACCTGCATGCACATCTTCACCCGGAGGTCGTCTTTCCCATCGATGTCCCAGGCGCTCGCGTGACACACGACGTCGCGGTCGCGCGGCTTCGTGATCATCGAGCGCTCCCAGAACGTCGCCGGCAACGAATCGAAGCCGAGCGACGTGTAGAACCGCTCGCCGTAGCGCACCATGCCGCGCTCGTCCACGCGGTGCGCCACGAGCAGTCCGGTAAGGTCGACGCTCGGCGGCACGCCGGACGGCGCGAGGAGGTCGTAGATGTTCTCCCAGTCCTGCGCCCACAGGTTGCCGAGCAGATGCGCCGGGATCATGCCCTTCGGCGGGACCACGCCCGGGCCGTATTTCTCCACGAGCCGAGCGCGCGCGTAGGCGTGCAGCTGGAGGTAGAGCGGCTTGAGCTGGCCCCACAGCCGGTCGATCTCGCGGACGAACGCGTCGGCGGGCATGTCGTACCCGGTGCGCCACATCACGCCCACGTCGGCGAAGCCCAAGCCGCGGGCGCCCGCATTCGCCAGCGTGACGAAGCGGGCGTAGCGATCGCGCATGCCCACCGAGATGCGGTGCCACCCCTGCCACGCGGCGGCCAGCTCCGCCGGATCGCGGCTTGACGCCATGATGCGCTCGATGTCCGTGATCTGGAGGCACTCCTCCGGGGTCCGGCAGTAGGTGCCCTTCCCGTAGTCGGCCTGCATGCTGCTCGTGAGGCGCGTGAGCTCGGCGGCCTCGCGCGCGTCGGGGGGCGGCGGCGCCGGGAGCGAGAGCTTGAGCAGCAGGAGCTTGCGCCTGAGGTCGGGCGGCAGCCGCAGTCGCTCGTAGCGCCGCGCCTGCGTGGCCAGATCGCGCGTGGCGACGCCGTTGGCTTCCTGCGCTTGCGCCGTCAGCTCTTCGGAGTCGAAGGTGATGTAGGTGTTCGCCACCCAATCGGCGCGGGCCGCCTTGACGCCCAGGTCGTTGAGAACGGATTCGGCGCGCGCCATGAACGCCGCGGCGTCCGCGACGGTCGGCGGCCGCGCCCGACGCGAGCCCGCGGCCTGGGCGGCCGCGGGCGCGTCTGCGAGTGCCGCGCGCAGCGCGGCGGCGATGAGGATTGAGGTGTGCAACGAGCAGCGGGTCGGTCGGACGTAGGGCATCGCCCTACGCTACACCCGCCGGGCTGATTCGGCTACTCGCCCCCGACCGGATCACTCGACCCGGCGTGCTGGGTGCTGTTCCCGCGCTGGGGCCGCCCTGGGGCAGGTCGAGCCACGCGCGGGTCGCCGAGCGGCGTCGAGCGCTCAACCAGGCCGCGGCCGATCCATACGACGTGGTCGCCGCACATGATCGCGTCGACCGGATAGTCGTTCAAGCGGAACGATTGGCCGTCCGAGCTCGGTACCTGGGTGCCCGGGAAGTAGTACCAGCACCGCTCGCCCGTCGGATGGCTATGGATCATCCCGACCGTGCCACTCCAGCCGGCACGCTCACAGGTTTGCTTGGGGATGACGCGTGTGGGCGTGGACTCCTCGGGTTCGACGTCGGCGGGCGCGATCCGTGTCACGACGACCACCCCGGCCAACACCTCGCCGATCATGCAGCCCATGAACTCGGTCGAGAACGAGCGGTACTGGAGCAGCAGGAAGCGCCGCGCCTGGGCCGACAGGACGAGCGCGCGGGGGGCGTTCGCGGCGCTCAGCTCGTGCGCCGCGGCCGACCGCGCCAGGCGCGCGGGCTCGGGCTGCAGGGCGAGCAGCGACACGATCCCCAAGGTCGCACCCAGCGGGCGCAACACGCGCAGCAGCGTCCCCATCGAACCAGCGATCATGCGGCTCACCTCGTTCCAGCCCTCGGCCTCGGAACCAGCTCCGGGGTCCTGCTCGCACCATTTTTCGCAAGTCGAGTGCCACGGGGGACCAATTGCTGTGGCCACAGCCAAGTCGTTGCGCGCCGATACGTTTGGAGGCGGTGATTTCCCCGGGTGACGGCTATCACCCAGTGCAATCAGAGGTCAACCTCGTGAATTTCGCGGCATCAGAGTGTGATCTGGATCACGCGCATGCACTTTTCTGGAGCCTCAGGCCGGCCCTTTACCCCCCGCCGGCCCCTGTCTATCTTTTCGCCCCACAAATCCCCTACTCGGTGCCGCACCAGCGCCGGGTCGTCGACGACCAAAGGGAGGTGTCATGCCTCGTCGCTACGAGACGGTCTACATCTTCGACAGCGCGCTGGAAGATTCCGCGGTCAACGAAAAGCTCGAGAAATTCCACGCCCTCCTGACCAAGGACGGCAAGGGCTCGATCACGAACGTCGCCCACTGGGGCAAGCGCACTCTCGCCTACGCAATCAAGACCAAGGACACGGGCTACTACGTCGTGGCGCAGTTCGAGGCCGCGGCGGAGCTCCTCCCCGAGTACGAGCGCGTCGTGAAGCTCGACGAGGGGGTGTTGCGGTTTCTGGTCGTCGTTTCGGAGGGTTTGCCGGCCAAACCCGAAGCCGCGCCTGCCGTGGTCCCAGCCGAGGTGGACGAGATCGAGGAGGAGGAAGCATGAGACGGCCGTCCAAGACCTGTCCCGTATGCGAGTCGGGCGTGCGCGTGCTCGATTACAAGGACGAGCGCACGCTCGGGCGCTTCCTGACCGAGCGCGGCAAGATCCTGCCGAGCCGCTTGTCGGGGATGTGCGCGCGGCACCAGCGCCAGCTCGCGACCGCGATCAAGCGGGCGCGGCAGCTCGCGTTGCTGCCCTACATCAAGGGATACGGCGGTTGACTACTCCCACCCCCCGGCCCTGGCGCCTCGTCGCCGGCACGGTCGCGTTCGCGGCGTGGGCGCCGCCCAGTCTGGTTGGGCTGCCCTTCGCCGCGCTGATGCTCGCGACCCGGCCCCGCGCGCGCGCCGAATGGCTGCCGGCGCTCGCGGTGGGGGTCACGAGCATCGCGCTGCTCGTCGCCCCCGCGGGCGACCTGCTGACGGGCCTCGTGCGCGCCTACATTGTGCTCGCGACCGCGGCGTTCCTCGCCGTCACCCTCGCCGTCCGGGCCAACGGCGTTTTCGGGCGCGCGCTCTGGTCGAGCCTGGCGGCGGGTATCGCCGCGCTGGCGCTGGCGCGCGTGCTGGGCGGCGCGACGGCGTGGCAGGCCCTGCACTGGGAGGCGACCCGCCAGGCCAGCGGGACGATGCGCTTCCTGGTGGAGCTGGAGCCGCAGCTATTCGTCGCCTTCGAGCCGGTGGTGCGCTTCGTGAGCGACACGATCCCGGCGACGCTCACGCTCCAGAGCATCGCGGGCCTGGCCCTCGCGTGGCAGTGGCACCGGCGCGTCGCCCGGCGTCCGTTCGGACCCGGCCTGGGGCCGTTCCGCGAGTTTCGCTTCGGCGACCACTGGGTGTGGGCGCTGGTGGCGGCGTTGACGGTCTGGATCACGCCGCTGCTCGCGGGCCTCAAGGCCGTGGCGCTCAACCTCGGGGTCGTGCTGGGCGCGCTGTATCTCCTGCGGGGGCTCGCCATAGTGATCGCCTTCGCCGCCGCGTTCGGGATCTCGCCGGCGGCGCTCGTCGTGTGCGGCGCCATCTCCGCGGTGCTCGCCGTGCCGCTGCTGTTCCTGGTGCCGGGGCTCGCGACCCTGGGCGTGACCGATACCTGGCTGGAATTCCGCCGCCGCCTCAAGGCCGCGGCGTAACGATCGAAAGGATCGCGATGGAGATCATCCTGCGAGAGGATGTGCAGCACCTCGGCCGCGCGGGCGAGATCGTGAAGGTAAAGGACGGCTACGCGCGCAACTATCTCCTGCCCAAGGGGCTCGCCTACCCGGCCACCGAGGCCAACAAGAAGCGGATCACCTACGAAGCGGAGCGGTTGGCCAAGCAGCGCCTCGCCGAGAAGGAGGCGGCCGTCTCGGAGGCCCAGCGGCTCACCGGCATCGAGCTCAGTTTCTCCGTGAAGGTCGGGGAAGAGGACAAGCTCTACGGCTCGGTCACGGCGGGCGATATCCAGCGCCGGCTCGCGGAACAGGAACTGCACGTGGACAAGCGGCAGATCGACCTGCCCGAGCCGATCCGCGCGCTGGGCGACTTCCAGGTCGGCATCAAGATCCACCCGGACGTCCGACCCGAGATCGTGGTGCACGTGGTAAAGGAATGACGTCGGGGGTGGGGAACGGAACAAACGGGTGCCCGTCCCGCTATGACTAGCAGGCACGGGCCACGGCGGAAGGCCCCGAGCCCCGGCCCGCAGGGCGCTGCGGACGCGCTGCGGCTCGTGACCGAGGCCCTGGTGGATCGCAAAGCCCAGGAGCCCGTGGTGCTGGACCTGCGGGGGCTCACCACTGCGACGGATTACTTCGTCATTGCGTCCGGGACGTCGGACGCGCATGTGCGGGGCATGGCGGAGCACCTGATGACGGTCCTGGCGCCCAAGGGGATCGAGCCGCATCACGTCGAAGGGTTGCCGCAGGGCCGGTGGGTGCTGCTCGATTACGTGGATTTCGTGGTGCACGTGTTCCACCCCGAGTTGCGCGAGTTCTACCAGCTCGAGCGTCTCTGGGGAGACGCCCCGGTGGTCGCCCCCGGGGATCCTCGACGGGAAGGATGACCCTCATGCGACGGACGTTCGTGGCCGCGCTAGCGGCGCTTGCGCTGGGCGGCGCGACGCCGCTCGCGGCGCAGTACTTCGGGCAGAACAAGGTCCAGTACCGGACCTTCGACTTCAAGGTCATCCAAACCGAACACTTCGAGGTGTATTTCTACGACCAGGAGCGCGCCGCCGCGCTCGACGCCGCGCGCATAGCGGAGCGGGCCTACGCCCGGCTGTCGCGCGTGCTGCACCACCAGTTCCAGAGCCGCAAGCCCATCATCCTCTACGCCTCCCAGTCCGACTTCCAGCAGACCAACGCCATCGGAGGCGAGATCAGCGAAGCGACGGGCGGCGTCACGGAGTTCTTCAAGCACCGCATGGTGCTGCCATTCACGGGCTCCTACGCCGAGCTCGAGCACGTGATGCAGCACGAGATGGTGCACCAGTTCCAGTACGACGTGTTCAGTCACGGCCGCGCCGGCGCCGGCGTCGGGACGATCATCAGCGTCAACCCGCCGCTCTGGTTCATGGAGGGGATGGCGGAGTACCTCTCGATCGGCCCCATCGACCCCCACACGGCCATGTGGCTGCGGGACGCGTCGCTCGAGGGGCACCTCCCCACGATCGAGCAGCTCACCTACGATCCGCGGATCTTCCCCTATCGCTTCGGGCACGCCCTGTGGGCCTACATCGGCGAGAAGTGGGGCGACGAGGTGATCGGCGAAATCCTCCAGTCCTCGACGTCGGGCGGCGTGGCGGGGGCGTTCAAGCGCGCCCTCGGGCTCTCGCTCGATGAGCTCTCGAACGAGTGGCGGGACGCCGTGCAGACGACCTACCTCCCCGAGCTGGGCGAGCACTACCGCGCCCGCCGCATCGCGCAGGCCCTGCTCACGGAGAAGCGCTCCGACGGGACGCTGCATCTCGCGCCAGCCCTCACCCCGGACGGACGCCAGATCGCCTTCTTCGGGGAGCGGAATTCCTTCTTCGTCGATCTCTACCTCGCCGACGCGGAGACGGGGAGGGTGCTGCGCCGTCTGGTGAAGTCGACGCTCAACAACAACTACGAGAGCCTGCGCTTCATCAACTCGGCGGGCACCTACTCCCCCGACGGCCGCTACTTCGCGATCGCGGCGAAGCACAAGGACAAGGATGACCTGGTCATCCTCGACGCCAAGGGGGGCAAGGAGGTGCGGCGCATCAAGGTGCCCCTCAACGGGCTCACGACGCCCTCCTGGTCGCCCGACGGCCAGGAGCTCGTGTTCACGGGCTACGACGGCGGCCTCTCCGACCTCTTCGTCGTCCACGCGGACGGCAGCGACCTGCGCCGCCTCACGCGGGACAAGTACGCCGATCTCCAGCCCGCCTGGTCGCCGGACGGCAAGACGATCGCCTTCACCACCGACCGCGGCCCCGAGACGGACTTCGGGGAGCTGCGGTTCGGCAACATGCGGATCGCCTTGTACCATCTCGCGGACGGGAAGATCGAGCTGCTGCCGCACATGGAGCGGGGCAAGAACATCGACCCGGTGTGGGCGCCCGACGGCAAGTCGCTCGCCTTCGTGTCCGACCGTACGACCATCAGTAACGTCTTCCTCTACGACTTCGCGGACGGGAAGGTCTACCAGTTGACCGACCTGTTCACGGGCGCGTCGGGAATCACGCCGCTCTCGCCCGTGCTCTCGTGGGCGCGCGAGGCGGACCGGCTCGCGTTCGCCTACTACGAGGACGGCGAGTACAACGTCTACGCGGTGGACAACCCACGCTCGCTCAAGCGGCAGCCCTATCAGGAGCCGGCGACGCCGCCCGTCGCTTCGCTGCTCGCCGTCACGCGGCGGGACACCGCCCGGGTCGCGGCACCGGCCGTGTCACCGGCCCTGCAGCCGCGCGAGGCGGCGTCGGTGTACCGCTCGCCCACGGGCTTCCGCGCCTCCGCCGTGGCCCCTCAGGCGGGAGACACGGGCGCGGGCGCGCCGCTCTCGGTGCGCTCCCTGCTCGACTCGGCGACGCTCGCTCTCCCCGACACGACCGAGTTCACGATCCGGCCGTACCGCACGCGCTTCTCGGCCGACTACATCGCGCGGCCCACCGTCGGTTACGCCCGCGACAACTTCGGCAACGGGTTTTTCGGCGGGTCCGCGATCTCGCTGTCGGACATCCTCGGCAACCACACGCTGGTGTTCGCCGCGGCGGTGAACGGCCGCCTGGTCGAGGCCCAAGTGCTGGCCGCGTACGTCAACCAGACGCACCGGCTCAACTGGCTGACCGGGTTCTCGCAAGAGCCGTATTACTACTACCTGCCGACCGTGGTCGAGCCGAACCCGGACGGCAGCAACACCTTCATTCTCACGCCGCAGATCCAGCGCTTCGTCATCCGCGACGCGTTCGCCGACGCTTATTACCCGCTCAGCCGCTTCACGCGCGTGGAGTTCGGAGTGCACGCCACCAACATCGGCCAGGCGATCCTGCAGCAGCCCTATCTCGTGGACCAGTTCGGGAACGTCCTCGCCGTCGGGGACGCCGTGACGCAACATCTGCCGGGCATCAATTACGTGAGCCCGTCCCTCGGGCTCGTGCACGACAACTCGCTGTTCGGCTACACCGGCCCCTTCGCGGGCTCGCGCTCCCGCCTCGAGGTCTCGCCCAGCCTCGGTGACTGGCGGTTCATCAGCGGCCTCGCCGACTGGCGACGCTATTTCTTCGCGCGGCCCTTCACGCTGGCCGTCCGCGGCCTGTTTTTCGGGCGCTCCGGCCGCGACGCGAACCAATTTCAGAGCTTCCTGGGAAGCACGGACCTGCTCCGCGGCTACACCGCGGGATCCCTCATCAACAACGAATGCGCCCAGGCCGCACCCACGTCCGGCGGGGTCACCGGGTGCCCGGATCTCGACCGGCTGCTCGGGTCGAAGATCGCCGTGGCCAACGTCGAGCTACGCTTCCCGCTGACCCGCAACCTCGTGCTCGGCTTCCTGCCGGTCGGCCTGCCCCCGATCGAGGCCGCGCTGTTCTACGACTTGGGTCTCGCCTGGAACGCGGGGGACCAGATCGAGTGGCAGCGCGCCCCCGGGGACGACGTCGAGCACGTGCGGCAGCCGTTGAAGAGCTGGGGCGGCTCGATTCGGGCCAACGTGCTGGGCCTCCTGATCCTGCGCTTGGACTACACCAAGCCGCTCGACCGCACGCACGGCAACCCGTACTGGACCGTCAGCATCGGCCCGACGTTCTAACTCCGCGCTGCTAAAACACTTGTGCTGGCCTCGCCGGTCGTCTATTTTGTGCGGCGAGGTCCATTGGCTATCCGCTCATGGCTCTTCCTGCTTGCTGGCTTGACGCTCGGGGCCTGTCGGTCCCGAGCGGAGCCCGCAGTATCATCGCAACCACAAGTTAAACAAGTAGTTAGCAAGCCGGTCGTCGCCGGCGCGCGCTCCCCGGGGTTGGCGATTCGCATTGCCGCCAAGGGGGGGCCTCTCCGGGCCTACCGGCTGCCCGGTCTCGTTGAAGTACCGGGCGCCGTGCGGGGAAAGCTGCCCCCGGTGAGGCGCGTGGTGGGGCTCGACCCCGAAACGGACCTCCTGTTCGCGGTCACCGAGAAGCGCGAGGTGGTGGCGCTCGACGTCGCCGGAGGACGCCTCGACACGGTGGCCACCGCCGTCGAGCAAGCCGCGCTGGGACCGGACGGGACCCTCTATGCCGTGGACGACAAGCGACGCGTGGTCACGGTCGCACGGCGGGTGCGGCTCGCCTGGCCCCAACCGCTCGTCGGCGTGCCGCGGGAGCTGTTCGGCGCCGACCAGCGGCTGGTAGCCGTCCTCGCTCAGGATCCGCCCAAGATGATCGCTGCCGCTCCCGACCAGCCGCCGGCCACCCGCACGCTCCCGCCGGGCGGCGATCTGGCAGCGACGCGGTGGGGCGACCTGGTAGCCGTGGCGACGGACAGCGGCGTCCTGCTGATGGATCCCATCGACCGGCGCGAGCCCGCCTTCGTGCCGCTGGAGGACCATCCCCGCGCGGTCGTGTTCTCGCCCTCCGGCCACCGCATCTACGTAGCACGGCGCACCGGGCCGGGGCTCGCGGTGGTCGATCGTTACGAGCGTCGGGAGATCGACGGCGTGGCGCTGCCCACGCCCGCGGCGACGATCCGCATGGATCCCGCGGGGCGCTGGCTACTGGCGCGGCCGTCGGTGGGCGACTCCGCCTGGGTGGTGGACTTGCCAACCCGCACCCTGGTCGGGGCGGTCGCCACGAGCTGGAGCGTCGAGCTGCCGGCGATCGGCCCCGACGGCTCGCTGCTCGTGCGCCAGCGCAACGACCTCGTGGCCTACCGGCCGGACTCGCTCACGGAGATCGGGCGGGTTACGAGCGGCGGCGGCGACCTGTGGACGCTGACCACCTGGCGGCCGCGGGGGGGGTACCGCCCGACGCTCGTCGCCGAGGCTCAGGCCGCTACGCCGGCCGTGGACAGCGTGGGCCCCGAGGGCCCGCTCTACGTCCAGGTGTCCACGTCGCAGAACGAGTCCTGGTCGAGCGGGCTGGCGCAGCAGCTGAGCCGCGCGGGTCTCGCGGCCAAGGTGCTGCCGCCGCAGACGCCGGACGACGGCTATCGCGTCGTGCTCGGCCCCTACTCCACGCGCGCTCAGGCCGAAGAGATCGGCCGCAAGCTGGGCCGTCCCTTCTGGATCTACCAGCCGGGTCAGTGAGCGGTCGCGCCCTTCCGCGCTCGCGGCTCGACAACCTGATCCCCTCGCTGGTCGAGGCGCAGGCGCTCATCGCCCTCGTGCCGGCTACGGGCGACCTGCCGTGGGCGGCCGCGGCCGCGTGGGACGTGGCGCGCGCGGCGACCCGCGGCAGTAGGCGCGTGGCGCTCGTGGACCTGCTGCTCGAGACGCCCACGCTGCACGACGTCATCGGGGTCACGCCCACCGACGGGATCGTGGACGCGTTCGAGTTCGGGGTCTCGCTCAACAAGACGGCGCATCAGGTGGACGGTGTGTTCTTCATCGCCGCGGGCTCCAACCCCGCCCACACGGGCGACGTGTTCGCGAATCCGCGATGGCGGAAGCTGCAGGGCGGCTTTCGCGTCGAGGGGGCGCTGCTACTGATCTACGTCTCCGCCGGCGGGCTGGCGCGGCTCTCGGCGGTGCCCGATGGCCTGCTCGCTCTGTCGCCGGACGGGTACGAGCCCGAGTCCTCCATCGGCCAGGGGATCGCCGCAGCGATGGAGCGCGGCATACCGCTGCTCGGCGTGGTGCGGGAGCGGTGGACCCCGTCGCCCGCGGCGGCTCCGGCGGTCGAGCCGCCGCCGCGCGCATCGCGGGCCGTCCATCCTCCGCCGGCGCCCGGCGGAGAGGCCCCGAAGCGGCGCGCGCGGCCGGCCGTGGTGGCGATCACGCTCGCGGCGGGCGCCGCGGGCGGTTGGGTCCTGCTCGCGACCGCGGGAGAGTCGTTCCGGGCGCGGCTGGGCGACCTGACGCACGTCGCGCCAGCGTCACCGCGACCGCACCCTGCCACGGTCGCGCCGGTCCGCCCCGCTCCCCCTCCCCCTCCCCCTCCCGCGACCCTGCACGTCGACTCGCTCCCCTGGACCATACAGCTCGCGGCGTACGGCACGTTCGAGAAGGCGCTCGCGTTGGCCGATCGCCTGTCCGACGCGCGCCGTCCGGCGTTCATCGCCCCGATCGCGCTCGCCGGCCGTGCCCGCGGCACCGTGTGGTACCGCGTCCTCGTCGGCGCCTACCAGAGTCGCGATTCGGCGGCCGCGGGCCGCACCGCCCTGTGGCGGCGTGGCGGGGTGCCGCGCGGCCAGGGGAAGCTGTTGCGCGCGCCGTATTCCCTGGCGCTCGCCGGGCCCGCCCTGCCGGACAGCCTCCGCGCCCACGGCATCGCGCCCGTGCGGTGGCGGACCGGCGGCTTGCTCGTCGGCGCCTTCGAGACGCCTGAGCAGGCAGCGCTCGCCCAGACGCAGCTCAAGCGCGCTGGCCTCCAGGCGACCCTCGTCACCCGGGTGGGGAGCAGGCCATGAAATTGAGCCGGTTGGAGCTGTCGGGCTTCAAGTCCTTCGCGGGCCTGGCGGAGCTGCCCTTCGACGCGGGCGTCACGGCCATCGTGGGACCCAACGGCTGCGGCAAGTCGAACATCTCCGACGCCGTGCGGTGGGTGCTGGGGGAGCAGTCGCCGCGCCTGTTGCGCGGCGGGAAGATGGAGGACGTGATCTTCCAGGGCTCGACGGGCCGCCGCCCGGTCAACGTGGCGGAGGTCTCGCTCGTGTTCGACAATGCGGACGGCTCGCTGCCCCTGGCCTTCCAGGAAGTGGTGGTCACGCGCCGGCTCTCGCGCTCGGGCCAGAGCGAGTATCTCCTCAACCGCCAACCGGTGCGGCTGCGCGACATCCAGGACCTGTTGCGAGGAACAGGGCTGGGCGCGGACGCCGCGGTCGTCATGGAAGCCAGGATGATCGACGCCCTGCTGTCGGAGAAGGCGGAGGAGCGGCGGTCGCTGTTCGAGGAGGCGGCGGGCATCGGCATCTATCGCGACCGCAAGCGGAGCACCGAGCGGCGGCTCGAGGAGACGGCGGCCGACCTCGCCCGGCTCGAGGACCTGATCGCCGAAGTGCAGACCCAGGTGCGCAGCCTGGCGCGGCAGCGCGGCAAGGCGGAGCGCTACTCGAAGATGATCGAGGAGCGGTTCGGGATCGCGATCACGCTGGTCCGGCGCGAGCTCGAGGATCTGGACCTCGCGCTGGGCGCGCTGGGCGTGAAGTCGGCCGAGCTGGCGAGCGCGGGGCCGGCGGCGCGCGAGCGCCTGGCCGAGGCCGAGCGGGATCGGGAGGCGCGGGTGCAGGGACGGCACACGGCCGAGGCCCGGCGCACCGAGGTAGAGCGCCGTCTGGCGGACGGGAAGCTCGAAGTGAACCGGCTCGAAGGGGATCTGGCCCTGGCGGCCGAGCGCCTGCACAACGCGGGTCAGCGGCGCGCCAAGGCGTCGCAGGATCGCTCGCATGCGGAGGTGCGGGCCGTGCAGTCGGAGCGGGAGCACGCGGCCGCCGACGCTGAGCGCACGGCCGCCGAGCGGGATCTCGCAGCGGTGCAGGCCGAGCTCGGAGGTCGGACGGCGCTGGAGGAGCAGGTGCGCGAGCGGCTGCTGGTGCAACGCACCGCGGTCCGCGAGCTGGAGGAGGACCTGCAGCGGCGCGCCGAGGCGCTGCGCGCGCTGGAAGGCGAGCGCGCCGCTTTGGAGCGCGAGCGGGCGGATCTGCGGCAGCAGCTCGGTCAGGCGGCGGGCGAGCGCGCGGCGCGTCAGTCGGGCGCGCTGGCCACCGCAGCCCAGGCGCGGACGCTGGCGGAGCGGGCGGCGCGCGAGGCCCGCACGGCGGCTCGGGCGGCTCAGGCCCTGGAGGACGTCCGGCGCCGAGTGGCCGAGCTCAAGGAGCAGGAGGCGCACGGCCGCAGCGCACGACGCCGCACCGAAGAGGCGCTCGCCCAGCTGACGGCGCGCCGCGGCGCGCTGGCGGAGCTCGCCCGCGAGCGGGTGGGACTGGCGCCGGCGGCGCAGGCCCTGCTCAAGGCGAAGGCGCGTTTCGGCGACGCGGTCGTGGGCCCGCTCGCCGACTTCGTGCGCTCCAGCCGCCGCGACGCCGAGCTCGCCGAGCGGCTGCTCGGGGAGTGGCTGCACGCGGTGCTGGTGCGGGACGAGTCGGCGATCGCGGCGATCCGAGCCTGGTACGAGGAGGCGAAGCCGGGCCCCCTCGTGCTCCTGCCCTGCGTTCCGGGCCCGCGGCTCGCGGCCGACGGACACCCGCTGAAGGATGCGCTGCGGGTGGACGGCGCGGCCGCCGCGTGGGTGCAGGCACTACTCGCGGGATACGAGGTACTGGACGGCGGCAAGGCGCTGCGCCGGGCGAACGGCGCCGTGTTCCTGGATGGCGGGGGCGGCGGCGGGCCGCTGCAGCGCCGGGCCGAGCTCGAGAGTCTCGAGCAGGAGGTGGACGACGCTCGGGCCAGCGAGACCCGCGCCGCGGAGGAGCTCGAGCGCACTCTCGCCGAGCTCGCGGCCGCGGAGGCCGCGTTCCTCGCCGCGGCGACGGGTGCCGAGCGGGCGCGCCAGGCGGAGCTCGAGGCGGGCTCGCAGAAGGGCGACGCGGAGCGCGGCGCCGCCCACGCGCAGCGCGAGGCCGCCGAGGCCGGCGCCTTGGTGGAGCGGCTGTCCCAGCGGCTCGCCGAGGTAGAGGAGCGGCTCGACGGATTGCACGCGGAGCTCGAGCGCTACGAGCTGGAGCGCGTCCGGCTGGACGAGCGTTTGGGGGCGGAGCGCGCCCAACTGGTCGACGTAGAGGCACAGCAGGAGGCGGCCCGGGAGCAGCGGGTGCGCTGGCAGGTGGAGGCGGCGCAGGTGGAAGCGCGGCTGGGTGCGGCGCGGGAGCGGGCGGGACGGGCAACCGCGGAAGCGGAGGCGGCGCGCACCCAGGCCGCCGAGCTACGCCAGGAGATCGCGGCGAGCGAGCACGACGCCGCCGCGCTCGACGCCCAGCGCGCGCAGTGGGAGGACCAGCTGAAAGAACGCCGCCTCGCGCTCGCCGCGCTCGAGGCCGCGGCCGTCGACGCCGAGGAGCAGGTGCGCGGCGCCGAGGCCGAGCTCGTCCGCGCCGAGGGCGCGCGGGACACGGCCCGCGAGGCGCTGGAGGCGGTGGGGCAGGAGGAGCACCACCTCGAGCTCGAGCGCACCGGGATTGAGGGCCGCCGGCGGGCGCTCGCCGAGCGCGTCGCGGTGGAGTGGCGCAAGCCGCTCGACCGGCTGCTCGTCGAGGCGCCCGAGATCTCGGGCGACGTCGCATGGCTGCGGCAGGAGAACGAGCGGCTCCAGGCGGCGATCGAGGCGGTGGGCCCCGTCAACGCGCTGGCGGTGGAGGAGCACGCCGAGGAGACGCAGCGCCTCGAGTTCCTCATGACCCAGCGCGATGATCTCGTGGCGGCGCGCAACTCGCTGCAGCAGGCGGCGCGCGAGATCGATCAGACCGCGAAAGCCCTGTTCCTCGACGCGTTCGCGAAGGTGCGGGAGAACTTCCGCACCGTGTTCCAGACGCTGTTCGGCGGCGGCGAGTGCGACGTGCGGCTCGGCAATGAAGACGACCCGCTGGAAAGCGAGATCGAGATCCACGCGGCGCCGCGCGGCAAGCGGACCCAGCGCATCCACCTCCTGTCGTCCGGCGAGCGGACGCTCGTGGCCGTGTCGCTCTTGTTCGCGATCTTCCTGGCGCGGCCGAGCCCGTTCTGCCTGCTCGACGAGGTGGACGCGCCGCTCGACGACGCCAACGTGGGCCGCTACGTGCGCCTGCTCTCGGAGTTCAAGGACCAGACGCAGTTCATCGTCATCACCCACAACCCGCGCACCATGCAGGCCGCCGACGCCGTGTACGGCGTCACCATGCAGGAGCCCGGCGTGTCCACGATCGTGGGCGTCCGCCTCGGTCAGATGGAACCGGTCTAAGCCCGGTGCGCCGGCGACCCCCGGGGCGCCCCGCGCCGCTGTTCCGGGCCGCCGCGCTGCTCGGGCTCGCCGTCCCGGCGGGCCTCACGGCGCAGCGGCCGGCGCTTGCCGACGGCACGCTGCCCCCCACGACGCTCCTGTATCAGAACTTCCCCAACCCCTTCCCCGCCGGCGGCCGGGACTCCACCTGCATCTGGTTCGATTTGGCCGAAGGGGGGCCCGTGACGCTCGCGATCCTGGACCTGCGCGGGGGCCCGGTGCGACGGTTCATTCCGGGACCGGACTTCGGAGACGTGCTCGGGGCGGGCAGCTACGGGCGCGGCGGCACCGGCGGCCCGACGTGCGATCCGCGACTCATGTGGGACGGACGGGCCGACGACGGCCGCGTGGTGCCCGCCGGGGTCTACCTGTACAAGTTGACGGCACGGGGAGTAATTCAGTTCAGGCGAATCGTCTTCCGCGGAAGGAATCGCTAGCGCATGGAACTGGTCACCGTCGGCACCGGTACGGTCGCGCCCTCCGCGACCCGCACGTCGGCCTGCCACTGGGTGAGCCGCGCCCGGCTCAAGATCCTGCTCGACTGCGGCCCCGGCGCGCTGCACCGCCTGGCCCAGTTCGGGCTACCGTGGCCCGAGGTCACCCACGTCGTCTTGTCCCACTTCCACCCGGACCACTGGGCCGAGCTGCCGATGCTCGTGTACGCGCTGAAGTACACGACGGTGCCGCCGCGGCAGGAGCCGCTCGTCATCCTCGGCCCGCCCGGCGTGGTCCGGCTCGTGAAGACGCTGGCGGAGGGGTACGGCGAGTGGCTGCTCGACCCCGGCTTCCCGATCGGCATCCTGGACGTCCGGGACCGCGAGCCCTTCCCGCTCGACGGCGACGTGAGCCTCGAGACGTGCCGCGTGCCGCACACCCCGGAGAGCGTGGCGATCGGCCTCACCGGGCCCGAAGGCCGGCTCGTCTACACCGGCGACACGGGGCCGAGCCCCGAGTTGGCCCGCTGGGCCGCAGGGTGCGACCTGCTGCTCGCGGAGTGCTCGCTCCCGGAGGCGATGGCGATCGACAGCCACCTCACGCCGCTCCGGGCGGGTGAGCTGGCCCGCGGGGCCGGGGCCAAGCGGCTCGTCTTGACCCACTTCTATCCACCGGTAGAAACTTCGGACCCGGCGCGGGAGGCGGGGACCCGGTTCCAGGGGCCCGTGGCGGCCGCCAAGGACGGGGATCGGTTCAGGATCGGAGGACGCTAGCGTGCTGATCGTGATGCGGCACGGGGCGACGGACGCGGAGGTCCAGCGCGTCGTGGCCGTGATCCAGGAGATGGGATACCGGGCGCACCCGATGCCGGGCTCGCAGCGCACCGCGGTCGGGCTGGTGGGCAACGACGGCCGCGTGGATGCCTCGCGGCTCGAAGGGCTGCCCGGCGTCCAGGAAGTCATCCAGGTCACGAGACCCTACAAGCAGGTGAGCCGCGAGTGGAAGCCGGACTCCACGGTCGTGCAGCTCGGGGGCGGCGTCACGATCGGTGGCACGGACGTGGCGGTGATCGCGGGGCCGTGCTCGGTCGAGACGGAGCGGCAGATCCTCGAGGCGGCGCGCCAGGTCAAGGAGGCGGGCGCCGTGATCCTGCGCGGCGGCGCGTGGAAGCCGCGCACGTCTCCCTACGCGTTCCAAGGGCTCGGGCGCCCCGGCCTGAAACTGCTCGCCAAGGCGCGCGAGGAGACGGGGCTTCTCATCTGCACCGAAGCGATGGATCCGGAGAGCCTGGGTTACGTGGCGGAGGTGGCGGACATCATCCAGATCGGCGCGCGCAACATGCAGAACTTCTCGCTGCTCAAGGTGGCGGGCCGCGCCAAGAAGCCCGTGCTGTTGAAGCGCGGGATTGCGGCGACGATCGAGGAGCTGCTCCTCTCCGCGGAGTACGTGCTGTCCGAGGGAAACCGCGACGTGATCCTGTGCGAGCGGGGCATTCGCGGCTTCGATCCGTCCACGCGCAACGTGTTCGATCTCACGGCGATCCCGGTGGTGCACAAGCTTTCGCACCTCCCGATCATCGCCGACCCGTCGCACGGCACGGGGCTCAGGGACAAGGTGATCCCGATGGCGCGCGCCGCGGTCGCGGCGGGAGCGGACGGCATCATGGTGGAGGTGCATCCGAGTCCCGACAAGGCCCTCTCGGACGGCGCGCAGTCGCTGTTCCCGGACCAGTTCGCGCAGCTGATGCGCGAAGTGAAGGTCATCGCGGAGGTGATCGGGCGCCGGATCGAGGAGCCGGCGTCGGTGGGGGCGTGAACAAGTGCGGAATGCGGAGTGCGGAATGCGGAGTTTGTCGGACGTCGGTCGTGCGCGGAAACTAGCGTCGCGGTCCCACCCCGACTCGATAAACTCCGCATTCCGCATTCCGCACTCCGCATTCGTTGCGGTCGCGTTGCTGGCCGGCTCCCAGGCCCCCGACCCCTGGCCCGTGCTCGACCGCGCGAGCCAGACCTACCAGTCGATCAGCACGCTGTCGGCCGATTTCGTCCAGATCGTGGAGAACCCGCTCGTCGGGGCACCCGACACGACCCGCGGCAAGCTCTACCAGATGCGCCCCAGCCGCTTCGCCATGCGGTTCGTCGTTCCCAAGGGCGACCGCATCGTGGCCGACGGGCGCTACCTGTGGCTGTACACGCCGAGCACCACACCGGGCCAGGTGATCCGCGCCAAGATCCCGGCCGTCGGCACCACGGGCCCGAACCTGATCGGCCAGTTCGTGGAGCACCCGCACGAGCGCTACCGCGCGAGCTACCGGCGCGCCGACTCGCTCCCGGACGGGATGGCGGACGTCATCGCGCTCGTCCCCAAGCGGGACGACCAGCCCTACAGCGCGGCGGTGATTTGGGTCGGGCGCGCCGACGGCCTGGTGCGGCGGCTCGAGATCACGGAGACATCCGGGCAGCTGCGCACCGTGATGCTGAGCCGCGTGAAGGTGAACGCCGGGGCGCCGGGGCGCGAGTTCACGTTTTCGCCCCCGTCCGGCGTACGGGTGGTCGACTCAGGTTCCCCTTGAGCCTAACCAAATCCGTTGCTTACGAAGCTGCCACGTCGCACCCGGCTCCCGCTGGTTCCCCGCTCTTCAACGCCCGCTGAGTCTTAGCGCAAGATCGAATAGCATCGAGAGAGCAACAAGTGCGATGCCACCGATGGCCCAGGCGGCGTTCCGCTTCCGGTCTGTAACCGTTAGCGCGCGATCAGCAGGGAGGAACCGGACCTTGGTTCCGAGGTTGACGAGAAATTCTTCCGACCACGATAGAACGCCACCAAAGGTCCCCTCGCCATATCGGCCCTCGCCAAAGCCGGGCTCCTGGGCAAGGTTGGCAAAACTCTCGCGGAGGACGCCATACGAGGCCAGGAAGAATCCTACGAACTGGGAGGCCAGCCAAAGACCGAAGAGCAGTTGATGCCGCACGGGCTGGCCCTCCACTGGGCGAACGACAGGGCGAGGCCGAACTCGGCTAGGGCTGGCCCGATGCCGTGGAGTGCCCTGGGCAGCCATCATCTTCTTAACCGTCGCTCCGTTTGACCGCCACGCAATGTCCGCGAAGCGATAGCCTTGGGCGGTCAAACAGACAGGAGCGACTGTCAGCACGGTGCTTAGCAAAAGAGCGGCAGTGTTGGGTCTCATCAGAGGACTCCGCTTTCGAGACTCTGCTGAACGACTATCGCGATTCGTCCGCGTTCATGAAGCTCTCAGCACCCGCGTGTTGTTGACCGGCTATAGCCAGCCCGCCGCGCCTCCTCTTCCGTACGGAAGTAGATGAGGTTTGCAGGCGACAGGGGCCGAGGAACGTGAATAGTGCGGAGCGCACGGCACGCGTCCGGGGAGAGGGCCGCTGGAAGTATGTGCTGTGGAGGGTTGCCTGGTTAGGGCGTTTTTGCGGCGCCGACGGGCGGATTTGCGACACGGAGAGCAGCGTTGTGTCGCACCTTGATCCCAGAAACAGGACGACCCACGGCCGTCGTCAGAAGGAGTTATGCATGTCTGATTACAGGTGGTAGATCAGTAGCGAGCGCCTGGGCGACGCGCGCCGCCGTCGCCTCGTCCATCCCGCCCTTCTCCGCCAGCTCCAGCGCCGCGCGCCCCAGGGCGCGGTACAGCAACGCGTCGTCCCTGGTGAGCGACTCGAGGTGCCGTCGGATCGTCGCCTCATCGCCGCGCGCCACGGGACCCGTGAGGGCGTCCTTCGGCTCCTGGCGGGTCAGGTTCTCGAACGTGCCCTCCACGAGCGGCCGCAGCGCCTGCCACGCGTCCGTATCCGACAAGCCGGCGTGGCGCAGCAGCCGCTGCGCGATCGCCTCCACGACCACGAAGTAGTTCGACGCGAACACGGCCCCCGCGTGGTAGATCGCCTTCTGCTTGCCGCTCAACCGGAACGGTCGCATCCCGAGCTCCTGCGCGATGCCCTCCGCCGCCTGCACCGCGCGCGGCATGCCCTCGACGGCCGCCCACGTTCCCTCGAGGCGGGCGGGCGCCGTTGCGGGATCGGAGATCGTCTGAAGCGGGTGGAGCGAGCCGAGCGCGGCGCGGGAGGGGACGAGCGGGGCCAGGGCCTCCTGGCCGAGCACGCCCGAGAGGTGCAGCACCACCTGGTCCGCGCGCACCGCTTCCGCGCGGGCCAGCACCTCGGCGAGCGGGGAGATGGCGTCGTCGCGCACGGCGAGAATGAGGACGCCCGCCTGGGCGACCCAGGCGGGCGGCTCGTCCGCGGCGCCGACCGTCAGCTCGAGCGGCTTCGGGACCGCCTTCTTCCGCCGCCCGTGCAGGCGGACGGTGTAGCCCGCCTGCACGAGGGCCAGCGCGAGCCCCACTCCTGCGCGCCCAGGCCCGATGATGCCGACGACGGGGTCCGTGACGATGTCGGCGCGGCGCGTCACTCGTTGCGCGGGGGGGCGCCCGGGAGCATGCCGGCGATCGCCAGGAGGTCCAGCGGCGTCCGGGCCCTGCGCGCCCATTTCAGCGCCTCCTGGACCTGGCGGTCGTCGGCCATGCGACGCCGGAACTCCGCGGGGCGGCCGAACACGTAGCGCGCCGCCTCGTACCCCAGCTCCTGGGCGATGAGCGCCCGCGCGCCGGTCACGA
>Ga0209236_1000116_pt1 | contig 40067 bp, 39 predicted proteins | sample GraSoi013_1_40cm_FD_185819 | JGI IMG/M metagenome (GOLD analysis project Ga0209236, IMG submission 185819) | Grasslands soil microbial communities from the Angelo Coastal Reserve, California, USA - Sample 09_27_2013_1_40cm (SPAdes) (version 2) | ecosystem: Environmental > Terrestrial > Soil >... | reverse complement strand
TCGACTCCACCAGGATGCGCCGCTGCACCTCGCAGACCGGCAACTCCCCCTTGTGGTACAGCACTTCCAGGACCCCAAACTCCGTCGTGCCGAGGCCAAAGCGGGCGATGCTGGCCCGCGAGTGGCGCTCGACCGCGTCGAACGCCCGGGCGAGCACGACCCACAGCATGAGCCCCGTGTCGCCGGGGACGGTCGTCTTGGATGCCATCATCCGTCGGAACCTCCTCGGGAGCCGAATTGTTCCTCGAATTAGAGTATCTCGAATTCTAGATATATTTCACGGAGGTGGAACATGGTGGCGGATCTGGGATTGCTGGCCCTGCGGCTGGCGCTCGGCCTGGTGTTTCTCGGCCACGGCACGCAGAAAGCGTTCGGCGCGTTCGGCGGGCCGGGCTTCGCGGGCGCCACGGGGTTCATCGGGAGCCTGGGCTTCCGCCCGGCGCGGCTCTGGGCCGCCCTGGCGGTCGGCGGGGAGCTCGCCGCTGGGCTGCTGTACCTGCTCGGCCTGCTCACGCCGCTCGCGAGCCTGTTGGTGCTCGGCACCATGGCGGTCGCGATCGCCAAAGTGCACGGCCCGAAGGGGTTCTTCGTGCAGAACGGCGGTTACGAGTACAACCTCGTGCTCATTATCGCCGCGCTCACGCTGGCGCTGGCGGGGCCCGGGGCGTTCTCGCTCGATCACCTGCTCGGCTTCGCCCGCTAACCTGATCGGGTGGGCTGGGGCCGGCGGTGGCCCCGGCCCACCCCGTTCTGATTTAGATTCCCTCCCGCCCGTTCAGCCGGCAGGGAAGCCTGGAATCGTTCGTCCCCAAACTTTGGACCACCCTCAGGGGCTACACCCGCGAGGACCTGGTCGCCGACCTCGGCGCAGGCGTCATCGTGGGCATCGTGGCACTCCCCCTCGCCATCGCGTTCGCCATCGCGAGCGGCGTCACCCCCGAGCGCGGCCTCTACACGGCGATCGTCGCGGGGTTCATCGTGTCCGCCCTGGGCGGCTCGCGCGTCCAGATCGGCGGGCCGACCGGCGCCTTCGTCGTGATCGTGTACGCGATCGTCCAGAAGCACGGAGTGGACGGGCTGGCGGCCGCGACGCTGATGGCCGGCGTGCTCCTCATGGTGTTCGGCTTCGCCCGGCTCGGCGGTGCGATCAAGTTCATTCCCTACCCCGTCACGATCGGCTTCACGGCGGGGATCGCGTTGATCATCTTCTCGAGCCAGGTGAAGGACTTCCTGGGCCTGCGCATGGGCGCCGTGCCGGCCGACTTTGTCGCGAAGTGGCAGGCATTCGGGGCGCGGCTGGGGACGCTCAATCCTTGGGCGCTGGCGGTGGCCGTGCTCGCGCTCGGCATCATCGTCGGCTGGCCGTACATCAACCGGCGCATCCCGAGTCCGTTCGTCGCCCTGATCCTCACGACGGCGCTGGTCCAGCTCCTGCACATCCCGGTGGAGACGATCGGTGCGCGCTTCGGCGTGATCAACGCCGCACTTCCGAAGCCGGCGCTCCCCGCCGTGCCCCTGGGGCAACTCCCCGGCTTGTTCGGCGCCGCGTTCACCATCGCGCTGCTCGGGGCCATCGAGTCGCTGCTTTCGGCGGTGGTGTCGGACGGCATGATCGGCGGCCGTCATCGCTCGAACATGGAGCTCGTGGCGCAGGGAGTGGCGAACATCGCGTCGCCGCTCTTCGGCGGGATTCCCGCGACCGGGGCGATCGCGCGCACGGCCACGAATGTGAAGAACGGCGGCCGCACGCCGGTGGCGGGGATCACGCACGCGTTCGCGTTGCTCCTCATCACGCTGTTCTTCGGCCGCTGGGCCGGCCTCATTCCCATGGCGACGCTCGCCGCGATCCTGGTGGTGGTGGCCTACCGCATGAGCGAGTGGCGCACGTTCCGCTCCGAGCTCCGGGCGCCCAAGAGCGACGTCGCCGTGCTGCTCGCGACCTTCCTCCTGACCGTGCTCGTGGACCTGACGGTCGCGATCGAGGTCGGGATGGTGCTCGCGGCGTTCCTGTTCATGCGTCGCATGGCCGAGGTGACGAACATCAGCGCGCTCACGCACGAGTTCCGGGATCCCGTCGACGACTTCGAGAGCGACCCCAACGCGGTGCGCCGGCGCGTCGTGCCGGAGGGGGTCGAGGTATACGAGATCAACGGGCCGTTCTTCTTTGGGGCGGCGGAGATGTTCAAGGACCGGCTGGGGCGGATCGTCGGGAAACCCAAGGTCCTGATCCTGCGGATGCGCCACGTCCCGGCGATCGACTCGACCGCCCTGCACGCGCTGCGCGACCTCGTCGCACGGAGCCGGAAGGACGGGTCCCTGGTCGTCTTGTCGGATGTGCACGCCCAGCCGGTCGTGGCGCTCGAGCGCTCGGGCTTCCTCGACGAGATCGGAGAGGAGAACGTCACCGGCCACATCGACGACGCCCTGAACCGGGCGCGCGCCCACCTCGGCTTGCCGGCCGTCCCGCGGCCGGCGTACGCGACTGCCACGGTGGCGCGGGAAGCCCCGCCGCCGGGGGCGCAGGGTTCTCGAGGATGAACGGAGGGCCAGAGCTGATCGTCGCGAAGGGGACCTGCTACCCGTTGTTCGCCTACGAGGTCGCGCAGGCGATCGATCTCGACGCGGCGGAGCGACGGGTGCTCGCGGCGGCGACGGAGCGACTGAGCGTCAAGCAGAAGCGCCGCGCTCCCGCCTACTTCGAGTACCGGCCGGCGCCGCTGCGGGTGACGCAGGAAGCGGAGTCGCTGGGTCTGGCGGCCTACCACACGGCGCCGAGCGTGGAGCTCGTGCTCTACGACTTCGGCGCCATTTCGGTGAGTTACGCGGTGCCGATCGCCGGGCCGCTCGCGGGGCTGGCGGCCCTGAGCGCCGAGCTGTGGGGGAACGACCGGCTGGTCGCCGAGTCCCGCCGCCACGTGGAGCGGGTGCTCGGGACCCTGGGCGACGCGGCGGTCCGGCCGCGGATCGCGGACTTCGTGGAGGACTACTCGATCTTCCAGGTCGAGGCGTTCACGACGCCGTGCGAGGCCGCCGCCCTGTGGACGCACCACGCGCAGACGGTCGCCCAGATCCTGCGCGCCGAACCGCGCAGCCTGTCGCAACAGGAGATCAACGACGCCACTGCCTCCCGGATCTCCTTCGGGCTGGACGACGCGACCTTCATCGACACCGACGCCACGCTGCTGTTCGACCCCGAAGCGGACGATGTCCGCGCCGTGATCGAGTTCGCGAACACGCAATTGCTCGAGATGCGGTTCCTGGACCAGCAGCTCGACGACGCCCTGGAGCGGGCGTACGAGACGCTGATGCCGCGCCGTGCGCGTCTCTTCGGGCTCGGCCAGTACCGTCCGGAGCTCCGACGCCTCGCGCGGCTGCAGCTCGACGGCGCGATCCTCTTCGAACAGGTGACGAACGCCCTGAAGCTGGTGGGAGAGCAGTACCTCGCGCGGGTGTACTCGCTCGCGTCCCGCCGCTTCCACCTGGCCGAATGGGACGCGAGCATCACCCGCAAACTGCAGACGATCGACAGCATCTATGCCAAGATGGCCGAGCGCGCGGCGAGCCGGCGCATGGAGCTGCTCGAGTGGATCATCATCGTGCTCATCGCGCTGTCCATCATCGTGTCGCTCGGACCCGTGCTGGGGGCGCGCTGACGCTGTCCGGCCACCGGTTTGCCGCTCCCCTCCTGACGTGCCTCTTGGGGTTGGCGATGACGGCGCCGGTCGGCGCTCAGACGGCGGGGGAGATGGAGGCCCTGCCACCCGGCGACCTGTTCCGACCGCTCCTGGCCGACCCCAAGCAGCCGCAGTTCTTCGCGGCCTTTCTCTGGGCCAAGTCCGCGCAGGTGAAGGACCAGGTCGCGAGCGTCGGGCTGGGCGAGAACATCGGTCTCGTGCGGGGGCGGGGCGGATGGTGGCAGGTGAGCGTCGCCGCGGGCGTCTTCTCCCAGTTCGACATGGAGAGGCCGTCGTACGACTTGATCAACACCGACTTCATCGTCGGCTTCCCGTTCACCTGGCGCCGCGGCGTGCTCTCCGGCCGGGCGCGAGTCTATCACCAGAGCTCCCATCTGGGGGACGAGTACCTGCTGCGTGTTCATCCCGAGCGCGTGAACCTCAGCTTCGAAGCGGCGGAGCTCATCGTCGCCCGTGACTTCGGCACTCTCAGAGGGTACGCGGGCGGCGAATACCTCGTCCGGCACGAGCCCTCCGATCTCAAGCCCGGCGTGCTGCACGCCGGACTGGAGTGGCGCCCCGGCACCCCCCTGGTTCACCTGGGCCGAACGGGGTCGGGGCGCTTTCTGGCGGCGCTCGATGCCAAGGCTCCCCAGGAACGCGAATGGCAGGTGGGATGGGGCGCGCGGGCCGGCCTGGAGTTTAGCCCAAGCGCGCCGGGCACCGAGGTGAGCCGCCGCTGGAGCATCCAGATCCACGCGTATCGCGGCCCAACGCCCTACGGACAGTTCTATCTGGAGAACGTGTCGTCGATCGGCGTCGGGTTGCACTTCAGCTTGTAGGAGTGCGGTTCGGCGGATCCGCCGAGTCTAGCGGGCTAGGGGCGCCGGCGCGTCACGCTCCAGCGACCGCTCTGCGTTGTGGGGGCCGGTCCGGGGCGGGTCGTGAAGGTGCCTGCGATAGTGTCGCTGGCGATGCGGCCGTCGAAGGTCGTGAACAGCTTCATGCCGGTCTCGGGATCGGCGTACGGGGCGAGCGTGCCGCTGACGCGATCGCCCTGCACGCGCACGAAGTTGATGGTCAGGATCTCAGGGGCCGCGGGGGCCGGGGGGGTCTGGCCGGGCTGCTGCGGGTCGTTCCACGCCTTGATCGGGCGGTTCCATCCGACGGGGATCATCACCACGTCCCCGTACGCCGAGTCACCGCGCGCGGTGAGCGTGAACGAGATGCTCCCGCTGCGGCCCGTGGTGGAGCTGCTGTAGGATCCATCCCAGCGGCCGGCCAGCGCGGCGACGTCCGCGCGCGCCCCCACGACGGGGACCGGTGTTTGGGAGGACGCGCACGCTGCGAGCGCGAGTGCAAGCACAGGCGCGCCACCGGCGTATCGCATGGTCGCTACGACACCTCCTTCCCCGCGAGCTGCCGCAACACGTACTCGAGGATCCCGCCGTGCCGGTAATACTGAAGCTCCTGCGGGGTGTCGATCCGCACGATCGTGCGGAACTGGAACGACGTCCCGTCGGGTCGCGTCGCCTTGACGCCAAGCTCCTTGCCGTGCGGGAACCCTTCCGCGAGCACGGCGGCGAGCCCGGTGATGTCGAAACGCTCCCGGCCTGTCAGGCCCAGCGCCTGTACGCCCTGATCGGGCTGGAACTGCAGGGGCAGGATTCCCATCCCCACGAGGTTCGACCGGTGAATGCGCTCGTAGCTCTCGGCGATCACGACGCGCACGCCGAGCAGGCGCGGGCCCTTCGCCGCCCAGTCGCGTGACGAACCGGAGCCGTACTCCTTTCCCGCAAGCACGACCAGCGGCACCCCGTCGGCCTGGTACTGCACCGACGCGTCGTAGATCGTTGTGGCCGCCTCGCCCGGGAGGTGGACGGTGAACGGCCCCTCGGTGGTGGGCGCGAGCTGGTTCTTGAGTCGCACGTTCGCGAACGTTCCCCGCACCATGACCTCGTGATTGCCGCGGCGGGCGCCGTAGGAGTTGAAGTCCTTCGGCTCGACGCCGTGCGCGATCAGGTACTGACCCGCCGGGTGCGTCTTGCGGATGGAGCCGGCCGGAGAGATGTGATCGGTGGTGATGCTGTCCCCCAGCAGGCACAGCACCCGCGCGCCCCGGATGTCCGCGACCGGTGGCGGCGTATCCGGCATGCCGTCGAAGTAGGGCGGGCGGCGGACGTAGGTGGAGTCCGGCTCCCAGGCGAAGCGCTCGCCGGCGGGGACGGGGAGGCTCTTCCAGCGCTCGTCGCCCTCGAACACCTCGCCGTACTGCTTGTGGAACATCGCGGATTTGATCGCGCTGCGGACCACGCGATCCACTTCCTGGGCCGTGGGCCAGATGTCCCGCAGGTACACCGGTTTGCCATCCTTGCCGGTGCCGATGGGGTCCTTGTGGATGTCGATGTCGATCCGCCCGGCGAGGGCGTAGGCGACCACGAGCGGCGGTGACGCGAGGTAGTTCGCCCGCACCTCCGACTGGATCCGCCCCTCGAAGTTGCGGTTGCCGGAGAGGACGGCGCACACGACCAACTCGCCCTCGGCGACGGCGACCGACACGGCCTCCGGCAGCGGCCCCGAGTTGCCGATGCACGTCGTGCAGCCGTAGCCGACGAGATGGAAGCGCAGTTGCTCGAGGTACGCCATCAGGCCCGCCTCGCGCAGGTAGTCCGTGACCACCTTCGAGCCGGGCGCGAGGCTCGTCTTGACCCACGGCTGAGAGCGCAGGCCCCGTTCGACCGCCCGCTTCGCCGCGAGGGCCGCCGCGACCATCACCGAGGGATTCGACGTGTTGGTGCAGCTCGTGATCGCCGCGATCACGACCGAGCCGTGCCGCAGCTTGTGCTCCGCGCCGTCGAGCGTGAGGTTCACGTGGCTGCGGCGGGCGGGTGGCGCCTCCGTGGCCACGGCGACGTTACCCCCTTCTTCCTCCCAGCGCCGCGCGTTCGGCGTCGCGGGTGGCGCCACGGGCGAGGTCGCCTTCATGAGCGTGGGGAGCGCGTCGAGGAAGTTCTTCTTCACCTCGCGCAGCGGCACCCGGTCCTGCGGCCGGCGCGGGCCGGCGAGGCTCGGCACCACGGTCGCGAGGTCGAGCGCCAGCGTGTCGGAGAACTCGGGCTCGGGCGCGCCCGGCGTGTGAAAGAGGCCCTGCTCCTTCGTGTAGGCCTCCACCAGCGCGACCAGCTCCTTGGAGCGCCCCGTGAACGCGAGGTAGCGCAGCGTCTCCTGGTCCACGGGGAAGATGCCCACCGTGGCCCCGTACTCGGGGGCCATGTTGCCGATCGTGGCCCGGTCGGCGAGGGGCAGGCTGGCGACGCCCGGCCCGTAGAACTCCACGAATTTTCCGACGACGCCCTTCTTGCGGAGCATCTCGGTGACCGTCAGCACGAGGTCGGTCGCCGTGGCGCCTTCTGGGAGCCGGCCCGTCAACCGGAAGCCCACGACCTGGGGGATGAGCATGGAGACCGGCTGGCCGAGCATCGCCGCCTCGGCCTCGATCCCGCCCACGCCCCACCCCAGCACCCCCAGCCCGTTGATCATCGTGGTGTGCGAGTCCGTCCCCACGAGCGTATCGGGATACGCCTGCGGCGTGCGGCCCTCGCCCGTGAACACCACGCGCGCGAGGTATTCCAGGTTCACCTGGTGCACGATCCCCGTGTCGGGTGGCACGACGCGGAACCCCCGAAACGCCTGCTGCGCCCAGCGCAGCAGCGCATACCGCTCGCGGTTGCGCTGGAACTCCAGGTCGGCGTTCACCTGGAAGGCCGTCGGCGTGCCGAACTCGTCCACGATCACGGAGTGGTCGATCACGAGCTCGGCAGGGAGGAGGGGGTTGACCGTCTTCGGATCGCCGCCCATCGCGGCCATCGCGTCGCGCATCGCGGCGAGGTCCACGACCGCCGGGACTCCGGTGAAGTCCTGCATCAGCACGCGGGCCGGCATGAAGGCGATCTCGTCCTCGGGGGCCTTCTTCGGGTCCCACCGGGCGAGCTTCTCGATCTCCACGGCGCGCACCGTGCGGCCGTCCTCCCGCCGCAACAGGTTTTCGAGCAGAATCTTGAGCGAGTAAGGGAGGCGCGCGATCCCCAGCCCGCGGCGCTCGAGCGCGTCGAGCCGGAAGATCTCGAAGGTCCGGCCGCCAATGCCCAGCGTGGCGCTGCTCCCGAAGCTGTTCGCCGCCATCAGTTCACGACCTTGACGTTCGTCACGAAGTATTCGGTCTCGCCGAAGCAGCGGGTCGGCAGGCCCTTGTGCTGCTCGTACGCCAGCGCCACCCGCCTGCCGAGGGCCGCGTTGACGAGTGCCGCGACCGAGTCGTGTCGCACGGTGAAGTAGAACATCTCCGGCATCGCGCCGGGGAGCGCCACCATCGCGAGCTCACCCTCCCAAGTCTTGCAGATCCACCCCTTCTTGGAAAACTTCTGCACGTAGCCGGCGCGCTCGCCCTTGGCGTAGCTCCACGACAGCGCGGACCAGGTGTACAGGACGAAACCGAGCAGAGGCGCGACGACCAACGCGGCGATGAGGAGCTTCTGCCTGCGCGACAGAGTGACGTTCACCCGGCGGAATCTACAGTGTACACCTCGGTGCGATAAGGCGTAAACCCGCGTGCCTCGTAGTTGGAGAGCGCGTGCGGATGGTCGAGGGTGCACGTGTGCAGCCACACCCGTGTTGGCTGCAGGGTCCACGCGTCGCGCACGGCGCACGAGAGGAGATGTTTCCCCAGGCCCTGGCCGATCATTCCCGGCGCGAGGCCGAAGTAGGCGATCTCGACCGAATCATCCTCCGCCACTCGGCGCAGCTCGTACCAGCCGACCAGCGCGCCGCCGCGCACGGCCACGAACAGCGAGATCTCGGGCCGCGCGAGGTGCGCGCGAATCTCGGCGTCGCTCCAATCCCAGCGGTCGCGCCAGTGGTACTCGGCGCCCACCGTGCGGTAACAGTGGCGATACAGACCCGGCGTGGGGTGCGCGACGCGCTCCGCGACCACGTCGGGAAAGTCCCCGAAGGCCGCCCTGAACTGGTCGCGATACTTGAGCTCGAGATAGGTCCTGGTCGCTTCCACGTCCGCCCTCATGCAACTTGGCGTCCCAGCGTCGTGGCGTCTATTTTAACAGCATGACGTTCAATCGGATGGGCACTGTCCCGCTGCCGCTGGCCCTGCACCTGGCGAGCCACACGGTGCTCGGGCTGTTCTGCTTCTTCGCCGGCGTGCTGAATCTGGTCGACCCCGTGAAGATTCCGCAGGGCATCCTGTTCCTCCTCGTCTGCGGCTTCAGCTGGGGCTACGTCTTCGGCATCCTGATGGCCCGCAGGGAGGTGGTGGTGCTCGGGTACGTCGCGAGCGCCGTGTTCCTGCTGGCCGGCCTCGCAGGCGCCGCCCGGTTCGGATTCGACTGGCGGCTCACCGCCCTCTTGGTCGGGATTGGCGCATACGGGCTGATCGTGCTGAGCCTCTACCGGAAGCGCATCCTCGAAGCCTAGGCGCAAAGTCGCACCCCCGCAGCAAGCCTTCGTGCCCTTAACAGACGTCGAGGACAGGCGTCGAGGGGAACCGTAGCTGCGGGGCAGCGTTTAGCGGGGGAAAAGGAGGCGGTATGCGAAATTTCTCGAGCGACGTCATCGCTCTGATCGGCGGCCCTGAGGCGCCGCGTGGCGAGCCTGCCGAGCCGGCTCCCGCGCCATCCGACGAGCCGCTCGACGCGTATTCGGCGGCGGTGGCGGGCGCGGTGGAGCGAGTCGGCCGCGCCGTCGTCAGCGTCGAGGTGCGGCAGCCGGTGCGGCGGCGTGGCCGGCCGGAGCGCGAGCTGCCGGGCCACGGGTCGGGGTTCGTCTTCACGCCCGACGGATTCATCCTGACGAATAGCCACGTCGTCCATGGGGCCACGCACGTCGCCGTGCGCCTGCCCGACGGCCGCGAGCTGCCGGCCGACCTGATCGGCGACGACCCCGACACCGATCTCGCGGTGGTGCGCGTCGGTGGGGATCCACCCGTCGCCGCGCCGCTCGGCAACTCGGCCTCGCTGCGCGTGGGTCAGCTCGTGATCGCGATCGGCAACCCGTTGGGGTTCCAGAGCACCGTCACTGCCGGGGTCGTCAGCGCGCTGGGCCGCTCCTTCCGGTCGGTGAGCGGACGGCTCATCGACGACGTCATCCAGACGGACGCCGCCTTGAACCCGGGGAACTCGGGCGGGCCGCTCGTGGACTCCCGGGGACGCGTCGTCGGAGTCAACACGGCCGTCATCCTGCCCGCCCAGGGGATCTGCTTCGCGGTGGCCATCAACACGGCGAAGTTCGTGGCCGGACAGCTGATCGCGCACGGCCGCATCCGGCGCGGCCGCATCGGCGTGGCCGGCCAGCACGTGCCGCTGTTGCGCCTCGCGGTGCGCGCGCACGGGCTCGAGGCGAAGAGCGGCGTGCTGGTGACGGGCGTCGAATCGGGCAGCCCCGCCGAGCGGGCGGGCCTCAAGCAGGGCGACATCATCGTCGGGTTCGCCGGCCACGCGGTAGGCGGCATCGATGATCTGCACCGGCTGCTCGCGACGGACCGCATCGGGACGCCCGCCGTCGTTGCCCTGCTGCGCGGGGCAGACAAGCTCGAGTTGCCGATCGTGCCAGAGGAATCCCCCGCCCCCCGCTGAGCTGTTTGTGGAGGCACACGCCCAGTGAAGGTGATCCGAGTCGAGGCGGCCGGCGGGCCCGAAGTACTGCGCCACGTGGACGTGCCCCAGCCCACCCCAGGGCCGGGGCAGGCGCTCGTGAAGATCGACGCGGCCGGGGTCAACTACGTCGACGTGTATCAGCGCACCGGGCTGTATCCGGTGCAGCCGCCGCTCATCCTCGGTCAGGAGGCCGGGGGCACGGTCACGGCGGTGGGCCCGGGCGTGAGCGAAGTGAAGGTCGGCCACCGGGTCGCCTACGCCCACGTGCTGGGCGCTTATGCGGAGTACGCCGCCGTGCCGGCGGAGCGGCTGGTGGTGCTGCCGAACGGCGTGAGCACGAAGCAAGGCGCGGCGGCGATGCTCCAGGGGATGACCGCGCACTACCTCGCCACGACCACGTACCCGCTCAAACCCGGCGACACATGCCTCGTGCACGCGGCGGCGGGCGGCGTGGGTCTCTTGTTGTGCCAGATCGCGAAGCTGCGCGGCGCGCGCGTGTTCGGGACGGCGTCCACGGAAGAGAAGGCGCAGCTCGCGCGCGAGGCGGGCGCGGAGGAGGTCATCCTCTACACCCGGGAGGACTTCGAGGCGGCGGTCAAGCGACTCACCGAGGGCGCCGGTGTGCAGGTGATCTACGATTCGGTGGGCAAGACGACCTTCGCGAAGGGGCTGAGCTGCCTGGCGCCACGAGGGATGATGGTGCTGTATGGTCAGTCGAGCGGGCCCGTGGGGCCGTTCGACCCGCAGGTGCTCAGCCGCAGCGGGTCGCTGTTTCTCACCAGGCCAACTCTGGCGCACTACATCGCCACGCGGGACGAGTTGGTGGCGCGCGCCGAGGAGGTGCTGGACTGGGTGCGGCAGGGCAAGGTGGCGCTCCGGATCGGGCACGAGTTTCCACTCGCGGAGGCGGCGGAGGCCCACCGCCAGCTCGAGGCGCGGAAGACGACGGGCAAGGTGCTGCTGATTCCGTAACGGCGTGCACGCAGTCGTCACGCCTCTTCGTTACGCTCTTCCCGTGACGCCTCTTCCGTGACGTCTTTAGTCTCTCATCACCCCGGGGAATCGCGTGGGGTCGGGCGTGAACCCCGGAAACACCGCCGACAGATCCGTGGCGCCGAGGTGGCGGGCGAGAATCTCGCCGAACAGGTCGCGGAAGTCCGTCGTCACCGCGAGGTCGCGCCCCTCGAAGCGGCTCGCCGGGTCGAGACCAGGCCAGCGCCCGAGCACACGCCCGCCGTTCACGGGTCCGCCCATCACCAGCATCGCGGTGGCGTGGCCATGGTCGGTGCCAATGTTGCCGTTCTCGCGGATCGTGCGGCCGAACTCGGACATCGTGAGCACCACGACGTCGCGCAGCCTGTCCCCGAGGTCCTGGGCGAACGCCGCGAGCCCTTGACCCAGCTCGGCGAGGCGCGCGGCCAGCTGCCCCTCGCTCCCGCCCTGGTTGACGTGCGTGTCCCACCCGGTGACGTCCGCGAACGCCACCTGCAGGCCCAGGTTCCCCTTGATGAGCTGCGCGATTTGCTGCAGCGACCGCCCCAGCCGGCCCCGCGGGTACTCCGCGTCGTTCGCAGGCCGATACTGCGCCGGATTCGCCTGCCGCAGCAGCTGTACCGCCTCGAAGGCTTCTTGCGAGGACGACGACAGCAGGCCCGTCGCCGAGCCGGCGTACAGCTGTTCGAAGGCGCGGGTGAGGCGGTCGCGCGCCGCTCCCTCGGGCGCGCGCAGCCCGAACGCCTGCAGGTCGTCGATCGCGAGCGACGGGGCCGACCCCGCGAGGATGCGGGGGAGCTGCGGTCCGAACGCGACCGCGCGGAACGGCGTGTCGTCGTGCTCCCGGTCGTGCCGGCAGTAGCGGTTGAGCCAGCCGTCCGCGGTGGACTTCACCCCCGGCGTGCCCGACTCCATGTAGTCCTGCGCGTCGAAGTGGCTGCGCGTGGAGTCGGGCGAGCCGACGGCGTGGATCACACCGAGGCTCTTGTTGTCCCATAGGGGCTTGAGGGCCGCGAGCTGCGGGTGCAGGCCGAAGTGGCCGTCCAGATCCACCACGTCGCTCGCCGGCACGGCGATGCGGGGCCGTTCCCGGTAGTAGAGCGACTCGCCGTGCGGCACGACCATGTTGAGGCCGTCCACGGCGCCGCGCTGGAAGAGGCACACCAAGACAGGGCGGGAAAGGGCGGCAATGGGCGGTAATGGGCGGTAAGAGGCGAAGGCTGCCCTCGCCAAGAACAGCGGGTCCAGGCCGAAGCTGAACAACGCCAGCCCACCCGACTTCATGAACACCCGTCTCGAGATCGACATCGACCTTCGTCCTCCGCCGTTACCGCCTGTTACCGCCCTCTACCGCCCGTTCCCGCTCTACTGCCTCTGAAACTCCGGCCCTCCGAGCGTCAGGCCCACCGCCAGCGCGCGCGCAGCGACCGGGTCCGGCGCGGCCGCCAGCTCGTCGCGGATCACGCGCCTCGTGTTGTCGGACATCGCGCCCCCGAGCACGCCATCGTTCACCGCCGCGATGAGCTGCTCGGCGTCCGCGGTTGCTGGAGCCACCGCCTCGAGGGCGACCGTGACCCCCGGGAGCCTGCCGGCAGCCAGCGCCACGGCCACGTTCATCCTGTCGAGCAACGCGCCGCTGTTGACCCAGGCCTCCTCCCGTTCGGGGTACCCGTCGGGCGCGACGTGGCGGTACAGGGGCTGACCGAGCCGTGCGACGACCTGCGCCAGCCGGGGCGTGGTGTCCGGGTCGCCACCGACGGCGCGCACGGCACTCACCACGAACTCGAGCGGTGTCTTCACCTTGGCCCGGATGTTCTGGGGCGCCCAGAAGTCTGGTCCGTGCACGATCGCCCGCACCACTTCTCGCATGTCGCCGCTCGAGCGCTTCCAGGCGGCGACGGCGTCATCCACGCAGCCGTCCGGTGGGTCGTCGTTCACGAGCCGCTGACAGAGCTTGCGACTCACGTGGTGCATGGTGGCCGGGAGGCTCGCGAGCAGCTTCAACAGCCGGACGCCCTCGTCCATCCCGTGGCCCGCCGGGAACCTGACGCCCAGGACCGTCTTCTCGCCGTCGTCGTGCGCCCAATCGTGGAACTCGAAGCCGCCCCCTTGCTGCGGACGCTTGATGCTCCACCCCGTGAAGATCCGAGCGACCTCGATCACGTCCTGCTGGGTGTAGCCCCCGTCCACCCCCAGCGTGTGCAGCTCGAGCAGCTCGCGCGCATAGTTCTCGTTGATCCCCTTGGGCATGCGCTCGAGGACGCGCTGCCGCTGGGAGTCGGCCTGCGCCGGCTCCCGCGAAAACCCCGGGACGTAGCGGCCGCGCCCGAACCAGGGACGCGCCCCAAGGCGGGGTCGCGTGACCGCGGGCGGCGCGGAACCGGGGGCCACGCTCTCCCAGTTATCGAGGTAGAACAGCATGGCCGGGCTCCGCGCCGTGGCGATCAGCAAGTCCGCGAACTTCCCGAACGCGCGCGGGCGGAGCGTCTCCTCGATGTAGGACGGCGCGAGCACCCGATCGGCTCCCTTGCCGAAGAACACGTTGAAGTGATTGGCCCAGAAGTCGACCATGGCTTCGTACAGCTGGCGCCGGGAGAGCGCGGCACGCACCACCGCGAGCTGCTCCACCTCCCCGGCGAGCCGGCGGCCCATCTGCTCCTCCTTGCCGCCCTGCTCCCCTGGCGGGGCCAGGCTGTGCATCGCGGGCTGTCCGGTGCGCTGCCGCTGGCGCTCCCGCCGCTCCTCGCTCGCCGCGGCGTAGAGGCGGGCGAGGTCGCGCGGGTCGTAGCGCAGGATGCGGAACGCGGTGGCACGCTCGGCCACCAGCCGATCGTCGAGCTGGTCGGGGGAAAGTTGGCCGTCGATCCAGTTCATCACGCCGCCCGCCGCCACCGCGTCTACCTCTCCGGGTCGGGGGCCGTAGGCGAGGCGGTCGAGGGCATGCAGTGCGGAGTCGTGCGGCGTGAGGGCCGGGAGCTGGCGCGGCGGCGACTGGCGCGGCGCGGCATGGCGCGCCCCGAGCGAGGCCACCGCCGCCGCGAGCATCAGAAGACGCGCCAGGACATGGTTTTGCATGCGGTTATATTGACGAGTCGCCCCCCAAGGAAGTTAAGCGTGTGACCGCGCCGCCGCGTTTTGTCTCGCATGGGATGCTGCCCAGGCCCCAGAGCCTTCTGTCCCAGGGGGACGGCAAGCCGCCCAACTGGGGCCAGCGGCTGGAGGCGCTCAGATACGTCCCGCCGCTGCTGCGGCTCGTGTACCAGACCCACCGCGGCTACACGGTCGCGATCCTCGCGCTCCGCGCCATCCGGTCCTTCGTCCCGCTGGCGGTCCTGTGGATCGGAAAGCTCATCATTGACGGCGTGATCGGGGCAGCGCGGGCGCGCACGGGGGACGCGCCCGTGGACTGGTGGCACCTCGGCGGGCTCGTGGCGCTCGAGCTCGGGATCGCCATCAGCGGCGAGGGGCTGGCGCGGCTCTCCTCCCTCCTCGAGAGTCTGCTGGGCGACCTGTTCTCGAACCGCATCAGCGTACGCCTGATGCAGCACGCCGCCACGCTCGACCTCGCCCAGTACGAGGACGCCGAGACCTACGATCATCTGGAGCGCGCCCGGCGCCAGACGGTAGGACGGCTGGGACTGATCGCGCTGCTGCTCTCCACGGTGCAAGACTTCGTCACGCTCGTCCTGCTCGCCGGGGTCCTGGCCGTGCAGCTGCCGTGGCTCCTGCTCCTGCTGGTCGTCGCCGTACTGCCGTCATTCCTGGGCGAGACGCACTACGCGGCCCTCGGGTACTCGCTCTTGTTCCAGTGGACTCCCGAGCGGCGTTTGCTCGATTACCTGCGCTACGTCGGTGCCTCGGACGAGATGGCGAAAGAGGTGAAGCTCTTCAGCCTCTCCGACTTCCTCGTCGGCCGCTACGCGAAGCTCTCCGACGAGTTCTACGAGGCGAACAAGCGACTGGCGGTGAAGCGCAACCTGGTCTCGACGCTGTTCGTGACGATCGGAACGTTGGGCTACTACGGCGCCTACGCCGTCACGATCTATCTCACCGTGCTGGGCCGGTTCACCATTGGGGCTTTGACCTTCCTCGCGGGTTCGTTTCGCCAGAGCCGCGACTTGATCCAGCGCATCCTGCTGTCCGTGTCGCAGGTGTTCGAGCAGAGCCTGTACCTCTCGGACCTGTTCAGCTTCTTCGACGTGCGGCCTCGGGTCACGTCGCGGCCCGGCGCGCGGCCGGTGCCCGTGCCCATCCGGCGTGGGTTCGAGTTCCAGGGCGTCGGCTTCCGCTACCCCGGGTCGGACCGCTGGGCCGTGCGCCATCTCGGGTTCCTGTTCGAGCCGGGCGAGCGCATCGCACTGGTGGGCGAGAATGGGGCGGGGAAGACGACGCTGGTGAAGCTGCTGGCGCGGCTGTACGACCCCGACGAAGGGCGCATCCTGCTCGATGGCGTGGACCTGCGCGAGTACGATCTGGACAGCCTGCGCCGCAGCATCGGCGTGATCTTCCAGGACTTCGTACGCTACGACTTCGTCCTGAAGGAGAACATCGGCGTGAGCCAGGTGGACGCGCTGGGCGACGAGGCACGAGTGCGCGAGGCGGCGCGGCGCAGCCTGGCGGACTCGGTGGCCGCCCGGCTCGCGCGCGGCTACGACCAGATGCTGGGCCGGCGGTTCGACGGCGGCGTCGACCTGTCGGGCGGCGAGTGGCAGAAGGTGGCGCTGGGGCGGGCTTACATGCGCGATGCGCAGGTCCTGATCCTCGACGAGCCCACGGCGTCGCTGGACGCGCGGGCGGAGTATGAGGTGTTCCTGCGGTTCGCCGAGCTCACACAGGGCCGCATGGCCGTGCTCATCTCGCACCGCTTCTCCACGGTGCGGATGGCCGACCGCATCCTGGTACTGCAGGGGGGCGAGCTGGTGGACCAGGGGACACACGAGGAGCTCGTGGCGCGGGGCGGGTTGTACGCCGAGTTGTTCTCCCTGCAGGCGGCCGGGTACCGCTGAGCCGGCGGGCGCCCTTCCCGATCGGCGACTATCTTTGCAGGCACGGGAGGGGGCTTCTATGCGAACGGTCACCTTGGCAGTGCTGAGTGTGTGCGTCGCGGCGCTTGCGGGCCGGTCGCCGCTCGCGGCCCAGCGCCGCAGCAACGTGCTCACGAGTGAAGAGATCCAACGCGCGAACGTCGGGTCGGCGTACGATGCGGTCCAAACCCTGCGGCCGCGCTGGCTGCAAGGGCCGAAAGAGCTCAACCGCATGCCCTCCAACGCGGACGAGATGGCTCGCCCGGCCGGGATCTCTGTCTATGTCAACGACGTGTCCATGGGCGACGTGGACTATCTCAAGGACATCCCGGCGGTCAGGGTGCAGGAGCTTCGGTGGTTGAGCCCGTTCGACGCCGCCAGCCGCTTCGGTCCCACGGAGGGCCAGGCGGCGATCCTCGTCACGCTGAAGCGCGGGGGTTAGGGCACCCGCGCCGGGTATGTTTCGCGGAACAGCTGGAAAGGGGCCTCCCATGCCTACGTTCGCCTTGACGCTGCTCACGCTGTGCGTCGCGACGCTCGTCGGCCGCTTGCCGCTCGCGGCCCAGGGGCGCTCGAACATCCTCACGGTGGAGGAGATCGATCAGGCGAACGTCGGCACGGCGTATGACGCGGTGCAAGCGCTGCGGCCGCGGTGGCTCCAGGCGCCCAGAGAGCTGGGCCGCCAGCCCCAGAAGGGACTTGACACCCGCGGGCCCGGGATCGCCGTCTACATCGGCAACGTGTCCGTCGGCGACATCGAGTATCTCCGGACCATCCCGGCCGCGACGGTGCTCGAGCTGCGCTGGTTGAGTCCGTTCGACGCCGCCAGCCGGTTCAGCGCCACGGACGGCCAGTCGGCAATCCTCGTCACGCTGAAGCGTGGGGGTTAGGGCACCCGCGCACCTAGCTGCCGGTGGAAAACCGCACGGCGCCGAGCTCGACGAGCCCGTGCAGCGTCTGCTCCAGCTCGCGCACCTCGAGCCCCGCGTCGAGGGCCAGCTGGGCGAGGGTCTTGCGCCCGTCTGCGAGCCGGAGGAGGGCTGCGACGGCGGCCGTGCTGCGCGCGACCGCCACGCGTCCGTGCGGTGAGCGTGCCACGAGCAGCGTGGTGGAGCGAGCCGGCGCCTGCGGTACGTCGCTCCACGGCCGCAGCAGCTGCGGCAGCACCAGCGGCAGATCGTAGGCGAGCTCCAGGAGGACCGTCCCCTCCACTTTTTCCGGCGCGGACCACTCCGCACTCCCCACGCCTTCGTCCTTCCTCTCCGGACCATCTCTCCAGATCCGGGGACCCGCTTCGACCACCATCATCGCCGCCTCGTACCGCAGCAGGTCTGCGAGATAGGGGATCACGGGCCCCGCGCCGCCCACGTGGGTGACGACGAGCTGCGCCACGGCCTGCGCCGTCTGCCGGCTGCCCAGCACGATCGTGGGCACCAGGGCCTCGAAGCCCGGGCGCGTGAGTACCGCTTCGGGGCCGCGACCCGTGACCCGGGCGAGCGCCCGCGAATACTTGAAGAAGTGGACGACGCGCTCGTAGTAGAAGTGCCGCGCCAGGAAGCGCGCGAACCGCTCGACGCGATCGGGGTCGGCGAGACGGCGGGCGCGCCACGCGGCGGACTCGCGGTAGGGAGCGTCGGCGAGCGCCCGGATGACGTCGTCCTGCAGCGCGCGGTCGCTCACAGCGCCGCCCGGATCCGCTCCACGCTGCGGAACAGCGCCTCCGCCGTGAGTGACGGCGAGAACGCGTCGAACGTCACCGCCTTGGCCTGAGGGCACTGCGTCACCGCGTGGGCGAGGAACCCGAGCATCTCGTCCGACGGCTCGGCCGGCGCGATCCAGGGGCCCCCGAGGTCGCGGTCCTCCTCCACTCCCGCCACGTGCAGCTCCACGACGCGGTCGAGCGGAAACCCGGCCAGCCAGCGCTCGGGCTTCACGGCACGGTAGTGCGCTTCGAGCCAGACATGCGGCAGATCGAGCAGGAAGCCCGTCTCCGTGGCGTCGAAGAAGCGCCGCAGCCACACCGGCTCGGGCAGCTGGCTGGCCTGCACGTCGAAGAACCCGGGGATGTTCTCCATCACGAGCGGCTGATCGAGCCGCGCCTTCAGGGCGGTGGCGTTCCGGACGAAGCGCTCGAGGAAATCCTCGGTGTAGAGCGGAGGAAAGACGTAGTTGAGGTTGTACGTGCCGTCCACCGTGTGGAGGCACTGGAAGTGCTCGGCGACCCACGGCGTGCGATACAGCTCGGCGAGCGTGCGGGCCCGCTCGATCGAGCGCTCGTCGAGAGGCTCGGAGAGCTGCCCCAGGTAGTCGTGCAGCAGCAGGGTGTGGCGTGCGCGGATCGCGGGCCAGTGGGGGTCGCCTGGCGCCGGCGGGTCGGCCATCGCGAGGTGATCGATGCCGTCCCCCCGGACGAGCTCCGCGCCCAGGTGGGGGTTGTAAAAGGCGCCGATGGAGAGGCTAGCCATGAACCAGGCCACCCTCCGCCAGCTGGTCGACGAAGACCTTGATCTGCGCCGCAATCATCGGCGTCCCGCCGCGGTCCGTCCACTCGGCCGCGATCGCTTCATAGGCGGTGCGGCCGTCCAGCTTGTGGACGATGAACCGCTCCCGCTCGCCCCACGTCGCCGCCTGCCGCCTGGCCTGCTCCGTCGCCACGGCCGGGCGGAACACGTCCGCGACGATCTCGTCGATTGCGGCGACGGTGGCCGGTGCCAGGTGTCTGGGAGCGGCCAGGTTCTGAGCCACCTGCTCCGGGGTCCGCGCCCCTGCCAGCACCACGCTGACGCCGGGCCGGGACAGGAGCCAGCCCAGCGCCAGCCCCGGGAGGGTCGTGTCGAGGCGCTCGGCCAGGGGCCGCAGTCGCTCGATCACGCGGCGCCGCCGCTCGAACTCCGGCCCCTTGAACCAGTAGATCTTCCGCCGGTGGTCGTCTTCGGGGAACTCGGGTGGCTGCGGGTACGTGCCGGCGAGCAGTCCCGAGGCGAGGGGCCGGTAGGCGAGGAACGCGAGCCCGCGCACCCGGGACAGCGGCAGCTCGCGCTGCTCCACGTCGCGGTCGAACAGATTGTACGGCCCCTGGTAGCTCACGAGCGGCGCGAGCTCGGTGGCGCGGGCGATCTGCAGATGGGTCGCGTTACACAGGCCGATCCCCAGGGCTTTCCCTTCCTCCCGGAGCTTGAGCAGCTTCTCGAGCGACCATTCCCAGCGCTGCAGCGCTTCGTGCAGCTGGATGAGGTCCACGTAATCGCTCGCGAGACGACGCAGGGACCCCTCGAGGGAGGCGCGGGGATCGTCGTGGGGGCCGACCTTCGTCGCGATCGCGACGCGACCGCGGTGCGACCGGAGCGCGCGGCCGAGCAGGCGCTCGGACTCGCCGTCCCCGTAGGTCGGCGCCGTGTCGAAGAACGTGATGCCGCGCTCGAACGCGAGCCGAATCGTGGATTCGCGTTCCGCGGCATCGTCCGTCGCTCCCCAGCTCCGGCCCCCCACCGCCCAGGCGCCGAACCCGAGGCGCGGCTCGGACGTTATGAAACGCGGAGGGGGCCCGACGTCAGTCCGGGCCCCCGGGTGCATCGAACCGCTCCCTCAGGAGTGGCAGGTCGGCTGGAGCTCGCTCGTCTCGACGATCTCGGGACGATGACAGCTGGGGACGAGGTCCGTGGTCTCGATGATCTGCATCGCTTCCTCCGGGTAATTGGGACAACAAGGAAGACGGCCGTCTGGTCAATCCTACGGGTTGCCGTCGAACCCGTCAACCGGTAACTCTGAGGCCGATGATCCCGACTCAGGCCCTGCTCACAGAGAACGATCTCGCCGAGGAATTCGTTTCCGCGTTCCGGGACCGACGCCTGGCCGAGAAGTTCTTTTACTGGTTTCCGCTGTCCGTGCGGGCCTGGCTCGCCCTCTGCTCCGACGGCGCGTACCGCAACTACGTGCGCTCCCGCTCACTTATCGCGCGGTCGGCCGGCGATCTCGCCGGGCACTTCGTTCCCGGCCCGGTCGAGGTGCTGAGCCTCGGCGCGGGCCAGGGTGACAAGGACCTGCTGCTGCTCGAGGCGCTGCGCGCGCACGGCATGCGCGTCGCCTACCTCCCAGTCGACACGAGCCAGGCGCTGCTCGAGCTGGCGTGCGGCGGCGCGCTCGCAGCGCGCTTCGCGGCCCACGGGATCAAGGCGGACTTCGCGCGCCCCGACCACCTCGCCGCGCTGGCGCCGGATCCCGAGACGCCGGCCCGCCTCGTGCTGCTGCTCGGCAATACGCTCGGCGCGTTCGACCCGATCGCCGCGGCGCGGGAGCTGCGCGGGTTGCTGCGCCCCGGCGACCTGCTCGTCGTAGACGGCGAGCTGTACGGCGGCGAGGCCACCCTCGCCGGCTACGACAATCCGCTCAACCGTCGCTTCGCCTGGGCCCCGCTGCACGCCGTCGGGATCCGGGACTCGGACGGCGAGCTCGTGTTCGAGGCCCGGGACGACACGCGCCTCCCGGGTCTCCACGTCATCGCCAAGCACTTCCGTGCCGGCCGCCCCGTCGCAGCGCTGATGGGCGGAGAAGAGCTGCGCCTCGATGCGGGCGAGCGGCTCGCCATGAACCACTCCTACAAGTACGCTCCGGAGACCCTGCTCCGGATTCTCGGGGACGCGGGGCTCGCCGTGCGGTGGCAGGACACGAGCGACGATCGCCGATTCCTCATGGCGCTGGCCGGACCCGGGTGAGCGCGGTCCTCGAGGTGCGGGGGGCGCGGTACGCCCTCCCGCAGGGCCGCGTCCTGGTCGAGGACGTGTCCTTCGGCGTCGCTCCCGGGGAAACGCTGGTGCTGCTCGGGCGCAGCGGCTCGGGCAAGACCACGGCCCTCAAGCTGATCAATCGCCTGCTCGAGCCCACGGCGGGCGAGATCCGGATCGCCGGACGGCCCACGCACGCGCTCGAGGCCACCCGGCTGCGCCGCGGCATCGGCTACGTCATCCAGGAGATCGGGCTGTTCCCGCACTTCACGGTCGAGCGCAACGTCGGTCTGGTGCCGCGCCTCGAGGGGTGGCCCGCCGAGCGCATCGCCGCGCGCGTGCGCGAGCTCCTCGCCCTGGTCGGCCTCGATCCCGGCGTGTTCGGTGCTCGCTACCCCCACGAGCTGTCGGGCGGGCAGCGCCAGCGGGTCGGCGTCGCCCGGGCGCTCGCCGCCGATCCGCCGCTCCTGTTGCTGGATGAGCCGTTCGGGGCGCTCGATCCCATCACGCGCGTCGAGCTGCAACGCGAGTTCCTCGCGCTGCAACGGCGTCTCCGCAAGGCGATCGTCTTCGTGACGCACGACGTGCGCGAGGGACTGCTGCTCGGCAACGCGATCGGGCTGATGCAGGAGGGCCGGATCGTGTTCCTCGGGACGCCGGAGGAGTTCCGGCGCTCAGAGCATCCCGCCTGTCGGGCCTTCCTCGCCGCCGCAGGATGATCGCGTGAACCTCCTGCAGTTCTACGCGCACAACTCCCGCGAGGCCCTGACCCTCATCGGCCAGCATCTCTTCCTCGTCGCCGTCTCCACGGGCATCGCGCTGACGGTGGGCGTTCCGGGCGGCATCCTGCTCACGCGGCGGCCGGCATGGCGCGGGCCGGTGCTCGGGATCGCCAACGTCTTGCAGACCATCCCGAGCCTCGCGCTGTTCGGCTTCCTCATCCCGCTGCCCTTCATCGGAGGGATCGGCGCCCGTACGGCGATCGTGGCGCTCGTGGTGTACGCGCTGCTGCCCATCGTCCGCAACACGTACACGGGGATCGCGGGCGTCGATCCCGCGGTGCGCGAGGCGGGACGCGGCATGGGGATGACGGATGGGCAGCTGCTGGCGATGGTGGAGCTGCCGCTCGCGGCAGGGGTGATCTTAGCCGGGATCCGGGTTGCCACGGTCGTGAGCGTGGGCACGGCCACCCTCGCGGGGGCCATCGGTGCCGGGGGATTGGGTGTCTACATCTTCCGCGGCGCGGACATGGTGAACAACACCCTGATCCTGGCCGGGGCGGTCCCGGCGGCGCTGATGGCACTCGCCGCCGATGGTCTGCTCGGTCTTGCCGAGCGGCGGCTGGCGTGGCGCGCGGGGTAACGGGCCGTCGCTCGCTGGCGCTCGCGTGCGGGGCGCTGCTCGCGGCGGGCTGCGGGCGGGGAGACCGCATCGTCGTGGGGGCCAAGAACTTCACGGAGTCCGATCTGCTGGCCGAGCTCGTCGCCCAGCAGATCGAGCGCCGCACGGGGCTGCCGGTCGACCGGCGGCTGCATTTGGGCGGGACCTTCGTGTGTCATCGCGCGATCACCGCCGGGCAGATCGGGGTGTACGTGGAGTACACCGGAACGGCGTTCACCGCGATCCTGAACCACGCGCCGCTCGGGGATCGAGACAGCGTCTATCGCGCGGTCGCCGCCGAGTATGCGCAGCGCTTCGGGCTCACCTGGGGCAGGCCGTTCGGGTTCGACAACACGTTCGCGATCGTCGTGCGTCGGCGGGACGCCGAGCGGTACGGCTTGCGGCGGATCTCCGACGTCGCGCGCGTCGCGCCCCGCTGGAAGGCGGCGTTCGGCTACGAGTTCCTGGAGCGCCCGGACGGCTTCGCCGGTTTGGCGCGGGTGTACGGCCTGAAGTTCGCCGCGCCGCCGACGGCAATGGCGCTCGGCCTCACCTACCGCGCTCTCGCCGACGGCAAGGCGGACCTGATCGCCGGCAACTCCACCGACGGCGTCATCCAGGCTCTGGACCTCGTGGCCCTGGAAGACGATCGGCGCTACTTCCCTCCATACGAGGCGGCGCCGGTGGCGCGCGCGGACCTGCTGGGGCGCCACCCCGAGATCGCCCGTGCGCTGGACGAGCTGGGCGGGAAGATCTCGGACGACGCGATGCGGCGTCTCAACGCGCTCGCGGACGTGGAGCACCAGGATGTCGCGGCCATCGCGCGCGAGTGGCTCGCCCGGACCCTGCCGTGAGCGCCCGCATCATCCGCACCTACTACGCGATCACCGCGCTGTTCAATCTCGCGATGTCTCTCATCTGGGGCATCGACACGCTGTTCAAGCTCGGCGCCGGGCTCGACATCTTCCACGTGATGCTCACCAACGCCGCCTTCACGCTGGGCTCGATGGTGTTCGAAATTCCGACCGGCGTCGTGGCCGACACGGTAGGGCGGCGCATCTCGCTGCTGCTGTGCCTCGCCACGCTGTTCGTCACGACGCTCCTGTACGTGGGGATCGCGTGGCGGGGCGGGGGCTTCTGGCCCTTCGCCGCGGTGTCGGTGTTCCTCGGGCTCGGCTACACGTTCTACACGGGCGCCGTGGATGCCTGGCTCGTGGACGCGCTCAAGGCGACGGGCTATGCGGAGCCGCTCGAGCCCGTGTTCGCGCGCGGCCAGATGCTGTTCGGCGCGGCGATGCTGGTGGGCACGATCGGCGGCGGGTTGCTCGGGCAGATCCACCTGTACATCCCCTACCTCGTCCGCGCCGCCATCGTCGTGCCGCTGTTCCTGCTGGCGTGGTTCCACATGCCGGAGCCGGGCTACACCCCGCGCACGTTGGAGCTCGGGCGCGTGCCGGCGGAAATGCGGCGCGTGTTCGTCGAGGGCATGCGCTATGGGCTCGAGCATCCGGTCGTGCGACCGGTCATGCTCGCCTCGCTCGTCTCCATGAGCTTCATGATCTTCGGATTCTACAGCTGGCAGCGGTACTTCCTGGACCTGCTGGGCAGGAATCTCGTGTGGGTGGACGGGGTGATCAGCTCGCTCGTCGGGCTGAGCCTCATCGCCGGGAACGCCCTGGTTGGCCCGGTGTCGCGGGTCGTGCGCACGCGGACGGGGATGCTGATGCTCTCCGTCGCGGTGCAGGCGGCGAGCGTTGTGCTGTGCGGCCTGCTCACGGACTTCTATGCGGTGGTGGCGCTCTACCTCGTGTACGGCGCGGCCGTCGGACTGGCGATGCCCGTGAAGCAGGCCTATCTCAACGCCCACATCCCCACCGCGCAGCGGGCCACGATCATCTCGCTCGATTCGATGTTCGCCAACGCCGGGGGTGTCATCGGCCAGTCGGGTTGGGGGTGGCTCGCCCGCGTGCGCTCGATCGGCGAGGCGTGGGCGTTCGCTGGCGCCACCCTCCTCCTCGGCCTGCCGCTCTACTGGGTGGCGCGGCGCAACGACCGGCGGCTCGACCACTTCCCCGCGTGAGCCCGGCAGCGGCGCGGCTGCGCGTCTTCACGGCGGCCGCCCTGTTCTCGACCGGCGGCGCCGCGTTCAAGCTGTGCGGGTTCACGGGGTGGCAGGTGGCGGGGCTCCGGGGTGCGGTGGCGGCCCTCGTCGTGCTCGCGCTCGTCCCCGCAGCGCGCGGCACGTGGAGCTGGCGACTCGGGCTCGTCGGCTGCGCCTACGCCGCGACCACGATCCTCTTCGTCCAGGCCAACAAGCTCACGACCGCGGCGAGCGCCGTGTTTCTCGAGGACGCGAGCCCGGTGTTCGTGCTGGTGCTGGGACCCCTGCTGCTGCGTGAGCGGGCCCGGCGCAGCGATCTGGTGTTTCTGGCGGCGGCGCTGTGCGGCATGGCGTTTTTCTTCGTGGGGGTGGAGCCCCCGCGCGCCACGGCCACGAACCCCGTGCTCGGCAACCTGCTCTCCGCCGTCAGCTCGGTGACGTTCGCCTTCACCGTGATCGGGTACCGCTGGCTGGCGCACCATACGGGCGGCGGGGCCGGCTCGGTCGCCGCGGCCCTGGTGTCGGGCAACCTCACCGCGTTCGTCTTCTCGCTGCCCTGGGCGCTGCCCATCGCAGCCGGCGCGCCGCGGGACTGGGTGGTGATCGCCTACCTGGGCATCGTGCAGCTGGGCCTGGGCTACGTCGTGCTGGCGCAGGCGGTGCCGCACGCCACGGCGCTGGACGTGTCGCTGCTGCTCCTGCTCGAGCCGGTGCTCAATCCGATCTGGGCGTGGCTGGTGCACGGGGAGGTGCCGGGGGTGTGGTCGGTCGCGGGCGGCGGGATCATTCTCGGGGCCGTGGCCGTGAAAGTCTGGAGCGACTCGAGACGCCTGGACGTGAGGTAGTCGCGCCGGTCGGCGACCGGCGCGACTACCTGAGTCCGGCCCTGCTACTTCGCGCTGTCGGCCGGCTGGTGCGCATCCCGCCGCAGGTCCCGGCGATCGCGCCGCAGATCCCGCCGGTCGGCCCGGGCATCGCGCACGTCGCGGCGCACATCGCGGCGGTCGGCCCGGAGGTCACGCCGGTCCTGCCGCGCCTCCTTCACATCCCCGCTCTTCACGTCCTGCCGGATCTCCCGGCGGTCCTGACGGACGTCGTTCACGTCGCCCTTGATGTCCCGGCGGTCGCTGCGCAGTTCACGCCGGTCGTGGCGAACCTCGCGGCGGTCCCGCTTCACGTCGTTGGTATCGCGCGCCTGGGCGGCGAGCGTCAATGGCAGGGCCACCAGCGTTAGGGCGGTGAACAGCGTGAATCGGCCTCGCATAAGCATCCCCGGAAGAAGGTCGGGAGTGAGACGTTGCCGTAACCACGGCGTTAAGTGAGTGACCGGGATCACGCGGCCTCACTCCCGCTTGCGGCGCGGCGCGGGCATATTCCCGCGCGCATGGCGGAAACGTACGCCTCCCTCGCCGCGTCCCTCTCGGACCGCTACGCCATCGACCGCGAGCTCGGCCGGGGCGGCATGGCGACCGTCTACCTCGCCCAGGACAAGAAGCACGACCGCAAGGTGGCGATCAAGGTGCTCCGGCGCGAGCTCGCGGCCTCGGTCGGCGCCGAGCGGTTCCTGCGGGAGATCCAGATCGCGGCGCGCCTCGCTCATCCCCACATCCTGCCGCTCATCGACTCGGGCGAGGCCCACGGTGCCCTGTACTACGTGACGCCGCACGTGCCGGACGGCTCGCTGCGCCAGCGGCTGGAGCGCGAGCGGCGGATGCCGCTCGCGGAGGCGATCAGGATCGCGCGTGACGTGGGCGTGGCCCTCGACTACGCGCATCGCCAGGGCTTCGTCCATCGCGACGTGAAGCCCGAGAACATCCTGTTCGCGGACCTCCACGCGGTGCTCGCCGACTTTGGTATCGCGCGCGCCTTCTCCGAGGTCGGCGTGGAAATGGTGACCGAGGGCGGGCTGGCGCTGGGGACGCCGGAGTACATGAGCCCGGAGCAGGCGAGCGGCGAGCAGGATCTGGGAGGCCGGAGCGACCTCTACAGCCTGGCGTGCGTGGTCTACGAGATGCTGGCTGGCGAGCCGCCGCTGCGCGGCCGCGGCGCGCGGGCCACCATGGCGAAGCAGGTGACCGAGACCCCGCGGCCGCTGCGCGCCGTCAGGCCGGACGCGCCCGCCCGCGTCGAGCGGGTGCTCGCGCGCGCGCTCGCCAAGAATCCCGACGAGCGGTTCGCGACCGTCGCCGAGTTTCTGGCGGCCCTGCAGGGCGAGGGAGCGGACGCCGGGTCGGGGGTGATCGCCTCGGCGGCCGTCCGCTGCATCGCCGTGCTCCCGTTCGTCAACGCGAGCCCCGAGCCCGAGAACGAGTATCTCAGCGACGGCATCACGGACGAGCTGATCGCCGCCCTCGCGGGCGTGGAAGGGCTGCGGGTGGCGTCGCGCACGTCCGTGTTCGCGCTCAAGGGAAAGCCGCAGGACGTTCGCGCCATCGGCGCTCTACTGGGCGCGGCCTGGGTGCTGGAAGGCACCGTGCGCCGGGCGGGCGACCGCCTGCGGATCTCGGCCCAGCTGACGTCGACCGAGGACGGCCAGCTGCTCTGGTCCGAGCGATACGATCGCACGCTCGCCGACGTGTTCGCGATCCAGGAGGAGATCGCCCGCACCATCGTCGACACGCTGCGGGCGACCTCGTTCGCCGACCTCACGGCCCCGGCCGCCCGGCGGTACACGCAGAGCATCGTGGCGTACGGATTGTACCTGAAGGGCCGCTACGCCTGGAACAAGCGGACGCAGGAGGACATCACCGACGCCATTGGCTACTTCGAGCAGGCGATCGCGGAAGATCCCGACTACGCCCCCGCGTACGCGGGGCTCTCGGATTCCTACGCGTTGCAGCTGGACTACCGCAGCGTGCCCGTCGCCGAGGGGTTCGCCCGCGCCGAGGAGTACGCACGCAGGGCGCTGGAGCTGGACGAGACGGTCGCGGAGGCACACGCGTCGCTCGGTTGGGTGCTGTTCATCTACGACTGGGACTGGGACGGCGCCGCGCGGGAGTTCAAGCGGGCGATCACGTTGGACCCCCGGTATCCCACGGCGCATCAGTGGTTCGCATTCTACCTCGCCGCGATGGGCCGGCTCGACGAGGCGCTGGTCGAGAGTCACACGGCGCTGGAGCTCGATCCGGCGTCGGTGTCGATCAGGCGGAGCGTGGGGTGGGCGTATTTCTACGCGCGGCGGTACGACCAAGCGCGCTATCACCTCTCCCGGGCGATCGCGATGAACCCGACGGCGGTGGAGAACTATCGCATTCTCGCGCTCGCGCTCGCGCAGCAGGGGCAGTGGGCCGAGGCGGAGCGGGCCACTCGTGAGGCGATGGCGCTCGCCGCTGCCGGGCCGTACACGATGGCGACGCTGGGCTACGTGCTGGCCCGGGCCGGGAGGCACGCCGAAGCCGAGGAGCTGCTGGTCGGGCTCGAGGCGCGCAGTCGGCTGGGGTACGTCTCGCCGGTCGCGTTCGCCACGCTGCACATCGCACTCGAGCGGTGGGACGACGCGTTCGAGTGGATCGAGCGGGCCTACGAGGAGCGGCGCGGGTGGCTGGCGTATCTCAAGGTGAACCCGATCCTGGATCCGCTGCGCGGGGACCCTCGGTTCGCGGCGCTCCTCAAGAAGATGCGCCTGTGAAGCCGCGCGTCGTCACTTCCCGCGAAACTTGGGCAGGTCCTTGCGATGCCGCTTCAGGAACTCCTCGTAGACGTGCGAGTCGGTGTAATCCCGCATCTCGCAGATCTTGTTGCCCCTGAACCTGAGGACGGCGCAGGTGCGCTGGTCCATGACGTCCTGGGGATCGCTCTTGAGCCAGCTCATTTCTCGGATCTCGACAATCACCCGCCCGTCGGCCTCGTACCAGTTGCGCCACACGTCTTCGTAGCTCCACTCGGCCGCGCCGAGGCCCGCCTCGCGATTGTCGAAGCAGCGGATGACGGCGGTGCGCCCCCTCCACTCGCCGCCGATCGGCGGCGCGCCGGCCACCCAGTAGACGATGTCGTCCGTAAAGTAGCTCGCCACCTCCTCCATCTTGCCGGCGAACAGGGCCTTCTCGTAGCCCTTCGCGACCTGCATGCGCTCGCTCATACCGTGATCTCCTCGATCTCCTCGGGCTCCGGGAGGGTGTTCGCCTTGCGCCCGGCCCGCTCCATGGGCTTGTCCATTTCGGCCTTGTGTTGGTCGATGATGGTCCAGAAGTCGAGGGCGCGATCCAGCAGCTCGTAGGACGCCTCGCGCAGGGGCTCGCTCGCGCGCACCTGGCGGACGTTGTTCTGCATGTCCTCGGCGTCCCAGCCGCGCGAATGGGCGATGAACGGGAAGGGGGGGAACACGAAGCCGAGCTCCGACCAGAACGTCAGCATGCCGCCCGCGACGGCCTGGATGTTGTCCTGGCCGCCCGTAATGATGAACGCCGCGACCTTGTTCCTGATCAGCACCTTGTCGTGGATCGTGATCTGGTTCTGCACGCAGTTCAGCCGCTCGATCATCTTGTAGTAGAGCGACGAGGCGTTGCCCCAGCGGATCGGCGTCGCGATCAGCACCACGTCGGCCCAGTGCACGAGCCCCTCGTATACGACGGTGAGCTGATCGTCCGGGTCGCGCTCCGTGATGGCGCACGGCCAGGTGCAGGCGTGGGACGCCTTGGAGTAGTTCCCCTCGCAGTGGCGGAACTTCAGGTCGCGCAGCTTGACGTACTGCGTATCGGCATTGCGGCGCTTCGCCTGCTCGAGCGCGTGCTCGAGCAGCGCGTCCGATGTGGAGTAGCGGGGGTTCACGTCATCCATGGCCGTGGTGGAGACGCACAGCACCCGGGGCGCGGCACCGGCTGTCTTGGGATGCTCCTCGAGTAAGTGTGATGGCATGTGCTTGACGAGCTTGCGCGGCATGGCGGGCGGGGTCTGCGCGTATACGCCGTCGGCGCGCTCCTCCACCGCGAACACGGGGACTTGCTCCTCGTCGTAGCCCTCCGGTCCCTTGCCGGTGATCACGCTGTACTCCCACGCGTGCCAGGGACACATGACGAACTCGCCGCGCAGCCGTCCGTCGCACAGCGGCCCGCCCTTGTGGTTGCAGCTGTTGCCGATCGCCCGGAACTTCCCGTCGTAGAAGAACAGGGCGATGGACCAGCGGTCGAGCTTGAAGGAGCAGGGAACGCGGCTCATGAGCTCGGTGCGATCGCCGAGGCGGTGCCAGGTGGTCATCGGGGCGCTCCTGTGTGGGGCGGCTTAAATTGTAGCCCTTATGCCCGCCACCCGCGCCCGCCTCGGCGTCATCTTCTTCACGGTCTTCATCGACCTGGTCGGGTTCGGGATCGTGCTGCCGATCCTGCCTTACTACGCGCAGAGCTTCGGCGCGCGGGGGCTGTTGTTCGGTGCGCTGGTCGGCGCCTACTCCGGCATGCAGTTTCTCGCGACGGCGGTGCTGGGCCGGCTCTCGGACCGCGTGGGGCGGCGGCCGATCCTGCTCACCACGATGGTGATCAACGCCGCGGGATACGTGCTCTTCGCCTTGGCGGGCTCGTATGTGGTGTTGTTCGTCGCCAGGCTCGTGTCCGGATTTGCGGGCGGCAACATCTCCGCCGCCCAGGCCTACGTCGCCGACGTCACGACGCCCGCCGAGCGCTCCAAGGGAATGGGCATCGTCGGGGCGGCCTTCGGGCTGGGATTCATCGTGGGGCCGGCGTTGGGCGGGCTCGCCGCCCACTACGGCGGCCACCTCGCACCCGGCCTCGTCGCCGCCGGTCTGTCCCTGCTCAACTTCTGCTCCGCCTACGCGATCCTCCCGGAATCCTTGAAGGAAGAGCACCGCGTCACACGCGAGCTGTTCGATTTCGGGCATCTGGCGGAGGCCCTCACGCACCCGCGGGTGGCGCCCTTGATGATCGCCTGGGGGTTGATTCCACTCGCCTTCTCGGGCTACACGGTCGCGCTCCCGCTGTACACGGCGGCGCGGTTCGGCTGGCGCGAGAAGGAGCTCGGCTGGTTCTTCACCCTCGTCGGGATCACGGCGGCGGTGGTGCAGGGGTATCTTTTCGCCAAGTTGTCGCGGCGCGTCGGCGATCGGGCGCTCGTGATCGCCGGGACGTTCGCGATGGCCGTGGCGGTCGCCATCGTGCCGTATCTGCACACGGCGGCGGCGCTCTACGCCTGGACGATCGTGCTCGCGTTCGGAAACAGCGTGGTCTCACCCGCCGCGACGGGGCTGATCTCGGTGTTCGCTGATCCGACCGAGCAGGGGGCGATGCTCGGCGCCGCGCAGTCGCTGGCGGCGCTGGGCCGCCTGACCGGCCCGGAGCTGGTGGGGATCACGTACGACCGCTTCTCGCCGCCGTGGGCGTTCCTCGCCGCGGGGGTCGTCATGACGATCGCGGCCGGGGCGACGCTGCGGCTGCCCGGCGAGAGGGCGGAGGCCGTTTCGCCGTCCTAGCCGCCTCCCTGCAGGCGCTTCATATTTTTCACCCCCCCTTGCAGGAGCCGATCAACGCCCGTGCGCGTGTACAAGACAGCGGAGATCCGCAACGTGGCCGTGGTGGGCCACGGCGCGAGCGGCAAGACCTCCTTGGTTGACGCCCTCGCGTTCGTGGCCGGCACGAGCAAGCGCCACGGGTCCGTCAAGGAGGGGACCGCCCTCACCGACTACACCCCCGACGAGATCGAACGCAAGTATTCCATCAACCTCGCCCTCGGCGTCGCCGAGTGGATGAACACGAAGATCAACCTCATCGACACCCCCGGGTATCTCGATTTCACGGGCGAGGCGCTCGCCGGCGTCTGGGCGGCGGACGGCGCCCTGGTCGTGGTGTCGGCGACGGGCGGAGTCGAGGTCGGGACGGAGAAGGTGTGGGACTACGGCGAGCAACGCGGCGTCCCGCGGCTGTTCTTCGTGTCCCTGATGGACAAGGAGCACGCCGACTTCGAGAAGGTGTACCGCCAGATCAAGCAGCTGCTGACGCCGAAGGTCATTCCCGTGGAGATCCCGGTGGGCGAGGGGCCGGAGTTCCACGGCATCATCAATCTGTTCTCGCAGAAGTGTCATCTGTACAAGAAGGGCACGAAGGCGGGCGAGTACGAGGAGGTGGACGTCCCCGGCGAGTACCGGACCCGCTTCGAGCAGTACTCGAAGGAGCTGATCGAGCGCATCGCCGAGACCGACGACACCCTGCTCGAGCGCTACCTTGGCGGCGAGGAGATCGGGCGGGACGAGGCGATCGCCGCGATGAAAGCGGGGATGCTGCGGGGCGAGCTGTTCCCGCTGTTCTGCGGCGCGGCGGAGCTCACCTATGGGACGCGGGCGCTGCTCTCCAAGCTCGTCGAGCTGATGCCCGCGCCGCACGAGCGACCGCCGACCGAGGGGGCGAAGTGGGGCAGCGCCGAGCGCATCACCCTGCAGGTCGACGACGCCAAGCCCTTCGTGGCGCAGGTCTTCAAGACCATCTCGGAGCCGCACGTGGGGGACGTGACGTACTTCCGCACGTACGCCGGGACCGTGAAGAACGGCCAGGAGGTCTGGAACGCGCCGCGCGAGGTGGCGGAGAAACTGAACCATTTGTGCGTGGCCGTGGGCAAGGAGCGGTCCGAAATCGGCGAGCTGCATGCCGGAGACATCGGGGTCGTGGCGAAGCTGCGGGACACGCACACCAACGACTCCCTCTCGACCCGCGAGTTTCCCTTCGTGCTGCCCAAGATCCCGTTCCCGGAGCCGATCATCACCGTGGCCGTGGAGGTGAAACAGCGGGGGGAGGAGGACAAGCTATCGACGGGCCTGCACAAGCTCTCAGAGGAAGACCCCACCTTCCACCACGAGTACAATGCCGAGCTGGGCCAGACGCTGATTCGCGGGCTGGGGGAGCGCCATCTCGAGATCGTCGTGGGGCGGTTGGCCCGCAAGTACGGCGTCCACGCCCTGGTGACGAAGCCCAAGGTGGCTTACCGGGAGACCCTCAAGGGCCGGGCGGAAGGACAGGGCAAGCACAAGAAGCAGACCGGCGGCCGAGGCCAGTACGGCGACTGCTGGATCCGCGTGGCGCCGCTGCCCCGGGGGTCGGGGTTCGTGTTCGAGGACAAGATCGTCGGCGGCGTGATCCCGCGGAGCTACATCCCGGCGGTCGAGAAGGGGATCGTCGAGGCGGCGCAGCGCGGCCCCGTGGCGGGCTACCCGGTCGTGGACTTCAAGGTGGAGCTGTACGACGGCTCCTACCACGACGTGGACTCGAACGAGCAGTCGTTCAAGATGGCCGGCATCCTCGCCTTCCGGAACGTCACGCCCAACGCCAGGCCGACGCTGCTCGAGCCGATCATGGAAGTGGAGGTGTGGACGCCGGAGGAATACCTCGGCGCCGTGATGGGCGACCTCTCCGCCCGCCGGGGCCAGATCCTCGGTACCGAGCCGGCCGGGCGGCTGACGACGGTGAAGGCGCTCGTCCCCGAGGCCGAGCTCGACCGCTACGCCACCAACCTGCACTCGATCACCCACGGCCGCGGCACGTACCGGCAGAAGTTCCACCTGTACCAGGAAGTCCCGCCCGAGGTGGCACACAAGATCACGGAGGCGAGGAAGAAGGAGGTGGAGGAGGCGAAGGCGTCTTGAGGGGGCGCCTCCGCCTCTGGTTCGGCCTCTCCGATCCCGTGGACCGGCGCGCCTACGTCCTGAACGGCGCCGGTCTGATGCTCTTCAAGTACGCCGTCGACGCGGCGGTCGTCGGAGCGTACACCGGCCGCTTCTGGACTCCGCTGCAATACGTCAATTCCGTCACGCTGCTGCGGGAGCAGGCCCTCAGCAAGCTGCCGAGCGCGACGATGCTCGGGCTCGCGCTGTGGACCCTGCCGTTCCTGTGGATCGGCTTCGGGATGTCGCTGCGCCGGGCGGCGGACGCCGGGAAATCGGCGTGGTGGGCGCTGCTCTTCTTCGTCCCCGTCGCGAACTATCTGCTCATGGCCGGGCTCAGCCTGCTGCCGAGCGCGCCCGTGCCGGCGTGGCGGCGTGCCGCCCCCGCGCCCGTCGTGAGCGACCGCCTGACGAGCGGGCTCCTCGGCGTGGCCGCGGCGCTCGCGATCACGATCCCCACGGTGCTGCTCGGCGTGTACTTCAAGAAGAGCTACTCCGCCGGCCTGTTCCTGGGCACGCCGTTCACGATCGGGTACATCAGCGCCCACGTCTTCAACTACCGGCATCCGCGCACGGTGGGACAGACGATCGAGGTCGTGCTCATCGCGCTCGGGCTCGCCACCGCGGCGCTGTTCTTCTTCGCTGCGGAAGGCGCATTCTGCCTCGCGCTGGCGTTCCCTCTGGCGGCCGTGGTCGGGGTCGCGGGCGGGATCTTCGGCCGGGCAATCGCGCTGCGCGGCGCCGAGCCACCGTCGCACGCCGGGCTCGCCGCCCTGTTCGCTCCGCTGCTCGTGCTGGCGGAGCCGCGCACGCCGCCGCCCCTCCAGGAAGTCCTCACGGTCGTCGACATCGCCGCGCCCCCGCAGACGGTGTGGCGCAACGTGATCACCTTCCCGGACCTGCCGCCGCCCAGCGAGCGGCTGTTCCGGATCGGCGTCGCCGCGCCGCTGCGCGCGCGGCTCGACGGCTCGGGAGTGGGCGCGATCCGGTACTGCGATTTCACCACCGGGAGCTTCGTCGAGCCGATCACCGCCTGGGAGGAGAACCGGGTGCTGCGGTTCGACATCACGGCCCAGGCGCCGCCGATGCGCGAGTGGAGCCCCTACCGCGACGTGAACCCCCCGCACCTGGACGGGTACTTCCGAGCGACGCGGGGCGAGTTCCGGCTGCTCGCGCTCCCCGGCGGGGGCACGCGGCTGGAGGGACGCACCTGGTACGAAGTGAAAATGGCTCCGCAGCCCTACTGGAAGCTCTACTCCGACTGGATCGTGCGGACCATCCACCTGAGGGTGCTCGAGCACATCAAGCGGCTGGCGGAGAACGCGAAGGAGGGGTGAGAGCCATGAGACTCGGATTGTTCGCTGTGTGGGGAATGGCCGTGGCGGGCGGCTGCCAGATCGAAAAGCGCCCTCCGGCGCGCCCAACGGACTCCACGGCCGCCGTGCCTGCGGCCCCCTCGACGCCCGCGCCGACGCCGCCACCGCCGCCCGCGCCCGCGGCGACGAAGGTCGTGACGGTGGAAGGGTTCCTCACGCCGGAATCCGTGCTGCACGACACGGTGCAGGACATCTATTTCGTCTCGAACATCAACGGCAGCCCGACGGCGAAAGACAACAACGGCTTCATCAGCCGCGTGAAGCCGGACGGCGCGGTCGAGAATCTCAAGTTCATCGAAGGTGGGCGGACCGGGATTACCCTGAACGCCCCGAAAGGCCTGGCGCTCGCCGGCGACACGCTGTGGGTGGCCGACATCGACGCGGTCCGCGCCTTCAACGCGAAGACGGGCGCCCCAATCGACAGCGTCAGCCTGAGCAAGCTGGGCGCGGTGTTCCTGAACGACGTCGTGGTCGTCCCGACCGGCGCGCTGTACGTCACCGACACCGGCATCCGGTTCGACGACGTGGGCAACGTGCTGCACCCCGGCCCCGATCGGGTCTTCCGCATCGGCCCGGACCGCGCGGTGACCGTCGCGGTCCGGGGGGACACCCTCGGCCGCCCCAACGGGATTGCGCTCGACGCCGCCGGCAAGCGTTTCGTGATCGTGGAATTCGGCGGGCGATCAGTGCTCGCGTGGAAGCCGGGGGACAAGGCGCCGAGTGTGATCGCCAAGGGCCCGGGCGGGTTCGACGGCGTCGAGATCGTCGGCGGCAGGATCCTCGTCTCGAGCTGGAGTGATTCGACCGTATCGAGCTACGAAACCGGCCAGGAGGTGAAGCTGATCACCGGCGTGCCGAGTCCGGCCGACATCGGCTACGACGCGAAGCGCAACCGCGTGCTGATTCCCATCTTCACGGGGAACCGGGTAGAGATCTGGCAGCTGCCGGCGCCGTGAGTCTGATCGTCGCTCGGCGGATGCTGCTCGTGGTCCTCCCGGGGCTGCTGGCAGGGCGCGCGGGCCGGCTCGCCGGGCAGGGGGGGGAGGCGGTGTCGGCGGCGGTCGCGAAGTTCGTGCGCTCGCAGCACCTGCCGAAGCCGCAAGCGCCGCGGCTGCTGCTCGCCGTGCCCGATCAGCAGCTCGAAGTCTTCGCCGTCTCATACGGCGAGCCGCAGGACTGCATGGTCGGTTGTTTCTATTCGTGGCTGTCGGGGCTGCGCTTCGCGGGCAAGATCGGCTGGATGGACTGTGATCGCTCTGATCACTCGCGATTCGACCATCCAATCACGTGCTTCGACGTGGACTCCACGGATCGCTACCTGTTCACCGCGGACTTGCTCGCGAGGCTGGACCACCTCGAGGAGCCCGCGCAGAGCTACAGCTGGCTCGCCCGCAGCGTGTTTCGCCCGATGCTGGTGCGGGACCCGGACACACCGGTGGCGGTGCTCGAGCGGTTCGCGCGCGAGCTCTATGCGGTAGCGCCCGATCAGTTCATGGAGCGGCTGCTGTTCGAGAACATGCGCGTGCAGCGGAGCGCCGCGATCCTCACGCTCCTCGCCAGCCCTCCCGACTCGCTGGCGCGGTTCTACGGGGGCGCGCGCGCCCAAGCGGCGCAGCTGCTGTGCGACGAGCTGGGCGACTCGCTCGCGCGCGACACCACGACGCCCGCATCGACCTTGCTGCTGATCGCGGAGATGCTGCACCGCCCGTACCTGCGCCAGGCGCTCGTGCGGCTGCTGCTCGCCAACCCCCGGGCACGGCACGATCTCGCCATCCTCACGCATCTCGCCACGGTGGGTGTCCTGGAGGACCGCTACGAATACTTGCGGGCGCAAGCCCGCCCCCTGCTCCTTGCAGAGCTGGACGGGCCTGGGCGTGAGGACCTGGCGGCCATGCTGGCACCGCGGAGCTACGCCATCATCACGGGGACCCTCGATCGACTGGTCTTCGACCGCGAGGTGCAGCGCAACCGGAAGGCCATGACGGTGATCGCGAACCTCCCGGGCTCGTGGTTTACCTACGAGGCCTACAAGAAGCTGTACGAGCTGGGATGGCGCAGGCAGTGACGCGGGGCGGCTAGTCGACGAACACCGGCTCTCCGGGACCGGCAGAGTGGCGCCTGCGCCACAGGGCCGCGAATTATAGCGTTTCCCTCGAGCCCAACCGCCACGAATTGTGGCATCCCAATCCACGCCCGCGAGCGGGATGCGCTTGTCTTCCCGCAGGCATTTTGCTAATACTTGTTTCTCGCGGCCCTTGGCGTTGCACGTGTGATATACGATAGGCGTCTGTGATGAACCTCGGCCCCACTCCCAACTTGCGGAATGCGATCCGCATCCTGCTCGTGGACGATAACGTCGTCTTCCGCGCCGGGGTGCGCGCGCTACTGTGGAAGCAGGAGGATCTCGTCGTGGTGGGCGAGGTCGGGACGGGAGAAGAAGCCGTGTCCTGCGCCAAAGCGACCCGACCGGACGTCGTGTTGATGGACCTGGCCATGCCTGGCAAGGGAGGTCTCTGGGCGATGCGCCAGCTCACTGCGCTCGGTGTCAGGGCGAAGGTCATCGTCCTCACGGCGCTCTCGCAGGAGTGGGAGTTGCTCGGGGCGCTCGAGGCGGGCGCGCGTGGCTTCGTGGAAAAGGGAGGTCCGGTAGAGAAGCTGGTGCGGGCGATCCGTACGGTGACGACGGGGGAGCCCTTCCTGGGCGTGGACGGGGCCGGGCTCGCCGTGCTGCAGCGCTACCTGAAGGAGACGCGGTCGAGCACCTGACCGCCTGAAGCGCGCACACGCCTACCCTACCGGCAGCGGCTCCCCCGCCGGCTGCCTGTACACGTACCGCTTGCCCGCATAGTTGCGCAGCACGACCTCCTCCTCCGTGATCGACTCCACGTACTCGGGCAAGAGCGGGATCTTCCCACCGCCCCCCGGCGCGTCGATCACGAAGTGCGGCACGGCGAGCCCCGAGGTCCAGCCGCGCAGCGCCTTGATGATCTCGAGGCCCTGCTCGACCGTGGTGCGGAAGTGCTCCGCCCCCGCCACCTGATCGCACATGTAGATGTAGTAGGGCCGGACGCGGGCGGCGAGGAGCTTCTGCATCAGCCGCTTCATCACGTCCGGGTCGTCGTTCACACCCTTGAGCAGCACCGTCTGGCAGCCGAGCGGGATCCCCGCGTCGGCGAGCAGGCCCAGCCCCTGCACCGCGGCCGGCGTGAGCTCGTCCGGGTGGTTGAAGTGGGTGTTGATGTAGAGCGGATGGTACCGCTTCAGGATCGCGCACAGCTCGGGCGTGATCCGCTCGGGGAGGTGACAGGGCACGCGGCTGCCGATCCGGAGGATCTCGAGGTGCGGGATCGCCCGCAGTCGCCGGCACAGCTCGTCGAGGCGGCGGTCGGAGAGGAGCAACGGGTCCCCGCCCGACATGATGACGTCGCGGATCTCCGTGTGCTCCTCGAGGTAGCGGAATGCGGACTCGAGCTCCGACAGGGAGATCTTCTCGGGGTCGCCGACCTTGCGGCGCCGCGTGCAGAAGCGGCAATACGACGCGCACACGGGCGACACGAGAAACAGGGCGCGGTCGGGGTAGCGGTGCGAGATGTTCGGGACGGGCGAATGGGCGTCTTCGGCGAGCGAGTCCACGATCCCGTCGCGTACGTCGAGCTCCTGGAGGTCGGGCACGTATTGGCGCCAGATGGGATCGCCCGGCGACTTGATCAGGTCGACCATCGCCGGTGAGATGCGGAACTCGAAGTTCACGGCGGCCTGCCGCAGCCGCTCGAGATCGGGGAAGTGCTCGGCGCCGAATCTGGCGACGAGCGCTTCCAGGGAGGCGATGCTCCGCTTACGCAGGAGCTCTTGCCAGGACTCCATTCGCCAGATCCTTGAAATAGATCATCAGGTCGTCGCCGGGCGCGTAGTAGCCCGGCACGGTGGCGCCCCTGGTGTAGCCGCGCCGCTCGTAGAACGCGCGCGTCGGCGCGTACGCCGGCAGGGAGGATGTCTCCACGACCACGAGCCGGCCGCCGTCGCCGATCAGCCGATGCTCAACGGCCTCGACCAGCCGGGTGCCCACCCCGCTGCACTGCCGCGCCGGGTCCACGACGAGCCAGTAGAGGTCGTAGGTGTCGGCCGTCCCGGGCACGGGTCCCCAACAGGCGTAGCCGACGAGCTCGTCACCCTCGTAGGCGCCGAGGAAGCGGTAGGCGGGGTCGCCGGCGAGCGAGTCGTCCAGCAGCTCGACGGCGATCGCCACCTCGTCCTCGCGGAAGAGGCCGGCCGCGCGCGTCAGCCGCTCAAGCGGTGCGCGGTGCGCGAGTCCGACGGGACGGAGCGAGGAGCTCACGCGCCGCCTTGGCGCCCTGCGCCTCGCGGAGCGCCACCTCGGCAATGCGGCGGACCAGCTCCGCGTAGTCCCAGCCGGCCGCCTGCGCCATGCGCGACAGGCCGGCGTCGTCGTTGAGGTCGGGATTCGGATTCACGTCGAGCACCCAGGGCTGGCCCTGCTCGTCCACGCGCAGGTCCACCCGGCCGTACCCCGTCCCCTGCATCACCCGCCAGGCCGTCTCGGCCGTCCGAGTGAGCGCTCCGGCCAGGCGCTGCGGGATGTTCGCCGGGCACACGGGGACGCTGCCCAGGTCTTCCGGGGATCCGCGGTCCCACTTGGCGGCGTGGGTGAGGATCGGCCACGCGCCCTCCGGCATGCCGGCGAAGTCGATCTCGGCGATGGCGAGCGCGCGGCTTCCGACGAACCCGACGTTGAACTCCCGGCCGGGGACGTACTGCTGCACCAGCACCTCATCGAACTGCTCGGTCATCGCCGCCGTCCGGGCCCGCAGCCCCCGGCGGTCGGTCACGACCGAGCCCCGATCGATGCCGGCGCTCGCGTCCTCCGCCGCCGGCTTCACGATCGCGGGGAGGGGGAAGTCGTCGTCGATCGTCCCCTGGGCCAGGGTCCAGCGCGGGATGGGGAGCCCTGCGTGGGCGAGCAGCGCGTTGGCCACGGCCTTGCGGCGGCAGGCGGCGAGGGTCCAGAGGCCGCAGCCGGTGAACGGGACGCCGGCGAACTCGAGCGTCCCCACGACGTGCTCCTCCCACTCGCTTTTGCCGTGCACGCCCTCGCACAGGTTGAAGACGAGGTCCGCCGAGCGGCAGATCTGGAGCCAGCGCATGTCGTGCCGGACGCCGAGGCGCCGGACGTCGTGGCCCATCGCGTCGAAGATCACCGCGATTTCGCTCACGGCAGTCATGACGCTGCGGACGTCTTCGGCCGTCCAGTCTTCCGCCCCCGGGTCGTACAGGATGACGACCTTCACGCCGACGCCTCCAGGGCGAACGCGCGGGTCGCCGGGAGTCGCACCGGCTGGCCGGTGAGGCGCCGCCACGCGATGTGCACCACGTCCTGGATGAGCTCGTCGTAGGTGAAGCCGGCGGCCCGCGCCGCCTTGGGGAAGCAGGAGTTCATGGCCGGGTCGGGGATGATTCCGGGGAGCGGGTTGAGCTCCAGCACGTTGGGAACGCCGAAGCGGTCGACGCGGATGTCCACGCGG
>Ga0209236_1000114_pt1 | contig 40352 bp, 39 predicted proteins | sample GraSoi013_1_40cm_FD_185819 | JGI IMG/M metagenome (GOLD analysis project Ga0209236, IMG submission 185819) | Grasslands soil microbial communities from the Angelo Coastal Reserve, California, USA - Sample 09_27_2013_1_40cm (SPAdes) (version 2) | ecosystem: Environmental > Terrestrial > Soil >... | reverse complement strand
ATCGGGACGATTGCGCACCTCGCGGGCCGGGCGACACTCTTGTCGGGCGATAAAGCGGCCGAATTTCTGGCCCCGGCCTGGACGTGCCGCCCCGACGCGTTGACCCGCGACGCGGGGTGGCGGGCGGTCACGGACCTGGAGACGGGATTGCGGCGAACGGCAGCCTGGTATCGGAGAGAGGGGTGGCTGTGAGGATGTGGTTATACGACGCTACGACGGTACGTCTTAAGTCGTCCCTTACAACGTGGCGTCTTAGCGTCTTACAACGCTTGACTGCCGTTGATGTCGTCACGCTGCTCTACATCGCCGTCGCCACCGCCGCCGTCCTGGCGTTCTCGGCCCAGGACCACGCGAGCTGGGACCTGCTGCTCACGGCACACGCGCTGCTCGTCACGCTCGTGCTCGTCGCCCCCCTGGCCCGCCAAGCCGGTCCTGTGGGCCGGTTCCTCGGCGATTGGTACCCGATGCTGCTGCTCGGCGCGCTGTACGCGGAGGTGGGCGTGCTCAACGTCGATCTGGGATACCAGCACGACCAGGTGATCCAGCGACTCGAGGTGTGGGTGTTCGGCTCCCAGCTCTCCTACCGCTGGATCCGCGAGATGCCGAATCCGCTGCTCTCTTGGTTCCTGCACGGCTGCTACCTCGCGTACTACGCCATTCTGTACGCGTCGCCGCTGGGTCTCTGGTTCAGCGGCCGGCGGGACGCGGCCCGACGCACGATCTTCGCCGTGATGGTGACCTTCTACATCTGCTATGTGGTGTTCCTCTTCTTCCCCGTGGCAGGCCCCCGCTACACCTTCGACCTCGCCCACAACGCGGCCACGTCCGTCTGGCCGGCGCGGGCCACCCAGTGGCTGCTCGACCTCGGTGACTCATGGGGCGCCGCCTTTCCGTCGTCGCACGTGGCCGCCGCCGTGGTTGCCGCGTTGTGCGCGCTGCGCTTCTGGCGGCCTCTCGGACTCCTGCTCACGCCGCTGACGGTCGGACTGGTGCTGTCGGTGGTGTACGGCCAGTTCCACTACGCGGTGGACGCCGTGGCGGGACTGATCGTCGCATGCGCGGTGCTCGCCTCGCAGTACATCTACGCCTCGCAGCCTGCACCCGTCGCGGCGGCGCTCCCGGGACGCGAGCTCGAAACCGGCCGCGCCTAGTCAGCCGGGTAGACCGGCCGCGCGCGAGGCGACCGTGTCCAGGTCTCCTCCCAGCGCGTCCATCTTGACCTGGAAGCGGCAGTCGATGACGAGCAGCCCGATTACGTACGTCGCGAGATTCACGAAGAAGATCACGCCGAAGATCAGCGGATACGGGAACCACATTCCGAAATAGAGGGCGAACCGCTTGACCCCGGGGTCGAGCTTCGAGCGGTCGGCGATGCTCGTCATCAAGAGGATCGCGGCGAGGGCGACGAGCACGAGCTTCCACGACACGAGGCCCGCCCAAGCGAACCCCGCGAAGATCGCCGCCTCGGACAGGCGGTCCACCAGTGTGTCGAGCCGCCGCCCCGCTTCGGACGCCAGGCCGTACGCGCGGGCGATGCCGCCATCGATCCCGTCCAGCACCTGGCCGAGCGCCATCAGGCCGAGCCCCCCCGCCCAACCCGGCCGGCCCATCCCGACGGCGACACCTGCCGCCGCGCTCGCCGCGAACGACGCCCAGGTGACCTGCGCCGGCGACAGACCGAGCGTCACATGAGAGAGCCGCAGCAGCGGCCGGATCGCGCGGTCCAGTCCCCTGCCGAGCGCCGGCGCGAAGTCATACATGGTGCTGGGACCAGTAGACGGCGACGTTGGCGACCAGCAGCAGCGCGAAGAGGATGCGCTCCTTCACCTTGTCGGGAATGCTCGCGAGCCACCCGCGCGTGACGAGCGGGGAGTAGGGGTAGAACGGCATCTTCTCGAAACTCACACTGTAGTCCATCGCGACGTGGATCGCGAAGAACACGATCGGAACCACGGTGCCGAGGAAGACGCACAGCGGGACGATCCACAGCAGCGCCACCGGTTCCTGAAGCGACGAGCGCCAGTAGTAGCCGCGCTTGTCTCTCAGTCCGATGGCCCGCAGGTAGAACGGCGCCTTGATGGCGTGGTCCACATCGACGCCGACGCCGAACGCATAGGCAAGCGCTAACTGCCCTCCGCGCAACTCCATCGCCTGCGCGCCGAGGGTGGTCGCGAGGAGATGCGTGAAAACCGTCACGGCGCCGCGGCGCGCTCTTGTGCTCCCCGTCCGGAGAGCCACACCAGGCCCAGCCCGCCCCCGATCCAGACGAGATCCCGCAGGCGGCTCACGATGGCGGTATAAACGCCGAGGGCCGGGTCGAGCCCCAGCAGCTGGAACACGAGGTAAAGCGAGCCTTCCTTGGTCCCGACTTCGAACGGCACGACGAAGATGACGTTCTGCACGAGCGACGTGAGACCCCCGATGACGTACGCCTGGGCGAACGTGATGCTCAGGCCCACGCCCATCGCGATCAGCACGTACTCGATCATGAAGATCGAGCGACTGAGATATTCGAGGGCCACCGCCTGAACGAACCGCCGGGGGCGCCGGTGATAGAACTCGGTGATCTGTTCGTCCATGAGCGCCAGGGTGGCGCGCTTCGACTCCAGGCGGCGCGCCAGGCGGTCGAGCAGCGGCATCCGATGCAACAGGTCCAACAGCCGCTCGAGCCCGCCGCGGCGGTGACCCGTCAACAGCAGCAGGACGAGCCCGGCCAGCACGACGAACGCGAGCGCCAGGCTCGCGAGAATCGCCGGGTTGCGCGGGAGCAGGAGGGCACCCAGCACCACCGCCGTGAGGAAACTGAGCAACATGCCCAACGTGTGGAGGATCTGATAGATCACCACGGAGCCGGCCGCCCGGCGCAGCCCGAGCCACGGCGCGACCGCGGCGATCTTGAACGGCTCGCCGCCCACGTTGACCATCGGCGTCATGAAGTTGAGGGAGAAACTGGCGACGGTGATCGCGTAGGCCCGCCAGAACGGCGGGCGGCTCGGCTCGTCCGCCATGCTGAGCCACCATGCCCCCGCATTGCAGGCGCACACCACGCCGTACAGCAGGACGATCGGCACGAACAGCCACCCGGTCCGCACCGCGTCCGCCAGGAGGTGCCCGACCCCGATGCGCGCCACCAGGTAGGCAAAGACCGCTGAGCCGCAGACGAACAGCAGCAGCTGCAGCTTGCGGCTCACGCGTCGTCCGGGATCGCGACCGTGGCGCCGTTGCGGGCGGCGACATACGCGTGCTCGACGACGCTCGCCACCCGCCGGATGTCCTCGAGGAAGGGTCCCGCGGCCGCGCCGGGATCGCTGCGGTCGAGCGCCGCCACGAATCCCTCGAACAGGCCGGCGAACCACCGATGATACGCCGTTTTTTCGAGCTCCGCCGAGTAATCGAGCCGTTCCACCGCGCCCGCGCGCTCCAACCGCAGCTCACCACCCGTCCACTCGATCGCGCCCTCGTCGCCCACGAACCGAATGCGGTTCTCGCGGGCTCGCGCGGCCCACGTGAAGAACATGGTGACCAGTCGGCCGGGATAGTCGAACCGCAACGACGCCGTGTCTTCCACCTCGTAACGGGCGTGGCGCAGGCGGCCGGTCCACGCGCTCACGCTCGCCGGCATGCCGGCGATGTCGAGCAGCTGGTAGACGAGATGCGTGCCGTGGTCGAGCAACACGCCGCCCCGGCCGGCTGCGCTCGTTCCCCGCCACGGCGTCCCGTCCGCCACGCGCCCGGGGTCGGCCGTGGTGCGGTAGACCGAGAACTCGGCCAAGTGCCAGCGACCGATGGCGCCGCTCGCGAGCCATTCCTTGACCTTCATCCATACCGGATTGTGGCGGTATTGATGACACGGCATCACGATGCGCCCGCTGGCCCGGGCGGCAGCGGCGATCCGCTCCGCCTCGCCGCGCGTGAGCGCCACCGGCTTCTCGCACACCACGTGATAGCCCTGCTCGAGCCCCCACAGCGTGAGCTCCAGGTGGGAGGCGGTCGGCGTGCAGATGTCGATGAAATCGAGCGGGGCCAGGTCGCGGAGCTGGTCGCGTCGACCGAGCAACGGGATCGAGTCTACGGGCGGCACATTGGCGGCGCTGTCCACCAGCGCGACCACCTCGACGCGACCGCGCAGCGCGGCGGCGTCGCGGAGTGCGGGGAGGTGTGACTGACGCGCGATGCCGCCCGCCCCGATGACGGCCCCCCGGTACCGCTTCCGTTCAGGTGATGCGGGCGTACGCATTCCGCTCGCCGTCGAGCAGGTCGCCGAGCGCGGTGGCGTTCCACTCGTGGATCCAGAGGAGCGCGACCAGGACCAGACTCATCCACACCGCCTCGGCCCAGAGGAACGCGGAGATGTGGGCCGCGACCGCCGCCACGCCAAGCAACACGAAGCGAATGTTCTGCCCCAACCAGGCGCACAAGGGCAGCACGACCTCCTGGCGCGCGCGGTACTCGGCGCGGAAGTCGTCGGTGACGCCATGACGTCGCAGCAGGCGGATGAGCTTCACCGTTCGCGGGAACAGGTGCGACTGTCGCTGCACGTAGTCGCGGTACACGCGCGCACCGAAGCGCTGCAGGACGGTCGTTTGGGGCCCGCCCGCGAGATCCTCCGGGAGATCCAGCTCGCCTCCGTTCCCGACACCGATGTACAGGAAGGCGTTACGTACGAAGTCTATGGCGGCGCTCTGGAAGGTGTGGGCGAGTCCCGCGGCAGCGACCAGCAGAAACGCGCCCGGCCCCCAGAACCCGGCGTGGATCAGCCGGTAAATCAAGTGGAAATAGAGGTTCACGAACCGGAGGTTGTCGCTGATGCCGTCCAGCGCACGGCCGAACCGAGTGGAACGACCGCGCAGGCGGGCGAGCTGGCCATCCGCCGAATCGAAAATGTCGGAGACGATGAAGAGCACGAACCCGATCACGTTGGTCCAGCGGTCCTGGTACGCGAACAGGTGACCGGCGACGAGCCCGATCACGAGCGACCACAGCGTCACCTGGTCCGCCGAAATCCCGGTCGGCTGGAGCGCGCGCGCGATCCGAATCCCGATGGGGCGGAAGAAGTGCAGGTCCGCCCACTCCTCGACCGCCTGGCCCTTATGCGACAAGTCGTTCTGCGGCTTCACCGAGCACATCCTTCATGATGGCGAGGGCGCCCATCGCCTGATCCTCGTCGATCACCAGGGGTGGATTGATGCGAACCTCGGGGTTGTAGATCATCGCGAGGACGCCGCGGGAGAGCAGCGTGTCGAAGATCCAGCGCGCGGTCTTCTTGTCGACCAGCCGGCGGGTCCCGGGGACGACCAGGTCCATCCCGATCATGAGGCCGCGGCCCCGCACGTCCGATACGATCGGCAGCTCGGATTCCCAGCGCTTCATCTCCGCCAGCATTTTGTCGCCGAGCCGGCGGGCGTGCTCTACCAGCCGGTCCTCGACGATCGTTTCGATCGTGACGCGCGCGGCCGCCGCCGCCAGCGGATTGCCGCCGTAGGACGACGAGCTGCCGCTGGGGTTGGCCCACGGCTTCGCAAACGCGACCTCCTCGCGCGCAATCACGCCGCTCATGGGGAAGCCGCCGCCGAACCCCTTCCCGACCGTGAGCACGTCGGGGAGCACGCTCTCATGCTCGATCGCGAACATCTTTCCGGTGCGCCCGAATCCGGTGATCATCTCGTCGCAGATCAGCAGCGCGCCCAGCTCGTCGGCAAGCTCGCGCAGCAGCTTCAGGTAGCCCGGCGGCGGAACCACGTTGCCGGCCGTGCCCTGGATCGGCTCCACGATGATCGCCGCCACGTCCCTCGTCGTCTCGAGCTGGATCTTGTGGCGCAGGAAGTCCACGCAATGCCACTCGCACGACGGGAAGGTCTTGCCGAAGGCGCAGCGCGCGCAGGACGCGTAGGGCGAGAGGTACGCGCCGGGCATCAGGGGCCCGAGCGCATGCTTGAAGCTCGAGCCGAGCAGCGGCAGGACGCCGCCGGTCTTGCCGTGGAAGCCGCCCCAGAAGCCGATGACTTCCGTATGGCCGGTGCGCGACTTGGCGAGCCGCAGCGCCGCCTCGATCGCTTCGGCCCCGCTCGAGTAGAACTGCGAGCGATTCAGGTCGCCGGGGGTGAGCTCGGCGATCAGTTTCACCAGCGCCGCGCGATGCTCCGTCGTGAAGCTGCCGACGTGCACGCGCGCGATCTGGCGCTGCATGGCCGCGACGTACTTGGGATGGGCATATCCGATGCTCGCCACGCCCACGCCGGCCAGCAGATCGACATAGCGGTTGCCGTCCACGTCGTACAGGAGGGCACCCTCGCCGCGGTCGATCGAGAGCTGGCTGAACAGCGCCACGCTCTGCGTGCCGGGGGCCAGGTACATCGCCTCCGCGTCGAACAGGGCCTTGGACCTGGGACCGGGAAGGGAGAGCTGGGTGCGGCGCACCGTGTCTGTCACGAGTGTTTCCGATGTGCGACGCGATGGGTGATGTAAGCCGCGATGGCCTGCGCCGCGTCGTCGCGAAATGGCGCGAAGCTCGGCCAATCGTTGATGTCGATCAGCACGGGGCGGTCGGGCTCCGGAAAGGCGACATCGCCCCCGAACACCTCGAGCCCGAGGATCGCCGCGGCCTCGAACGCGAGCGCCTTGAGCCGGTTCTCGTCCACCGCGGGCCGCTCGCCCGCGAACCCCGCCTCCGAGCCGTACCAGTTGAAGAAACGACCGTCGGTCACGCCGTAGAACTTCACGACCGGACCGGGCACGTGCTCCTGCAGCGCCACCCAGGGAATACCGCGCCGGGTGAAGGCGCGGAGCGCGTCCGCCACCTGGTCGAGCGAGGCGGCGACCACGTCCTCTGGCCGCTCCGCATGCACGTCACCGCGCTTGATCCAGACCTTCTGGTGGTCAGGGCACAAGGCCTTCAGTTCGCCCGCGGGCGGGAGCGGCGCGGAGCTGGCGTGGATGAGCGTGCGCGGAAACGGCACCGTGCTGTCGCCCAGCCGCTTCACCAGGCGGTAACGGTGGCAGTTCAGTGCGCTCGACGGGCGGTTCACCACGACCGCTCCGTCGGACTCGAGCGGCATCAGCTGCTCGGCCGCGAGCGAGCCCTGGCACATGTTGAGGTAGAGCGGCGCCGTGGGAAGGCGACCCTCCTCGACCTCCCGCTCGGTAGTCCTGATCGCGCGCCAGCCCCGGGCTTCGAGTCGCGCCACCGTCGCATCCAGGATAGCCGTGTCGTTCACGCCGTGCTGCAGCGGTGAGTACGAGGGGTTGCGATAGATCGCGACTAATTGGGCCAAGGGGGCGTTGCTCCTCGAGTCCGATATCTACGTTTCGCGCGCGCCGAGCCACGCGTTGGCATGCTGGAGATCTGATGGGCGATCGATGTCGATGATGCGCGGCACTTCCACCGCCGCCACACGTCGCCCGCCCGCGACAACTGCTTTCAGGAAGCCACGCATCCTGTGACCGCCGGCGGAAACGGCCTCCGCGGCGGCGCTGCGGATCCCGGGGCTCAAGCCGTAGACCCCGCCCGTAACGCAGGGGGGATGGACCGGCTCGTCGCTCACCGCCTGAACGTCGTCACCGCCACCCCGGATCACGTACACGGGAGACTCGTCGTCCACGTACGGCGTCACAGCGAGCACCATCTCCGCGCCCTCCTCGAGGTGCCGCTCGGTCGCCCGGAAGACGGCCCGCCAGTCGTCCGGTCGCATGACCGTGTCCACCATGCTGCAGAATACCGGGCCCGCCGGCACCACCCGCAGCCCCTCGACCAGGGTATGCAGCGAAGATGGCGTACGGCACTCCACAACCGAAAGGGGGGGCCCGAACGGCCTCCCGTCAAGCAACCGCATGACCGCTGGGAAGTCCGCACGAACTGCGCACGTCAGGCTGCGACACCCCAGTGCGGCGAACGTCTCCAGCAGTCCCACGATCTGCGGCCGCCCGGCCACCTCCACCAGCGGTTTGGGCACGCGGATCCCACCTGCGGCGAGCCGCGAGCCTTCGCCCCCGGCGAGGATCAATCCGTGCACGCTACTCGAGCACCCTTTCGACGTCGGGAAGCCGACTGATCCGCGCAGTGGGCACCAGCTCACCCCCCGGCGGCGCCCGGTCGGATGGGGCGAGCCAGCACGTCCGCAGGCCCAGGCCCGCGGCTCCGCGGATGTCCGCCTCGAAGTTGTCGCCCACCATCCACGCGCGCTGCGGTAAGGCCTGCAGCGTGGCCAGCGTGTGCGCGAAGATGCGGGGGTCGGGCTTGCTCCACCCGAGCACCGCGGAGTCGCTCAGCACGGCGAAGAATCTCGCCAGGTCGAGCTCCTCCAAACAAGGTCGCAGGTTGCCGGTGAAATTGGACACGACCCCGAGTCGGTAGCGTCGGGCGAGTCGCTCCAGAATCGGACGGTTGCGTGCCACGATCTCCAGCGCCTCGGCGTGCAGCCGCTGCGCGAGTACGCCGGCGTCCACGCGGTCGGGCAAGAGCCCGACAACCAGTCGAGCCTGCGCGTCGATCGCGGCACGGAACCCGAGCGTCCGAATACCCGGCAGGCGCGTGAGACCTTCGTCCGAGGCCTTGAAGAAGGAGTCGAAGGCGGCGAAGTCGAGCCCGCCGCCGACCGCGCGATACGCGGCGTGAAAGCGGCGACTCCAGTGCACACCGTCGGCGTCGAGGGTGCCGCCGAAGTCGAAGAGCACGACGTCGGCAGGTGACTTAGCGACGGGCGTGCGAGGGGTGCTCGTGCGCGCCCATCTTCATGGGCGTGGACATGGGCGTGCCCGCCATCTCCATCATGTGGTGGCCGCCCGCCTCCTCGAGCCGCATGTAGTGACGGTAGTCCTTCTGATAGAGCGAGTCTCCCGGCTCCGCCGCAGGCCACGACACTCCCCGGTCGGGCACGAACAGTCCGCCCACCACGCCCATGCCCCCGTCCGGGATGGGTGCCCCGGTCGGGTTGTCGTAGGACACGGCGATGCGATAGCGGTGCTCCGGGACGATGTGCACGCCCAGGCGGGTCCAGCCAAACAGCATGGCGATCGGGATCGACGCGATGTGTCCGCCCGAGTCCGCCACGGGCGCGGCACGGTAGATCACCTCGCCGGTCGTGACGTCCGCGAACTCGATCACGCGCCCATAGTCGTGCATGTGCCCACCGAGACCGACGATCTTGCCGGGCACAACGGGGCTGCCTTCGTAGGCGCGCGAGGAGCGGCCCGGAGGCAGCGTGAACGACTTATCGCCCACCGGGAACGCCACGTCCATCTGCCACGGCGAGGCGGAGAACAACGGCCAGGGTCGCTTCGCGGGAGTGAAGCTCATCACCAGCCGCACGCGGGCCTGCCGGAAGCTGGTCGGAGTGAGGTTCTCGACCATACCGCTCGCGACGACGTGTTCCCCGCGCTTCAGCGGCAGGCCGAACAGGAGACGCGGCAGCCGGACCGTGCCGGTCTCGTGACCGGCTGCGAGCAGGCGGCGCGAGATCGGCAGGAACAGCTCGCGGTGGTCAGGGTCGATGAGGTTGAAATGATGAATCAGCTCGTCGGGGAGCGCGTGCCCAGCGCTGTCCACCACCTGCGCCCGGAAGCCGTAGATGAATCCGTTCTCCGGGATCTCGAGCGTCGCGACGGGCGGCTGCGCGAGCGCATGGTGCGGCGTGTTCGCGGGCAGGTCGATCGGCGCCAGGTCGAGGACGAGCGTGCCAGCTCGGTCATCCAGGAAGATACGGGCGCCGTTCGTGTCTGCCGCGGACCGGGGCGCGGGCAGATCGCCGGTCGCCACCACGAGGATCAAGCTCAACAGCAAGCGATTGGTCATGCCGCGGGGAATTGTAACCACCCCGCGAGGCCCGGGGCAACGGACCCTACGACGCCTGGACCCGTCGCACCGCCGCGAGCACTACGCCAGGCTGCTCCTCGTAGATGAAGTGCCCCGCCCCGGGCACGCTGTCCACGACGAACACCGGGAGCGCAGCAGCCAGAACCGCCACCTCCGCCGCGCTGACGCCGCCCTCGTGTGTCGCCGTTCCGAGGAGTAGACGGACGGGGCACCGCACCTCGGCCAGATGGGGCTGCAACCGCTCCGGCTCGCGCCGCTCCGCCATGGCAAGGAACGCCTTGAGCGTCGCGTCCAGGTCGTGCGCGGCGCCCGCCGTGTAACCGTCCACCACGCTCTCGCTCACCCACGATGGGTCGCCCGATGCTTTGATCAGCTGTCCGCGGATCTTCCTGCGCACCAGCTTCACTCCGCCGAACAGCTTGATCCAGGGCGCGAGCGTCATGGCGCGCCGAAACGAGCGCGTGGCGGCACGCTCCGCCGGCCCGCCGTCGAGTGAAACGATCCCAGCGACGAGGTCGGGTCGCCGGTAGGCGAGGCGAAACGCCATCGATGCCCCCAGGGAGTGCGCCACGACGATCGCATGCCGCACGCTCAGCCGATCGAGCGCCGCCGCAATCCGGTCGGCCTGAGCGGTGAGGGAGTAGTCCGCATGCTCCGGGCGCGCCGAGCTGCCGATCCCGAGCGGTTCTACGACGATCGCTCGGTAGCCGGCGTCCGTGAGGAGCGGGATCACCGCGCGGTATCCGAACGCCGAGCCGAACAGGCCCGGCACCAGCACCACCGGATCTCCCGTTCCGGTCACGGTGACTGCCACCGACTCGGCGGGTGAAAGCGCCAGGGAGAAGGTATGAACGGTGTCGGCGAGCAACGCCAGGGCGAGAAGCCACATGGGCCACTCCGGTTAGAGACGGAATCCCGCAACGGACACGGCGTAGAGATCGCGGTACCGCGCCCGCAACCACCGGAATGCGGACGCCACGTGATGTCGCCCCGCCGCGAGCCCCACGAGGGCGACCCCGCCGCCCAACAACCCCCAGGTGGGCACGGGAACGAGTCCGCCGACACCGGCGATCAGGAGCAGGCGCGGGAAGCGTCCCAGCGCGACCGCGCCGAGGAACTTGGGCAGCGGATATCGCGCCAACGGAGCCAGCACGCGCACCGCCGAGTCGGGGATGGGCGAAAGAATCACGATCGCAGTGGTCCAGAACGGGGCACGCTGAAAGGCCGCGACGCTCCAGCGCACCCCGGGCCGGTGCGCAAGCCGCGCCAGCTTCGGGAACCCCGTTGCCCAGTTCACCAGCCGGTAGTTGACGCCTTCCGCCACCGACGCGCTGAGCGTGCCCACCAGCGCGAGCAGCCACGCCGGATAGAGGCGCGCGTAATACAGCAGGGTCGCCTCGAACGCCGTCGGCAGGAACGGCGACAGGGGTCCGTGCACCAGCAGCGCGAGCGCGACGAACGTGACGAGTTTCATGCCAAGAGCCCTGTGTAGCGCCATGCCACCACGGCGAACACCGCGCCCTCGAGGATCCACGCCCACGGCTGCCGGTAGTAGCCGACGTACATCGCGCGCCCCCAGTATCCCGTGTTCTTCCAGAGGTTGAGCGAAAAGCGCCGCCGGCTGAACGGCAGCAGCAGCGGGAGACCGGTGTCGGTCGGCAGGTCGGCGAGCACGTGCGCCACGATGCTCGCGAGCGCCAGTCCCCCGAGCCAGGGGCCGAACAGCGCGACCGCGAGCGCTCCCACGGCGCCGCAGAACAAGAGACTGTGACTCCACGTGCCGTGGAAGTCGGGCCTCGCCCACCCGGCCCGGATAATCAGTGAATCCGCGTTTGGAAGGAATTGCGCCGCCCCAACCACCAGGAACGTCTCTGGGCGCGGATCGAGCGACGCAATCGCGAGTGCGATACCAAGGTGGCCGAACTGCATGGTGTCTCCCGGTCGAAAGTCCGGGGACACGTTGGGCCCATGCCGTCAAGCCGATCTCAAGCGCGAGGGTTCGCGGTCACGCCGTGCCGGGCCCGTCGCCCGCCACGAGGCCGCTCCGCAGCAGGGCGCGAGGCCCCCTGTGCAACGCCACGACGACGCCGGCGACGACCGCCGCAACCGCGCATGTGACGAGAACTTGGGTGGAGACGGGAATCAAAAGGCCGAGCGTCACGAAGAACCAGACGCGGGGCGCGCGCCCGAGGAAAGTGGCGAACAGGTATTTCCGCATCGAATACTGCGACATCGGGGCGAGCACCGACACGATCCAGTACGGGATCGGGCTCCAGGCGCACAACCAGACCGCGAAGAACGGACTCCGCTGGAACAGTGCGAGCGTCTTCCGGACCACCCAAGAGTTGCGCGCCGGCTCGAGGCGCGGATGCCGCATCACGGCGCCGTACAAATGGTAGTTCACGTAGTCCATGTAGAGGTTGCCGGCGACAGCCAGCAGCGTGACGAGGAGGGGGTGGTAGAGTCGTCCGGCCACCATCAGCATCGGCTCGAACGCGGCGGGCAGCACCATCGAAATCGGCCCGCTCACAAACACGGTGAGGCAGACAAAGCCGGCCAGCACGGCCACGTCCGGCCAGCGGAGGGCGGGATAGATGGCGGCCAGCGCCAGGATCCCGGTGGCGCGCAGCACGGCGTCCCACTCGGGCGTGCCCCGGCGGACGAGCAGCGCGGACGCGAAGCCCGTCATGCGGCAACGCCCGATTGGGCGAGCCGCGAGAAAGGAATCCCATCCAGGCCTGCCGGGATCGGGAGGCCGAGCGTCTCGAGCATCGTGGGCATCAGGTCCACCGTGCGGATGGGCGCGTCGGGGAGCGGCACGCTCGCCGCAAGCGGGACCTCCATGTGGTCCGCGATCAGGCTACCGTGGCCTGCCCGGTGCTCGGGAATCTCCCACGCCTCGCGAAAGTCACTGCCGCGAGCGGCGGCCAGCACGACGTCACCAGTACGTGCAGAGCTGAAGAGCTGCACCAGCTGCCGCGGAGCGTCTGGAAACGCGGTGCGTCGCGAGCGCCCCAGCAGCTCGCGATCTCCCAGTGAACACCGCTCGGGGCCGAGGTCGAGCGGATCGCCCAGCAACGGCTCGTAGTGGACACCGTCGGCGTCCACGCCGACGCACGCCCGCTGCCATCCGCTCGCGACGACGACGTCGCCGTGCCCGTCCCGCCAGGCGCCGAGTTGAACGGCCGGCAACCCCAGGAGCTGCTCGACCAGATCGGACGGCACCGCCGCGCCGCTGCGCGGCGTCGGAGGCCCGCCCCGCGGTCGGAAGTAGACGTGGGCGCAGCCGTTGCCCGACACCATGACCGCAGCCTGCGCGCCCCGGCGCCACACGTGCCACGGATGTCGAATCGTCGGAACGCCCCACGCTTCGAGGGCGAGCGCGATATCGCAGTGTTCGCCGACGACGCTCACGCCGTGATCGGCGGCCACGAATAGCGCGGGGGCTTCGCCGGCGGTGCGCGCTCGGGCGACGAACTGCCCGAGCGCCCGGTCGATCCGGCGATAGGCGTCCAGCACCAGCGCATGGCGGGGATCGAACAGGTGGGAGAGGCCATCGGGACCGGGGAAGACCACAAACAAGAATCGCCACGGCTCCGCCGCGGCCGCCACCCAGGCGTCGGCCACGGCGCGATCGAGCGCACCGTAAGTCCCGAAGTAGTGGGCCGCGATCCCGAGAAGCGCGCGCCTCGCCGGCATGAGGTGCGCCCCCCGACGCAACCCGCGGACGATTGGTGTGCAGATCGCCAGACTCTGTGGCACGAGCTCGAAGATCGACGGACCGCAGGTGATATCGCGGTTGATCCAGCTCGCCTGAGCGCCGCAATAGCTCCGCGCGGCGCGCCACTGGGAGCGAAGCCCGCTCCCGCGCGCGGCGGCGCCTCGGTCGAGCCAGCGGATGCCTGGAACGTTGGCGGTCCCCGGGTACCGGCCGAAAAGAAACGGGATGTACGCCACGCCGGTGGTGGAGGGGAACACCGTCGTCCCCACCGTCATTCCACCCGGCTCGATCACCCACCGGGCAAGATTGGGAAGGTCCCCCTGCGCGAGGAGAGCGCGCAGCACGTCGTGTCGCGCGCCGTCTATCAGAACGAAGACGACCCGGCGGTGCTGAGGATGAGGCGCGAAAACCATCGCGTATACTATCCCGATCTGAGGTGGCGGGGAACACGCTCGGTCGGCTGCCTCAAGCCACTATCAAGTCGTGAGGTTCTCCCGATAGCGGCGAGCCTGTCCGGGCGTGACCATCTCCTGCAGCAGGACCGCCCGCTCGATCGGCGCTGCGAACACATAGCCCCGTGCGTCCGCCACCAGCCAGCGGTTCCACTCGAGCAGGTCGAGCGCCCCCTCTACGATCGGCCGATCGAGGGCCGTGGCGCGCCCCAGCCGCTCCGCGCTCAGCCGCTCGTCGAGCGCCGCCGCCGCGCCCAACACATGCTGGGCCGGCGCCGGGAGGGCACGGAAGCGTAGGCAGATCCCGCCGATCACGGCGGGCGGAAGATCACCCGGCAGCGAGTCGACGAGCGTCCGCTGGCGTGACGGCCACGCCGGCGCCTCGGTTGGCGGCGTGAATCCGGCGACGACCGCCTCGAGCATCGCGACCGCGAGGAGCGGGAGTCCGCCCGTGTCGCGCTCCACCCGGCGGGTCAGGCGCTCCGCGTCATCCGCGTCGTATCGGGGAAGCGCCCAGCGCACCAGCTCCCGCAGGGCCGCAGCGTCGAACCGTCCCAGGCGGACCACCGCGCCTTCGAGATCGCGGCCCAGCCGCGCGCGCAGCTCATCCAGCCGCTCGCTCTCGGGTGAACCACGGGAAAGGCCGAGCAGCAGGAGCACCGGTCGCGCCGCCGTGTCGCGGGCGAGCGCGGGGAGCGTCGCAAGCGTGGCCCGGTCCGACCACTGGACGTCATCGAGCGCGATGACGAGGGGCTGCTCCGCCGCGATGGCGTGCACCACCTCCCCGAGCGCCTCCCCGACGGGGACAGCGGGTGCCGAGGCGCGGAATCTCGCTCCCAGGTCACCGTCGAGCACGGCGAGCCCGGCCAGCGCTCCCGGCGGGGCTCCCGCAAGTCCCGGTGCATCGCCCAGCCCTCCCGCGAGCAGTCCCGCCAGCGCGCTCCACTCAGCCTTCTGTTCAGCGGGCACAGCGCGCGCGGTGGCCACGCTCGCGTCGTCCAGGCGCGCGTGAGCCACCAGCTCTTCGATAAGCCGGGTCTTCCCCTCCCCGGGCTCGCCCTCGACGATCACCACCTGACCACGCCCGCCGCGCGCCCGCTGCCACGCCGCCGTGAGCTTCGCCAGCTCGACGCTGCGGCCCACCAGCGGCGGCCGCGGGCGAGCGTCGGGTGGAGCGGCGACCACGCGGCGCCCGACGCGCGTGTCCCGGACCCGTGCGACGAGGCGCGCGGTTTCCTCGCTCACCGCCGTCCCGAGCATGTCGTGCAGGGCGTGTGCCAGCTCGTCGGCCACGCGCAGGGCCGCGGCGCGATCGCCCGCCAGCGAGAGCGCGCGCATCGCGGCGCGGGCCGCCGGCTCGGACGTGCGGTCGAGCGCGACCGCACGGAGCCCCACCCGAGCCGCGGATCCCGCGTCACCGCGTGCCAGATCCGCGGCGACACCCTGCACCAGGGCGTCGAGCGCCTGCGCCCGCCACAGCGCCCGCTCGGCGGCCAGCCAGTTCTCGAAATCACTCGCCTCCGGGATCGCCAGGCCCTCGAGGAACTCGCCATCGACCAGTCCGGCGGCGCTTGTCCACTCGCTCCGTTGGCACAGCTCGGCGAACCGGTCGCAATCGAGCGCCACGGCGTCGGGCGCCAACCGGACCTGATCCACGTCGGCCACCAGCCGCTCGTCCCCGAGGGCGCGCCGCAGCACGCGGAGCGCCTCGCTCAGTGAGTGGCGGGCCTGGCGCTCGTCGCGGTCGCTCCACAGCAGGCCGACCAGGTGCTCGCGGGTGCGGCTCCTGCGCGGACTCCGCGCCAGGTACACAAGCAGCGCGACGTGCTTGCGCCACAAGAGCTCCGCGGGCGCGTCCGCGCCGGCGACGGTGACACGCACGGGACCGAGCACGCGACAGAAGACGGTGGGCATGGCGCCCCCGAGTATCGGGCATGCTGCGGCCGCGGGCAAGCGCAGGTACATTCTCCTGCGCTCATGCAGACACCCGAGGTCGACGCCGTACAGCGCGCAGTGGGCGACCGCTACGAGGTACTGAGCCTCGCCGGCGTCGGCGGCATGGGCGCGGTGTTCCGCGCCCGCCACCGCACGCTCGGTCACATCGTGGCCGTGAAGGTGCTACCCCCCGACGTCGCGGCGAGCACGATGCGGCATGAGCGGTTCCGCCGCGAGGCGACCCTGGGCGCGTCGCTCGACCACCCCAATATCGTGCGCGTCTACGACTTCGACACGCGGGAGGGGATCAGCTTCCTCATCATGACGTTCGTTCGGGGCGACACCTTCGAGGAGCGTCTCCGGAACGACGCGCGCGTCCCGACCGACCAGATCCTCCGGATGGTGCGCGAGATCGCCGACGCGCTGGGGTACGCCCACCGGCGCGGCATCGTGCACCGCGATGTGAAGCCCTCCAACATCCTGCTCGACGAAGACAGCGGCCGGGCCCTGCTCGCCGATTTCGGCATCGCGCGCGTGGAAGGCGCCGGGGAGTCGTCACTGACACAGCCCGGGGCCGCGATCGGCACGCCCGGCTATATGGCGCCCGAGCAGGCCGCGAGCGGGCGGGTGGACGGGCGGGCCGATCTCCACAGTCTCGCCGCGGTCGCGTTCGAGGCGCTCGGCGGCGGGCCGCCCGCGTTCAAGGCCGATCGGACCGCGCTGGTGCGCGCGCTGCGCACGGCGCGGCCGGACCTGTCCGCTGGTCTCGCCACCGCGCTCGCGGACCCGCTCGCGGAGCAGCCGGACGATCGACCGGCCACGGCCGCGGCATGGCTCGCCGCGCTCGCGCGCGCCGAGGTCCGGCCGTGGCGCCCATGGGCGGCGGCCGGAGTCGTGGCGGTGGGGAGCGCCGTAGCCCTTCGTCTCCTGCTCGCCCCGCACGGGGCCTGCCGGTTGCCACGCGATGCACCGGCACGCCTCGCGGTGATGCCGTTCGCCGTCTTGGGCACGCCACCGTATCCGGCGACGCAGCTCCCGGAGTACTTCATCTCCCGATTCCGCCCCGTGGAGCACCTCAGCGAGGTCGTCTCCTTCGGCCGGGTGGTCGCGCAGATCGCGAGCGAACACCCCTCGAACGAAGAGGCGCAGGCCCTCGCCTGTCGCCTGGGGGCGAAGTTCTTCGTGCAGGGAAGCGTCGCGTACGTGGGGCCCACGGTCACACTCCAGGCGACGCTGTACGAGGGCGGCCGGGCCCGACGCAGCGCCAAGGCGGAGGGACGAGTCGGCGCCGAGGAGTCGGAGATGATGGACCGCGTGTGGACCGGGCTGTACCCCGAGTTCACGCCTGGCGCGGACGCCACGCTCCCGAACGGCGGCCCTGAGGCGCTGGCCGCGTACTTGAACGCCGAAGCGGCGTTCCGCCGCGGCGACTACCGCACCGCGCGCGACGAGTACACCCGTGTCATTCGTGCGGACTCCGGATTCGCGATCGGGCGGTTGCGGCTCGCGCTCGTCGCCGCGCAGGTGGACCCGACGGAACAGGGTTTCGGCACGGCGCTGCGAGGGGCGCTGGTGCACCAGGGAGGACTTTCCCCGGCCGACAGCCTGCTGCTCGACGGGTTCACCCGGCTGCTCGCCGAAGGCGACGGCCTGGCGGCGCTCGATCGATTCAAGCGCGCCACCGAGCAGGCACCGAGCTACCCCCAGGCGTGGTACGTGCTCGGCGAGTTCTACTATCACTTCGCCGGCCTGTTCGACGAGACGGTCGGCGAGGCCGGGGTCGCGTTCAACCGCGTCCTCGATCTCGATCCGCGGTTCGCGCCGGCCATCGCACACTTGATCTCGCTGGCGCACCAGGGAGGCGACCGGCGCGAGACGGCGGACCTGATTCACCGCTACTTGCGTATCGACTCAACGTCAGTCGTGGCCGAAGCAGTGGGCATCGCCGACACACTCATCCTCGGCTCCGCTCCGGCCCAGCTGGCGCTGCTCCGCACCGTGTGCCGGCACAGCTTCCTGGCGCTGGAGTACCTCGCCTTCCAGGCGGCCGAATTTGGAACCCCGGCGCAGCGCACAGGGCCCGGGCGCGTCGTGCTGCGCTGCCTCGAGCGACGCGGCGCCACGGACGCGGAGCGGGCCCAGATCCTCCGCATGGGCATCGCTGCCGATCTCGCGGCGGGGTGGGCAGACAGCGCCCGCCTGCGACTCGGGCGGGCGATCGGAGGCTCGGCCGGACGGGAGCGGGACTTGTGGGTCCTGCTCGCCCGCGCGACCGGGCTGCCGGCGTTGGGCGACTGGCAGGGCGCCGTCGAGCGCGTTCGGACGCGCCTCGGCACCGCCGCCGACACCGACGCCGTCGCCCACTGGCTGCTCGCGCGCCTCGAGGTGGAGCGCTCCCGCCACGCCGCCGCCCTGGCCCGGCTCGCCGGTGGGAAGCGAGGCCCACTCCCGGCCAGCCTCGCCGCGGACCTCGACGCTCGCGATGCCCTGGCACGCCGTGACACGACTCGCGCACTGGCGCTGTGGGATGGCGCGACGCGGCGTTACGCCGTTCTCAGCGTGCCGCTCGAGCTGGTCGCCTCGCTCTGGCCGTTGCGGCTCGACATCGCGCGGGTCGCGACGGCGCAGCGAGGCAGCACCATCGCGACCCGTGCCTGTAAATCATTCGAGACGCTGATCGGCTACGTCGATCAGGTCGTGCAGCCCGAGGTCCAGCGGCTCTGTCAGGCGACGCCGTGAGCTAGTCTGGCGCCAAGGTCGACACGGTACCTGGACCGCAGAACATCCCGGCCACCGCCCGAAAGTCAAACGGCCCCGAGCGTATCGGGGCCGTTTCACTGCGGTACTAGCGTCGCGGAGGTTACTGCACCGTGATCGCGATGTGCATGCCAAGGGCGACGTGCGGCAGGCAATAGCCCTTGTAGACGCCGGCCGGGGCCCCGGTGAACGACACGTCGTACTTTTCATTCGGCTGCGTCAGGAACGACCCCATGAGGTCACCCATCGCGTTGGGCATCCCCTTTTTCAAGACGGCCGCACCGCCCTTCGGGATCGAATCGGCGTAGAAGGCGATGTTGTGGGGACCGCCCGACACGTTGATGAACCGTACCGTTGTGCCGGCTTTGATGCTGAGCTTGTTGGGCTCGAACGCGGCTATGCTGGTACCGTTGCCGGTCATCTTCACTTCGACCACCGCGCCAGCGGGCTCGGCGGCGGGCGCAGCGGCCGGCACAGCCGGCGTGGGTGTGGCAGCCTCGGCCTGAGACGCCGCCGACTTCTTGTCGCCGCCGCAAGCGACGATCGCGAACGCGGCGAGCGTGGTGAACAGGGTGAACCGCATTGCAGACTCCCTCCGGGACGAATGACGGGACAGCGCTTGTGAACGCGTTCACAATATATTCGCGGGCTCTCAAAACGGGAGCCCTCCAAACGCGGGGCCGTTGCGTTTTTGCACCACCCCGACGACACTGATGCGCATGCCGGAGCCGTCCGTTCCCCTCATCCCCGCGGCCGATCTCGCCCGTCGCCTCGATCAAGGCGAACACCTGCAGCTGCTCGACATCCGCTCGGCGGAGCGGGTCGCCCAGGGACGCGTGACCCTCGGCGCCACCCTCAATTTCCGCGCCCTCGCCGCATCGCAGTTATACCAGCTGGCGACGCTCGAGCCGCTGGGGCTCGACCCCGCCGCTCCTGTCGCCGTCATCTGTGGGCACGGCAACTCGAGTACCCAGGCCACTCGCTTCCTGCGCGAGCGCGGGTTCGACGCGTACTCGGTGGCGGGCGGGATGGCGTCGTGGGAAACGGTCTACCTCCCGCGACGCTTGTCTCCGACCCGCGCGCTCGAGCACGTGGTCCAGATCGATCGCGTCGGCAAAGGCGCGCTATCCTACGTGCTCGTGAGCGACGGGGACGCCGTCGTCGTCGACCCGGGCCGCCACCTGCAGCCATACGAGCAGGTGCTCGAGGAGCTCGGGGCCACGGCCGCCGCGGTGATCGACACCCACATGCATGCCGATTATTTGAGCGGCGCCCGCGCCGCCGCCGCGCGCTGGCAGGTCCCATATTTCGTGCACCCCGACGACGCGCGCTCCCCGTACGACGGCGCCGAGGGCCGATTTACTCACCAGTCGCTCACGGAGGGCGACACGATCGCGTTCGGGCGTGCGACGCTGGTCGCCGCTCACGTCCCGGGACACACGCTGGGCAGCACGGCGCTCGTCGCCGACGAGGCACTCGCCCTGACCGGCGACTTTCTGTTCGTGAAGTCGGTGGGGCGCCCCGATCTGGGTGGACAGCGCGACGCCTGGGCGGCGCGGCTGTGGGACAGCCTGGAACGGGTACGGCGCGAGTGGGCGGGTGACCTGCTCGTCTTACCGGCGCATTATGCAAGCGAGACCGAGCGGCGCGCCGACCGGAGCGTCGCCGCGCGGTTCGACGTGATCGCGGCCACGAACGAAGCGGTTGCCATCCAGGACCGGCGCGCCTTCCTCGCCTGGGTGACCGCGCGCACCACGACGCCGCCCGAGGCGTATCGCACGATCAAGCTCGCGAATCTCGGGCTCGTGGACGTCACCGACGCCGACGCGGAGATACTGGAGTTCGGGCCGAACGTGTGCGCGATAGGATAGGCTATTCAATCGGCGCTTGCAGCACCACGTAGACCCAGTCGGTTCCGCCCAGTGTATGCATCCCGTACGGCACGCCCGCGGGAATGTGCACGAGATCGTTCGCCGAGACCTCGATCCGATCCCCGTCCAGTACCATCACTCCGCGGCCCGCAATCGTGAAGATGAGAAGTCCGGTCTCGTCCTCCGATGAGATGGGGACGGCGGCCCCTGGCTCCATGACCGTATGCTCGAAGCTCAGGCCGTGCAGCATGCCCGGGAGATTGAGTACGGTGTGGCGACGCAGCTGGTCTGCGGTGCTGGGCAACTTCGCGAGGCGGCGATAGGTGTAGCGCGGCACTGTTCCCCATCCTGTAGGGCGCGGCAGCCTTACGCGGAGGGCGCTGCGGCGCCCCAAAAATGGGCACGCCGCACCCCCTGTGCAAGGCAGTGGGCGTCAAGCGTCTCTCCTGGCGTCTTTCACAGGATTCGTTGCCATGTTGTCCGCACGTCGCCTCTTCGGAGCCGTCTGCTGTGCCGTCCTGCCGATCACCGCCGCGGCAGCACAAGGCTGGATCGAGCCGATCCGGCCGGTCCCCCTCCCCGCCCCCACGGCCCCGCGCAGCGGGATCGAGAAGGTGCGCAGCGCCGTCCAGGTCGCGGTGGTTGGACGGGTCGCGCGTGTCACGGTGGAAGAGTGGTTCCGGAACGCGGGCGCCCTGCTCGACGAGGGCAACTATCTCTATCCGCTGCCGGGGGAGGCGGTGTTCAGCGATTTCTCCCTCTGGCAAGGCGATCGCGAGCTCAAGGGCGAGCCGATGGACGCCGTACAGGCGCGCGCGATCTACGAGGAAATCGTGCGCCGCAAGCGCGATCCCGCCCTGATCGAGCTCGCGGGACACGGGCTGTTGCGCGCTCGCGTGTTCCCGATCGGCCCGGGCGAGACCCGCAAAATCACACTGCGCTACACCCAGATGCTCGATCGTGTGGGCGACGCGTGGCGGTTCCGGTACACGGCCGGTACCGGGGCCGGTGCGGCCGCGTCTTCGAGCTTCCGGATGCAGGTGGACAGCGCCGCTCGATTCGGCGATCCGTATTCCCCCACGCATCGACTGAACACGAACCGTAGCGACAACCGCATCGAGCTCACGCTCGCCGATACGACCCCGCGAGGGGATCTCGAGCTGTTCCTGCCGCTCGCCCGCAACCTGGTGGGGATGTCGCTCATCACCAGCCAGCCGCTGGGGGAAGACGGGTTTTTCATGCTCCTGCTCGCGCCCGGCCGCGCCGAGACAGCGGCGGTACGCCGCGATCTCGTCGCCGTGCTCGACGTGTCGGGCTCGATGTCAGGCGACAAGCTCGACCAGGCCAAGACTGCGCTGGTGCAGCTGCTCGGCACGCTCCGCTCGGGTGACCGGTTCCGAGTGGTCACGTTCGGAAGCGGCGTACGTCGTTACACCGCCGGTTGGACCGACGTGTCGGCTGATAACGTGCGCGCCGCCCAGGAGTGGGTCCGCCGCCTCGACACCGACGGCGGTACCAACATCGCGGGCGCCCTGACAGAGGCATTCGCCGAACCGCCCGCCGAGGGTGGGCTGGGCGTGGTCGTGTTCCTGACGGACGGAATGGCGACCGTGGGCGAGACCAACCCCGAGCGCATCGCCGATCAGGCCGAGCGTGGTCGCGGGCCGTTCCGCGTGTTTGCGTTCGGGATCGGGTATGACGTCAATACGTACCTGCTCGACCGCCTGACCGAGCGCGCCCGGGGCGTGACCGAGTACGTCCAGCCGGGCGGCGACATCGAGCAGGCAGTGGGCTCGCTCGCCGCCAAGGTCGCGTCCCCGGTGCTCACGGACTTGGCTGTGCGGGCGGACGGCGTCGAGCTGTACGACCTCCAGCCGCAGCGTCTGCCGGATCTGTTCGGGGGAGACGAGCTGGTGGTGTTCGGGCGCTATCGGGGAGCCGGAAGAGAGGAGAGGTCCGTGACGGTGATCGGGCGGCGCGGCGGGCATGAAGAGCGTTTCTCGACGGCCGCGCGGTTCGGCAGTGAGGAGTCGGGCGCGGACTACATTCAGCAGCTGTGGGCCGCCAGGAAGGCCGGGGCCCTTTCGAGCGAAATCCGACTGCACGGTCCGAATCCGGAGATCGTGAGCGAGCTGAAGCGGCTCGCGTTGCGCTACGGCATTTTGACGGAGTACACGTCGTACCTGGTGCAGGAGCCGAACGTCCTGGCGCGGCCGATGCCATTGCAGCCGCCGGCGCCCGAGGCGCAGGCCGGCGCAGGCGCCGTCCAGCGATCACGCGAAGCTCGCAAGCTCGCCGGTTCACTCAGCCTCGACGCGATCGTGGTAACCGGGGCGGTCGGTGTGGCCGATTCGCTCGCGGCCGTGCCCGGTGGACGGTCCGATCGCTCCCAGCGGATCGGTGGGAGGCTATTCGTGTGGCGTGACAGCGTGTGGACCGACATCGCCCACAGCGACTCACTGCGCGTCGTGAATGTCGCGGCCTACAGCGACGCGTACTTCGCGCTGCTTCGCGCCCTCCCCGAGCTCGTACGGGCCGCCACGCTCGAGCCCGCGGTCTTGGTGGCCGGACGCCGCGTGAGCATCAAGATTGAAGGCAGCGGTAAGACGACGTGGACGGACGGTGAGCTGACAGCGCTGGTTCGCGACTTTCGCCCGTGAGCAGTGTGAGCCCAGAGAATCTGGCCGAGATCTACCGCACTACCTACCGCGCGCTCGTGCGGTTTCTATACCGCAAGGTGTGGGACGCCGAGCGCGCGGAGGACCTGGCGCAGGAGGCCTTTGCTCGGGCCGTAATACACAAACCCGATAACGCGAGGGGGTGGCTGTTCATCGTGGCGGCGAACATGGCGCGGGACGATGCGCGGCGCGCGGCGCGTGAGCGACGACACCTCACGCTCCTCACCGCCGAGCCGCAGGAGACCACGCTCGCGTCCGACGAGGCGATCGAGGTCGAGAGCGACCGCGCGCGCGTCCGGGCCGCGCTCGATGAGCTCTCGCCGCGCGACCGGGAGGTGCTCCTGCTGTGGGACTCGGGACTATCGTACGAGGAAATCGCCGCCCAGACCGGATTGGCGCGCGGCGCGATCGGGACGACGCTGTCGCGGGCGCGCCGGCGGTTGGTGCAAGCCTACGAGGCGGGAAAGGCAGGTGAGCATGTCGCACGTGGATGACGGCACACTGCACGCGTATCTCGACGGCGAGCTGTCGCCGGCGGAGGTGCAGGGCGTCGAGGCACACCTCGCCCAGTGCCCCGCCTGCCGCGGCCGGCTCGACGAAGAGCGCGCGCTCATCACCCGGGCCGGCGAGCTACTCGCTCTGGCGGCACCGCCGGACCGCGAGCTCCCGCCGTTTCGAGTGGGCGACGTGAAACCTCCGACCCGCCTGTGGTGGAAGGTGCGGCTACCACTGGCGTGGGCGGCGACGCTCGTGCTGGCGCTGGGGATCGGGACCTACCTGGGCAGCGGGGTAGAACAGCGGCAGCAACCCGAGACCGCCGCCGACGCCGAGCCCGCGCGGCCCCAAGCGCTCGAGAGTCCGCTCAGCTCGGAACGGGCACGGCGCGAGTCTCGCGTCAAGCCGCGCGTAGCGGAAATGGCCGCCATCCCGCGCGACACAGCGCTGAGCGCCGCCACGCCAGCCCCGGCCCCGGCCCCGCAGCCGGGCTTCGTAATGCTCGATGGTGCGCTCGCGGAGAAGGCGTCTCCCATCACCGTCGACAGCGCGCGTGCGCTACTCGGAGCCGATCCCCTCGCCGTCCCCGGTGCGCCGATCCGCACGATGTATCGGGCACGCGAAATCGGCTACTCCGCCGTAGTGATCGTAGAGCAGGCGCTCGATTCGAGCACGGTAATCGAGGTGGTGAACGGGCGCCGGTCTCCGCTACCCCTCGACGCGGTTGTAGTCACGGGAGCGGCAGCGCCAGGTGCGCGAGCCGACAGCGTGAGCGCGGCCGAGCGGGCGCCACTGAGTCGCGCCCGGATCACGGACTCGCTCGCCGCCGCTCCGGCCGCGAAGGCAGCCGCCCGACCGCTGCGCCGTTTCGACAATCTCGAAATTCGAATTTCGGGCCCGCTGCCGAGCGACTCCCTGGGGAAGCTGCTGCAGCTCGTCCAGCCGGTGAAGCCCTAGCTACGGCGTTACCGTGATCGTGCCGTGCATCCCGGTGGGAGGTGTGCCGTTGAACCCGTGATTCTTGCAGTAAAAGTTGTATGTGCCTGCGGTCATGAACTGGTGGGACACCGTCCCAGCCGCTAGGGCCATGTCATAGGTGTCCGCCGACCCGGTCGCGCTCGTGACCGTATGCGCCACGCCGTCCCCATTCTGCCACGTCACCGTCGTGCCCGCCGTCACGCTGAGACTTGTCGGGCTGAACTGGCCGCCCCCGACCGTGCAGATCTTCGTCGCCGTCGACGTGCAGCCCCCGCCTCCGCCCCCGTAAGGAGACGTCGAACCGCCGCACGCGGCGAGCAGCACAACTCCCGCTGCCCCTAGTGTCAGAGTCATTACGCTCAACCGCATGGATCCCCCGAGGTAGCGCGTAGGACAATCAGCAGCTCTATCACGCATGCTTACTACCCTTAGAAGCGCGCGGGATTTGTCAGAGAATGATGAAGCGTTCCGACAGGCGCTAGTGGCGCTCGCGCTCCAGTGTGTCGGCCGCGAGGCGGGGTGATAGCATCGGGTAGCGGGCCCCGAACCACCCGAACGACAGCAGGAACAGCCCACCGAACAGCAGCGTGGCACCGATCTCCGGCACGCCGAGTGCCGGCCCAGCGCCGCCGTTGATCGAGGGAACGATCTCGAGGTAACGCTCGAGCCAGATGCCCGCGAGGCTCACCAGGGCGAGCGCCACGAGCGCCGGCGGGTACTTCTTTGGCCTCACGCCGAGCAGGCCGACGAACGGGATGACGAACACCAGCAGGAATACGGCTACCCCGATCGGCTTCCACGGGCCGAACAGCCGGTAGAAGATGAAGAACGTCTCTTCAGGCAGGTTGCCGTACCAGATCACCAGGAACTGCGACCACATGAGGTAGGCCCAGAACACACTGAAGCCGAAGCACAGCTTTCCGAGATCGTGCTGCTGCTTGGCAGAGAACAGTCCCTCGAGGCCCATGCGCCGCCGCACCGCCAGCACCAGTACCGCGAGCGCCATCAACGCGGCGAGGAAGCTCCCCATGAAGTAGAACGCCCCGTACAAGCTGCTGACCCATTTGTGGGCGAGCGACATCACCAACTCGAACGCCAACAGACTGTATCCGAACGCATAACCGACCACGAGCAACGCCGCCTCGCGGGTGATGGTGTCCCGGCCTTCGAGCCGGTCGGCGGGCCGGCCCTCGGCGAGCTCCCGGAGGTCGGGCGCCATGTCGTGCCGCACGAAACGCCACGACAACCAGGTGAGGAGCAGGTAAATCAGGCCGTTGCGCACGAAGAAGAACTTTGCCGTGAGCCAGCCGCCCAGGTCGGCACGCGGCTCGTGCAGCCAGCTGAAGATGTGCGCCCGGCCCACGATCAACCCGAGATACAGCACCAGAGCGACCCACAGAAACGCGGCCGCGGCCTCGGCGAGCCGGATCACCACCCCGGACCAGTGCCCTTTGGCGAGCTTCTGCGTCGCGGCGAAGACCACCAGTGCCTGGGCCAGCCCGGTCCAGAACATGAAGTTGACGTGCCAGGCCTGCCACGCCCGGGGCGCGCCGCCCGCCGCGAGCACCCAGAGGAAGACGGCCCCCCCAGCCACCGCCAGAAGCGCCCCCCACAGCAGGAACGCCCCTGCGGGGAACTGACGCGCCTTCTGGACCAGCTCCGACCGCGCGACCGCCGCGACCGCGCTCATCGTCTCCCCCGTGGGCTCTGCGCGCCGGCCTGTAGCGTGCGGACGTAATTCACGAGGTCCCAGCGATCCGGGCCGCGCACTTTGTCCCCGTAGATAGGCATCAGCCCCCGGCCCATCACCTGGCCACTCACGATCACCCCGTAGAGGTAGCCGTCCGTGCGTCGAGCGATCGTGTCGTTGACAAGGGAGCGCACACCGAAGAAGGGCCCCCCCGCCGCCGACGAGATCGGACCGTCGCCCCGGCCCGCCGGGCCGTGGCAGACGAGACAGTACGTCTCGTACAGGAACCGCCCGCGGTTGATCGACTCTGAGGTGCGGGTCCGCGGATTCACGAGTCGGTCGGCCGTCTGCAGGCTCATGAGCGGGTCCGCGCCGGTCACCGGTACGGTGCCGGGGACGGGCGGGATCGGCTGCGCGTACGGCTTGATGCTCCGCTGATGCCGCATGGTGGCGAACCAGCCGATGCGATGCACGACGTCGTCCGGGTTGCAGCCGATCGCGGCGAGCGCGACCAGAGCGGCAAGGACGGCCTGCGGTCTACGCACGGCGGACCTCCTCCGCCCCAGCGCCGCGGAGCAGGGTCTCGACCTGACCGGCGCGCGCCGGCTCGGACGGCACGAAAATGCCGAACTTGTCGTTCGTGAAGCGTGGATCGTAGGCGACCGTGCCGAGCCGCCGGGCGGCGAACAGCGCGTTGAAGGCGATGCCGAGAATCGTCGAGAGCGCGCCGAACAGGATCGTCATCTCGAACATGATCACGACGTACGGCGGGATCGACCCGATCGGCTTGCCGCCGAGCACGAGCGGCCAATCGTACGACATGTACAGCGTGACCCAGGCGCCGATGGCGCAGCCCGCGATCCCGCCGATCAGCGTGAACATCCGCACGGGGCTCACCGGCTGCTCGAGCGCATCCTCGATCTCGTGCCGGGGGATGGGCGAGTACACGGTGAAGGCGGTGTGGCCGGCCCGGCGCAGCTGGGCGATCGCGTCGACGGTGGCGTCGACGTGGCCGAACACACCCAGCACACCCGGCGTGGGCGGCGGGTGGAAGATGGCGGTCAGCGGGTTCGCGAGCTTCACGACACCCTCGCCTTTCCGCGCTGCGGCGCGGGCAGCACCTCTTTCACCTCGGAGATCGACACCGTCGGGAAGTTCTTCACGAACAACAGGAACCACATGAAGAACCAGCCGAAGCTCCCTGCCATGATGCCCCAGTCCGCCCACGTGGGATTGTACGTCGCGTTGGCGAACCGCTCGAACGGCTCGCCCGCGAGCGACACGACGATGATCACGAAGCGCTCGAACCACATCCCGACATTCACGAAGATCGAGATCACGAACAGCGCCAGGATGCTCGTGCGGACGTTCTTGCGCCACAACAGCCACGGCAGGAGCCCGTTGCAGATGTTCATGGTCCAGCTGGCCCACCAGAACGGCCCGAACGCCCGGTACCAGAACGCCGCGCGCTCGTGGGCATTACCGCTGAACCAGGCCACGAAGTTCTCGGTGCAGTACGACATGCTCACGATCAGGCCGGTCAAGAGGCACAGCTTCGCGAGGTTCTCGAAGTGGTGGACGGTGATGAGCTCCTCGAGGTGGAAGAGCTTCCGGATCGGTACCAGCAGCGTGATCACCATGGCGACGCCCGAGTAGATGGCGCCGGCCACGAAATACGGGGCGAACAACGTGGCGTGCCAGCCGGGGACGATCGCCATCGCGAAGTCCCAGGACACGACGCTGTGCACCGACAACACGAGAGGCGTGGCGAGCGCTGCCAGATACAGATAACCGCGTGTGTAGTGACGCCACTGCTCGTTGGTGCCGCGCCACCCGAGCGCCGTGATGGCGTACAGCTTCTTGCGCCACCCGGTGGCGACGTCCCGCACCGCCGCGATGTCCGGGATCAGCCCCATGATCAGAAACACGGTCGAGACGGTGAAATACGTGCCGATCGCGAACTCGTCCCAGATGAGCGGTGACTTGAAGTTGGGCCACAGGCCGCGCTCGTTGGGATAGGGGATGAGCCAGTAGAAGTACCACTGGCGGCCGATATGGATCAGCGGGAAGAGGCCCGCGGTCATCACGGCGAACACCGTCATCGCCTCCGCGGTGCGATACACCGCGGTGCGCCACCCCGAGCGGAACAGAAACAGGATCGCCGAGATCAGCGTCCCCGAGTGGGCGATACCGACCCAGAAGACGAAACAGGTGATGTAGACTGCCCAGTACACCGGGTGCGAGTAGCCCGCGAGCCCCAGCCCGTAGCGCAGCAGGAACAGCAGGCACACGATGCCCACCCCGAGCAGGGCGACCGCCAGCGCCAGCAGGGCGTAGTAGCCCTTGCCCGGGTTACCGAGCGTGCGCGCGATGGCGCGGGTGACGAAGTCGTAGCTGACGCGGGACGGGGGCGTCTCGGCCATCGCCTCAGTCCTCCACCACGGCGCCGTGCACGACCTTCGCGAGGTACGTGATCGCCGGCCGGGTGTTCAGTCCCTCGAGCACGTGATAGCCGCGCGGGTCCTGCGCCAGCGCCGCGACACGCGACGTCCTGTCGTGCAGGTCGCCGAAGACGATCGCCTCCGACGGGCACGCCTGTGCGCAGGAAGGCGTGATGTCGCCGTCCTGCACGTTGCGGTCCTCGAGGCGCGCCCGGTTCTGTGCGCCGCGGATCCGCTGCACACAGAAGGTGCACTTCTCCATCACGCCCTTCTCCCGCACCGTGACGTCGGGATTGAGCAGCATGTTGAGCGGGTCGGGCCAGCTCTCCCATTCCCCGCCCTGCTCGGCATAGTTGTACCAGTTGAAGTAGCGGACCTTGTACGGACAGTTGTTGGCGCAGTAGCGCGTCCCGACGCAGCGGTTGTAGACCTGCCCGTTCAACCCGTCCGGCGTGTGGTAGGCGGCGTACACCGGACACACCGGCTCGCAGGGCGCGTTGCCGCACTGCTGGCACAGCATCGGCGTAACCACGGCGCCGACGGGATGACCTCCCTCACCGCCCGTGTAGTAGCGCTCGATGCGGAGCCAGCTCATCTGGCGGCGCCGGCTCACGAGCTCTTCACCCACCGTGGCGAGGTTGTTCTCGGCGTAGCAGGCGGTGACGCAGGCGGAGCAGCCGGTGCATTTGGCCAGGTCGATCGCCATCGCCCAGCGCGGATGCTCGCCACCGTAGTTCCCGAGCGTTGCCTTCTCGTGTTGCGCTTCCGCCCAGGCCTCGAGCGCCTTGCGGGCGTAGGCCGGCGTCTCTTCCTCGGCGAACGCGTGGGCGCCGTGCCTCAACTGCCGCGCCTTCGCGAGCGGCAGCACCTCGACGATGCCACGCCCTTGCTCGCGCGCGTCGCCTTCGACGGTGGCGAGGCGGCGATGGTCGCCGGTCTTGGTGACTCTGACGCCGACGGAGAACGCGCGACCGCCGAAGTCCGTGGGCTGGTCGCTCAACAGCTCAAACGCATTGAACGAGCGGTCCTTGGCATAGCGGCCGTATGCCTTGTGACCCTGCCCGCTCGGGACCGCGAGCACGTCGGGTCGCACGCCCGGGGTGATCCACACCGGCGCCCGTACGGTACCGTGCGGGGACTCGAGCAGCAGGATGTCGCCGTTGGCGAGCTGCGATTTCGCCGCGGTCTCGGGATGCACTTCCACCCACCCGTGCCACGTGATTTTCGACACCGGGTCGGGCAGCTCCTGCAGCCACGGTTTGTTCGCTCCCCGACCGTCGTGCAGGGCGATCGACGGGAAGACGATCAGCAAGTGCTGTTCCGATGCGCCTTCCGAGGCGGCCAAGCCGCCGAGCCGCTGCGCGAACCCGGGCACGAGCCGCGGGCTCTGCACCGCCACGTCGGTGTACACGCCCCCGTGCTGCAGGGCGTCGCTCCAGAAGTCGTCGAATCCCCGGCCGCGTCCGTACCGCTGATGCAGCGTCCGCCACCGCGTCTGCAGGTAGTCCTTGAACGAGCTCGCGCTGCCGGACGCTTGCAGGACTACGTCACCGGTGTGGCGGGTGTTCGGAAACACGGGCTGCATCACCGGCTGCTGCAGCGCATAGACGCCCGCGCGCGGACGCGAATCGTTCCACTGCTCGAGCGGATGGAGGTCCGGCAGAATCAGGTCCGACGCGGCCGCCGTCTCGTCCAGGTAGGACGAGAAGCTCACCTTGTACGCCACGCGGCCGAGCGCCTGGGAGAACGCGGCCGGCAGGGAGTGCGCCGGATTCGCGCCGTGGACGAGCAGCAACGCGACCTTCCCGGCGCTCATGTCCCCGACGAGGTCCGTCAATTGCTTGAACGATCCGCCGGCCTCGAGGGCGTGGTTGGGTCCGAACTTGACGGTCTTCCCCACCTGCCCCGCGACATAGTTCAGGAGGTTCACCGACGCCACGAGTACATGCGCGCCGCTCCCGTAGTGCGTCGACATGCCCCCGGCCACGGCCAGCCCCCCATGCGAGGCGGCGAACTCGCGAGCCAGCCGCCGGATGTCGCGCGCCTCTATTCCGACGAACGTCGCCACCTGCTGGGGCGCGGGGAGCAAGCGATCGAGACCGCGCGCGTCCGCCGGTGTGGGGGCCAGGCGCTCGGCCAGGATGACCTGCGCCATCGCGAGCGCCAACATGTACTCTGTCCCCGGCTTGGCCGCGATCCACTGGTCCGCACTCATCCCGGTCAGCGACAGGCGCGGAGCAACGGAGACGAACTTGGCCATGGACCCGTCTCGTCCACCCTCGAAGGCGTGCGCACGGGTGAACCCGTTCTGGTAGCCGACCGGGGACAGCCAGGTCTCCATGAAGTCGGCGCCGAACGAGACGATGTAGCGGGCGTTGGCGAAGTCATACCACGGGATCGCCGACGTGCCGAAGGCGAGGCGGTTGCCTTCGCGCAGCGCCTCGAAGGCGAACGGCTCATAGGTGACGTGGCGACCGCCCAGCCCTTTCATCCACGCGTCGACCAGCTCGCCGAACGATCCGCTCTCGAGACCGGTCACGAAGGCGATCCCTTTGCCGCGGGCCTCCTTCACCTTCGCCTGCAGCCGGTTGATGGCGTCCTCCCAGGAGAGTTTCTGCCACTCGCCGTTCGGACCGCGGGCCATGGGATCGGTGACGCGGTCGGGATTGTAGAGTCCCTGGAGCCCGGCCTGGCCCCGCGAGCAGAGCCGCCCCTGGTTGATCGGCGACTCGGGGTTCCCCTCGAGCTTGATCACGCGGCCTTCGCGGACTTTCGCCTGCAGCCCACAGCCGGCCGCGCACTCGCGGCAGGTGGTGGCGTAATACGTGGCGATCCCGGGGACCTGGTTCTCGGGCGGGACGATGTAGGGGACGAGGTGCTCGGTCGGCTCTGCGTGGATATCACACGCCGACGCCGCCGCGGCGGCGCCCCCCGTCGCGCCCAGGACTGTCAGGAACCGTCTGCGGTCCATCGGTCGGGCCTCAGTAGTGACACAGGGTGCAGTCGCGCGAGACGTTGCGCTGCACGTGGCAGTTGACGCACCAACCCATCTTGAGCGTGGCGACTTGGTACACCTGCGGCATGCGATTCACGTCGCCATGGCACGTGCTGCAGCTCTCGGTCCCCAGAATCTTGATGTGGCGCTGGTGCGGGAAGCGCACGAAGCCCGGGAGGGCATGCACACGCGTCCACACGGGCGGCTGCTTGTTGGCCCACGCGTCGCGCACCTTCTTGATCTCCGCCTTGTGAGACTCGGTGGAGCCGCCGATCATCTGATGACAGCCGAAGCAGGTCTGCACCGCCGGGATCCCCGGCTCGCTCGAGATAGTCACCGTACTGTGACAGTACAGGCAGGGGATCTGATCCTGGCCGGCGTGGATGTCGTGACGGAAGAAGATCGGCTGGCGGGGACCCTGGAGCCGCCCCGTGTCGCTGATGACGGGAGCCTTGTAGCCTGACGCAGACTGACCGGTTTGTGCCGCGGCCGGAAAGGCGATCGACAGTGCGATCGCGACACCGGCCCCGACCCTCCCACTCCTCTTCGTCATCCAGAGCGCTCGATGGCGAATGGTATCGGTCTGTGTTGTGAAACGGCTTGCGGGCGCCGGAATGTAGCGCCAGCGCGGAAGCATACACAAGGCCTGCTCGTGTAGGGGCGCAGCATGCTGCGCCCTTACCAAACCGGTCACTCCGGTCGTGCCAGGAGCTGATGCTTCAGCCGAATGATGGAAACGAACGCGTCGACGGCGTCGAAGTCGGGGAACTCCATCCAACACCACCGCACGCCGCCGGACATCCGACCGTCGCGGATTGCCTGTCGCGAGGTACGCGGCAGGCCGTCGGTCACGGCGAGCTCACGCTCCTCGGTCTCGGTGAGAATGAACGTGCCCGAGAGCCCGGTCTCCATGGGGTGGAGGTAGCCGAGCTTGCGCCCGCCGACCTCGTACATCCAGACCCATTTCCAGGCGGTACCCATGAACACCACCTGCTCGGTGACGTGGCGGAGGGCGCGGATGCCTTCGCGCGCCCGCTTGAACCGTTGCGCGGCGCGCGCCGGCAGATCCTTGAGCGGGGCCTCGGACTTGGGACGCTTGCGCGGGGTGGCGTAGAGATTGGTCGCCCAGTACCCGGCCGGCTGGTGATCGATGGGGATCATGATGTTGTCTATTGTAAACGGCGCGTCACCGAACGGAAACGCCCCGCGTCGAGCAGGCGGGCGATCGATACACCGGGCACCGCCATGCGGCCGTCCCGGCTCATGCTCAGCTTGATCACGTCTGCGCCGCGTCCGAACCAGCGCGCGCTCGGCTCAACGTCCGAAGGATAGACGCACGCCCCGAGCGCCGCGACCGCGATATCGGCCTGGGTTCCGATCCCCGACTCGGGCATCGTGCCGGCCCAGAGCTGCGCGCCGCATTCGGCGGCGATCCGGCAGATGCGGCACGCTTCGGCAAGCCCGCCCACGCGATGCACCTTGAGATTCCAGACCATCGGGCCCTCGAGGGCCAGAATCTGGCGCGCCGACCCCGCGTCGCGCAGGGTTTCATCGAGGCACAGCGGCGTCTTGAGCGCGCGCGCCAGCCGGGCGTGACCTACGAGCTCGTCGGGGGCGAGCGGCTGCTCGATGTACAAGAGGCCGGCCTCGTCCAGTGCGCGCAATGCGGCTTCATGCTCCGGCCACCGGTACGCGCCGTTTGCGTCCACGGTGAGCGGGACATCCGTGCCGGCCATTCCGGCGCGGGCCGCCCGCACGGCGACCTCATCCCACTGCGGCGCGACCTTGATCTTCACGCGTTGGTAGCCGTGCTGCAGCGCCTCGTACACGCGGCGCGTCAGGGTCTCGGCACGGCGATCCTCGGGAATGCCGAGCGCCACGCCGCAAGGGAAACTCGCTGCCGGCGCGACGCCGAGGCGTTCGGCAACCAGCTGCGGTAGCCCCGTGCCGCGGCGATGCGCCTCGAGGTCCCACGCCGCGGTCTCGATGCCGGCCCGGGCGAACGGATTGCCGCGCACGTTCTCGCGCAGCGCCGCGTCCACTGCCTCGGGAGAGTCGAACTCCTGACCGGCGATCCGCGGGGCGAGGACGCGGGGGATGAGATCGCGAGCGCTGCCGAGCGTCTCCTCGGAGTAGAACGGCAGCTCGTCCGGGGCCGATTCGCCGTAGCCCACGTGCCCCTCGCCGTCGTGCAGCACCACCACCACCGACCGCCGCGCGTCGATCCTGCCGCCGGACAGGATGAACGGTTCCGCGAACGGCAGCTCGAGCGCGTACAGCTCAACCCGCGCGATGCGCATGGGCTCGCAGATCGAGGAACCGGAGCTCGCCGCCCTGCCGCTCGAGCTCCCCGCGCGCTTCGCGCTCGAGCATCACCGCGATCAGGCCGTCCCGCGGATGAAAGACCAGGGCATGGAGCGCCCGCTGGACACGGGAGCCGTGGGTGGCGGCGTACTCGGAGAGAGGAAGCTGGAAGAAGGTATGCAATTGCACGCTCTCGCAGCCGCGGCGGGCATACTCGAGGATCATGCGACCGGAGCAGATGTTGCCGGTGCCGGTGAGTCCCGGGGTTCCCGCGCTTGCGTGCGAGGTCAGTTGAGTCTCCAGCACTCTCAGATTCCGGTCGCTCAAGTCCCAACCACCGTAGGCGACGCCTCGCGCCGCATCGAACAACCGGTTGAAGCAGACCAACGCGTCCGCTGCGGTAGAGGCGTTCATCATTTCGACTTGAAAGGCGTCCTCGAACCGGGCGTTCATGAGCTTCACCGCGACCCGTACGGGGATCCGAGATGCGGCGCGGATGCGCCCGGGCACCTCACGCAGCCACCGGAGGATCTGGGCGCGATCGTCCGCCAGCGCATCGCCCGCCAGCGTGGGCGAGAAATCCTTCTCCACGAGGAGCGGCGGCTCCCGCCAAGCGTCCGCCAGCTGTGTGGTCGCATAGCGGTACTCGCCCTCACGGAACGGCTCCGCGAGTCGCGGCAGGTGATACTTCACCGACGGTACGACCAGGAGCCGGCCGGCTCGGGTGAGGTCCCGCCCAACGCGTACCAGCGCGAGGTAGTCGCCGAACGGGCGATCCCAGCCCCGCCCCTTCCAGGTGACGGTCCACCCCTCACGGCCCGTCTCCGTCCCCGTCCCCGTCCCCCCGGCGCGTCGCTCGACTTTCATCTTGGTCTCGTGAATCGCCCACGCCGCCATCGCCCGCGCGCCGGTCTCGTCCTCGGCGATCACCGTCTTGAGCACGGAAAACGCGAGTCCCGCCGCGGCGTCATCCTCGAGCTGCCCGGCGTTGAGCGACAGCTGGCCCGAGCCCTTGCCGATGGGATGCGGAACCACTGCGCCCAGATAGCGGGCGGTGAGATCGATCGCATACGCTTCGCGCACGTGTGCCGGGAAGTCGCGCGGCAGCTCCCGCTTGAAACGATCGAAGTCCCGCTCGAGCTTCGCACGCACAGGCGGGTCGACTAACCCCCGGGCCGTGCCCCGGGCTCAAAGCGAGACAGGCGGAACTCGGGGGGCGCTGCCTCCCCGCCGAGCACCAGCTTCGCGACCAGCTCCCCCACGGCCGGCCCGTGTTTGAAGCCGTGCCCGGAGCCGCCGCCCACGAGCCAGACGTTCGTCGCCGCCGGGTGGTGGTCGATGATGAAGTGCTCGTCGGGCGAGTTCTCGTACTGGCACACCCGGGCCTCGACCAGCGGGGCGCCCTTCAGGCCCGGGAACCGAAACGTGAGATACTCCCGCGCCGCCTTCAGCCCCTCCGGCGTGGGCAGCCGCTCGCCCGTGGTGGGGTCGAACGGTGGCCCGCGGGTGTCGTCGGCGACCTTGAATCCGCGCCACTCGTTGCCGGGAATCCCGTATATGAAACCTCTCCCGTGATCCGCCCACACGGGCAGCGCCTGCTCGGTGAACCGCTGATCGCCGGGTGGTGTGCCGAAGAAAAAGACTTCCTGGCGGGTAGCGCGGACTCGATCACCAATGACGTCCGGAAACAACTGCCCCAGCCACGGACCGCATGCGAACACGAATGCGTCGGCCGCGACCGTGCTGCCGTCGGAGAGCTTGACGCCGCGCAACTCGCCGGCGCCGAGACGCGCGCCGGGCTCCACGGCGAGCTGGCGGTATTCACCGCCTTCGGCGAGGAAGCCCTCGAGCACAGCCGCGCAGGCGCGGCGCGCCGTGAGGTAGCCACCATCTTTCTCAAAGATGCTCCAGCGCACGCGCTCGCAGTTGATTTGCGGGTAACGGCGCGCCGTCTCCGCGCCCGACAGCTCTTCGAACGCCAGGCCGGCTTCCTTGAGCAGGGGCAACGCCGCCTTTTCGTACGCCTCATCGCTCTCCACTAGCCACAGCACGCCGATGGGATGGTACAATTTCAGGTGCCAGCGCCGCTCGTGCTCCTTCCACAATTGGAGCGCGCGCGCCGTGAGGTGCGTGTAGATCCCGCGGGGGCCGTAGGTCCCACGGATCACCCGGGTCTCACCGCCCGAGCTGGCGCGCGAGTTGCCGGGCCCCCAGGCGTCCACCAGCGTGACGCGGGCGCCGCGCCGCAGCAGGTGGAGCGCGGTCCAGCCGCCGAAGGCCCCTGCGCCGACCACCACCACATGCCGTTGCTTGCTCATCGGACTCCAGCCCTTCAGAAAGGGAGACGCGCCGAGCGCCGTGCTCGCGGCGGCGCAGGACTCGAGGAACGACCGCCGCGGGATGCGCCTCACGTCGGGGTGACGCGCGGCGTACGCGCCTCGCGGACCGCGGCGCGCACGGCGTCCCGCTCAGCCGGCGGGAGGCTCGGGCCCCAGGGATCGTCGCACGCGTCCTCCGGGATCACGCCGTCGGCCGCGAGCGCCCAGAGCATCCGCCGGACGTACCCCTCCACTGGAGGGTCGAACGTCGCGCTCGCGAAGCGATCGCACACGCCCGACAGGCGGACGAACTTGCCGAAGTCGCCCGAGCGGAACGATTCCATCAGGGCAACCTGGAGGTCGGTGAGCGCCGCCCCCATGCCGATCAACGCCGCCCGGGCTCCCATCGTGAGCGAGTAACCCAGGAAGCGATCCTCGCCGGTGATCAGCAGCTTGTCCGGGTGATCCCGCATGAGCCCGGCGATTCGTTGGAACGTCACCACCGAGTCGAGCGTGGCCACCTTGATCCCGATCACATTGGGGAGCGCGAGGATGGCGTGCAGGGTCTGGTTGTCGTATGCGACGCCGCCGGCGGCCTCGTACAGATAGAACGCGATCACCGGGAGTTCGCGGCCGAGTGCCTCGTGATACGCGACCGGATCGTCCGCCCGCGGAAAGGCGAGCAGCGCGTTCGCGCCGCCCGCCTTCGCCTCGGCGGCCATCTCCAGGCTCGTCGCCCCCGCGACGATCGGGCTCATGGGGAGGGCGGCCCGCCAAGCCGCGAGCACTCGGCGCCGCTGGTCGCGCGACAGGTACGGCCCTCGACCGGTGTGCGCCCAGACGGCCACGCCGGCGACTTGATGGTCCGCCATCCACGAGGCGTAGGCCTGCAGCGCGTCGTCCGCCAACTCGCGGCCACGGAACGGGACCGGGACGGCAGGGATCAGACCCCACTCGAGGGCGCTGGTCAACGGAGGAGTCCCCCGCGGGTGTTCTCCGAATCGATCGCCGCGCGCTGTGCCGGGGCCAGATCGAGCAGATCGACCTTCGCCACGCTCGCCTCCGGAATCCGCAGCGGCTGTCCGGTACCGAACACGAACCGGTCGATCCCGATCGTGCCGAGCAGCGTCTCGAGGTGATCTTCCGGGGGGCCCCAGATCCAGCTCACGTCCCACCATAGTCGTGCCGCCTCTTCCGGGGTCGATCCAAAGTGGACCTCTTCGATGAACCCGCGGTCGGCGTGCGTGATCAACAGCCGCAGGTCCTCGTCGCTGCGAATCAGCGCCCGGACCGCCGCCGCCGGGAGCTCGCCAGCGCGGTCGTTGGGGTGACGTTGGCGCCCGTCTTCGAGACGCACGGCCATCATGAGTGGCAGGTGCGCCGCACCGCACGCCGCTGCGAGGACCCGCATCTCGGGCCCCGTCGGGTCGAGCCCATAGTACAGCGGATCGCACCGCCCGGCGGGGGCGGCGCGGTCCGCCGCCTCGCCCAGCGCGCCTTCCCAGCCCGAGAGGCCCGGATGCAACGCGGGGACTGGCTTGAGACGCGGCTCACGCGCCGCGGTGGCGTACAGCCAGGCGTTGCCCTCCATCGGCTGCCGCCAGAACAGGCTCGGCAGATGGCTCACCCACGCTTCGTCGATCCCGGCGCGCGTCATGGCGTGTAGCAGCCCGTCGGGCGACGTAGCGGGCACACGCCGATAGGGGTAGGCGCCGAGGAAGGCGTTGACGTCGATCCGCATCAGTCGGCGGGGAACGCGCCGCGCGGAAAGATGCGCGCCGCGTTCCTCCATTGCACGAGCTCCAGGTCGCGCGGCGGAAGCAGGCGCTCCAGATAGCGCAGCTTGGCCCACCCGGTGTCCATCGTGAGGTCCGTTCCCCAAAGCAGGCGCTCCACACCGGCGGCCTCGAGGCACGCTTCGAGCATGCCGCCGTCCACGCCGCTCCCCGAGAGATCCACGTACACGTTGGGCGTAGCGCGGAGGGCGGCAAGTGAGTGCTCCCAGTCGCCGCCCCCACCGATGTGCGCGAGGATGAATCGCACCTGGGGGTGTCGCGTGGCCAAGGCCACGAGCTCAGGCCCGTCCGACGCTTCCTGCCCCGGCCAGTCGCGCGTCCGGTGCTGCCACACGTGGTGCAGTACCGGCACTCCACGTTCCCGCGCCAGCTCGCAGATCGGATCGAGCAGCGGGTCGGTCGCGCGACGGCTCGCCGCGAGCTTGATCCCTACCATCCCGGCGCCGAGGCAGCGGACGATCTCCCCGCGCGCGTGAGACGTATAGTTCGGGTTCACCGTGACGTAGCCGCGGATCACGTCGGAATGCTCCCGCCCGAGCGCGAGGAGGGCGGTATTGCCGGCCTCCACGTCACGGGGCGATGGGAAGTAGATCGGCGATGTCCGGCCCCAGCTCCCGAGGATCGAGGCGACGTGGATCGTCACCCCGATCTTGCGCCCCGCCGCGAGCCGGCTGGCGTTCCGCTCGCGCCAATCGGACCGGGGCGCCCCGGCGTGATAAAAGTGGGCATGCACGTCGATGAGCATGCCTGAATTTGAGTTGCCAGAGGCCAAGACGCCAAGCCGCAAGTCCGGCACGTCTTGCATCTTGCGACGCCCGTTTTCTATCTTGTTGCGCTATGCGCACACCACCAACTCCGCCGCGCCCGCCTGGAGGGCCGCCCCCACGCGGTCCCACTCCCCCTCCCCGTGGTCCGACTCCGACCCGGGGCCCGACGCCACCCAAGGCCGGCCCCCCGCCCCGGCCCCCGGTCAAAGCACCGGCGGCGAAACCGCGAGCCGCACGCAAGCTCCCGGGCTGGCTCGCCCGGGCAAAACGCCTGTTGCTCCAGCCAACGCAGGAGTGGGCGACGATCGCCGGAGAGTTCACGAGCGCCGGCCCGATCTACATGCGCTACCTCGTGCCGATGGCCGCCATCGGCCCGATCGCGGCAACCATCGGCGGCATCGTGTTCGGCGAGCGCGGCAGCCTGTTGACGTTCGGGACCGTCCCCATGAGCGCCGGGACCGCGGTGCAAGCGGGGGTGCTCGAGTACGTGCTCAATCTCGTGGGCGTGTACGCATTGGCGATGGCGATCGACGTAATCGGAGGGTCCATCGGGGCGCAGCGAAACCGCGTGCAGGCGCTGAAGGTCGCGGCCTACGCGAGTACACCGTATTGGCTCGCCAGCGTGTTCGCGCTGTTCCCGAGGATCGAGCCACTGGGGATGTTGGTCGGGCTGTACAGCGTGCGGCTGTTCGCCGTCGGACTTCCACCGTGCATGAAGGTGCCCCGCGACAAAACGGCTGCCGTCACGCTGCTGACGAGCATCGCGGCGGGGCTGGTGGTACTGATCATCACCGCGATCATCACGCGACTGGTCGTGGCCTAACGCCGATCCCGGAACGCCGCGCGCGTCACTCCGCCTTCCCGGCCCAGCAGCGGCGCGGCGACCGCGAGCCCGACAATCGCGAACAGGACGAGCGCGGCGCAATCGAGGGGCGCCGGTAGCTCGCCGCCGTAGCCCGCTCCCGCCCAATGGCTCAACAGCGCGTGCTTCAGCAAGTCCACCCCGTACGCCAGCGGGTTCACGTAGGCGACGGTGCGCAGCACCGGACTGAGGTGCCGCACGGGGTACAACGCGCCGGACAGAAACAGCATCGGGAAGACCACGAAATTCATGACACCCGCGAAGTTCTCGATCGACCGGATACTCGCGGCGAGCACGACGCCGAGCGCACCCAGCGCCAAGCCTGAGAGCACGAGGGCGACGAGCCCGAGCAGCATCCCCGCGAGCGTGGGGCGCAGCTGGACGCAGGGGAGCAGGATGGCCGCCACGACGATTGCCTGGGCGGTACCGAGGAGGGTCGCGCCCAGCGCCTTCCCGAACGCGACCGTGCTGCGCCGGATGGGGG
>Ga0209236_1000113_pt1 | contig 40520 bp, 47 predicted proteins | sample GraSoi013_1_40cm_FD_185819 | JGI IMG/M metagenome (GOLD analysis project Ga0209236, IMG submission 185819) | Grasslands soil microbial communities from the Angelo Coastal Reserve, California, USA - Sample 09_27_2013_1_40cm (SPAdes) (version 2) | ecosystem: Environmental > Terrestrial > Soil >... | reverse complement strand
AACCGATCCGAGACATGACGACCGTGTGGTTAGAAGTGGGCGAGGACCTTGTGCAGCACTGCGTCCTCGAAGCGGAGGAACCCAGGTCGCGGCGCGTTCCGTATCGGATCCAGAGCCGCTCGTGCGGCGTCTTCGCTGTCGAACACGAGCACGTTCAGGGTGCGTCCCACTCCGTCCGTCATAAATAGCCCTGAAATGATCCCGGGCGAGTGCTTCACCTGGGGAAGGACGTTCGCGATAAGGTGATCGACGCTTCCCTGTACATGCTCCGCGTCTCCGCTCTCGCGAATCACTACTGCGACCATCGGCCCTCCTTGAAGTCCTCGATGTTCTCTTCCATGACGGCTCAGCCGCTTCCGTCCGGTAGATAACTCCGGTTATTCTAGGATTGGAGCGAACGAGCCTGTATTGAAGTAATGAGTATTCCATCGAATTTAGAGGTTGTCAAGCCTCGCCGGCGCTACGATTCCAACCTTCGCCAGGCCCAGGCCGCGCAGACGCGCGAGGGCATCGTCGCCGCGGCGCTCGACCTTTTCTTAGACCGGGGGTACTTAGGGACCACCATGGCCGCCATCGCCGAAGCGGCCGGTGTGGCTGTGGAGACCATCTACCGGGCGTTCGGTGGCAAAGCAGCTCTGTTCAAGTTGGTCGTGGAGGCCGCCGTCGCCGGAGGCGCCGCTCGGGCGGCAGTCCCGGTCGAGCAGCGTCCTGCAATCAAATCGATGATCGAGGAGCAGGATCCGGGCCGGCTGCTCGAGCGTCACGCTGCCACTCAGCCGGGGATCCACGCCCGGGCGGGCCCCCTCTACCGCGTGCTTAAGGAGGCAGCCGCTGGAGAACCCGGGCTGGAGCAGGTCTGGGCCCAGCTCGAGGCCCAGCGACTCGACGGGATGAGGAGCATCGCCCGCCTCTTGTCGGATCGTGGTGCGCTCCGACCGGGGCTTTCGCTCTGGGAGGCCGCCGACATCTTGTGGACGATCAACTCGCTGGCCGTCTACGACCTGTTGGTCGTCCAACGCGGGTGGCCACCTAAGCGCTACCGCGGCTGGATCGCGGCGACCAACGCGCAGGCGATCCTTGCCGGCGGAGTGAAGCCGATCCCGCCCAGAGCCTCTAAACGTGGCGGGCAGTGATGGCGTCGCCGGACGTATCGCTGGCCCGCAAGCAAGATTGGCCCGGCACTGCGCCGGCGAGCTTACCTCTCCGCTAGGCATCTATCGCGTCACGGCTGGCGTCGTGACTCCGGTCTTCTTCATCGCCAGCATCGCCCTCGTGACGAGTTCGGGCGTTCGATCACGGCCGCACCACATGACTCGGCGTCTTCTGCTCATGCTCCCGCTCTCATTAGCACAGCGCTCAGCCGTGCCTAAAGCGAAGGTAAGTGGTCCGAGTCCACCCCGACCCACCACAGCTTGTGCGAAGGTCGGGCTTGGCGTTGCACGGTCATCCACTGACGATGCGCGCGATGTGCTTGAGGTGGGATCGCTCGTGGTTGGCGAGCCACCGCGCGTATTCGATGACGGTCCGTTCGCGTGGCCTTCCCGCGCCCGTGACTGTCGCGCTGTGTGACCAGGCGGCCTTTGGCAACGGTCGCAGGAACGCCAACAGCTCGGCACGCTGCTTCGCAAAGGCGTGGAACGAGGGCGCGAATTCCATCTCGGGATAGTTCGTGCTCTTGATCCAGGTCGTGGGATTCACCGCACGGTAAGTCGGATGGTCTTCCGCGATGATCATCGCGATGTACTTGCCCCACATGTCGCTGCATGAACGTAGATGGGCGAGCACATCGTTGACGGACCAACCGCCTTGGCTCGGGGGACGGTGCAATCGAGCCTCCGGCTGACCTGCCAAGAGCGCAGCGATAGCTTCCGGTTGCTCCTCGAGCTCTGTCAGGACCTGGTCGATCGTTAGCGGCCGGTCGTACACGGCGATATATGTTGCATGGCGAGATCTCCTCTGAGTCGCAACGTAAACTTTCGGCTCGGTCACCGCTGCCGGTGAGACGAAGTCGGGCCTTGGGTGTTGTGCTGCGCCTCGAGGTCTATGTGGTTACAAAGCGAAACCGTGCGAAATTTCGGAGCTGGCACGAAGCCGATTGCCTTCGCCAGGGAGGTTACTGGCATGAACCGGATGATCCGAATCTAGGGGCAGGTCAGCGTTCGCTAGCGTGCTTTCGACTCACTGATTTCGAGCAGGTGTCCATCCGGGTCCTGAAAAAAGCAGCGAATCTCCCAGTCGTTCTCCACCGGCGCGGTAAGGAAGGTTGCTCCCCTGGCCTGCAGGATCTCATAGGCGGCGCGGCAGTCCGGAACTCGGATCGCCAGCTCGTGGCTCACCACGTCGCTTGCAAGCGGTGGCGTGAAGGTGACCGTCGGCTTGTCCGGGGTTGGTCCTCCGCCCGTGACGAGCAGAAGCCAGGTCCCTGCGAACTGCAGGACGGCCGAAGTGCCACAGTACTCGCGGAACTCCTGTGCGCCGAGTACGTCTCTATAGAAATGGCGCGCTTGCTCGAGATCACTGACCACCCGCAGCACGGTCATCTCGACTCCGTCGGTGGGAAAGGCACGGTCCATGGGTGGAGCTTACGCGGAGGTAGTTGGTCCGGCCTAACTCGACGGACCCAGAACCGACGCTAGCCGCTGGATGTCGGGCTCGGCCATGTCGGTGAACCTCAAACCGATCTCGAATCTTGCCCCTGCGTCGAGCTCATCCACCCAAACGACCGTCGCCCAGCAACGGACGATTGATTCGTCCGGTAGCAACACATCGAGTTCCAGCCGGCTGCCGACTGCGAGAGCCTCATCTGAGAGGACGCGCATGCCGCCGAGGCTGATGTCTCTTGTGTTGTAACGGTGGTGCAAGAAAGCGAGTCCGGCCGGCCGATACAACACAGGGGCTCCGACCCTGGGGTAACGGCGCCGTTCAGGCATCGAGCGCTGTGATCGATTACGAAGCACCTACCGCCGCAGCATAACGGTCCACAACCGACACCCGTTTAGGCCTGGGACATGGGTTGGAAGCTCGGCGCGACTCTCTTGTTTGCTGGTCTCATCATGATGGCCTGCGGCCCGAGGGCGATGCCTAGCGCTCAGAGCTCGCCGGCCGCAGATCCGCGGACATCGGGGCCAACCCCGACGTTCACTCCGCAGCCGGAGGCAACGCCAGCGGTGGCGTCGATCAATTGCTCGGGCGGACCGGGAACGGCCATGGTGGTCATCGCTCGAACCTTCGTGTACGACGTCGCGGACCCGATCAATCCCCGCCTGGTCTGTAGGGCCACCGATACCGTGATCCACCTGATTGACGGCAATGCCATCGCCTATACGACCGTTGTCGCCAATCAGGTTGTCATCGTTCGACGCGATTTGACTACTGGAGCCGAGTCCCGAATCGCGCAGCTGCTATCAAATCCCAACGTCACGATCACAGCCTGGACGTCAGACGGGTCGTTGGAGGTCTACGCGACAGCGGATGCGCAAAGCGCCGATTGGAGATGGCAGGAGCAGATACACCTCTGGTCGAACGGCGCGGACCACATCCTGTACACGTACGACGCGGGGCCAGGGGGTTTTGCAGGTCGCTGGTCGGCACACATGATTCTGGAATTCAGCCCGGATCACGCATACCTTGCGATCTCAGACACGAACTACTCTCCCCAGAACTACAACGTCCGGATCTTTTCGGTGACCGACCTTGGAGAGAAAATTGCGATCGGGACACAGGGGCTCGCCGCCGCAGGTGGAACCTGGGTCGCCAACGACCGTTTCGTTTGGGCGGCCGGGTCAGGGACGCTGATGCAGTGGACTCCGGCTGGAGGGGCCACCGTGCTGAGGTCGGAGCGTTGGTTCACCCCTACCAGCTCGTCGGACGGGCGATGGCTGGCGGGCACGCTCCTGACCGACCAGTCGAAGCCGAGTGTGCAGATCGTTCAGGTCGGAGGCGGCGGTACATTCAAAACGGGCCTCGGCAGCAGCCCAGGATTCGTAACCCCGACAGTGGTGTGGTACGCAGAGGAGGGGCCGCTCGCCAACGGTGGTGTCGCCGGTGACACTTGGCCGAACGGTGTCATCCGGGCCTTCGACCTCGCGAGGGGAAGCGATCAAGTGGTCCATTTCCGGGCCGGGGACGCTCCGGTTGCATCGGGCCTCGTCCTGTGCTGCGCCATCCACGGCTGACGCTTCAGTCGCCCTAAGTCGCCGGTAGCTCCTGCATCAGGCCCGTCGACTGGGCGTAGCCCATGTGTCCAGAATCGATTAGCCCCGTGAGCTAGCTGTGCGGCCGGATCGACCCAGAAACACACCTAATGCCAGCGCCGCAGAGGCCGCCGCCGCTACGAATAAGGCTGGGGTGTCCCACATGCTGAGATGCTGTCCCGCAGCGACTCCGACAATTGCCGCACCCGCAAGCGGACCAAGTAGGAGCACCAGCCATCGCCGAGTCAGGAATCCAACCAAGAAGGCGGCGAGGACGCCGACGAGCAATGACATGAACGCAGCATAGCCTTCGGAAACCTGGAGTACCATGCGCCCGCCCCCAATGGCACGCCCGAATACGACGCACTGATCGTTGGCGCTCGCGTCGCGGGCGCCACCGTCGCGGCCAGGCTCGCCGGCCAGGGCCGGAAAGTGCCGCTGGTCGACCGTGACAAGGTCCCGAGCGACACCATCTCAACGCATGCGCTCGCCTTCAATGCGGTCGACTCGCTGCGCCGCCTCGGCGTGCTCCTGCGGATCGAAGCGGCCGGTTTCCGCCGCATCTTCCGGCATCGCGCCTGGGTCGAAGACATCTGCATTGAAGCGCCGGCAGCCCTGCGCCCACTGTTCGAGCAGACAGTGGCGGCGGCGGCGGCTCGCGACGATTCGTCTCGGCAGCTCGATCCTCTCCGCGCGGTGCTCCTCAACCAGCACGACGCCCGACGCGTGATCCGGGCATTGCCTGGCCTGCTGGACCAGATGTTCGAACCGATGGATCGGTTTCGCCACGGCTTCATCGCGAATCTCTACGAGGCGGAAGGCGAGGCGCGAGCCTGAAGCAATGGATGCCAAAGGGCTGCTCGGGGTTCAGATGAACCGCCCGCCCTACTCTTCCTCCTCCACACGGATGATCACCCGGGTGACGGCGTCCATCACCGCACGCCTGAATGTGGCGTGATCCCGGTCTGCATTGGTGCCCCTGCCACGCATGGCGATCCAGTCGGGCACTCTTCGAAGCACCGGTACGCCGTTCGCATAGACGTGTACGACGGGCGGCTCTGTGGCCGTCACCCGGAGCACCACGCGTGCCAGATATCCGGTGTGACTGTAAACACCCCAGCCTCGCTGCCATGCAGTGTGGCCAACCTCGTGAAGAACCCGTGGTCCGTCAGGCGTGTGATCGACCCTGCCCTTCGGAATGGTCGCGGTTCGGACGTTGCCGTCGGTGACGATGTAAACGCCCTCGTGGTCCTTGAAACACGAAGTCAAATGGGCAACCATCTCGCGATTCAGCTCGTCGACCAGGATCCCGACCAAGTTTGGTGATCGATCGTCGATGGCTGCCGTCGGCCCGATCTCGTAGATCGATCCATCCCTTGCGCGGAGCCACTTGACGCTGTTGGCATGGCGCTCACACCACATGCGGCCGTTGAGAAACACGCTGTGCTCCTCGCACCAGTACCCGCAACGCCGGCCGACCATGTCCTTGTAGCTGCAGCGGAATCCGCTTCTCCTGCCGCAGCCTGCGCCGCACGTGACGTCCTCGGGGAATTCCTTCGAGTGCGGCCGAGCCGTGCCTGTGCGCGGCGCAGCCTGCGCCGACCGAGCCCGGGGACGTCCGAACAAGCTGGCTCTCATTCGTTTTGGAGCGGGATCTATCGGTCGTAACGCCGCTATGTCGGGCTACTTGCTGGTGAGATTCTTCTCGAACCAATGGTGTGCGTAGGGTTCGTCGTTGAACGCCGCCACCTCGATGTAGCCGGCTGATCGGTACAGGCTGATCGCTTCGGCGAGCGTCTTGTTCGTCTCGAGCCGGACGATCCGGGCACCGTGGCGGCCGGCGTGATCCTCCAGCTCGCTCAGCAGCCGGCGGCCGACGCCCAGGCCGCGTGCGGAGTCGGCAACCCACATTCGCTTGATCTCTGTCGGCTCGTTGTCGTGGAACTTAAGCGCCCCACAGCCGATGGGCTCACCACGCAGCGAGGCCAGCAAGAACAGGCCGGATGGCAGCCGGAGCTCATCGTCGGCGGCGGGGATGCTCCGCGCCGGATCGAAGCCGGTCTCGAAACGGCGGTTGAGCTCGGCGAAGTATTCCTGCAGACAGTACCGCGCATGCGGGTGGGCCGGGTCGATGGGGGTGATCTCGACCATGGCCACTGTCAAGGTGCCTACGCCCGGTACGCGTACATGAGAGATCCCGGGGTAGTCAGCAGCTCGCCTGTCTCCAGGTACGTCTTCAGCCCGGAGAGGATCATCGGCCAGCCTCCATAAAGCTCGCTGTGCGCGGCCTCGCGAAGCTGGTCATGCGTCACGGTCAAGCGGCATGAGTCGCCGACCGCTTCGATATCCCACGTGATCCGCGAGGTTCCCTCCCGCTTCACGTCCTCGCTCCAGAGCGCCCTCATGGTCTGCACCAGCCGGCGCGGCGGGTCGACCACGAGGTTCTCCCCCTCTCCAAGCAGTGTCTTGCCATTCGGGTGGCTCTGCTCATAGCGCGATCCAGGCGTAAAGGCAGAGTCGACGCGAGCCCCGAAGTTGTACTTGCTCCTGATCTCGGGGTCGGTGATCGCCTCCCACAAGCGCTCCGGGGTGGTCTTGATGTAGATCTCGAATACCTTTTCCATCTGTTCCTCCAGTTCGTTCTTGAGGCCGCTCAGCCCGGCGGCCCATGGCTCGGCGTACTTGCTCACCCACCTGTCGTGGACGAGCCGGATGGGGACAGGGTTCAGGAAGTGCAGCTTTTCGCGTCCCCGCCGCCTGGTCACCACGAGGCCCGCCTCTTCGAGCTGCTTCAGATGCTTCATGACGCCGAAACGCGTCATCGGCAGACGCCCCTGCAGTGCGCTGAGCGTCTGCCCGTCTTCGCGGAAGAGCTCGTCGAGGAGGCTGCGTCGGGTTGGGTCGGCGAGGGCCCTGAACACCTCATCCATAACCGAAACTATAGGTGACCATTTGGTCACATGTCAATAAGCGGTTGGGTTATCAGGTCGAAATCGGAGAATGGCGCTCGTGTCCAGGCCGTCCAGCCGCCCACCGCTCTGGCTCGCCGCGGCCGCCATGGCCAGCTTCTGGGGTGCGGTCTTCGGCATCGTGCGGCTCCTCAGGACCTTCGTCGACGACCCGTACGGCAACGACTTTCGCGCCTATTACGCCGCGGCGAAGGTCGGGCTCGAGTCAGGGTGGTCGCACATTTATGACGGCGACCTGCTCCGCGCGGCTTCGTCAGCGTTCCCAGTCCAGGACCAGGCTTACGACTCGGCCCACTTCTTCGTCCATCCGCCTCTTCTCGCGTGGATCGTCGCGCCGCTGACCGCACTGCCCGAGCCGGCGGCCTTCGTCCTATGGACAGTTATCGGAGCCGGAGCCTTCGTGGTGGCGTGGGCGGTTGCTTGCCCTTTCACCGGCCTGGCGAAAATCACATTGCTGCTGCTGGGCCTGGCGCTGTGGTCCGTCGAGGAGTCGTTGCGCTTCGGTAATCCGACCCTGCTTCTGCTGGCGCTGGTCGCGCTCGCCTGGCAGCAGGCCAAGCGGGATCGCGCCGTGCTCGCCGGAGCACTCCTGGCGTTGGCGGTGATGCTGAAACCGCAGGACGTCATCCTCGTTCCGGTCGTCCTTCTGGTCAGCGGCAGGACGCGGCTCTTCATGGCGTTCCTGGGTTGGGCGGCGGTCCTCACGATCGCATTCGTCATCAACTTGGGGTCGCACGGCGTCAACGGTTACCTGGCAGCCACCGCTCTCGTGCAGTCCGACCCGGTCCACCAGTACGACACGCTCGCATACATCTTCGGCGTCGGTCCTGTTGCATTCGCGGTCGAGCTCAGCCTTGGAGCTCTTGCGGTCTTCGTCGCGTACCTACGGCGGCACGAGATCGACACGGTCTTCGCGCTCGGCCTGCTCGGTTCGGTGATGTCGAGCCCTCATCTGCACCAACCGGACTACGCGCTTGACGTCCTCGCGGCATGGCTCGTCTTGCGGACGGCGCCGAGCACAGCGCACAGGCTCTGGCTCCTGGCCGGGATCCCCGCGTGCCAATTCACCTCCATCGGACTGCCGCTGCCGCAGCTGCTGTGGCAGCCCGGGTGGCTAGCATTTCTCGGCCGCGAGGCCGTGGCTCGCTCGCAAGTTGCGCTCGCGGCCGACCGCAAGCAGGCTGGCGATCCAGATGGCGACGATTCCGACCATGCCGAACTCCGCCATGACGCGGAGGACAAAGAGGTTGGAATAACCGGACGCTAACAGCGCCTGGAGCCAGTGGTGCCCCGGACTGATGAACAGATAGCCGGCAGCGACCAGACCGAGGACCGTCCAATCCAAGTTCCGAACGCCCCAAGCGATGAGCACCAGCATCGGCAGCAGGAGCAGGACCAGGTGCGTGCCCCACGAGTAGCTGGCCACGATCGGAGTCACCGCCACGATGGCGCCTGCCTCCAGGGCACGGCCGGTCGCAGCGACAGCCTGTGGGCGCAGCACCCACAGTGTCAGGGCAAGTGCGGCAACAGCGATGCCAAGGGTGATGGCACGCGCGGTGGGCGGACTGCCACGAACCGCGCCGAGGAATGTGTCGGGCTGGAAAAGGCGGGTGATGGTTCCGCCCGGCGAATGGTTTTCGTACAGACCCGTCCCCGCGCTGATCGCCGGCAGGACCCGGAACAGATACTCGAGGAGGTATTGCGGCGCCGCCACCAACCACAGGACGATTCCTGTGGCCGCTGCCGCGGCCAGCATCGACCACCGTCTTCCGGCGAGGACCAAGACCCCGACGGGTGCCTGAATCAGCTTCAATGCGACTTCTCCGCCCAGGGCGAGCCCACCCCACCAGCCACCGTCGACCCACGCCAGCAGCCAGATCCCCGAGAGCGCCAGCAGCAGCAGGTTCACCTGACCCTCTTCGATGTTGCCGGTGACTCCGAAGGTGAGCGCCACGAGCACGAGCAGAACCGCAAGCTGCCAGTCGTTCACTTTCAGGGCCTTCAGCGCGAACCAGAGGAAGACGACGAGCGCGGCGTTGAGGACGATGATCACCGCCACCCCGAGCGCGTGGCCATCGACATGGACGGCAGGCTGCAGGAGCCAGGCCAGCAGGGGAGGCATGACGTATTGGGGACCGGTCGGTTCCAGGCAGCCGAATCTCTGGCACAGGTCATAGGGATCGAGGCCGGCCGCAATGCGGCCGGCGGCCCGGAGGTAGCTCTCCTGGAAGTCGCCCTGGTAGGTCCCCAGCAGCAGCGGCTCCACGAGGCCGCCCCAGAGGTACAAGACCGCGATCGGAACTCCCGCCCAGATGAGCAGCAGCCCGCGAAAGCGCCGATTGGCCAGCGCCGTCAGCCTGATCGCCGACGGCCCTTTCACCAAGCGGAAATTATCGGGATAGAGCCGGCATGCGTAGGTGTAACTCGGGGCTGTATTGTCGGCATAGGCGTGGCGCGGGGGCCGGGGGGACGTGCCCGCTTTTGACCACCCCGGCAATGGGAGCGGAGGTGTCCGATGAGACGCATCTGGGCCGTTCGCGTGCTGGCGTTAGTCGCCGTTCTCGGGCTGACGATCGTCAGCACCAGCGCCGACCAAGGCGGAAATGCATCGGCAAAGGCGAAGCTGTCAGGTTTCAGCGAGGTGACCCCCAAGCTCACCAACGGCACAGGCACGTTCAAAGCGACGATCAGCGGCGGAACGCTCACTTACACGCTCACGTTCTCAGGGCTGTCCAGCGACGCGATCATGGCCCACATCCATTTCGCTCAACGTGGAGTCAACGGAAATATCTTCCTGTGGCTTTGCGATTCCGTCGCCAAGCCCGGTCCGGTGGGCACGCCTCACTGTCCGGCGACGGGAGGCACGGTTTCGCGGTCGGTAACCGCCGCCGACATTCAGCCGATTGCGGATCAGAACGTGAGCGCCGGAGACTTCGCCGGCGCCATCCGCATCATTCGAAGTGGTGACGCTTACGTGAACGTGCATACGACCAAGTACGTAGGTGGAGAGATCCGGGGCCAGGTCAGCTCCGAAGACTGAGCTCATGTTTCAGCCGGCGGCGGCCTTCGCCGCCGGCGCCACTCCTCTCGGTAAAGTTTCATCGGATGTCGAGACCGGGGTATGTGCTCCGACCATCGGGTGAGGGCACCCTCCAGGGCGCCAGAACCAAGGAGTGCTGAGTTGAAGTACATGATCATGACGTTCGGGTCGGCCGAAGGCGCGCTCGAAGCCATGGGCAGGGAGTGGATGTTGGAGATGATCCAGTTCATGCGCACGCTCGACGATGACCTGCGGAAGTCTGGGGAGCTCGTCAGCGCAGAAGGTCTTGCGGACGGCAGCCAGGCCAAGACGGTGCGGTTCCAGAACGGCATCCCAGTCGCGACTGACGGACCGTTTGCCGAAGCGAAAGAGTCTCTGGTCGGGTACTGGATCGTCGACGTCGACAGCGAGGCGCGTGCCATTGAGATCGCCTCACGCATCGTCGCCTTCGTCAAGGCGCCCATCGAAGTGCGCCGGGTGATGGACGCTCCGCCTGAAGTCTGAGGTGGAGCCCCCGATCGAGGACCTGCTGCGAGAGCTTGCGCCGCAGGTCCTGGGCGCGCTGGTGCGCCGCCATGGCCAATTCGACACGTGCGAGGACGCCGTTCAGGAGGCGCTGCTCGCTGCGTCGCAGCAATGGCCAGAGAAGGGCGTGCCGGATAACCCGCGATCGTGGCTGGTGACCGTCGCCAATCGACGACTAGTCGACGAATGGCGCAGCGATAGCGCCCGGCGCCGTCGAGAGGAAAATGTGGCGACCCTGGAATTGCCGGCCCCGCGTCAGGCTGCCGCCTATGACGACAGCCTCACCCTCCTCTTCCTGTGCTGCCATCCATCACTGTCCACGCCCTCGCAGCTGGCCCTGACGCTGCGTGCCGTCGGCGGGCTTACCACGGCGGAGATCGCGCACGCATTCCTGGTTCCAGAGGCGACGATGGCCCAGCGCATCAGCCGCGCCAAGGAACGCATCAGGAGCGCCGGCGCCCGTTTCGAGCTTCCGCCCGAGGCCGACCGAGCCGTCCGCCTCCTCGTCGTGATGCACGTGCTCTATCTGATCTTCAACGAGGGTTACATGACGAGCTCAGGCCCTACGCTGCATCGCGCCGATCTGACCACCGAGGCAATCCGGCTCACGCGCATGCTGCTCCGGCTCACACCGCAAGAGGGCGAGGTCGCGGGTTTGCTCGCCCTCATGCTCCTGACCGATGCCCGTCGCGCAGCCCGAACCACCGCCGACGGCTCGATCGTTCCACTCGCCGAGCAGCAGCGTTCGCTATGGAATTCGGCACAGATCGAGGAAGGCGTCGCGCTCTTGACCCGCACCCTCGGCACGGCGCCGATCGGACCCTACCAGCTGCAGGCAGCGATCGCCGCCGTCCACGACGAGGCGCCGAGCGCCGATGAGACAGACTGGCCGCAGATCCTCGCGCTGTACGAAGTGCTCGAACGTGTGTCGCCTGGCCCGGTGGTCACCCTCAACCGGGCGGTGGCGGTCGCCATGGTCTACGGACCGCGAGCCGGCCTCGCTTTGCTGGGTACGCTCGATTCTGACGAGCGGATGGCGCACAACCACCGCCTCGAGGCGGTTCGTGCTCATCTTCTCGAGCTGGCGGGCGATCCGATGGGCGCGCGCGAGGCCTACCTGCGAGCCGCCCGGATGACGGCGAGTCTGCCAGAGCAGCGCCACCTGAAGCTGCGGGCCGCACGACTGACGTAGGCGCCGCTAGTGGCGGAGGCTTCGGGTCAGCAGGGCCTGCAGCGCCGCCTGATCGCCAGCGGGTAGGTCCGAGACTCCGGGCGCTGTCTGGAGGATCGCCTCCGCGCGGCGCCTCAGCCGCCTGCCAGCGGGGGTGAGCGCCAGCTGTTTGACGCGGCGATCCGTCGCGAGGTGCCGGCGCTCGATGAGGCCGCGCGCCTCCAGCCGATCCACGATGCCGGTCACGTTGGAGGGATCGCAGTGGAGCTTGCCGGCCGCCTCGTTCATGGGCAGCGCGTCGCCAAGCTGGCGTAGCAGCATCGCCTGAGGAATGGTCAGATGGAGCTCGGCCAGCCTGGCCTCGTAATGGCCAGTGAGGTTGCGGCTGAGATCCAGGACCAGCCGGGCGATGTCTTCCTGTTTCGTGGCCTTGGCCATCGCTCCCAGTCTACTTGACACATAGAAGGGTGTCCAGCTAAATTATTGAAGCTTCAAGTAATTCACGAGAGGGGAAACAACACTGATGAGCAGGACCACGACCGAGTTCGCCGAGCCGGCGTCGGAGGCGACCTTGGATGCGGTCGCGGATCGGATGAGGGAACGGAACTTCGAGGTGGTCATCGTCGGGACCGCCGCCGAAGCCCGGGCCGCGGTGCTTGCTCGACTCCCCGAGGGCGCGGAGGTCCACTCTGGCAAGTCGAAGACCGTGGAAGACATCGGGCTCTTCAATGAGCTGATGGAGTCCGATCGCTATGACTTCGTGAGGAAGCGCACCCTCAAGATGGACCGGAAGACGCAGGGTCGCGAGATCGCCAAGCTGGGCGCGACTCCCGAATACATGCTGGGCAGCGTCCAGGCCGTCACGGAGGCCGGCCAGATGGTGGTCGCTTCCGCGAGCGGCAGCCAGATCGGCCCTTATGCATCCGGAGCTCAGACGCTCATCCTCGTGGTTGGCAGCCAGAAGATTGTCCCCGATCTCGACACGGCGATCCGCAGGATCAGCGAGCACGTCCAGCCGTATGAGGACGCACGTCTCCGTGAGCAGATGGGGATCGGCACGAAGCTGACCCGGATCCTGATCCTCGAGCGCGACTTCAACCCTGGCCGGACGACTGTGATCCTGGTTCGCGAGCCCGTCGGCTTCTAGTCATCGGCCGGGTCATCAGCCCGGGCCTCGCGTTTCCCTCAATGGAGGTGAATATGGATACGGCGACATTTGTCATCGTGGGCGTTATCGCCCTCATCGTGATCCTCGCGCTGTACGCCCTGGCCGGGCGATCGCGAGGAGCCAACCGGCCCGTATTGAGGCCTCTGACGACCGAGGCTCGGGATCGCTACACGGCGAAATGGGATCAGATCGAGTCGCGTTTTCTCGAGGTCCCGGAGGAGGCGGTCCGCGAGGCTGACGCCCTCGTCCTGGCAATGCTGGGCGAGCTGGAGCATCCGCTTGCCGAGAACAGGCTTCCCGATGCAGTGCGGAAAGCGCGCCGTGAGGCGTCCAGGGGCGGAACCGAGCACATGCGCGTTGCGATTCTTCACTACCGATCGGCCGTGGCCGACATGGGGCGCATCACGGAGGACCGCGAGCGAATCGCTGAAGGCCGGCGGGAGACCGCCTAGCCACCGTCGAGTCGAGACCGGCGGCGGATAATGCCGCCGTGTCTCAGAGAGCGGCGCTGCCGCTGGACGTTCAGAACTCGTATCGGGCGCGCTATCGAGCGATGCGGCCGGGCTGGAGCTCGAGCGGGGAGCAGCTCGAGGCGCTGGTACGGTCCTACCTCACACCAGACACCCGCGTCCTGGATCTCGGCTGCGGCCGTGGTGGCGTGGTCGAGCTGTTCTGGCAAGAGGTCAACCTCGCGGTCGGCGTCGATCCCGACGTGCCCTCACTCGCCGAGCATCGAGCCGCTGGCATGCCTGTCATCCGGGGCAGGGGCGAGGATCTGCCGTTCGCCGGCGAATCGTTCGATCTCACCGTGTGCTTGTGGGTGCTGGAGCATTTACGCAATCCGGAAAATGTGCTGCGGGAGGTCCGCCGGGTCCTGCGGCCCGGCGGCCACTTCCTGTTTCTCACCCCAAACCTTCGCAACCCGCTGCTGGCGCTGAACCGCCTGGGGCGGGCGCTGCCCCAGCTCCAGCGCCGCTTGGTGCCTCGGCTGTATGGCCGCGTCGAGGCCGACACCTTCCCAATCCAGTACCGGGCGAACACGAGCACCACGATCCGGTCGCTTGCGGATCGCAGCGGCCTTCGGGTGGTCGAGCTCAGGGTGGTGCCGGACCCGACCTACCTGGCCTTCAACGGCTTTATGTTCCGGGCTTCCGTGATCTCGGAAGGCCTACTCCCTCGCCGATGGGGGGTTCATATTCTGGGCGACCTGACAAGATAGCGCCCATGAGCTTTCCCGAACTTCTTCAGATCATCGCCTTGATTGTTTTCGTGGTTGCCGCGATCGGCTGGTCCTACAAGAAGACGGACCTGATCGCTGTGGGGCTGGCCCTATGGGTGCTTTCAACATTCATCAACGACCTCGGGCATCTGAGCCTCAGCATCATCTTGCTGATCCTGGCTTTTGTAGCCTTCGTGCTCGCCGCCATCGGCTGGAAGTACAAGAAGATCGGCTTGATAGCGGTTGGTTTAGCGCTCTGGATGGCGGCGCTGGTCGTCCCGAATTTCATCCACTAGCGGGCGGCGGGTACCCTCGCGGCGCCACCGCCGCCGGTGAGGCGAGCGGCGATCACCACCGGCACGATCGTGACCAGGATCACGAACGACACCACCACGTTCACCTCCGGCAGCCGCTGTCCGAGCCGGATGGCACCGAAGATCCAGATCGGCAGCGTGTTCTGGGCGCCGGCTGTGAAGGTGGTCACGATCACCTCGTCGAACGACAGCGCGAACGCGAGCATGGCGCCTGCCACGACGGAGGTCGAGATCAGCGGCAGCGTGATGTCGCGAAAGGTCTGAAATCCATTCGCGCCGAGGTCCATCGCGGCCTCGATGAGTGAACCCTGCGTTCGCCGCAGCCGCGCGAGCACGTTGTTGTAGACGACCACGATGCAGAACGTCGTGTGCCCGACGACGATCGTCCAAAACGACAGCGGGAAGCCGCCGAAGCTGAAGAACGCGTTGAGCGAGATGCCCGTGATTATCCCGGGCAGCGCCAGGGGCAGGATGAACAGCAGGCTCACCGCATCGCGCCCGAAGAAAGTCATGCGATGGATGGCGAAGGCGGCGCATGAACCCAGCACCAGCGCGAGCGCGGTCGCGGCCAGGCCCGCCTGCAGCGATAGCGCCAGCGCGCTCCTGATCTCCGGATCGTCCCACGTTGCGCTGAACCATTTGAGAGTGAGGCCTGGTATCGGCCAGCTCTCGATGTTCGACGTGTTGAAGGCGTAGAAGAAGATGAGCAGGATCGGGATGAACAGGAAGAGGAGGATCAACGCGACCCAGATTCTGAGCGCCAGCTTCGTCCACGTTCCTTCCAACGGTTACAACGCCTCGAAGGCGCCCAAGCGCCGGGCGATCAGCAGGTAAATCGCCATGATCGCCACCGGCACGATCGCCAGCGCGGCCGCGAAGGGCACGTTGTTCGCGATGCCCACGCTCTGGTAGACGACGTTGCCGATGAACGTGGAGCCCGCGCCGCCGACCAGGATCGGCGTGATGTAGTCGCCCAGGGTCAGCGAGAACGTGAATATCGAACCGGCGACGACGCCCGGGATCGCAAGTGGCAGGACCACGTCGCGTACTGCTCGCCACCGGGGCGCGCCGAGGTCGGCCGCCGCCTCGAGCAGAGTCTCCGGAACCCGTTCCATGGCGGCGTAGGTCGGGATGATCATGAACGGCAGCCAGATGTACGAGAAGACGATCCACATCGCTACGTACGTGTAGCCGATGTTGGCGGGCGGGAGGCCGATCCACTGGAGGCTCCAGTTGAGGATCCCGCTGTGGTTGAGGATGAGTATCCACGCGTAAACGCGCGCCAGATAAGACGCCCACAACGGCAGCAGCACGGCCGCGAACAAGATGGTCTGCGTCCGTCGCGAAGCGACCCGGGCCATGAAGTAGGCAAATGGGAATGCGAGGGCGGCGTCGGTGATCGTGACCAGGGCCGCGAGGCCCACGGTGCGGCCGATGATTAGCCGGTACGCGGGCTCGTTGAGGATGAGGCGGAAGTTATCCAGGTTCCACACCTGGACGATCTGGGTCGTGAAGGTGTCAATGGTCCAGAAAGCCGTGATCAGCAGCAGGACCAGCGAGGTCAGGTAGATGAGCACGAACCAGGCCACGGGCGGCAGGAGGAGCAGGACCGAGCGCAACCAGGGCAAGCGCCAGAAAAGGCCCTGCAGCGGGGCGGCCCCGCGATTCTTGCGGAGCCGCCCGGCAGTTGTTACCGACACGTTACGCGGTGATCGAGGTCCAGGCCGTCTGCCACTGCGCGTACGGAACGCAAGTGTTGGTGCCGTCGGGGCAGGTGACGATGGGGGTCTTCCAGAACTTGATGGTGTTGAAGTACGAGCCCGGCGCGTCGGCGTGGTACTGCGCACATGAGCCGGCTTGCAGCGCCTCCATCTCGGCGCAAGCCTTGGTGTTGACCGGGGTCTCGCCGAAGAACAGCGCCTGCGCGGCCTGGACCTTCGGCGTGCTTACGTAAGCGGTCCACAGGTATGCGCAGTTGGGGTGCGTGGCATTGGTGGCGAGCATCCACGTGTCGCCCCAGCCCGTCGCCCCTTCAGTGGGGATCGTGTCAGCGACAGCCGCGCCGGCGGCCTTGAGCTGGATGGTCTGGTAAGGCCACGCTGCCCCGACGACCACATCACCGTTCTGGAACAGCGTGATCTCGTCGCCGGCCGTGGCCCAGTACTTCTTGATCAGCGGCCGCTGCTGCTTGAGCAGGGCGACCGCGGCGTCGAACTGCTTCTGCGTCAGCTCGTACGGGTCCTTGATTCCAAGGTCAGCCTTGGTCTTCATGAGGTAGAGCGCCGCGTCCGCGATCTGGATCGGGTTGTCGGGCACAGTGACCAACCCTTTGTTGGCTGTGTCGTAGAGGACGTTCCAGCTCGTGGGCGCGTTTGGGAATTTCTTCGTGCTGTATAGAAGGGTATTGGGACCCCACTGCAGCGAGATGCCGTAGTGGATGCCGTTGATCGTGTTGTAGGCAGGCGCCTTGAAGTACGTCTGGAAGTTGTTGAAATCAGGGATCAAGGCGGTGTTCATTGGTTTCACATCCCCGCCGTAGATCAGCCGTAGATCCGCATCACCGGACGCCGAGACCATGTCCCACTGGCTGCCGCCCCCACCCTTCATCAGGCTCACCATCTCGTCTGACGAGCCCGCGTACTTGGCCCTGACCTTGCACCCGGTTGTGGCAGTGAACTGATCCACCCACGACTTGTCCGTGTAGCCCTCCCACGCGATGAGGTTGAGCTGGCCCTCCCCGGGCCCGATAGCCGTCGGTGGCTTGATGTTGGCGGTCGGCGGCGGCGAGCCGACTGTTCCGCCTGTGCTCGTCGTCGAGCCGCATCCGGTGACGGCGATGAGCACCGCCGCGGCAACCGTCCCCAGCCGAACCCACATGGCTGGGCCTTCTGTCGATCTCATTCTTCCTTCCTCTCCTTGGTGGTCTATACCGCTGCCGGTTTCGCGTCCGGCGCTTGTTGCTGGTCGAGCACGTAAGTATGCTCGGGGGCCCATGCGAGCCGGATTCTGCGGCCCTCGTATCGCAGCGCCTCGCCGGCAGCCTCCGTATTCTGGCGTACGGCCACGAGCTGCTCGCCGCGGTCCAGACGGATGTTGTAGCGCGTCGCCTGTCCCACATAGATGACCTGCTCGACGACACCGGGCTCGACCGTCATTCCGCGCTCGGGGGCATCCTCATCGAGCAGCATGTGGAGCTTCTCCGGACGGACTACGAACTTGACGCCGTCGCGCGTTAAAAGATTGGAGATGCCGATGAAACCGGCCACGAACTCGTTCGCGGGCCGCTCATAGAGGTCGACCGGAGGTCCGATCTGCTCGATCCGCCCATTCGCCATCACGGCGACCCGGTCGCTCATGGTGAGCGCCTCCTCCTGGTCGTGGGTGACGTACACGAACGTGATCCCAACCTGCTTCTGGATTCGCTTGAGCTCTAGCTGCATCCCCTGGCGCAGCTTGAGGTCCAACGCTCCTAGAGGCTCATCCAGCAGCAGGACCTCCGGCTCATTGATGACCGCGCGAGCCAAAGCCACCCTCTGGCGCTGGCCGCCTGACAGCTGGTTCGGCTTGCGCTTGTCGAGGCCGGCGAGACGCACCATCCTCAGCGCCCGATCCACCCGCTCGCGTCGCTCGGCGGCCGGTACGCCCTTGACACGAAGTCCGTAGGCGATGTTGTCGCCCACGGTCATGTGTGGGAACAGCGCGTAGTCCTGGAAGACGGTGTTGGTCTCGCGCCGGTGGGGCGGCACCGATGTCACGTCGTGCCCCCCGAGCTCGATCTTGCCGCTGTCGGGACGCTCGAAACCCGCGATCAGCCGGAGCAGCGTGGTCTTTCCCGAGCCTGATGGACCGAGCAGGGTGAAGAACTCGCCTTCGTCGACGGTCAGGTCGATGCCGTCGACCGCGACGACATGCCCGTAATTCTTACGAACGCCGTCGAGTCGCAGAGCCGCCGGCTTTTTTGAGTCGCTCAGTCGAGTGAGGCCATGACGTGCTTGACCTGCGTGTACTCCTCGAGCGAGTAGATCGACATGTCCTTGCCATAGCCGCTCTGCTTGTAGCCGCCATGCGGCATCTCGTTGACGAGCGGGATGTGCGTGTTGATCCACACGGTGCCGAACTGGAGGCGGCGAGCCATGCGCAGGGCACGGCCGACGTCGCGCGTCCACACGGAGGCCGCCAGCCCGTAGTCGACCGAGTTCGCCCACTCCAGCGCCTGCTCCTCGTCGCTGAACCGCTGGATCGTGACCACCGGACCGAACACTTCCCGCTTCACGATCTCAGCGTCGGGCCCGGGCGGCAGGACGATGGTCGGCTCATACCACCAACCGGCGCGCTTGATGCGCGCCCCACCCGTGGCGACCTCGGCGCCCGCCTTGCGCGCGCGGTCGACGAAGCCGGACACCCGCTCGAGCTGTTCCTCAGAGACGAGCGGACCCATGTCGGTGTCGGCGGCGGCGGGGTCGCCGACCTTGAGCGATTCGACTGCCGGCACGAGGTCCTTGACCAGCTTGTCGTGAATGCGCGGACCGGCGATCACGCGCGTCGCGGCGGTGCAGTCCTGCCCCGCGTTGAAGAAACCCCCGATCTTGATCCCCTCGACCACAGCGTTCAGGTCCGCGTCGTCGAAGACGATCACAGGCGCCTTGCCGCCGAGCTCGAGGTGCACCCGCTTCAACGTGGACGCAGCCTCGCGGGCCACGATCTTGCCGGTGGCCACGTCGCCGGTGAGCGAGACCATCGCCACGCCAGGGTGGCGCACGATCGCCGCGCCGACGGGCTCGCCGTCGCCGGTGACGACGTTGAGGACGCCCTTCGGAAAGATGTCCTCAGCCAGCTCCGCCAGCCGGAGGAGGCTCAGCGGCGTCCACTCCGAGGGCTTGATGACGACGGTGTTGCCTGCTGCAAGCGCAGGGCCAAGCTTCCAGGCCGCCATCATCAGCGGGTAGTTCCACGGTGCGATCGAGCCCACGACACCAAGTGGTTCGCGGCGGAGGATGCTCGTGAATCCCTTCATGTACTCGCCCGCCGCTCGGCCTTCGAGCAGGCGCGCGGCGCCAGCGAAGAACCGGAAGCAGTCCGCGATCGGCGGGATCTCCTCCGACAGAGTCGGGGCCAGCGGCTTGCCGACGTTCTCGGACTCGATGCGAGCCAGCTCCTCTCCGTTGAGCGCGACGACCTCGGCGAGCTTCAGCAGGCGTTCGCTGCGATCGCGGGGCGTGGTGTCGATCCACACGTCATCGAACGCGTCGCGGGCGGCTCTCACCGCAAGGTTGACGTCTTCTTCGGTCCCTTTGGGCACTTCCGCGATCACCTTGCCGGTGGCCGGGTTGATGATCTCCTGGTGCTCGCGCCCGGTTCCCTCCACCCATTTGCCGTCGATGAACATCTGGTGGCGCTTAAGCGTGGTGCTCATTTCTCACTCCTTGCGGGAACACCTGCGACCTCGGCCAATGACGCGCCGAGAATGTCCAGCCCTTCCATCAATTGGTCGTCGGGGATCGTGAGCGGCATCAGGGTGCGAATGACGTTGTGATGCATGCCCGAGCGCAGCAAGAGCAGGCCGCGATCTCGGGCGAGGGCAAGGATGCGCGCCGTCTCGGTGTCGGCTGGGACCTTCGTCTTGCGATCGCGCACGAGCTCCATTCCGGCCATGGCGCCGAGGACTCGGACGTCGCCCACCAGCTCATGCTCGGCCGCCCAGGTGCGCATGCGCTCCTCGATGACGGAGCCGATCCTCGCGGCGCGCTCGGGCAGCCGCTCGTCGCGCATCACGTCCATGACCGCCAGGCCGGCGGCGCAGGCGACCGGGTTCCCGGCATAGGTTCCGCCGAGGCCACCAGGCGAGGGCGCATCCATGACGTCCGCGCGGCCGACGACCGCTGAGAGGGGAAAGCCGGCGGCGAGGCTCTTGGCCACCGTCACCAGGTCAGGCGAAATACCGGAGTGCTCGATGGCGAAGAACCGGCCCGTCCGTCCAAATCCGGTCTGGATCTCGTCGACGATCAGGAGGATCCCGTGCCGCTCGGTCAGCTCGCGCAGGGCGCGAAGGAAATTCAGCGGCGCCGGGACGAACCCGCCCTCACCGAGGACGGGCTCGATGATGATCGCCGCGACCCGCTGCGGCGAGACGGTGGCTTCGAACATGTCCTCGAGCGCGACAAGCGCCTGCTCCGAGCTCCAACCGCGGTATTCGTACGGAAATGGGGTCTGGTAGACCTCGGCCGCGTAGGGACCGAAGTTCTGCTTGTACGGGTTGACGGTGCCGGTGAGGCTCAGGGCGAGCAGCGTGCGGCCGTGAAAGCCGCCGCTGAAACTGATGACCGCGGAGCGGCCGGTTGCCGCGCGAGCGATCTTGACTGCGTTCTCCACGGCCTCGGCGCCGGTGCTGAAGAAGATCGCCTTCTTGGGTCCGTGGCCCGGCGCCACCTCGCAAAGGCGCTCGGCGAGTCGAAGGTATGACTCGTACATCACGACCTGGAAGGCTGTGTGCGTCGTGCGCTCGAGCTGCGCGCGAACCGCTTCCATGACGCGCGGGTGGTTATGGCCCACGTTCATGACGCCGATCCCGCCCACGAAGTCGATGTAGCGGCGCCCCGAGGAGTCCCACAGCTCCGCTCCCTTGGCATGATCCACCACCAGCGGGTGCGCGGTCGTGACGCCGCGCGGCACGTATCGCTCGCGGAGAGCTTTCAGCTCCTCAGCGTCGTTGCCCAAGGTTTCCGTCATTCAATCACAAGCCTAGACTGGGCCTACTTGGACGCTGCTGCGGCCGTCGAAAGGCTCTGGCCTGACAGGGGGGCTCACGTCATGCCGCTTGCCGGCGGCATCACCAACCACAACTACAAGGTCGAGGTCCACGGCGAGTATTTCGTACTGCGAATGGGCGGCGCGCAGACCAGCCTTCTCGGGATCGACCGCGAGGTCGAGCATCAGGCGAGCCTGCGCGCGGCAGAGGTGGGCCTGGGACCGCAGGTCGCCGGTTACTTCGAGAACGAGGGCTGGCTCGTCACTCGATTCATAGACGGGCGGCCAATCCCTCCGGAGGAGATGCGGCGGCCGGAAACCATCCGGCGGGTGGCAGCAGCGGTGCGCGAGTTTCATGACGCGGCACCCATCCCCGGGCGCTTTGACGCGCACGCGGTGGTGGAGGAATACCGGCGTGAGGCCGAGGCACACGGGGTTGCGATCCCTGACGCGTACTCCCCCGCGCATGAGATCTCGGAACGGATCCGTCGGGTTCGCGGGCCCCAGCCTCTCGTCCCCTCCCACAACGACTTGCTCAACGCCAACTTCCTCGACGACGGCGAGATCAGGATCGTCGACTGGGAGTACGCCGGCATGGGCGATCGCTTCTTCGATCTCGCGAACCTATCCGTTAATCACGAGTTCGGTCCGGCGGAAGACGAGGTTCTGCTCGCTTCGTATTTCGGTGAGACGACCGCCGTACGCATAGCCGCTCTGGCAATGATGAAGTTCATGTCCGATTTCAGAGAGGCGATGTGGGGCGTCCTGCAGAGCGGCATCTCCGAGCTCGACTTCGATTTCAGCGCTTATGCGACGAAGCACTTCGATCGGCTAGCTGCGCACGCGCGCACCCTGAGGATCGAATAGGGGCTCGTCCGCCACGTGGCCTGGGACCCACGTGCCGAATATCTCCACCTCGACCGCTGTGCCGCTTCCCGCCGCTGCCGGCACGTAGGCGTACGCAATCGAGCGTCGAACCGAGTATCCGTATCCGCCGCTCGTCACACGACCGAGGATCTCACCCGCGATGCGAACCGGCTCCGAGCCGAGCGCCACCGAGCGCGCATCATCCAGCACCAGGCAAGCGAGCCGGGTGCCTGCCTGCGCCTCGCGCGCCTTGAGCAGCGCGTCACGCCCGATGAAGTCGCCCTTGTCGAGCTTGACGCAGAAGCTGAGTCCTGCCTCGTATGGATTCACCTCCGGCCCGATGTCCGCGCCCCAGACGCGGTAACCCTTCTCGAGCCGCATCGAATCCACGGCCTTGTAACCGCCGGCGCTGAGAGCATGGCCGGCCTCCCAGATCGTGTCCCAGAGACGCAGGCCGAACTCGGAGGGGCAGTACAGCTCCCAGCCGAGCTCGCCGACGTAGGTGACTCGAAGGGCCAGGCACGGGACTGAGCCGACCGCGAGCTCACGCGATGTCATGTACGGGAACGCGGCGTTCGAGAGGTCGGTCGGAGTGAGCGGCTGCAGGATCTGCCGCGCAGCCGGGCCCCACAGCCCGATACACGTAAGCGACGAGGTCACGTCCTCCACCTGCACTGAGCCGTCAGCAGGAGCGTGATCGCGGATCCAGAAGAGGTCGTGCTGTCCGAACGCGGTGCCGGTCACGATCCGAAACCTGTCTTCGGCCAAACGCGTGACGGTGAAGTCGCACTCGATGCCGCCCCCTTCGTTGAGCATCTGCGTGTAGGTGAGCGCGCCGACTGCGCGGGCGACGCGATTGTCGGCCAGGTGCTCGAGGAACGCCGCCGCGCCGCGCCCACGGACCTCGATCTTCGCGAACGATGTGAAGTCGAACAGCGCGGCTGTCTCTCGACATGCGCGATGCTCGGCCTCGATCGCCGGCGACCAGAGCCTGCCTGCCCAGCCGCGTGGCCGCAGCGACGCGTCGCCGCGCGCCGCGTTCGGCTCGAACCAGTTGGCCCGCTCCCAACCGGACTTCTCACCGAACGCGGCGCCGAGCTCCTTGAGGCGCACATACGCCGGCGACAGTCGAAGCGGCCTGCCAGCGCTCCGCTCATGGCCGGGGTACTTGACGTCGTAATAGGTCGAGTAGACCTCGCGGGTCCTGGCCAGCGTGTACTCGCGGCTGATGTAGTGGCGTCCGAACCGCCGCGAGTCCATCTCCCAAGCATCGAGATGGGGACGACCGTCGACGATCCATTCTGCGACGAGCCTCCCCATACCGCCGGCGCCGGCGAGTCCGTGGGCGCAGAACCCCGCGGCGACCCAGAAGCCGCGCACCTCTGTGGGTCCCAGGATGAACTCGCCGTCGGGGGTGAAAGCCTCGGGCCCGTTGACGAGCCGCACAACGCTCGCGTCCTTCAATGCAGGGGTGCGGACGATCGCGTTGTTCATGAGCGGCTCGAATCGCTCCCACTCCGCCTCCAGCAGCTTGCCGTTGAAGTCCGGCGGGATGCCCTCCAGACCCCAGGGCTTCGGGTCCCGCTCATAGCCGCCCATGACGAGTCCCCCCGACTCCGGGCGGTAGTAAACGAGCAGTGAGGGATCGCGCATGGTCGGCATGTCGTGCGGCAGGCCTGAAGGAGTCGTGATCAGGTACTCGTGGGCCATCGCGATCAGCGGCACCGTGACCCCGACCAGGCGGCCGATCTCCGATGCGAACATGCCGCCGGCGTTGACCACGAGCTCGGTGTCGATGGCGCCTTTGTCGGTGACGACGCGCCTAACGCGGCCGCCCGCGGTCTCGATCGCCGTGACGCGCGTGTCCTCGCAGATCTCGGCACCGCGCCTGCGCGCGCCCTCGATGAGCGCGAACGTCAGCTGGCTTGGGTCGATGTAGCCGTCGGTCGAGAGGTAAGCGGCGCCGAGGACGCCGTCGGTGGACATCGGCGGGAACATGCGCTGCGCTTCCTGCGCCGAGACCAGCTCCAGAGGCAGGCCAAAGGTCTTCGCCCAGCCGGCTTGGCGCGCCAGCTCCTCCATGCGCTCGGCGCTGGATGCCAGCCGGAGGGAGCCCACCTCGTGCCAGCCGGTGTCGAGGCCGACCTCCGCGCCAAGGGTTCGATACAGGTCGACCGAGTTCATCATCATCCGGGTCAGGCTGAGCGATCCGCGGAGCTGGCCGACCAGGCCGGCGGAATGGAAGGTCGAGCCGCTCGTCACGCGCGACCGTTCCACCAGCACCGTGTCCGTCCAGCCCAGGCGCGCCAGCCAGTAGAGGATTGCAGCACCGCCGACGCCGCCGCCGATGACGACGGCGCGCGCGAGGGATTTCAAGCGGGAGCAACGAGGGGCCGGAGCGACCGGCCCCTCATCGGTACCTAGACTGCAGGCGCTTCAGCCGGCTTGATCGCCCGGGTCTCAGGCATGCCTCGCTGAGCGAACAAGTAGTAGATCGCGCCAATAATCACGATCGTTCCAACTGTGGCTTCGAAGATCGGGATGTTGCCGAGGAAGTCCGGCAGATTGACATTGGGGAGCGCGCTCAGAGGAGGGTTGCTGGTGGTGCGAGGCCAAAGGAAGTTGACGATCATGCTTATGCCCCAGGCCAGACCGAGCAAATTGACGACCATGCCCCAGCTGCCGAGTTTGAACGGTGCATCCTCTTTGGGCCAGCCGCGCAGGCGCGCAAGCAGGATGGCGATGTTGCCCAGGATGTACGAGAGGTAGATCATCCCGGTCGCCGCGATCGCGATGATTCCGGCGCCGGCGTAGTAGAGAAGAGGGATGGCGGACAGAACGCCGATCACGATGCACGTGCCAACAGGGGTATGCAGGCTCGGGTTGACCTTGTTGAAAACGCTTCCGAACGGCAGCTTTCCATCGCGGGCCATTCCGAAGGCGAGCCGGATGGTCGACGTCTGGATCGCCAGACAGCAGACGTAGATGGCAGCGAACACGACAAAGAGGTACATGTTGGCCGCCCAGCCAGGCAGGTTGCTGGTGATGATGTCGACGGGTGGAGCGGCCTTGCCTGCCACGACATTCGCGACGTAGGTGTTGATGTCGCCAGGGATGGCAAGAAGAGTGGCGAAGAGGAAGATCGCCCCGATAATCGCGGCTCCCACGATCGCGGCGATGACCGCGCGCGGAGCTTCGCGGCGCGGATTCTTCGTCTCCTCCGCGAGCGTGCTCGCCGTGTCAAAGCCGTATATGACGAACAGTGACATAAACATCGCCGCCATGAACGTACCGAATGGATTTGCCCCACCCGCGGTCAACGCGCTTGTGTCGAAGACGACCGATGGAGATTGGTGTCTGAAGAAGAACAGCAGGATGAGCGCGAACACGACCATGCCGAGGATCTCGAACACCACCCCTGTGTTGTTGACGATGGCGACGAGCCTAACGCCGAAGACGTTGAGCAGCGTCGTGCTGATGAGCACAAGAGCCCCGATCGTTATCTGCGATGTTGTGTTATTGGGGATGCTGAGGCCGAGGTTGTTCAGCAAGGGAATGAGAACGATTGGAACGGTTACGTCCACTGCGGTCACAGTCAGCACGCCGGCGAAGAGATAGATCCAACCGGTGAACCACGAATAGTGCCGATTGGAGAGGTACTTGGTCCATTGGTAGACCGATCCGGCGACGGGAAAGTGCGAGCTGACCTCGGCGAAGTTCAGGCCGATGATCAGCTGGCCGATGACAACTATCGGCCAGCTCCAGATGAAGGCCGGGCCGCCGATGCCGATTCCAAGCGCATAGAGAGTGAAGATGCCGGTGGACGGCGAGATGTAGGAGAAGGCGACGGCGAAGCTGGAATAGACACCCAGGGCCCGCCGCAGCTCCTGGCTGTAGCCGAACCTCGCAAGGTCCTGTACATCAGCGTGGTCATGGCGGGCTTCGTCTGAAGCGCTCAACTGCTACCCCTCCCTCGGCGGCGCGACCGCCAACCCCGAAACGTTTGTTACAGAAGTTGCGCGGAAGCTATCACTTGATGCCGCTAGCGTCAACGCTGGGGTGAGGCGAAGCGCGGTGACCGGGAGCGCCGGCCACCGGATTCATGCCTACGTCTGGAAGATCGGGCGGACCTCCATGGCTCCGACGTGCGCCACCGGGCACTTCGCCGCGTAGGCGACTGCCTCGTCCAGGTCCTTGGCCTCGATCACATAGAAGCCGACGAGCTGGTCGCCGGTCTTGTTGAACGGGCCAGACGTGGCCTCGGTGTGGCCATTGCGGACGCGAACGGTTTTCGAGGTCCTCGACGCCTGCACGGGGTCGCCGGCCTTGAACATGCCCTTGCCGTCGATCTCGGCGAAGTAGTTGTTGAAGGCGTCGTTCTGCGCATTGAAGGCGGGCGTGCCCGGAGCGGGCATCTTCGATTCGTCGGCATAGAGAAGGTACAGGTACTTCACGGATGACTCCTTATGTGGCTTCGCCGCCGTAGGCGGCGTCTATTTGGGGTTACTAGACAGGCTTGGCTTGGGCCAGGACCTGCTCCCGGCTGACGCCCTGCATGTGGTGGACCTCGCTGGCGTGCTCCTGCACGCCTTTCACGAGCTTCTCCTCGTCGTCGGTCTCGAGCACCCAACCGCACTCACACTCGACTCGCTTTTTCATATCGCTCCTTGTCTTTGATCCCCACGAATTCAGAGGCTACGCCGTGAATTCGCGAGGACCCCTTGCCCGGCCTGGCAAGCGCCATCTTGACCGGTCGGCTTTGGGGAATCTTTGGAGCCCTTCAGTGGCCCTCCTGCTCGACGTTGACGACCAGGCGCCAGGTGTTGCGGAGGGCAACCACGAACATAGTCAGTAAAGCACCGGCGACGTTCACGTACGCGGTGGCATCTCCTTTCAGGAGCCCGACCGCCCCGGTCAGCAGATAGATGTAGACGGCGAACGGGAGCAGCAGCAGCCAAAAACTCTGTACGAACAAGTGGCCGCGGTCCTTGTCCGTGAGCCTGAACACCGGCCACCAGATACGGATGCCTCGCCAGATCGCAACGGCGGCACCCAGCAAAATGATCTCGCCCCGGACTTGGGTGCTCAGCATGGGAATGAGGAATGAGAGCGACAGCGCGAAGGCGGTGGCCAGAATTGTCAGCGTGCTCTGTGCGAGTGCGGCCCATCGGTTCTTGGGATCCGAGAAGACGCCCAGGTGCAGCTGGGTCGCGACGAACAACAGCCCGACCAGCGTCGCAGCACTGCCCGCGGTGGTTGCGAAGAACAGGTTCCAGTCCCCCACCTCGCCGCCGATTATCGGCTGAGATCGATCCATGCTGAGGATCTACTTGATGGGCGAGATCCAGGTCGAGAACGGCGAACGGCTGCTGCGGGAGTCGCAGCTCGGCGGGCCGCAAGGTCGGTTCGTGCTGGCCTTTCTCGTCAGCGAAAGGAAGCGCGCGGTTACTCAGGCTGAGCTCGCCGAGGCTCTGTGGCCCGATTCGCTTCCGGCCTCCTGGACGCTGGCGCTCAGCGCCATCGTCAGCCGCCTGCGGTCACGACTCGGGAGTGTTGGCCTGCCGCGCTCTCACATCATCGGCAACGCATTCGGCTGCTATCAGTTCACGCCGCCGGGAGAAACGTGGGTGGACGTCGAGGCTGCGTTTGCGGGCATCGACGCCGCGGAGGGCGCGATTGTCGCCGGCGATCCCGGCGCGGCGTACGGACCATCGCTCATCGCGACCACCATCCTCCGGCGTCCGTTTCTGCCCGGTCACGACGGACCATGGGTGGACGACCGTCGCGCGCTGCTCGCGTCGAGCCTGATCAGGGCGATCGACTGCAGGGTCGATGCGCTCGCTGCCCACAACGAGCTCGAGCTGGCGCTTACCCACGCTCGCGAGGCTGTGCGGCTGGAGCCGTATCGGGAGTCGGGTTATCGCCGGCTCATGCGCATGCTATCCGCCAAGGGTGATCGAGCGGAGGCCGTCCGCGTCTACAACCAGTGCCGCGACTTGCTTCAGGCAGAGCTCGGCGTCACACCATCCTCGGAAACCGAGTCCTTGTACCGGGAGATAGCTGACGCATAGCAACGGAGGTGAGTCTATTCAGCGCGGCCGAAAGCCTTGATCTCGTCCAGCTCCTTCTCGGTCAACTCACGCGGGGTTTGGCCGCTCTTGACTTTTTCCGATTCAACATGATGTTTAATCGTTGCAACCACCTCGGGATTCGCGAGCGTGGTGATGTCGCCGGGGCTTGTGAAGTTGGAGATGCCCGCGATGACACGGCGCATGATCTTGCCCGAACGGGTCTTGGGCATATCGGGCACGATCCACACGTTCTTCGGCCGCGCGATCTTGCCGATCAGCTTGTCGATCGCCGCCGAGACCTTGTCCTCGATCTGCTTGCTCGGCTTGAACCCAGGTTTCAAAGCTACGTACATTTCGACGGCCCGGCCCCTCAGATCATCCATCACGGGTACTGCGGCCGCCTCGGCGACCTCCTCGACGGTGAGTGTTGCCGACTCGAGCTCCTTGGTGCCGAGCCGATGCCCCGCTACGTTGATGACGTCATCGACGCGTCCTAAGATGCGGAAGTAGCCGTCCTCTGCCTGCAGAGCGCCATCGCCTGCAAAGTAAGGCCAGTCGTGCCAGTCCTTGCTGTCCTTTTTCTTGTTGTATTTCGCGTAGTAGGTCGTCACGAACCTGTCCGGGTCTCCATAGATGGTCTGGAAGATGCCGGGCCAGGGATTGCGGATCGTGATGTTGCCCGCCTTGTTGCTGCCTTTGGGAATCGGCTTGCCCTCCTCGTCGAGGATCTCCGGAAAGATGCCCAAGACGCCCGGACCGCAGCTTCCGGGCTTCATCGGCTGTAGGGCGGGCAGGGTGCTGCACAGGAAGCCGCCGTTTTCGGTCTGCCACCAGGTGTCGACGATGACGGCCTCGTTCTTCCCAACTTCGTGGTGGTACCAGCGCCAGACTTCGGGCTCTATCGGCTCGCCGACAGTAGTCATGTGCTTGAAGTGGTAGCTGTACTTCTGTGGCTCGCCAGGGCCGAGCTTGCGCAGCATGCGGATGGTGGTCGGAGCGGTGTGGAAGATGCTGACGTTCAGACGCTCGGCGATCCTCCACGGGCGGCCAGGGTCCGGGTAGGTCGGCACTCCTTCGTACATGACACTCGTCGCTGCCAGCGCGAGCGGGCCATACACGATGTAGGAGTGGCCTGTGATCCAACCGATGTCGGCGAAGCACCAGTAGGTGTCCTCGGGGTGGATGTCCTGGTAGTACTTTGACGTTCCTGCGACATACGACAGATATCCGCCCGTGCTGTGCTGGCAGCCCTTCGGCTTGGCGGTAGTACCGCTGGTGTACATCAGGAAGAGCGGAGCCTCGGCCGGCATCGATACAGGTTCGACGGTCTTGCCCTTGTAGTCGTCCATCAGCTCGTCGATGAAGAAGTCGCGGCCCTTCACCATCTCGGTCTTGGACGAGTACTTGCCAGGGTGCCGACGCCAAATGAGAACCTTGTCGACCCTCTGGCCCTGCTTCTTCGCCTCCTCCACCGCCTCATCGGCTTTGATCTTGTGGTCGAGCAGCTCGCCGTTCCGGTAATAACCGTCCATCGTGACCAGGATTTCGCTGCCCGAGTCTGCGATGCGGCCACCGCAGGCCGCACCGCTGAAGCCGCCGAACACCTCAGAGTGGATGACACCGAGGCGGGCACAGGCGAGCATCGACACGGGCAGCTCCAGGACCATCGGTAGGTGGAACGTGACACGGTCGCCGGCCTTCAGCCCGCAGAAGTCTCTGAGCAACGCCGCGAACTCGTTCACGCGCTTGTAAAGCTCCTGGTAGGTGATGACCTGCGTGGCCTCGGCCTCTGGCTCGGGCACCCAGATAAAAGCCGCTTTGTTCCGATACTTCACGAGGTGCCGGTCGACGCAGTTGTACGAGGCGTTGAGCTTCCCTCCGGCGAACCACTTCCAGAACGGTGCATTGCTCGTGTCGAGCGTGGTGTGCCAGTACTTGTCCCACGTCAAGAGGTCTGCGTATTCCTTGAAGCACTCTGGGAAGTTTTTCTCGGCAAACCGCTCGAACATGGAAGGGTCGCTTGCGTTGGCCTGACCGATGAATTTCGGCGGCGGATAGAAGTACTCCTCCTCACGCCAGTGAACCGCGATCTCGGACTCCGAGACCTGGACCTCGCTCATCTCTTGACCTCCATCGTCACGAGCGCTCATTGCCGCAGTTGATTATCGTCAAATCGCGGCGTTCAGCCGGCCGCCACGATCACCGTTTGGCCGATCATGGAAGCAATCGGAGGCAGCCGACGTTAAGGGGGGAGCTTGAGCACGGAACGGACGGCGGTCAGCACTGGCGGGTCGACGATAGACCGTTTCTCGGTCTTGCTGATCGCGGTCGCGGCGACGCTGTGGGCGACCGATGCATACTTTCGCAACCAGCTCGTCAGCCACCTGAGCGCCACCCAGATCGTGGTCGCGGAGGACGCCCTAGTCAGCCTGTTCTTGCTGCCGGTGCTGATTCGCAGCCGTGGCGAGCTCAACAAGCTCGGCGCCCGAGGGTGGCTCGCCGTGGCCATCATCGCCGCCGGCGCGCAGGCGCTGGCGACCATCCTGTTCACGGCGTCGTTCTCGATCGCCGCCCAGCATCAGCTGTTCGCCGAGACGTTCGTCCTCCAGCAGACGCAACCCTTGATCGCGATCGTGCTGGCATGGATCGTTCTTGGCGAGCGCCGGCGCCCATGGTTCTGGCCCGCGGCCGCGGTTGCAATCGCGGCGGTGTACATGGTCCTGTTCGCCAGCGACCCGCTGTCGCCGGTATCGGCATTGCAGAACGGGAGGCTGGAGGTAGGCTTGCTGGCCCTCGGCGCGGCCGTGCTGTGGGCCAGCGGCACGGTACTCGGTCGATTCGCGCTCGGCTCGATATCGTTCTGGAGCATGACCGCGCTCCGGTTCACCCTCGCGTTTCCCGTGCTGGTCATAGTCGTGCTTGCGCAAAGCGGGCTCGGAGGCTTTGGGCACTATCGCGTCAGCGACTTCGTGCCCAACCTGCTCGCCATCGCCATCGTTCCAGGCCTCCTGGCTCTGCTCCTTTACTACCGCGCGCTGTCGAAGACGCCGGCCTCGCTGGCGACGATCGCAGAGATGGCCTACCCCGTGGCAGCCACGCTCATCGCGTCGGCTCCGCCACCCTGGGGCTTCAACCAACCGCTGTACCCGGTCCAGGTGCTTGGAACGGCGCTCCTGCTGGGCGTGATCGTCTTTCTCAACTGGACCAGGGAGAAGGCTGCGCCCGTGGTCACACGGCCGCTGTCGGTGGCCGAAGGCTAAGCGGCTTCCTCGAGCCAGCTCGCTGAGTAGTCCGCGACCTCTTCCCATCCGTCCTGGGCGATGATCCAGTGGCACCGGCCTGGGAACTCCTTGAAATCGGTGCGCGCCTTGGTCCGCGCGTACTTGCGGAAATTCGATCGGTTCAGACCCGCCGCCACGACGTGGTCGCGCTCGCCCGCGATCATCAGCAGCGGCATGCGGGCCGCATTCGCAAAGTCCACTCTGACTGCATTCGTCCCCAGCGCGGTTTGAAAGAAGATGCGGCCGGTCTCCGGGACGACGTGCTCCTCGAACGCAGCTCGCGCGTCGGGTTCGCTCAGCATGTTCGTAAACGCGTACCTGAACTGCGGATAGGTCATTCGGACCACGCCCTTGCGCGCGCCGGGCTGCATCAGCACGGGCAGGTTCGCGCGGAAGACGGATAACTCGGTGGCAAACACTCCGCGCGGCGGCGCCGAATCGATGGCGACGCCCGCAGCCCCAAGCCCACGATCGAGGAGCATCTGCACAAAGAGGCCCCCAAACGAGTGCCCGATGAGGATTGGAGGTTCGGGCTGATCGCGGATGATGCGGTCGTAGTGGTCGATGATCTCCTGCACACCGAGTCCGGCCAGGCCTGACGAGTCGTTTCGCAGCTGCTCGATCGACCTGTCCTTGCGCGGCCACGGCGGAGCCAGGCAGCGGTAACCACGCTTGGTATAGAAAGCTGAGAATTGGTCCCAGCACGCGGGCGTGACCCATGCTCCGTGGATGAACACCACCGTCTTCATACCGTGCGCTACCCTACGCGATCAGTTGAGGAGGAGACATGGCTGAATACGGGACCTCGGTCGAGAGCACGGCGTCACCGGACAGGGTCTGGAAGATCTGGTCGGACATGTCCACATGGGGCGACTGGAATCCGAACGTGTCGACGATGGAGTGGCAGGGCGGCTTCGCCTCCGGGACCACTGGGATTATGAACACGCGCGCGGGCCAGCACCACAAGATGAAGCTCCTCGACGTGGTGCCGGGACGCAGCTTCGCCCTCGAGACCAATGTCGTGCCGCTGACGACCTTTCGCTTCAACTGCCGCATCGATGAGGCGGGGGGTAAAACGAAGATCGCTCAGCACGTCGAGGTCAAGGGTCCGCTGGGACCCGTGCTGGGCGGCATGCTCGGGCCGCAGGTGTCGAAGGAGTTCGGGACGCTGCTCCAAAACCTGGCCAAGAAAGCCGAGGCATCCTAGCTCAGCGGGAGCCTCGCCAGCGCTTCGCTGATCACCGATGCCTCCTCTGCCTTCAGGCGGGCGCCGAAGTTGCGTTCGAGGCTGCCGAGGAAGACCTTATGCGCCCGCGAAAACGCTGCCTCCCCCTTGGTGGTGATGTGGGCGAACACGCCGCGACGGTCGGTTGCGCACAGGCGGCGTTCGATAAGGCCGGACCGGGTCATTTGGTCGAGGCGCCGCGACGCTCCGCTGTTCGAGATTCCGGCACACCGCGCGAGGTCCTGGTAACGCATCATGCCGCCTTCCGCGCGCGAGAGGTGGAGAAGCACCTGGTACCACGCGAGCGGCATGCCAGCTTCTGGCACCATGTCGCGCTCGAGTGCCGCAGACATCGATGTGTGGGCTCGCTCCACGCCCTCCCACACCTGCGCGACGTGCGTTGCGTGGGCCGCCTTTTTCACGTCGCCTATCGTATGCGGACGGGGCGGGAACGCCCCGCCCCGTGATCGATCTCTACTGCGCTGGCGCGAGTTCGGCGGCCTTGACAACGATCTCGGCCTCGATGTCGATCTTGATGGTGTGGCTCGCGATCGGGATCGCCCCCGCGATTCCATCCCAGTTGAGCCCGAAGTCCATGCGGTTGACCTGGCCCTTGGCGCTGATGCCCAGGCGCTCCTTGCCTCCGGTCCCCATGGCGTCGGGCACCCGACCCTCGAGCGTCCCGTTCAGCACGATCGGCCTGGTGGTGTGCTTGATCGTGAGGTCGCCGTGTGCGCGAAATGACTCGCTGTCGACCGGCTCGATCCGACTCAGCTTGAATGCGATGTAGGGGTACTTCTCCGCCTCGAAGAAGTCGGCCGAGCGAAGGTGGTTGTCGCGCATCTCCGTCCGGGTGTCGACGCTGGCGACCTCGACCCTGATCTCGCCCGTGGTCTTGGTGACGTCGTCCTCAGGTCCCTCGAAGTGGCCCTCGAAGTTGTTGAACTGCCCGCGAACCGTGGAAACCGCGAGATGTTTGGCGGTAAAACCGACCGTCGTATGCGCCTTGTCGAGCTCGTATCTAACCATCTGGTCCTCCTGTGAATTTGGCACCCACAACTACGGCACCTGATTCCAGGTACTTGCTTGCGCAAGCAACTATTCCAGAAAGTAGCTAGCGTTTCTTCAGGCAGAACCACGCGGCCGCCGCGCGGATTATGGCCGGCGTACCGGTCTCCTCGCTCGGTTTGAACCAGGCCAGGTCCCAGGCCGGGCCGAAGCGCTCGCGCAGCTCGGAGTCGCTCACCCCGGACGGGACCGGCGGGAGCGCCCTAGTGAAGGCCATCATCAGGAGCGTCGCGCCAGGAGCCGCCAGCGCGGTAACGCCCTCGGCATAGCGGGCGCGCTGCTGGGATTTCAGCCCGTGGTAGCAGCCGAAGTCGAAGACCAGCGTATAACCGGGCTCGAGGTCGAGGTCGCCAAGACGCGTGACGTCGCCGAGGCGGAAGTCGACCTCGATCCCGGCAGCACCCGCTCGTTTGCGCGCCTCGTGTAGTGCCCTCGGTACGAAATCGACGCCGGTCACCTGCCAGCCGTGGGCGGCCATGTAGATCGTCTTGGCTCCCTTGCCGCAGCCGACATCGAGAGCGCGACCTTTGGGCAGCGCGTCGGGACCTTCGATGACGCGCTTCAGCTCGTCGGGCAAGACGCGATCCCAGGGCGTGAAGCCGATCGCATACATCAGCCGGTACGCGATTCCCATCAGGTGCTCGAGCGCCGGTGGTAGGCCTCGGTCTCCTTGCGCCAGCTCAACCACACACCGGTCGCCATGGCGACCAAAAAGATCGCGAGTCCGATCGCCAGCAGGATCGGGCCGATCTTGCCGGCGCCGATCGCAGAGCCGAGGGGACCCCAGTCAACCGTGGCCGCTCCGTTGAGCCATGCGATGAGACCGAGCGCGAAGGCGATGCACGCAAGTGTCCAGCGCTTCTCGGACGGCGACATCTGCGCGATATCGAAGCGCCGCTGTCGCTGCGACACCGGGAAACGGCGGAGGCCTGCGACGAGCGCGAGCCACACCACCAGCATCACCACCCCGATGCCGAACGCGATGGAGGGCGTCGCCGTCTTGTCGACTGGCGACAGGTCGGCGGATCCCGCCCAGGCGGCCATCGGCAAGAGCCAGATCACGCTGCTCAAAGCGGCAAACCCTGTGCGGCCGAACCGCTCGACGAGTCCTCTCATGGCTGTTTCAATTTCTGCGCTGGATATCTCCTTGCCAGATATTGCTCGAACGTGACCATCCCGTCGCGATGTTCCGGACACAGGAGGCGGCCGGACGCGAACTGCCGGCTGAACTTGAAGGGAAGCTGCAGGTTGACCAGGCGCTTGCCGGGCTTGCGGAGCGCGAGCCATGAGATGGCGAGGCTCTTGAATTCTCTAACTTCGGGACCGCCGAAATCGGGGAGCATCCCTGAAGGCTCGGCAGTGGCGACGTCCACCAATCGCCTGGCCACGTCCGTCGTGTCGACGGGTTGGAACTGCCACGTGAACGGCACGAGGGCAAGGCCGGGAAGCTTGCTCATAGCGTCGAGGAAGATCTCCATCAGGGTGTGGAACTGGGTCGCTCTGAGCATCGTCCAGGGGACGATGTTCTCGCGCATGACGGCCTCGGCCGCCAGCTTGCTCTTGTAGTACGGGTACGCCACCCCATCCATGCCGACTATCGAGATGTAGACGACGTGGCGGACGCCGGCCTCGCGAGCCATCGCCAGCAGGCGACGAGTGCCAAGCACGTCGGTTGCGTGGTACTTGCGCGGATCGAGCGCATCGGACGCAGCGTGGACGATCGCATCGACATCCTTCACCGCGAGCTCGAGCCCCGCGCCTGTAACCAGGTCGCCCTGCACCCAATCGTCGCCCGCGGCCCGCTTGCGGCTGAGGATGCGGGCTTTGTGGCCCGTGTCGATGAGGCGTTTCACGACCTCGCGGCCGAGGGCACCGGTCCCACCTGTCACGAGCACGTCCATGACGGAGGAATCATCGGGCTCTTGCGCGATCGGCCGTGACGGAGGGAGTAATGCAAGTAGCTTGCATAACTGCTAATCTGGCCCGCGATGGCTAGACCAAGCCACGTTCGCGACTCTGTTCGCGACTTGCTCGAAGGCGACGAAAGGCACGATTGGTCAATCGAGGACCTCCACTCGGGGCTTCTCATATCTGGCGTGGCGGCTGATTACTCGTCTGTGTTCCGTGCGGTCGGGTGGCTCGAGCTGCACGGTGTCATCGCGCAGGTGTCGTTGGGTGACGGCAGAGTCCGCTACGAGCTTGCGGGCCGTCACCATGATCACGTCAGGTGTGAAGGGTGCGGGGCGGTTTCACCGCTCCCCGACTGCCTGGTCAAGGGGGCAGGGCATCACGTTGAAAAACGGACTGGTTTCGTCGTGACCAGTCATCGGTTGGTGTTCTCGGGGCTCTGCCCGTCATGCCGATAGAGGAGGCGTGATGGGATCCTGGCTTGCCGTCGGATTCGCGGCGGTCGCGTTTTTCTCCACCGTTGCGGGAGGACTTACAGCGCTGCGCTGGCCGGGTCGCGTGCAGGCCCTAGCGGCCTTGGCGGGCGGCGTGGTCCTCGGGGCAGCGTTCTTCGATCTCCTGCCGGATGCGATCGACCGCGCCGCCACACTCCATCTTTCAACGCAACTTCCGGTCGGCGCATCACTGATTGGATTCTTGAGTTTCTACACGCTTGAGCGGTTTCTCCATCACCACCATCGGGAGGACGAGGGCCCCGACCGAGCGGGCCTATTCGGTGCGAGCGGGTTCGTGGTGCACAGCGTCTTCGACGGGTTGGCGATTGGTCTCGGCTTTCGCGTTGACACGACGCTGGGACTGCTGGTCGCCATTGCCGTCATCGGGCACGACTTCTCCGACGGGCTCAACACAGTGTCATATCTGGTCACGCACGGCCAGCCGCCTGGTCGTTCGCGATGGTGGCTGCTGGCCGATGCGCTGGCCCCTCTGGCAGGCGCGGTGTTTGCATCGGTCGTACCCGTTCCCCCCGAAGTCTTTCCGGTAGCGATTGGGTTTTTCGGTGGACTATTCGTCTATGCGGCCTCGATCATCCTGCTGCCTCGCGCCAAAGAGCTATCTCCACAAACCGCGCTGCCGTTGACGCTGGGCGGTGCGACTGCAATGTTCCTGATCACGCGACTCGCCTGATCAGTCATTTCCCAGGTGGTTTCCGAAGAAGCTCATCACACGGGCCCACGAGTCGTCAGCAGCGGCTTTGTCGTAAGCGCGCCCTCGATCGTTGAAGAAGGAGTGGCGCGCGCCAGGATAGATCTTGATGTCGTGGTCGATCCCGTATTTGCCAAGCGCTTCGTCCAGGGCGCGGCCGGCGCTGGCGCTGAAGTCCTTCTCCGGATATGAGCCGACGACCGGGCATGAGCGCTTGACCGCGTCGATCGGCCTCGGGTTGGCCGCGTAAAAAGGCGCGATCGCCTTGAGGCGGTCATCGGTGCAAGCCCATGCCACCGCGAACCCACCGCCCATGCAGAAACCGATGGCGCCGATCCGCTGGGAATCGACCTCGGGCATTCCAGCCAGGTGGGTAAGGCCGGCTTTCAGGTCGCTGATGCCGGCTCGGTCTACCGATCCGATCAGCATCCCGGCCATGTAGCGAGTCATGCAGATGGCGCGATTGCGGTCGGTGAAGAGATCAATGGCGAGAGCCGCATAGCCGTTTTCGGCAAAGCGGCGGGTTATCTCCTTGATGTTCTCGTTGAGACCGTAAGCCTCATGGATGACGACCACGCCGGGGTGTGGTCCGTCGCCGTCGGGCAGGGCGGCGTAGCCGCCGCCCTTGAGCTGATCTCCGGTTATCGCGCGCATCTTCATCTATGTGCGGTGGTCCCGGAGGATCGTAGCGAGGGCGAAAAGTCGGCACGGAACTGCGGGGTATCATCAACTCCTCCGACGGCGTGGGCCCGTGGCGCAGTTGGGAGCGCGTCTGAATGGCATTCAGAAGGTCAGGGGTTCGAATCCCCTCGGGTCCACCAAATTCTTGGAGTTCAGTCTTGGTATTTAAGGGTCACAACTTGTAATACAAGGACTCCAAACCGACGCCCTATTTGAAACCGATTGAAGCGGTCAACGGCCGTGGGCGGCGCTCAGGATTTGAGGGATTGTTTCGTTGTAGTCGCTAAGGCCTGGACGGGCAAGCCGGACCACGAGGTGGCGGGCACCGGCGGCGCGATAGGCGGCGAACCATTCGGAGGCCGACTCCAGCGTCCCGGCATGACAGGCTTGCGCTCTTGCCATCACCTCGGCGGGCACTCCGTAATACGCACGCATGTAGGCGTCCATTTCGTTGACGGCCTGCCGAGGATCGTCAGCGACCGCGACCGTGAGATAAACACCTGCCGCGACGCTGTCAGGAGCTCGGCCCGCACCCTCCGCTGCCTCCCGCACCGCGCGAAGCCCGGACCCGTAGTCGGCCGGGGTCGGGCTGAATGGCAGCCAGCCGTCGAACGTCGCGCCGGCCGTGCGAAGCATGCGGGGCCCACTGCCGCCCAACCAGATAGGAGGACCACCCCGACGGAATGGCAGCGGCTGCAGCCGCCGGCACCGTTCGATAGCACTAAGAATTGCGCTGACCCGGCGGTCGCTCGGAGCACCAAGCGCCGCCAGCTCCGCATGCGTACCTGGAAGCTCGGCGCCGGGACCGATTCCTAGGATGATCCGCCCCTCGGCAACACGGTCGAGCGTGGCCACGACGTGCGCCAGTGAAACGGGATGGCGGAGCAATGGCAGCAGCACCGCTGTGCCGAGCGTGACGCGAGTCGTCGCGGCGGCAAGGGCGGCGAGCAGGGTCAGGGGTTCGCCGCGCGGACGCGCCAGCAGCGAGTCGCCGACCCACACCGAGTCGTAGCCGGCCTTTTCCGCCAGGCGCCCCGCCTCGACGACAAAAGCCAGATCGCTCTCCGCCCACAGCAGCGCCTCGCGAGACGGCAGCAGAAGCCCTGTTCCGGGCGTTTGCTCAGACACGCTGTTCTTTCCCATCAAGATAGAAGTAGATGGCAAGAACAGTTGAGCTCAGACGGCATACGGATGCCGACGGCGACATCCTCACAGTGGAAGGTGTCCGCACAGCGATCGAGATCGGCCGCCGGCTGGAACGCACGTATGACGTAATGATCTCCTCGGGGGCTCATCGGGCGACCCAGACACTGGCCTGCTTCCTGGCAGGAATGGGCCGCACGGTTGCGGGCGGGGTCATCGTCAACCCTGGCTTCCGTTCGCGCGTTGAGGACCGCTGGTTCGCGGCGGCGCGCCAGGCGGCAGGCCGGGATCTCGAGGCGTTTCGCAATGTGGATCCCGAGCTGGTCGAGATGGAGGCGGTGGTCATGGGTGCAGCACTCAAGGAAGTTTTGGACTCGTTGCCTGAGGGCGGCTGCGCGCTGGTGGTCGGCCACTCACCGACCACCGAGGCCGCAGTACTGGGCATGACTGGCCAGATGGTGCAGCCAATCGCCAAAGGCGCTGGGGTCAGGGTCGTTGAGGAGGGCGGCCGCTACCGCGTCGAACTACTGGACTGAAATCCTCGGCGGCCAGTTGCGGCTTGATTCACCGCCCCATCATGCCGCGCATCATCGCGGGCATCCCGTCCCGCACGAATCCGCTTACCTCTTGCGCATGGTCGCGGATGGCGTTTGCCAGCCGCGGATCGCTCGAAGTCTCGATCACAACGACGCCTTTGGCGGTCAGCGTCAGCTCTCTTCGGTAGTCGCTGGAATTGCGGAACAAGGTTGGGAGGCTGGAGCTCATGCAGGTGACCTCGGCATGTTGATTGAGATGCGCATACATGCTCGACACATGAGCCTGGAGCTGTCCGACCAGGTCCGGAGCATCAGACTCGGTCGTGGTGCGAATGCCATCATCGATCGCCTCGACCGTTCGTCTTATCTCGGTGTGGCGATCGAATAGGTTCATGTAGCTGCTCATGTCGGCCTGCGTAGCGCTGCCCATCATTCCGGTCCCCATCATCCCGCCGCCGGCGACGTACTTCAGGGCGTCTCGTAGCAGGTAGCCACCGGCAACCCCCAGCCCGAGCATGGCACCGCCCGCGGTCACGAGACCGATCGCTGCGCGCCTCGTGATCCTACTCATCGATGCTTCAATTACCCGCTGGTAGGGATTTCATGAATGCGATAACAGTATTTGGCGTCCTGGCGCTGACCTTCATGATGGCGACGTACTCGCTCGAGCGGCGGCATCGCGGCTTCACATTGGCTTTTGCGCTCGGCTGTTTGTTGTCCAGCGTGTATGGCTTCTTAATTGGCGCATGGCCCTTTGGTGTCGTGGAGATCATCTGGTGTGGGGTCGCGTTGCGGAAGTTTCAATCGCGACGAGGTCAGCCGAGCGCCGCCTAAGCATCTAGGGCGCCAAGTGAGCCGCCCGCGGCATCGTTTCGCGCATCCGGACTGCTGCCACGAGTCCTGATAACCCCTGTTAGGCCGGCGACTGTGATGATCGCGGCGTAGCGCTGAAGCTTAATTGGAGGCCGCGACTTGTCCGGCCTCCAGTTTCCGGCACGCCCTGTGCTCGATCCAACGAGACGCCGGCCCGGACTCGCGGCACCTTCCCACTACAGCCTCGATTCGTGAGATCGAGAGACCCAGATAACGGCCAGGTCTCAGGCCCCGCAAACGGGTCCGTTGAAGAACCAGGGAATGCAGAGCTGCGGCACAAGCGCGGCCCACAACGTCAGAAGTCCGATGATCCACAGGCCG